>ERZ773068.1881-NODE-1881-length-10114-cov-3.630878_pt1 | contig 10114 bp, 9 predicted proteins | sample MGYA00580620_ERZ773068 | MGnify/ENA primary metagenome ERZ773068 (study PRJEB29015, sample SAMEA2737983) | human oral metagenome | biome: human oral; feature: human-associated habitat; material: dental | place: China | collected 2101 ... | reverse complement strand
ATGGGAAAAATTGAATTTTTTCAGCATAAAAATTTGTTACATTCTGAAAAGTTTGAAATTTCTCAAAATGAAAAGAAAAAAATTACCGTACCAAATGATTTTAATGATGGTGATATTAGAATTTTTATAGAAGATAATTCTTGAAAAGAAGAATTTGTAATTTCAAATGATTATCTTTATTCGTTTAATGTGAATGAGAAGGTTTTTATAAAAAAGGAAAATGAAGATATAAAACTCGAAAAAAATCCCTAAAATGGGATTTTTATTTTCCAAAATTTTTTGCAAAAAAAGAATTTTTCTCTACAATTGGCGAAAAATTTTACTAAAAAACTATGATTTATATTTTCGGAGGAGCATTTGATCCGCCTCATATTGGGCACGCGTCAATTATTCGTGCGATATTGCATTATAAAAAACCTGATAAAATCGTCATTATTCCGTCTTCTCAGCGTGATGATAAAACCTATCATGTGAGCGACGAGCATCGCCTCAAAATGCTTGAATTATTTGTGGAAGAATTGCGTGATGAGCGTGTGATTTTGGATGATTTTTTTGTGAAAAATTGGCACGGTGAGATGATTACTCGTGATGTCGATCAATATGCACGCGAAAAATATGGGCCAGATTTGGTGCACATTTTTGGTGTGGATACGATAGAATCGATGCCAAATTGGGATGCGGAAAATTACGCCAGCCAAAAAATTACTAAAATTTTTATTCCGCGCGAGGATTTTGAAAACAATCTTGATGAAAATTTTTTGCAGAAAATTAAGAATTTTGAAATTTTTTCTGAATCGCATTTTCCGAAAATTTCTTCTACAGAAATTCGTGCCAAAATTCCAGAATACACGCATGTTTCGCGATTGTACGCGGATAATCTCAAAAAATTTTTGATTCCAGGCCTTTCCCATACGATTTCGCTTTATATTCTTGAAAATCGGTTGTATCGCGACCATTTGCCCAAGGAACGTGTTTTGGTGCATGTGTGTTGTGGACCTGATGTCGTGATGCCGATTTTGCAACTCAAGGATGAATATGAGTTGATTTGTTTTTGGTACGATCCTAATATTCAGCCAAAATCCGAGTATGACAAGCGTTTTGAAGCCTTCAAAAAAGTTTGTGATTTGGAAAAAATTCCATTCATCAAGTGAGCGTATGATGTGAAAAATTTTTTCGATAGAATCCGTGGATTTGAGTATACGCCGGAAAAAACGGGTGAAAAATGCACGCGCTGCTACGATATGCGAATGTATGTCGCCGCCAAACTTGCCAAGCGCCTCGGAATCAAATATTTTACGACTTCGCTCAATACTAGCCCAAAAAAAGATTTGGATAAAATGTTTTTTATGTGACATAAGCATGCTGAGCAATTTGGAATCGAATTTTTGGATATTCCGTTCAGAAAACGCGGTGGATTTGCGCTTTCTGCCGAGTATACGAAAGAACATGATATTTATCGACAAAATTATTGTGGATGCATTTATTCGATTCGTGAGGGCGGTGACTCTGAGCTCAAACAGCGCATGGTTGGGTAGCTTACAATATTCAAACAATTTTCAAAATGCCAAAAATTTCTGTTATCATGCCCAACTATAATGCCTGAAAATATATTTCTGAGGCGATACAAAGCGTGTTAAATCAAACCTTTGGAGATTTTGAATTTATCATTATTGATGATTGTAGTGCGGATAATAGTTGGGAAATTATTCAAGAATTTGCAAAAAAAGATTCGCGGATTATTGCGCTCAGAAATGCAAAAAATTTGATGGTTTGTCGGACGGCGAATCGCGCTCTGGACATGGTTCGTAGTGAATTTATCGCACGCCTTGATAGTGATGATGTTGCACTCCCAGAGCGATTTTCTCAGCAACTTGATTTTCTTGAAAAAACCCTGAATATATTTTGTGCGGCTCCAATTTTCAATTTATTGATCAAGATGGGAAAGTTGGAAAAATTCGACAATTACCCGAAACAAATGCGGAAATTCAGAACTCATTTTTGATAAAAAACCCGATTGCACAGAGTGCGTTGATGATTCGTGCGAGCATGCTTGGCGCACTCCGATATGATGAAAATTTTGAGGTGGCGGAAGATTTGGAATTTTGGATGCGCCTCGGGACTTTGTGTAAAATGTATAATTTACAAAAAATTCTGGTGCAATATCGAATCCATGGGAAAAATTCGGCCCTCATCAAGCAAAAACAAGTGATAAAAAATACGCTTTTGGCACGAAAAAAAGCCAAAAAACTTGGTTATAAGATGAATTTGAAGGCAAGATTTTATTATTTTGGAACTTGGTGTATGCAATTTTTGCCATCAAAATTTGTGTGGTGGCTGTATAAAAAAATTCGAGAATAAAATAAAAAGCAAAATTAAGAATTTTTTGAAAAAAATGTAAATTGTATGTATCTTGACTTTTTTGAAAAAATCATATAATTAAGGCATGTTTTTTCTTTGGGCCTGCGCCATTGCTTCGATTTTTTTCTTTGTCTTGGCAAATACATTTACTTATGCAATCGCGCCTCTAAGTCAAATGACTTGGATTTTTTTGACGTTGGTGGCACTTTCCCCAATTTCTATTCTTTTGAAGAATATCATAAATTGAGAATCCCAAAATCCGATGAAAGATTCCGAAAAATCATTTTTTACGATTCGGAATTTTGTTGGATTTTTTTGTGCTTTTGTGATTTTTTTTGGAGTGCTCGCGGTATTTCGCGCTTCTTTTGAAGTCGCGATTCTGTGGACACTTTGGTTTATAGGCATATTTTTTGCGATTGATTCGAGAATTTTTTATAGTTCCGCATTGATAACACTTTTGATAGTTCTATTTTCTATTTTGGCAGGACAAAATTCCGTTGCGGATAGCCTAAGTTTATTGGTGTATATTTTGTTGCTAATCGGCGTGAGCGCTGAATTTTTGGCGCCAAAAATTCAAAAAATTCCTATTTCAGAAAAATCGTTGATTCTCATTGATGCCTCACGCGACTCAAATTTTGAGGATTCCTATAAAAAAGAATTGTCAATGTATTCGTGGTGGGCGATTTTCTTGATTCAATGAGTATTTTTTGCGTTGCAGATTTTACAAAATTGGATCAATATTCCAGCGCGGCTTGAGGTATTTTTCCCGATTTTATTTGTATTTTTTGGGATTTTATTTTTTGCAACCACACCAAAAATCTCTTTTTTTGAATTGTATGGAATAAAATCAAAAAAATACCCAACAATGATGGAATTTTTACTCATATTGCTCGCGATTTTTGCGATGTGATTGATTTATTTTGCACAAAACTTAATTACAATAGAATTTTGATTCATGGCCGGAAGCCTTCTTTTGGTGTATATTTTTTGGAAAATACTTGGTTATTTTGTTTCTTGCGTTCAAAAATATGAATAAAAAACTTATTTCATTCGTGGTGCCCGCGTATCGAGAGGAAAAAAACATTTCTCTGTTTTATGATGAATTTAAAAAAACTTTTGCCGATTTGGAAGGAAAATATGATTATGAATTGATATTTGTAAATGACTGAAGTCCTGATGAAACCTGGGCGGAAATTTTGAAAATTTGTGAGATTGATCCCAATGTGAAGGGTATTAATTTGAGTCGAAATTTCTGAAAGGAAATAGCGCTTACAGCAGGGATTGAACATTCACTTGGAGATGCCGTGATTACAATTGATGCCGATGGACAACATCCTGTAGAAAAAATCCCCCAATTTCTTGATTCGTGGAAAGAATGATATGATATTGTATATAATAAGCGCCCAAAAACCGAGGGGGCTACGTGGTTTAAAAACTTTTCCAGTAAAATCTTTTATAAGATTTACAATGCAGTTTCGGATTTTAAATTGGAAGAATACACCACGGACTATCGACTTTTAGATCGACGCCTTGTGAATAATTTTAAAAAATTTGGAGAAAAAAATCGAATGTATCGTGGTCTTACTGATTGGATGGGATTCAAAAAGAAAGCACTCATCTTTGATGCTAAAAAACGACTTGATGGCGGTAGTTCATCGTATGGATACAAGGCTCTCTATGAACTTGCTGTCAATAGCCTTACTTCATTTTCAGTGTTTCCTCTCAAGCTTGTGGGATACCTTGGATTTTTGATGACATTTATTGGGGGTATTTTATTTCTTTTTGTTCTGATTGATCGATTCACCATTAATAACTTTAATTTTAGTAATATTGCTGGGATTCTTTTGGTGAATACGATTCTTATTGGAATTGTCTTAATGAGCCTGGGTCTTATGGCGCTTTATATAGCAAGAATTCATGAAGAAGTGCAGGCTCGTCCTATGTATTTGGTAGATGAAAAAATTAATTTTTAACAAATGAAACATATTTTATTTTTAACTTGGAAAGATATCAAGCATCCTTGTTCTGGTTGAGCAGAGGTTGTTATGCTAGAATATGCAAAAAGATTGCTTCAGGATTGACATAAAGTTACTTGGTTTGCAAGTAATTTTTCTTGATGAAAATATTTTGAAAATATTGATTGAATTGATATTTATCGCAAATATAGCATAAATACAATTTACTTTTTTGCCTGGAAATGGTACAAAAAATTTAAAAAAAGTAACAAAATTGACCTTATTTTAGATGAGGCTGGATGAATTCCTCTTCTGTCGCCATTATATGAAAAAGAAATTCCAATTTACTTTTTTGTTCATCATATTGGGGATGATGAATACAATAAATTTATTTTTCCATTTAACAAACTTTGAAAAGCATTTGGTGATTGGACTCACGAATTGTACAAAAATTATCCAACAATTACAGTTTCAAACTCTACAAAACAAGAACTTATCCAAAAATTTGGCTTTAAAAATGTAGAAATTGTAGAAAATGCTGTAAATATTGAGCCAATAAAAAAAATAGATTTTTGAAACAAAGAAAATGAAATAGTATTTTTGTGAAGAATTGCAAGAGCAAAAAGACTGGAAGAATCAATTAAAGCATTTGAAAAATTTTTAAAATATGATGATTCTTATGTTTTCAATATTATCTGAAATAAGCAAGAAATAGAATATTTTCAAAGTTTGGAAAAAATGATTTCTGATTTAAAATTAGAAGAGAAAATATATTTTATTGATTATTCAAAGGAAAATGTTGAAAAATATTTAACAAGTGCAAAACTGATGCTGGTTACATCAAAAAAAGAATGATACTGACTTGTAGTCTTAGAATGAAATAGCTATTGACTTCCTGTTTTATCATATGATGTTCCATGACTTAGAGACAGCATAAAAGATTGAAAAAATGGATATTTGATAAAAAATGAAGATTTTGAGCTTATGGGAGAAAAAATGAATCAAATACTCAAAGATGAAAAAAAATATCAAGAAATCGCAAATTCAAGTTTAGAATATATCAAAAATTTTTGAACTTGGGATGACAGATATAAAGAATTCAAAGAAATAATGAAAATATAATATTTTTTAAAATAAAAATATGGAAAACCCTCTGGTTTCAGTGATTATTCCTACATACAACAGTTCAAGAACTTTGGAAAAATGTTTGGAATCTATAAAAAATCAAACGTATAAAAATATTGAGATTATTGTTGTGGATAATAATTCTACAGATAATACAAAAGAAATAGCTAAAAAATTTGCAGACAAAGCGATAAATTTTTGACCAGAAAGAACTTTTCAAAAAAATGAATGAATCAGAAATGCAACTTGAAAATATGTTTTTTTTATTGATTCAGATATGAGTTTGTCTGAAAAGGTTGTAGAAAAATGTGTTGAGAAATTTGAAGAAAATGAGGAAATTTGATGAATTGCTGTGCCAGAAAGAAGTGTTTGAAAATGATTTTTTGCAAAAATCAGAGATTTTGAAAGAAGTTTTTACAAATGAACTTCAGTTGAATCAGCTAGATTTTTTTTGCTTGATGATGTGAAAAAAGTAAATTGATTTGAGGAAGATTTAGTGTTTTTTGAAGAATCACTTTTGCCTCAAAAAATCACTACAAAACTTTGAAAAAAATGTAATTTTTACATTGATGAATGTATTTTTCATGATGAATCTGATATCACCCTTTGAAAATGGTTTTACAAAAAATATTATTATTGAAAAAGTCTCAATAAATACAATCAAAAAGTAAAAGAAATCTGATTAAAATCAGTAAAACAAGAGCAATTGTGAATTATCTGAAGATATACAATCTTTCTCAAAAATAAAAATTTTTACAAAAAACCATTTTTGGCAATATGAGTTTTAACACTAAAAACTTGTGAATTTTGAGCTTGAGCTCTTGGACTTTTATTTAGTAAATTTAAAAAATAATCGATTGGTGATATATGATTATTTCAATATATCTTGGAATCCAAGAAAAGAGTTTTTGGTATAGAAAATATTAGCATCAAGTTGTTATACTGAAGGTTTTCTATAAATGGTTGAGCATCTTAGATTTTGATATAATCTACTTTTTTATTAAACGCAGAAACTATGTACTTTGTTATCACTCATTTTACAAAAAACAAGGGAACAACCGACTATTTTTGTCATTTTTTAGAATCAAAAAACGAAAAATATTTATTACTGAAACATCCATTTCAAAATGAGAGTGATTTGAAATCTTCCGAATTATGGGAATTTGATGGAACAAATAAAAGAATTTTGAAAAAATTTAAAAAATCATCATCATTTATTGGAGAAATGATCAGAAATTTTTTAATTACCTTTTATATTTCCGTTCGATTTTTAGGAAAATATAAAAAAGTTATTGCATTTTGATGATTTAATTTTGTTCCTATATTGTACACAAGGATTTTTAGAAAAATAACATATTTTTGGTGAGTAGATTATTCAAGGAAGCGATTCTGAAATGTTTTTTTGAATTTCTTATATCAGCTTTTTGAAACAGTCTGATGCGTTTTTGCAAATAAGGTCATTTCATGTTCCAAAAGACAAAACCAGGCAAGAATGGATTTTCATTTTTTAAATATTAAGAAATCTATCATACTTCCCAATGGAGTGATATGAGAATTTTTTGAAAAAGATTTTTTTCAATTTGAAGATGTAGCATTTTTCTACCTGGGTTCATTAACGCCGCAGCATGGAGTGCTCGATTTTGTTGAATATTTCTATATTAATGTACAAATAAAAAATCATTTATACATTATTGGAGGAGGGGAGCTAGAAAGTGATTTGCAAAAGACGATTTCAGAGAATCATTTGGACACAGTACACTTTTTATGACGAAAGAATAAAAATGAAATCCGTAACTTTTTGCAAAATATTCAAAAAAAACTTTATGGAATTGCACCATACTCTGATATAATCAATGATCATGTTTTTTATGGTGATAGCTTGAAAATTCGAGAGTATTTAGCTTATAATATACCCTTTCTTGTGTCGGATATTCCATATATTGATACTGATTTACAGAAATATGGAATTATCTATGATTGTTTTGAGGATATTGATTTTACAGTATTAAGAGATTTTTCATTTTGCGTACCGCAAAAAAATCAGGTTTTAAAACAGTATAATTGGAAAAATATTTTAAACAAAGAGTTTTAGATTTACATTAATTTATTATTTTATGAACAGCAAGATTTGGAATTATGTTTGAATATTGAGTATTACCTTTGTGGTATATATTCTCTTTTATTCAAAGTGAATATATTTATGAGGCGACTACTCTGGATACTTCTCTATTCAAGATTATTTGTCAAATCTTTTTGTGTGGCAAAATGATTCATTTGTATTTAATCACACCTCTCTGCTTATCAAGCAATTTCCGATCTTTTTTTGGAATGGAATTATAGGATTACCGCTTCAGTGGAGTTATTTTTTGTGATTTTTAAGCATTTATCTGTTCGCATATATAATATTAACATCTTTTTTCTCTTTATTTAGTATCTCTAATTTATACAAAAATGTACTGATAATGTGTTTTTTGTTTTCGCTATTTACTTACATTAAATTTATTGACGGACATTTTGATTTTATACAATTTTATATATTTTTACCAGGCGCTCTCTATTGTCTTTGGCAATTTTTGAGTATGAAAAAGATAAAATTTTTGATTTATACAATTTTTCTTATTATCTTATGTCAGAATATTTTTATTTCTGTTTATCTGGTGTTTATAGAGTTTATTATTTTTGTGTGCTTTTTTTTATTTTTACTATTCTATGAGCGACAAAAAATATACCCATTTTTGCTTTTTACAGTAACTATTTTGTTTGTTTCACTACCATTTCTTTATGAGTATTTTGCGTATTCTACTATGGTAACGCAAATTGTATCGGGTGAAACTGGAACAAACCCCCTCTCGATGATTCTTTGACACACAGAACGCTACACTATACTTTGGAAAAATCTGATAGGACTTTGATACTGGTGAATTTGGGAAGGATATTGGCCAGAATGATTACAATGAGGATTTTATATGCCCTTACTTCATTCTTTGGCCACTAATATTTGGTATATTATTTTTCGATATACTATATTGGTTGTTATTTTATTCTCAGCTCTCACTCACAAGAATAAACTGTGATTGTTAGGAGTAAGACTATTTTTATTTGCTATTTTTTTGCAAGTATTTTATCTTATTTTATATAAGACAGGAAATATACATATTATTGAATATATTGTGAAAATATTGCCGTTCTGGCGTGAGCCAGTGGGAAAAGTTGAATGATTGGCGTATTTTGCAATCCTATTAATGCTAATCAGTATTATTCAAAATACACAAATATCCACAAAATATAAATCTACACTTATTGCGTTATTGGGGATAAATCTGTTTATCAATATTTTTCTTTATTTTCAAGCTTTTGATGGCCGTTATGCAACCGCTTTTTTAGAAAATGAAAATATTCAAAACATTGAATCAATGATTCAAAATATAGAAAATCAAAAACTGCCGATCAATAGATTTATAATTTTTCCAAATATTGCCGATTCTTCGTATATACAACAGACTCAATCGATTTATTCTGGTGTAGACCCAATTATTTCTAAAATGCCATACGATTTTTTTTATAAAGTATGAGGTGTGATTTTTCCATGGGAAGGAATACAAGATGCTCATGATTTGCAAAACGCCTTACGAATGCATTCTATTAATTTAGTTATTTTTAGAAAGGAAACCCCCTATAAAATCGATACTCTATGATCTAAAAAAATGAGAATTCAAGAAGAGTTACTAGAAAAAAACTCAACAAATATAATTTATGAAGACTGAAATTTTGTTGTATTATTTTTAGGAGACATACCGCACATTTCCTGAGAAAAAAGTACAGTTATATCATCACAAAGAAACCCAACAACTTATGATGTTGTTTTAACGTTGCAAGACGAATCTGAAAAAGTTATCTTTTTCGAAGCTTTTAATAATAATTGGAACTTCTATCTTGAACCATTCTCTGAGATTTCTTGTGCAAACCCAACAATATATTCTGGAGTAATTTTTGAAAACTGAAGAAATGCAAAAAAAAAATATATTATAGAACCTCGTGATACTCTTGAAAAAATTGTTGAAAAATTGAAAAACATTTCACTTGAAAGAATTCAAACATTAAATCCTGGTATTACAAATGAAATGCTTCAGATTGGACAAGAAATTATTGTTTCAGAAAATTTTGAGCAATATCAAGCGCAAGAATGCCAACAAAATAAACAGATTAATTTTAGGGGGGGAATTGAAAAAATTTTTCAGAAACCTATTTTTGAGAAGACACACATGATGGAATTTGGTTATGCAAATTCTTGGCAAATTAATAAAAGCTATATTCAAGAAAGCCTCCCAAAAGAGTATTATCACGAAAATGAGGATGGATCTATAGATATTCGACTTACGCTCTATTTTAAACCGCAAAGCTATTTTTATCTCGGTTTATTGACTTCTGTATGATTGATTGTATTTCTTGTGTCTTGTTATATGTTCAATAGATATCCGCATCAAAAATCTAAAAAACTATAATGTTATGCAAAAATTTTTCCAAAAACACCTCTCAATAATCATTTTATTGCTCTTCATTTTCGTAATACTTGGTGGAAATTTTTGGGGTTGAGGAGTAATTGCATTTCTCGATTATATCCCCGTGCCACACCCAGAAATACGATTTTTCAAGGATGCACTAGTATTTCTTGGTTT
>ERZ773068.1878-NODE-1878-length-10116-cov-2.571414_pt1 | contig 10116 bp, 9 predicted proteins | sample MGYA00580620_ERZ773068 | MGnify/ENA primary metagenome ERZ773068 (study PRJEB29015, sample SAMEA2737983) | human oral metagenome | biome: human oral; feature: human-associated habitat; material: dental | place: China | collected 2101 ... | reverse complement strand
AGTTATGATCTGCATGGATTTGTTCGGGCCGAAAGGTGAGAAGAAAGAAAGTGTAGAAGTCATTCACGCCGGCGCACCTGTCGACAACGCGGATGGTACACCTGCCGTTTCACCTGTCAGAATCAGTGAGACCGGTGAAGGAAAGTATCAAATAGAACGTCCCGGTGAAGAAGAACCGGAAAAATACGGGCATGAGACAGAAGAAGCGTCTCCCAATAAGAAAAGGGACGGTATGGAGACTTCTCAACTTGATCAGAAGCCTCTTACAGCTGAAGATATTGCAGCGTCCGATGCCGAGGAATTGGCCATGCAGGCAAAAGCCAAGGCCGACTCGATAAGACAAAATTTCAATAATGTTTCTCCGGACATTCAGGGAGCTGTGTATGTAGACGAGTTCGTTGAAGATTATGCTGCCGCCTACTTGAAAGGCAAGAGTGAAGATGAGCAGGCAGAACAATTAAGTTTCTAAGTTATGAAGACATTCAAGTATAAAACATATTTGTTGTTATCGGCATTACTGTTGCTCACACAGCCAGTCATGGCCACCTGTGGTACGACGGATTACAGTGGCAATTCAGGTCGGTTATATAATATGGTGGTATTTATCTTGACATGCTGTACAGCCGTATTGTATCTGCTTTATGCCATAGCAGCCATTTTATCCATATACAGCGCGACGAGCATCTATATCAAGATGCAGGCAGGAGAAGAAGGATTTACAAAGAGCATCATCATTTTAGTCGGCAGCTGTCTTTTCCTGCTTGGGGCCACCATCGTCCTTCCGGCTTTCTTCGGTTTCCAGTTCGGCGTGACCGACAGGCTTTGGTAATTATTTTATTACATATTATTTATTCATTAATTATTTAAAAATTCAAAGACAATGAATCAGACTTTGTCAGTAATGGTAAGCGGAGCCAAGAGCTTTTGTGTCTCCGCAGGTAAGAAAATCAAGAGCGTAGTCATGGATCCTCGTTTTGTTGCGGTGATGCTATTGCTAGTTGTTTGTACAGTCGCCGCAGATGCACAGAGTATGGACTCTGGTGCACAAGCAATCGGCAAGGCAACCGACGCCCTGAAAAAGTACATCCCTGTCGTAACGAAGCTATGTTATGTTTTAGCAGGTATCGTCGCCATTCTCGGTGCCATCTCCGTTTACATCAAGATGAACAACGAGGAGCAGGATGTCAAGAAGAGCATCATGATGATTGTCGGTGCCTGCATCTTCCTCGTGGCGGCAGCCCAGGCATTGCCATTGTTCTTCGGACTCTAAGACGAAGAATATGGCAACAGTCAAAAGCGACTATCCCGATTACCCGGTATTCAAGGGGCTTCAAAAGCCTCTTGAATTTCTGGGCCTTCGAGGAAGATACATTGTGTGGGCCGCTGTCACCGTTGGCGGAGGTCTGTTGTCATTCTTGATTGGCTATGTGATTTTCGGCTTTCTTATAGCACTGGCGTTGCTGACGATTTTTCTGTCAATAGGAGGAGTCTCCATCTTCGTCAAGCAGCATAAAGGACTCCATTCCAAGAAATCCCCGAAAGGTATCTACATTTTCAGCCATTCAAGACATTATTAGAATATTCATATTGATTGTAAGCAAAACAAATTCATGATTACCCTAATCGTCATATTGGTCTTTACCTCCATCTTGTTGGGAATATACATTTCCATCAAAGCCTTCGGTACAGGCGGCAAACGCGCCAAGGTGTTTGAGGACATCTACTTCAGCTTTGAGGATGTCAATGAGATAGGTGTGGTCTACACAAAGAAAGGCGATTATTCAGCCATCCTTAAGATGGACAATCCAGTCAGGAAGTACTCTGCCGATACGGACGGTTATTACGAGTTCACTTCCCTTTTGGCATCCGTCCTACAAGTGTTAGGTGAAGGATATGCCATTCACAAACAGGATATTTTCGTCCGTAAGAACTTCAATATGTCGAGCATTGCAGGAAAGGACACCGATGTGAGAAAGCGTTTTCTTTCCGATGCCTATTTCAAGTTCTTCAACGGCCGTCCCTATATAGATTCTGAAACCTATCTTACCATCACTCAACGTGGTCGAAATGGCGGTTTGAAGGCATACGATGCCGACAAGTGGCGCGATTTCCAAGTCAAGATACAAAAAGTCCATGACCGTCTGAAGAGCGAGAACATCAACTGTCGCTTTCTCACTGGTGACGAATGTCAGGACTATACCGAGCGTTTCTTTGCTGTTGATTTCAATAATGAGGTTGTTTCCATGAATGACTTCAAGGTGGAGTCCGAGAAAATCGGTATGGGCGATGATCAGTTGAAAATCTACAGCCTCTTGGATGTAGATGATCCCGGTCTTCCCGGCACCCTTCGCCCTTATGCCGACATCAATGTCAACAACTCCGTCATGCCGCAGGATCTGCTTTCCGACCTTAGCACACTCCCTGATGTAGACACGCTTATTTACAATCAGGTCATCTTTCTTCCCAATCAGAAGCGGGAGATTTTAAAATTGGAGAAAAAGAAGAACCGTCACGCTTCCATTCCCAATCCGAACAATCAGATTGCCGTTGAAGACATCAATAACGTTCTTAACGAAGTTGCCCGTGACGGCAAGCAGTTTGTTTATGCACATTATAATCTTATCGTAAAGGCCCCGGCAGACAAAAACTTGCAAAAGATCACCAACTGTTTGGAGAACCTTTTGGCAAGATACAGCATGCACCTGTCAAAGCGTGCCTATAACCAATTGGAGTTGTTCGTTGCCAGCTTCCCCGGCAACTGCTATGAACTCAATGCCGACTACGACCGTTTTCTGACACTTTCCGACCCTGCACTCTGCCTCATGTATAAGGAGCGTCAACAGAAAGGGGATGACACGAACCTGAAATGTTACTACACAGACAGGCAAGGCGTACCGATGCCAGTTGACGTGTCAGGCAAGGAAGGAAAGATTAGGTATACCGACAACTCCAATTTCTTTGTCCTTGGCCCTTCCGGCAGTGGTAAGAGCTTTTTTATGAATACTGTCATGCGGCAGTACTACGAGCAGGATACCGATATTGTCATTGTAGATACCGGCGACAGCTACGAAGGTCTTTGCAGCTATTTCGAGGGCATATACATCACCTATTCAAAGGAACATCCCATCTCGATGAACCCTTTCAAGATAGAGAAAGCGGAATATGAGCAGAACTTCCAAGCGAAGAAAGATTTCCTAAGGAATATAATCTTCCTTATCTTCAAAGGGAACGACGGACCCACGAAGCTTGAAGAGACCATCATCAACCAAACCCTCATAGAATACTTCGAAGAATATTTCACTCCATTTGAAGGCTTTACCGAAGAGCAGCGCGACAATATGCGTCATGTCATGGAACTTGAAGACAAACGTACCGGCAAGTATGAGGAATACGAAGAGGAACTGGAAAAACGTTACGGAGTATCTGATGATATTGACGATATAGAAGAAGATGATGATGAGAGGAAGAAACAGCGCGACCTCCGTCTCCGTGACAAGCTGCAAGCCGTCATCGACGATTCCGCCGCTACTGAAGGAGAAAAAGACAATGCGAAAAGGCAGCTGCTTCGTCGCCTTACCCCTGAACTCATAGAGAGCAAGTATCTACAGCGTCTCAATAAGAAGATTGACAAGATAGAACGTCAGCGCAAGAAGATGAGAGTTACGGAACTCAACTTCAATACTTATTATGAGTTCGCCATTGAGCGTATTCCGCAAATCATGAAGCAGGATCAGGTTAAATTTGCCATCAACGAGTTTGCCACGATCCTAAAGCCATTCTATAAGGGTGGAGAGATGGAATACACGCTCAACAACGAAATGGATTCCTCTTTGTTCAATGAAAAGTTCATCGTATTCGAGATTGACAAAATAAAAGAGAATCCTGTCCTTTTCCCTATTGTCGTGTTGATCATTATGGATGTCTTCACACAGAAGATGCTCTTAAAGGAAGGCCGGAAATGCCTGGTCATAGAAGAAGCGTGGAAAGCCATTGCCACCCCTGTCATGGCTACCTATATACAGTATCTCTATAAGACCGCCCGTAAACACTGGGCCATGGTCGGTGTCGTCACACAGGAGATACAAGATGTTACCGAGTCCAAGATTGTCAAGGAGGCTATCATCAACAACTCCGGCGTGTTCATGCTACTTGACCAGAGCAAGTTCAAGGACAAATTCGATAATATCAAAAAGACCTTGGCTCTGACCGACATCGACTGCAAGAAGATTTTCACCATCAACCGCTTGGAGAATAAGGAAGGCCGTTCCCCATTCAAGGAAGTGTTCATCAAACGTGGTCAGGAAGGCGATGTGTACGGCATTGAAGAACCGCCGGAGTGTTACATGAGCTATACCACCGAAAAGGTGGAAAAGCTCGCATTGAAACTCTACAAGAAGATTCTCCAATGTGATCATCAACACGCCATTGAAGCCTTCGTGCGTGATTGGAAACGCTCCGGAATTAAGAGTTCCTTGGAATTTGCACGGAAAGTACTGAAAGAAAGAAAAGTGTTAGACAATTAAACTCATCAATTATATGCGTCGTTTCATCGCTATCATCCTTTTGAGCCTCTCGGTGACATCCATGTCAGCGCAGTCGTATCATGCCATCAACATTGATGCGAAGACTGTGGCAGCCATGACCGCCGCATATGCGATAGAGGAAGAGACAGAACGGAAGACAGCCTCTGATGTAGACTCCATCCTTGGACATTACACCAAGGCCAGCCTTTCCACAGCCGGCATCTACCTGTCAAAGTTGAAAGACAGGAACGCCATGCGTGAAGTCGGAGTTTTCGGCAGCGATGAGAACTACTATTACCAACGTATCCTCTATTTGGTGAAGGACGGTATCATGCCCAAGCTCATAGTCGTTGCAGCCAAGATGGTCAAACAACCCGACAATGCCCTCTATTGGGGGCCATACCTGTTCAAGACCACCAAGAATGTCGAGCAGCTCTGCAAGCAGTTCGAACTTGTCGTTACTAATGGAAAATTGTCGTTCAAGGACGTAACTTTCTTGGTTATCAACGAGAAGCTGCAAAAAGTCTTTGACTTGGCCCAGCTTGGCAATGTCAACTGGAAAGAACTCTTGGAAAAAGTCGGAGATTTCAACATCAAAGCAGCCAAGGAGGATATCAAGAACGACATCGGCAAACTTGGAAGTGTACTTGCCACCGCAGGAAAAGGTGCTGTGGACAGCAATATGAGGGACTTTTCCGCCATTGGCAGGATCTTCAAATCCAAGCCAAGTGAGATTTACCAATTATATCAGACTTTTCGAAGCAAATATGAAAGCATCCGCAATGCCGGAAATGTCAAGGCCATTTTGATGAGTGTCATCGGTTCGAATAGTGCAGATGCCGTTTCACGTCTGTTCCAAGTAGACAATTACAGCATCATGGGTTATGTGAGCAACTATATCAAGGAGTTGCAAGGGCAGCATTACAAGCAACGCTGGTATATCTATTCAGAGGATAAAGGTCAGAAAGTGGTTGCTACCTACCATCCCTCCCATCCTTCGAATACGAACAACAGCGATCATTGGGACAACTGGCTCTATAAGGAGAATTATATGAAGACCAGTACGCCAGACTATCCCACGCTCACCACTTCTGAATACAATCAGTTGAAGGCTGCCGCAGAAAGTGCCACTGGCTGGAATCCTACTCGAAAAGGTGAATATGAAAGGAACAATGCCGGCCATACAATAACCCTAAAATACGAAACCGCCTCCTGCACTTATTCATATGATAAAAAGGGAGGTACTTTCAGCCATTCAAAACATTGGCGAGGCAAACACTGGACAGTGTATATGACGGTGACAGACTCATGGGACATCAAGCACGAGGTGCATGAAGAGATTTTCGATTCCGAGTCTATGGACGAAGAAACATTCAGAAAGCGTATGGAGAGCCAACTCAAATACTACAACAGCTTGGAAAGCGACAAGCCCGCCTCACAACGTGTCACATATAAGTTGGGTAACGACGCTCGCAAGTATTACACCATCGCGGATGAAAACAAAATGAAAGGCTGCAATTCTGTCGTTTTCCTGGCCAAGTGTGATGATGGCGCCACCCTTGCGGAGGGGTCGTTCAATTGGAAAGAGAATGGAAATCAGGGAAAGCACCTTGAAGACCCCAAATCGAAGAATTTCGCTTTGGACAAGACACAGGTGAGCACGAATGGGGCCAACGAGCTGCAGCAGAAAAAGAAAGGCTGCCAGGACGAGATTAAGAGCCTTGAAAATCAGATTCGCTCCATGGACAAACAGATGAGTTCGCTGATCTCCCAAATGAACCAGGCCAAGATGGCCCACGATAACAACAAGGTTGCCGCGCTCCGTGCACAATATGACACCGTCAGCAACAACCAAGCTGCATTGAAACGTCAGCTTTTGCAGGTTCAATCCAACTTGGCACAGATAGACAACGCCATTGCGGAATACTACAAAGATCTTAATGAGGACAATGGCAGTCCTTACCGAATCAATTCCAATATGAGAGAGTTGGAGAGCCTGTTCCAACTTTCCTGGCGAGATGCCGGAGAATGGGTTAACGGCGATGGACAATACACTTTTGTCCGTCATGCCTATTGCGCACAGGTAAAGAGCCAGGTGACTTACACGGCAGTCTTGAAGCTCCAATCGAAGCCCAAGCATTTTCTCGGTATCCATCGTGCTATATTGAGTGTCGATTACAAGCTCTCTGCCGCCTATTCAGCAGAGAATGTCATAGAGACGATGAATCTTGATATGAGCCTGTCTGAAAAAGAGCGGGCTGCGAAAGTCAACGAGCGTCAGAAACAGTTGATGGAAGACATGCCGGACTGTTCCATCACGGTGAGATACAACTATGCCAAGAATATGCCTAATGAGGAAGGTTCAGATGCCATCCATCTGCTTTGGGCAAGCGACCGGTTAGATGTGGCAAGGGATGTGGAATATCAACTTAGCGTCATCTATTCACAGTTGGTTCTTTTGGAGAAGGTTATGAATGACCGGCAGACGATCAAGGATTTCCTGACTAACCAACTGTTGAATCCCATTACGAGAAAGTCCCGTGGCACAATAGCCGAATATGCCTTAGGGCGATGGACAGATGCAAGCGACAAAGCCAAGAAGGCTTCTTCAAGTCCCACTTCACAAAAGGCAAAGCCATAGGCAGCAATTAAGGCATTAACATAGAAAACAGCAGACATGAACAAATGGATATACATATCGTTGATGAGCCTATGCCTTCTCTTCGTTCCAAGAGAAACCAAGGCAATAGACATACCTACTGACCCTGTCTCTTTGGAGGCCATGATCAGTAATCACAAGACTGTTAAGGCCATGTTAGAGCTGCGTGCTCTCGCAGAGGAAGGTGTGCGTGCCTATCATAAGAAGAGTATGAAGACAATGGAAGACTATACTTCGGTTAACAAGAAGTTGGACAGATACAGGAAGTGTTTCGACATCATCGACCTCATTCTGAATGGTACTGCAACAGGCTTTCATGCTTACAACAGCTTTGGCAACTGCAAAAGAAACCTTTCCGCCTATTACAAACTCTTGGATACATATAGGAAGGAAATACTCCTGCATGGGGCTGTCTGGTCAAGCGACACCATCATCCTTAATGCCAGCCAGCGAGCCGTCGAAGGAGTCTACAAAGGCGTTTCGCAGTTAAGGAAATCTTACATCGAACTGTCCGAGCTTGTGTCGGGTGTGAGGAACTGTACCACGTCAGACTTGATGATCATTTTAGGTGATATCAACAGTTCCATTGACGAGATAGACGGCAGCATCAGGCATTCCTACATGGAATTATGGGCATATATGACCGTGAGGATGGGATTTTGGAAGAAAGAGTTCTTTATGGCAAGAACTGTCAAGGAAATTGCGACTGATGCTTTGGGACGATGGCTTGGCAACTCCGTCCAGGCATTTCAATGTTTGGAGCAACACAGGTCATTCCAGCACGCCCCATTGGGTGGTGGTGGTATCATAGGAGGAAGACACTATGACTAAATTCAAAAGAATACATATCCTGCTTAGGAACAGGATTACGCTCTTGATAGGACTGCTGGCAACAGTTCTTCCGGCTTTCAGCCAAGGTTATGTGCAAGTCACGAAAAACCATGAGGAGTACATCATGCAGCAGTTCACCACAATGGAAACCGGTGCAGGGGCTTTGACCCCACGCTACTATTACAACGCATTCCACAAGAAATATCAAAGGACAGCCAATGCAGAGAATAAGCAGATTTTCCGTCTTCACATGAAAGCCCGTGTGGCAGACGAAAAGGTCTATTCCGACAGCATCAAAGCCTTGACCTCCCGTCGTGCCAAGGTGGAAGCACAGAATATCGTTGACCGTAGCCCCATGACTGATATGGCATGGACGGTCGAGAAAGGCAAGATAGAGGGCAAGTTGGACATCTTTCAGAAGAACATCAATAAAATCATGCCCTACGGCGGAACGGCAGAAGACTATCGCCAGTGGAAGAACATCTATAACTGCCTTCAAACCGCCATCAAGATTACCCGTGAGTCCTATCAGGACTTAGGACGCAGGAAAAAGGAGTACATGGCCATCTATAGGGATGTGGTCAGGCGTAATTACCAACTTACCAAGCAGCTACTCGCTTGGAACAGCGTAAAATCCGCAAAGGAGATGCAGAAGAACAGCAAGTCTCCCCAGCGACTTTCATCCATCAACACGGTAGCTTTCGATGCCCTTAACCGTTGGAAAGTAGCGATGGCCGTAGATGGTTTTTCCAGCAAGAACTATAAAAAGTAGAAGATAATAAAGTAAGAAACAAAATATAAGCTAACAAGTAAGAAAATCAATTATGGCATTCAGTTCATTATTTTTAGCCGCACAGGGAGGACTTCAAGGGCTGTCGAGTACGATCTCCGACTTATCCCAAACCATAGGAGTAGACCTGTTCGAAGAAGACATCGACAATGTTGTCTTCCAGACCAACGAGTTTTTATGTAATCCCGACTTCATCGGCACACAGGGGCCGTTTTGGTGGATACTCCAAATGAGCATGGCATTGGGTGCCTTGTTCTCCATCATTGTAGGAGCCAGTATGGCTTACAAGATGATGGTCAAGGGAGAGCCGGTCGATGTATTCAAGATACTCAAAGTAATGGGTATCGCGCTCATCATGATTTTTTGTATCCCCCCAGCATGACCGGTATGGGCAGTGGCAATGGCAGTATCTTGGATGCTTTAGCCTATATTCCTAACTGTATAGGAAGCTACACCCATGACCTCTATGAAGCAGAAGCCGTGCAGGTCAGTGAAAAATACAACGAATTGATGCCGTTGCTGCAGAAACGCGATACGATGTATCAAAAAGCGGCAGAAGTAGAAGCAGCATCAGAAGGATTGCAAAATGATGCAAGTATTGATGCTTTAACAAAATATACCTCTGGTAGCGATGCCGTTGAAGGTATCAAGGCTGCTGCAAGGGCCAAAAAGTCATCAGTCTTTGCCGGTCTCATCATTGGCTTTGATAAGATAGTAATGTTTCTTGCGCTGGTACTGTACCGGGTCGGCTGGTGGGCCACCATATTCTGTCAGCAGATACTGTTGGGCATGCTGACTATCTTCGGCCCTATCCAATGGGCGTTTTCCGTTCTTCCTAAATGGGAAGGAGCATGGGCCAAATGGCTCATCCGTTATCTGACAGTACACTTCTATGGAGCCATGCTCTATTTCGTAGGTTTCTATGTGCTGTTGCTGTTTGACATTGTTATCAGTGTTCAGGTAGAAAATCTTACCGCCATTACATCATCTACTGGTACAATTAACGGCTATATACAAAATGCTTTCATGACTTGTGGCTATCTCCTTGCAGCTTCCGTGGTTGCTTTGAGATGCCTGAACTTGGTTCCTGACCTTGCCGCATGGATGATCCCTGAAGGCGATACCGCCTTCTCTACCCGCAACTTTGGTGAAGGGGTGGCATCCTCCGTCAAGTCAAGTGCCATGTCCGTTATGCCTCGAATACATTAAAATGACAATGCTATGGCTGTATTAAAGAAATTAGAAAACAAGATAAAGTTGGTGCTGATTATTACCAGCCTGTTTTTGACAGGTTGTGTCGTTATCAGCCTTGG
>ERZ773068.1877-NODE-1877-length-10116-cov-4.174535_pt1 | contig 10116 bp, 7 predicted proteins | sample MGYA00580620_ERZ773068 | MGnify/ENA primary metagenome ERZ773068 (study PRJEB29015, sample SAMEA2737983) | human oral metagenome | biome: human oral; feature: human-associated habitat; material: dental | place: China | collected 2101 ... | reverse complement strand
GCCGTCGAGGATTTCGTGGCGCCGCTGCGCCGTCGTCTCGCAGTCCGGCTGCCTGGTCGTTGTGCAGCGCCGGAGCCCCGTCGTTCTGGGGCCTGGCTGTCCGGTCCTGTACGTTTCCAGGGGATTTGTCGGGATCAACCCAGTTCACGACATGCTCCTGAATGAAAAATACAGCATTACAATACAATCAAAAAGTATGCCTATCGAGAGGCACTCCCATCCAGGGCGCATACCCATCGGAAAGGCGCGCCATCTGGAGGCATCCCCAGCATGACCTCCGGATGCGCGCGCAGGCTGCTGTATGGACGAGAGCAGCCGTGACGCGATACGAACGCTGTCGCGGTACCGCCGCCACAGACTTTTCTGCGCAGGCAGGACGGACATATTCTGCGCAGCCGCTGGTTCCTGCAGTGCGCCCGCCTTGTCCTGCACGAGCCCAAAGAAGAGGGGCACACGTCCTGCACACGCCAGAGGCCCCATCCTGCCGTCTCCCGCTTCCGGACGCGAGGAAGCTTCTTCTATACTCGCCATCATGCTTAAGCCATCAGGACTAGATCGTCTGGCCGTACGCCGGGCCTTCAACGACAGGCGTTCGGGCGAGAGCCGGGCAGACTTCCTGCTGGCCGATGTCGAGCGCCGGCTGGTCGAGCGGCTGGAACCGATGCGGCTCGATCAGGTGCAGACCGTGCTCGACCTGGGCTGTGGGCTGGGCCGCTCGCTGCCTGCGCTGGCGCGCCGCTTCCCCGGTGCCACGCTGCTGGCACTGGACATGGCCGAACAGCCGCTCATCGAGCGTCGGACGCTGGACGTGCGGGCCCGCCGGGGGCTGCGCGGGCTGCTCAACCGCATTCGCGCCCGGGGTGAGCACCAGGCCGACGCCATGCCCTCGCCCCGCTGGATCGGCGCCGACGCGCACCGCCTGCCGCTGGCCGCCAGCAGCGTGGACGTGATCTGGTCCAGCCTGGTGTTTCACTGGTTCGACGACCCGCTGGCCGTACTGAAGGAGTGCTACCGGGTGCTGCGTCCCAACGGGCTGCTGGCGCTGTCGGCCTTCGGGGTCGATACCTGCCGCGAGCTTCGGGCCTCCCAGTCGGATTCCTCGGCCGAGAACCGCTTTGCCGTGGCCGGCCAGTGGCCGTCGTTTCAGGACATGCACGACTGGGGCGACGCCCTGATGGAAAACGGCTTCGCCGAACCCGTGATGGACACCGAGCACCTGAAGCTCGGCTACCAGTCGGCCGAGGGTCTGAAGGCCGACATGGCCGCGCTGGGCTTTCCGGCGCCATCGCTGGGCCGGATGGCGCCGTCACTGACCATCGAGCTGGTCTTTGGCCACGCCTGGATGCCGGCCCAGAAGGTGCGCAGCGATGGCCTGTCGCCCATCAACATCATCCGCAAGGGGAAGATCAGCCGATGACGCCTGACGTTGCTTCTGCCGCCACACCGGGCGGCCTGCAGGGCCTGCTGCTGTGGGTCGGCGTGGCCGTGGGCGCAGCCACCTGCGCCACCATTTTCTTCGTGACGGTGCGTCATCGCCTGCGCGCACAGGCCGACACGGGACGCGACCGTCGCACCCAGACCGACAGGGGGCGCGACCGTCGTGCGTTGCTGGCCGAGGTGCTCTGGGTGCTCACGCCGATGCTGATGATCATCGGACTGGGCTGGTGGGTGGTGGCCGAATGGTTGGCCGGACGGGCGGCATGAGGGGAAAGGTGTCTTTGTCATCCACGACAGGCACCCAGGCCGGTGGGGCGATGCGGGCCAGCGAACAGGCCGAACCCGCTGGGCGCGTGCAGTCCTGTAACGGTGTGTCTTCCTCCGGCGGCGCGGCCCAGTCCGGGCCTTCCGGCGATGCGGTCCAACCCGGGCCTTCCGGCTGTGTGGCCCGGCCCAGGCCTTCCGGCGACACGACCCAGCCCGGGCTTTCCGGCAGAACGGACGGGCAGGGCACTGGTGATCGCCTGATCCGCCTGCGCCGCCGCTACCGCCGGCTGCTGTCCATCACCCTGTTTCTCACCTTCGACCTGATCATCTTCGGTGCCTTCGTGCGCCTCGTCGATGCCGGGCTGGGCTGCCCCGACTGGCCGGGCTGCTATGGTCACGTCACCCCGCACGGCGCTGCCGAGCACATCGCGGCCGAAGTGGCCGTGCTGCCCGACGGGCCGGTCACCGTCTTCAAGGCGTGGGTGGAAATGCTGCACCGCTACATCGCCAGTGGCCTCGGGCTGCTGGTGATTGCTCTGCTGTGGCTGACGGTACGCTGGCGGCGGCTGGACAGAATAAATAATTCTGAATCATGTGCAGTGAGTGGCCGTGTGGCAGCGGAAAGTCCTGTGGAAGCGGGTGACCGCGTGGCACCGGGTGCCGGAGGCGCCCCTGCAGTGCCAGATGGGCCTGTCAACGAACATCACGCAACCGCCCGAACCGTCACAAGGCATGCGGCAGGGGGTTTGAACCGTCACCGCTTCGGAGAGATCCGCTATGCCGACGGCAGCTTTGCTCCCTCTGTGGTGCTGGCCGTCTTCACGCTGGTGTGGATCATCCTGCAGGGGCTGTTCGGCATGTGGACCGTCACCCTGCGGCTGATGCCGGTGGTGGTCACCGCCCACCTGCTGGGCGCGCAGATTCTCTTCATGGCACTGATGGCACAGCAGAACCGCGTGCAGCCGCAACCCGTGGTCACGCCGTCTGCCGCGCCGCTGGCTGGCTGGTCGCGGCTCCTGCTGGTGCTGCTGATCGCCCAGCTGCTGCTGGGGGGCTGGGTGAGCAGCAACTATGCGGCGCTCGGCTGCGAGGATTTCCCGCTGTGCCACGGCAGCCTCTGGCCCGACATGGATCTGGCCTCGGGCTTCGAGCTGTGGCGGCCGCTGGGCACCCAGGCCGATGGCGAACCGCTGGAGTATCAGGCCCTCACCGGCATCCACTACATGCACCGGCTGATGGCCTACGTCGTGTTCGCCCTGGCGGGCGTGCTGGCCTGGCGCCTGTGGCGGCTGCATGGGCTGGAACGGCTGGCGCGCCTGCTGGCGGCCGTACTGTTGGCCCAGTTCATCACCGGGCTGGCGAACGTCTTTCTGGACTGGCCGCTCGTCGCGGCGCTGGCGCATACCGCGGGCGCGGCCGGGCTGGTCGGTATTATCTTCATGATAGACTTTCGCACACATCATGCCGCCGGTTTTTTGCCGTCATCCCAGTCTCCTGAAGCCGATCGCCGCGGCACAGCAGACCTTACCTGACCCGGATTGACGCCGTGTATCTATCTGCCACCCGCCAACAGTCGCTGGCCCGTGTCGCACGCCAGTATTACGTCCTCACCAAGCCACGCATCGTGCTGCTGGCCGTCTTCTGCGCCATGATCGGCATGTTCATGGCCACCACCGAAGGCGAGAGCGTCTCGTGGCGCACCCTGCTGGCGGGCACCGCCGGCATCGGCCTGCTGGCGGCGGCCGGCTTCGTCTTCAACTGCTTCGTCGAGCGCGGCATCGATGCCGTCATGTGGCGTACTGCCCACCGTGGTTCGGCCAGTGGTGATGTCGGCAACACCGGCATGGTCTGCTTCTTTCTGGCGCTGGGCGTCACGGGGGCGCTGCTGCTGCACCTGTTCGTCAATCCGCTCACCATGGTGCTCACGCTGGCCACCTTCGTGGGCTATGCCATTGTCTACACCGTGCTGCTCAAGCCGCGCACGCCGCAGAACATCGTCATCGGCGGGGCCTCGGGGGCCATGCCGCCGCTGCTCGGCTGGGTGGCCGTCACCGACGAAATCACTGCGCCGGCCGTGGTGATGTTCCTCATCATCTTCGTCTGGACGCCGCCGCACTTCTGGGCACTGGCGCTCTACCGTGCCGCCGACTACCGCCGCTCCGGCCTGCCCATGCTGCCGGTCACCCACGGCGCGGCCTTCACCCGGCTCAACGTCCTGCTCTACACCGTGCTGCTCACGGCAGTCACCCTGCTGCCCTTTGCCATCGGCATGAGCGGCCGCTTCTACCTGGCTTCGGCCGTGGTGCTCGACGGCATCTTCCTGGCGCTCGCCTGGCAGGTCTGGCGCCACTACACCGACGCCATCTCCCGCAAGACCTTCGGCTATTCCATCCTGTACCTGGCCCTGCTGTTCGGTGCCATGCTGGTCGATCACTATCTCTGAGTCTGGTATCCCGGGCCGTGGGCGCTGCTCAGGCCGCCTTTTCCATGACTGGACCGGGAGGGCAGCGGGCTTTGCGGCCGACCGTTGCAGGTAGTCATCCGGCCGGACAGGAAAAGAGGGTACCTGTGCCGCCCATCCCGCCCGGACGTGACATCGTGAGCAGAGTGTTCCAGAATGTGCCGGATGCGTGGTACACCAAAACCGGGTGCCTGCCGTTTAGAGCGTGTCATGAACGCATTCATTCCCGCGCGGGCCAGATTCATGACGGACATGCCGATCTCGCCGCCCAGTCTCAACTTCATGCCCGTGCAGGCGATGCATTCATGACGCACTCCAGTAGCGTACCGGGGCTCACAGGCGCCCCTGCTGCCCCCCAGACAACCCAGCCATGAAAACCTCACCGTCCCCGATCACCCCCCCCGCCTCGCGCCGCCACCTGCTGCGCACCGGCGCTGCTGCCGTTGCCCTGGCCGTCGGCAGCCCCCTGCTGCTGGCCGGCTGCAACCGGCAGGCGCCGCAGATGAACTTCAAGTCCACCGACCTCGATGGCGCCGACTACGGCAAGTCGCTGGATCTCACCAACACCGCCACCGGCAAGCCGGTCAGCCTCGACACCTTCAAGGGCAAGGTCGTGCTGCTGTTCTTCGGCTTCACCCAGTGTCCGGACATCTGCCCCACCACCCTGCTCAAGGCCAAGGAAATCAAGGAAGCCCTCGGCAAGGACGGCGACAGGCTCGACGTGGTGTTCGTCACCCTCGACCCCGAGCGCGACACCGCCGAGGTCATGCAGGCCTACGTGCCCTCGTTCGACCCCTCCTTCATCGGCCTGCGCGGCGACCCGGCCGCCACCAAAAAGGCCGCACGCGAGTTCCGCGTCTTCTACCAGAAGGTTCCGAACCAGGACGGCTCCAGTTACACGCTGGATCATACGGCCGCATCCTATGTCATCGACAAGGACGGCAAGCTGCGCCTGCTGGTGCGCTACACCGACGCCGTGCCCGACATCGTCAGTGACCTGAAGCAGCTGATCGCCGCCTGATCCGGGCTCACTCCGATCCTGCTCATTCGGTTCCAAAACAATGTGCGCAGGGAGTGCCGCAGGGAGCACCATTGCGTAACGCATGTGTATCGCGGTCGCAAAGCCCCGCCCCTTGCTGGTATTCTGATGGGCGTGTGCCATTCGGGCCTGCGGACAGTGCCTTTGCGTGTTTTCAGGGGTCAGCCCCCCGGGTTTCGGGGGGCAGAAACGCCCGGAAAACCGCCTGCTGGCCGTTCGGCGGCCATCCGGGGCCGATCTGTGGCTTTTGCCGCATGCCGCCTGGCGCACGACTGTTGTTTTGACGCACCGCACACACCACGACCGGGCCTGCCACGGAACCCTCTGTGGAGTCTCCCGTCATGGCCCGTGCGGGCGCTTTTCCCATTCACTCATTCTTTCCACTGAACCCGTGCCACGCGCGCAGCACGGGGCCGGAGGCTTTCTCGCATGAACGCACTGGGTTGGCTTGTCCTGGGTTTGCTGCTTGGCTGGGCCATCGAATTCGCCATTGATTACCTCTACTGGCGCAGGAAGGCCCAGGCCGAGGCCGAGGCACTGGCCCAGCAGGAAGCCGCCCTGAACGCCCAGCAGACCGAAATGGGCCATCGCCAGTCCACCCTGCGCCTGCGCGAAAAGGAGATGTCCGACCTGCAGGCCTCGCTGGCCAGCCGTGACGCCGAACTGCTGCAGCAGGCACGCCGTGTCGAAGAGCGCTCCGACGATCTCTCCCGCGTCGAACAGGCCATCGAGAAGCGGCGGGCCGACCTCGACCGCATGGGCCTGACCCTCAACGAGCGGGAGAAGGAAATCGCCACCCGTGGCGACCAGCTGCGCACCAAGGAAGTCAACTACAACCGCCGTCTCGACACCCTCGAGAACACCGAAGCCGAACTGGCGCGCCGCGTGGCCGTCGTCACCAACCGCGAAGAGGCCATGCAGAGCTGGGAAGGCCGCATCCTCAGCCGCGAACACGACGTGGCCGACCGCGAAGCCTCGGTCAACTACCACGCCAACCGCATTGCCCGTGACGCCGGCAGCTTCGAGGCCGTCAAGCACCTGCTGCGGCAGCACTATCGCACCGACGAGGGGCGTGACCGCCTGCAGGCTCTGGTCGGCATCGACGACAAGGCCGCCGAACTGCTGAAAAACGCCGGCATCCGCAACTTCGAACGCCTGGCCGAAAGTTCCATCGGCGAACTCACCCGCCTGCTCGAAGGCGCCGGTTCGCGCCTGGCCCTGGCCAACCCGCTCAGCTGGGCCGAACAGGCCAACGCATACCTGGCCGAAGACTGGGTGACGCTCGACCGCCTGCAGGCCGAACTGAAGGGTGAGCACCGCGACGACGTGACCCAGAGCCTGCTCGAAGCCATGCAGCGCTCGTCGGGCGTAGCGGGGGCCAGCAGTGCTGCAGCTGCCGCAGCTCCGGATGCCGCTACCGTAGCCCCAGATGCTGCCGGCGCTGCAGCGGCTGGAAATGCTGCAGAGGCTGGAACTGTCGCGGCTGCTGAAAACACTGCAGCCGCCGGGAACGCTACAACTGTTGAGAACGTTACAACTGCTGAGAACGCTGCAACCGCCGGAAGTTCCAGCTCTGCCGCCACTGGCACCGCTGCTGCACAACATGAGCATGATGCCAGGGCAGTACAGACCGATGGGCAGGCCGCCCTGCAGCCGGATGGGCACACTGATGATTCGTCTGACGGTCAGGGTAGTGCGAGTACCGATGGCCAGTCTGGAGCTGGCGTTCATGCAGGGACGGCTGCCGATGGTGACGAAGCCCCAGCGCCTGGCGCCATGGCTGCCGCTGCGGTGGTGACGGGCCTGGCCGCGGGTCATGCCGCCACCGGTGAACAGCCGGCCGTGGGTGCAGCCGCGGAAACGTCTGCCGATGCGGCCGCCGAGACGTCTGTCGACGCAGCAGTCGATACGTCCGCCGATGCACCGGCCGGATCCACATCGTCCACGGAAGCCTCCAGTGGGCCAGACGTCGGGGCCACGGAAGAGCCTGCCCAGTCCGGTTGGCCGCAGGAACACAGCCACCCGGCCCACGCCAGCAGCTACGCCACCGGTGGCTACACCGGTACGTCCTACAGCGGAACCTCTTATGGTGGCGCCTCCGGCCACACACACGACGACGAAGTCGCCGGGAGTGCCTTTGCTGCTCACGGTGCCGGCACCCCGGGGCTGGACGATCCTTTCCCGACCTCATCCCTGCGCACACAGACTGAAGCTGAAGCGTCAGATATTGCTAGCGAACAGGCCCAGGCCGATGCCCTGCTGGCCGAAGCCGCCAGCGTCCTGGCCGTCGATCAGCAAGCCGTTGCCGCCGCCGCACATTCGGGTCACGACACCGTCGCCACAGACGCGAGCGCCGGGAACGGCGCCGCAGAGCCCCCACCCGTCACCATCGAAGCCTCGCTCGAACAGGAAAACGTTTTCTGGGAATCCGACGCCGGTGATGAATACGAAGGAGAGGCCGACGCCGAATCCCTGTCTTCCGTCTTCACCAACCCGCGCCAGCGCAACGTCGAACGCGTAGCCGCCGAGGCCGTCGAAGACGCGGACTGGCAGCAGCATGCCGGCGAAGTTTCCGACGCCCACGTGCTCAACGAGCATTCCAGCACTTCGACACGCTCCTGACGCAGGTCTGCCATGCCAGCACCCACGCCACTCCATCCCCCCGAGTCCGTGCGCCGCTTCACCTCGGTGAAGGTTGGCGTCCTGCTGTTCTTCCTGCTGCTGCTGGCCTTCTTCGGCCTCACCGGCAACGAGGCTGACACACAGCCGCAGCAGGCCGATGCCGGTAGCGATCCCTCGGCCAGCACACAGGCCGGTGAACAGCAGGCTGCGGCCGGCCAGCAGACAGGTGCCCCGCCGGCCGGATCGCAGGCAGGCACTCCATCGGGCAGCAACCAGCCTGCCCAGGCGGCCTCCGGCGAGGCCGGCGCACGTTCCGGTACCCATACCGAGAGCGTCACCTTCCAGGTTGCCGGTCATGGCACCCAGGGCAAGGGGGCTGCCGGACAGGGTACTGCCAGCAACCAGAGCGCACAGACCCTCCCCGAAGACCCGTCCGGCAACGGCATGATCGACATCCAGGGACTGGGAGCCGGGGGCGCGCAGCAGGGCAGCCGTGCCGGAAATGGTGCCGCATCCACAGGCGCGCCGGCAGGGAAGGCTGCGTCGGGGGGCCAGGCGGCCTCCGGCATGGCAGGCCCCGGTATGGCTGATGCCGGTGTGGGCGCGCCAGGTGGCGAATCCGTCCTGCATGATGACGACGTGGCCCCGCAGCCCGCCATCGGTGACAGCATGATCGAGCTGCCCGGCGCCCCGTCCTTTGCCATCACCCAGGATGCCAGCGGCGCCATCCGCCTTACCGGCGGCGTGCCCGATGACGCCACCCGCAACCAGTGGATGAACGCCATCCGGCTGGGCGCCCGTGATGTATCCGTCAACGGCAACCTGCGCCTGCAGCGCGTCGACCCGCATGCCGCCGCCCGCTGGGAGCCCCAGCTCACCGCCCTCGTGGCCCTGATGCGCGAGCGCAACCTTGCCGAACTGCGTGTCCGTGGTGATGTGGTCGAACTGGTCGACACCACCGGCAACCCTGCCCAGGCCCGAGAAAGCGTCAACCTCATCCGCGCCCAGGTGCCCGACGGCTACCGCGTGGCCTTGGCCGGTGACGCCCGGGGCCAGGCCGATTCCCGCAATGCCCGGGGCAGTGCGGCCCAGGCTGACGCCCGCAACATCCGAAATGGTGTGAACCAGGCCGACGCCCGCAATGCCCGGAACGGAACGACCCAGGCAGCCGCCGAAACGGCCGCCAGCGATGAGCCGCGCAAGACCCGCGCCCAGCTGCACGCCGAGGCAAAGAACGCTGCTGCCGGGAAACGCGCCGATGCGCAGAAAACGGTTGCAGAAAAACGCGCCGAAGCGAAAAAAGCAGCGGCAGAAAAACGGGCCGATGCTCGCCGCGCCGCTGCGTCCGGCAAGACGGCTGATGGCAGCACTGCATCCGCCAGGAATTCCAGCTCGAAGGATGCCGCCTCAGCCAAACGCCTGGCCGCCCGGGAAGATGCCGCGGGCAGGAGCAGCAGCAAAACCGCAGCTGCAGGCAACTGCAAATCGGTGAACGCCCTGTCGGCCCCGGTCTACTTCAGCAGCAACACCGCCACGCTGACCGCTGCCGAGCGCCGCCGTCTGCGCAACCTCGGCGCCTGCCTGGGCAAGACCGCCTGGGTGCGCGTGACCGGCCATGCCGACCCGCGTGACTCCGCTGCTGCCAACCAGAGCCTCTCCGAGCGCCGCGCCCGCGCCGTGGCCGGCGCCATCGCCGCCGGGGGCTTCTCCTCCGCACGCATCACCGTGGTGGGGGCTGGCCAGACCAAATCCAGGGCAGCGAAGAGCAAGGCCGCCCAGCAGCGCGCCCGGCGGGTGGATATCCGGGTGGGGTGAGGAGGACTGCCGGCTGCGGATTACTGCAGCCGAAACACCTCCTCCAGCGTACCGGCCGTCAGCAGGGCCTCCACCCAGTGATCCAGCTGTTCAGGACTGGCCTGCTCGAGTTTTTGCTGCGTAGCAGCATCCAGTGGCCCGAAGCGCAGGGTCAGCAGCCTGGCCACGGTATCGCGCAGCCCGCTCAGACGGCCACGCTCTTCGCCGCGCTCCATCCCCAGCAGAATCCCCTCCTGCCGCCCCTTCTCCAGCCACCGTTGCGTGAATGCACCCATCTTCCTGTTCTCCGTTGGGTAAAGCTGTTCGTACAGACGCCACTCGCTGGCGTCCAGTGTGAGGTAATCCTCAATAAAATCAAGGTACTTGCGCTGCAGATCCGGGTCCGCCACAAGCGTCAGCAGCCCCTGCACCGCCTGACCGTACACCCGCACCCGTGATGCCCTGTCGGACGGATACTGCATGCAGACCGACACCA
>ERZ773068.1875-NODE-1875-length-10118-cov-43.808904_pt1 | contig 10118 bp, 7 predicted proteins | sample MGYA00580620_ERZ773068 | MGnify/ENA primary metagenome ERZ773068 (study PRJEB29015, sample SAMEA2737983) | human oral metagenome | biome: human oral; feature: human-associated habitat; material: dental | place: China | collected 2101 ... | reverse complement strand
TTCAGGCTGCCTTCAATCAAATCCCGCCCAGCGCCACATATTTGGTTTCCAGATACTCGTCCAGCCCGTATTTCGAGCCTTCGCGCCCCAATCCGGACTGCTTGACCCCGCCGAACGGGGCGGCGGCGTTGGAAATCATGCCGGTGTTCACGCCCACCATGCCGTATTCCAGCGCTTCGGCCACACGCACGCAGCGGGCAAGGTTTTGGCTGTAGAAATAGGCGGCGAGACCGTATTCGGTGTCGTTGGCCAGCGCCACGGCTTCTTCTTCGCTGTCGAAAACGAACAGCGGGGCGAGCGGGGCGAAGATTTCTTCGCGGGCCACGCGCATTTTGCTGTTGGCGCCGCCGATTACGGTGGCGTCGAAAAAGCGCCCTGCCCCGCTGCCGCCGCACAGCACGCGGCCGCCGTTTTCCAGCGCGTCGGCCAGCAGCTCACGGGTGTGGGCGGCGGCTTTGTCGTCGATTAAAGGGCCCAAATCGCTGGCGGCATCGAAGCCGCTGCCGGTTTTCAGGCTGCCTGCGGCGGCGGCGAACTTGGCGGCAAAGGCTTCGTACACGCCGCGCTGCACATAGATGCGGTTGGCGCAGACGCAGGTTTGGCCGGCGTTGCGGAATTTTGCGGCAACGGCACCGGCCACGGCGACATCAATATCGGCGTCGTCAAACACGATAAAGGGCGCGTTGCCGCCGAGTTCGAGCGACACTTTTTTGATGCTGCCGGCGCATTGGCGCATCAGCTCGCGACCGGTTTCGGTGGAACCGGTAAAGCTGAATTTGCGCACCAGCGGGTGTTCGGTGAGCACTTTGCCGATAGGGCGGGCGGCGCCGGTAATCACATTGAACACGCCCGCCGGAATGCCCGCCTGTTCGGCCAGCGCCGCCAGCGCCAGCGCGGAAAACGGCGTTTGCGATGCGGGGCGCACAACAAAAGTGCAGCCGGCGGCCAGCGCGGGCGCGGCTTTGCGGGCGATCATCGCATTGGGAAAATTCCACGGCGTAATGGCGGCGCACACGCCGACGGGCTGTTTGAGCACCAGCACGCGGCGGTCGGCCGCAGGCGCGGGGATGGTGTCGCCGTACACCCGCTTGGCCTCTTCGGCATACCACTCGACATACGACGCGCCGTAGGCAATCTCGCCCTCGGCCTCGGCCAGCGGCTTGCCCTGCTCCAAAGTCAGGATTTCGGCCAGCGCGCGTTTGTTTTCCAGCATCAGCTCAAACCAGCGGCGCAGCAGCGCAGCACGCTCGCCGGCGCTTTTGGCGCGCCAGTCGGGCAGCGCGTCGTAGGCAGCCTGAACGGCGCGCTCGGCCTCCGCCGCGCCCATATCCGGCACGCTGCCGACGGTTTCGCCGGTAGCGGGATTGTCCACCGCCAGCACGGCGCCATTGCCGGCATCCAGCCAGCGGCCGCCGATATAGGCTTGGGTTTTGAACAGGGCGGGATTGGGGGTCATAACGGCACTCCTTGCGGCAAATGATGGAGTGGCGATTGTAAGCGGATGCGGGGAAAAAGGCAGCCTGAAAGCGGGATTTGCCGTTTTCAGGCTGCTTGGTTGGACAACGGAACGCGGCAAACGGTACGCGCTACGCCCCTACGGCAGCCTGAAAACAGAAAAAACCTTTCCTCAACGCTGCTTTTCAGGCTGCCTGTTGCGGGAAAACCGGTCTTCAAACCAAAAAAGCAGCCTGAAAACCATGTTTGGTTTTCAGGCTGCTTTTGTGCCGATAGAACAAAATCAACCGGTAAGCTGGCGGCTGATCAGTTTTTTCAGCGGCGGCAGGTTGTTGCTGATGCGCAGCACGGCGCCGCGCAGGGCTTTGACCGGACGGGTTTCGGTGGTAAAGAAGTTCACCATCGCATTGGTGCCGTGATACAGCGGGCGGGTGTGCAGCTGGTGTTCGATATTGTATTTTTCCAAGAGTTTGTGCGAGCCGATGTCGCGGCCTTTTTTCTCGGCTTTCAGAATCAGCTTGGCTAGGATGTCGGTGCTTTCCAGGCCGAGATTGTAGCCGTGGGCGGTAACCGGATGCATGCCGACGGCGGCATCGCCGATCAGCGCGGCGCGGGTGGCGTAAAACTTGCTGGCATGCACGCCCATCAGCGGATAGCTGTGGACGGTGCCGGCCGGCTCCATATCGCCCAGGCGGCCGCCGAGCATTTTCTGCGCTTCTTTAGCCAGCTCTTCGGGCGTCAGGTTCAGAAGCTCGCCGGCGCGGGTGTTTTGGATGGTTACCACGCAGTTGGTCATGTGTTCTTCCAAGGGCAGCAACGCCAGCGTGCGGCCGTAGAAGAAGCATTCGCAGGCGGTGTGTTCGTTGGAAACGGTGTGCTTGGTGCGGAAAACGATTACGGTGCGGCCGAAATCGTGCATATCGGCGGAAATACCGAGCTGGCGGCGGGTTTGCGACAGGCGGCTGTCGGCGGCAACCAGCAGGCGGGCGTGCAGGGTTTCGCCGTTTTCCAGCTCCACCGTAGCGGCTTCTCGGTCGGTGCGCACGCTTTTGACGCCGACGCCGCAGCGCAGGCTAACGTTGGGCAGCGACACCGCTTCTTCGTAGGCGGCGCGGCGGATATTGTGGTTGGAAATCAGATTGCCCAGGCGGTCGGTGGGGCCGCCGCGGGCGTGTTTGGGCTCGGCAAAATGCAGGGTGTAGTCGGACTTGCCGTTGAACACTTTGGCATCGCGCAGGCGGTAGATTTCGTTTTCGGGGATGCGCTGCCACATGCCGAGCCGCTGCATGATTTCGCGCGAACGGTGGGTGAGTGCGATTTCGCGGCCGTCGTAAGCGGGATTCTGCAGGCTCTCTTCGGGCGCCTTTTCGATCACGGTGATGCGCAGGCCGCTGTCTTTAAACTGGCGGGCGAATGCCAAACCGGCGGGGCCGCCGCCAACGATGATGATGTCGCTGTCCATAATTCCTGCCTTGCTTTGAGAGTGGAAAAAATCGCTGCCGATTGTAACCGATGCAGCCTGAAAGCCCAAACCGGCCGTGGCCGCTGTTTGACCTGCGCCAAAAACTTTCAGCAAAAATATTTGTTTTGCCGATCGCCCTGCTATCCGGCACGGGCAAAAGTTTCAGGCTGCCTGAACGATCAAGGCAGCCTGAAAGGCGGATTCAGCCGTTTTTGCCGTCTGCGGCTTCTTCCGCCGCATCGTAGGCATCGACGATTTTCTGCACCAGCGGATGGCGGACGACGTCTTCGCTGGTAAAGGTATGAAAGTAGATGCCTTCGATGCCGGCGAGTTTTTCTTTGGCGTCGCGCAGGCCGGATTTGATGTTGCGCGGCAGGTCGACCTGGCTCAAATCGCCGGTAATCACGGCTTTGGCGCCAAAGCCGATGCGGGTCAGAAACATCTTCATCTGCTCGGGCGTGGTGTTTTGCGCTTCGTCGAGTATCACATAGGCGCCGTTGAGCGTGCGGCCGCGCATATAGGCCAGCGGGGCGATTTCGATCAGCTGTTTTTCCAAGAGTTTAGTTACGCGGTCAAAGCCCATCAGATCGTAGAGCGCGTCGTACAGCGGGCGCAGATAGGGATCGACTTTCTGCGCCAGATCGCCGGGCAGGAAACCGAGTTTTTCGCCGGCTTCAACGGCGGGCCGCACCAGCACGATGCGCTCGATCTGGTGTTTTTCCATGGCATCGACGGCGGCGGCCACGGCCAGATAGGTTTTGCCGGTGCCGGCGGGGCCGAGCCCGAAGACGACGTCGTGGTTGAGCAGCGCGCGGATGTAGCCGTTTTGGCGCGGGGTGCGGCCGCCGAGTTTGCCGCGCCGGATGCGGAAGAAATACTGGTGGCCGCCGTCATTTTGCGGCTCGAAGGATTCGTCGGCGGTTTTGGCTTCGACGGCGGCCAGGCTGATGGTGCCGTCGTCCAAATCGCCGTGTTCGGCGGCTTCGGCCAGCGCGAGCAGGGCGCGGCGGCCGGCGTGGGCGTTGCCGCCGGTGAAAGTGAAGTCGGCGAAGCGGCGGCTGATGTCGATGTCCAGCGCTTTGGCCAGCGCGGCAAGGTTGCCGTCAAACGCGCCGCACAGGCGCTGCAAAACGGTGTTGTCGATGTCTTCAAAAGACAGGTGGACGGTATGGCTCATGGGGTTTTCCTGCGGCGGCTTTCAGGCTGCCTGAAAGCCGCCGCCGTGCGGTTTAATACTGGTAGCGCGCCAATGCGGCTTTGATTTTCGGCAACGCGGCACGGGCGGCGGCTTCGCCCTGGCGAATGGCTTCGGCCTTGCGGTCGAAACCGCCCACCGAGCCCATATCCTGCACCTGCGGTTTGATCACCACGTCGGCTTTGGAGAGCTCGTTATTGAGCGCCGAGATGCTCATAATATTGAGCGTCTGGTCGAGATAAGACAGAAAGTCCTTGCTCACCGCCTGGGTGGGCTTGGCGGAAATATCGACGGCAATCACGAAATTCGCCCCCTGTCCGCGGGCGGCGCTCACCGGCACCGGCTGCGCCAGACCGCCGTCAACATATTTGCGCCCGCCGATCAGCACCGGCTGGAACACATTGGGAATCGCCGCCGAAGCGCGCACCGCCTGGCCGGCATTGCCGTGGTTGAAGGCTACCGCCTTGCCGGTGGAAAAATCGGTGGCCACCGCGGCGAATTTCAGCGGGAACTGCTGGATCGGGCGGTTGCCAACCTTGCGGTTGATCCAGTTTTGCAGTTTTTCGCCTTTGATAAAGCCGCTGGTGGATAAGGTCAGATCCACCAGCTCGGTTTTGCCGAGAATCTCCGCTTCCAATTCCATGCGGTCGGGCGACATGCCGCTGGCGTACATGCTGCCGACTATCGAGCCGGCGCTGGTGCCGGTAACCACTTTCACCGGAATGCCGTTTGCTCTCAGCACTTTGATCACGCCGATATGGGCAAACCCTTTAGACGCGCCACCACCCAGCGCCAGCCCGATTACCGCTTTGGGCTTGGTTTTCGACGAAGGCGGCGTGTTTTTTGAAGTTTGCGGCGGCGCCGAAGTGCTCGGGCAGGCGCTCAAAGACAAAACGGCGGCGGCAGATACGGCCGACAGCAGCAGACGGCGGCGGGTACGGTTCATAACGGACTCCCTTTCGGTTTGGGTTTTTCAGGCTGCCTTACGCGCTTTCAGACAGCCTGAAAGCGGCAAAAACGGCAGCATCCGGCGGCAATTATAACGGATTTCGCCCAAACGGCTTTTTTGCCGCCGCCAAACCGTTTCAGGCTGCCTGTGCCGCCGCTGCCGGCAAAGCCCTTGCCCGCCGCCGCGCCGCGCCAGTATCATCGCCACCCTTTTTTTGTGTTTCCCGCCCCGCCATGAACCCCCTACCGCTTGCCGTTACCAGCGGCGAACCCGCCGGCATCGGCCCCGACATCTGCCTCGATCTGCCCGCCGCCGCCCTGCCCCGCCGCACCGTGGTGCTCGGCGATATCGGCCTGCTGCGCCAACGCGCCGAGCAGCTCGGCAAAAACGTCGCCATCGCCGACTACCACCCCGATCGCCCACCCGAAAGCGGCACGCTCGAAGTGCTGCACATTCCGCTGCGCGCGCCCTGCCGCGCCGGAGAAGCCGACCCCGCCAACGCCTCCTATGTGCTCGAATTGCTCGACACCGCCCACGCCGGCATCGCCGCCGGCCGCTTCGCCGCCATGGTTACCGCGCCGCTGCACAAAGGCGTGATTAACGACGCGCACCTTTCAGGCTGCCTGTTTCAAGGCCACACCGAATATCTGGCCGCCAAAGCCGGCGTCAGCCGCGTGGTGATGATGCTCGCCGGCGGCGGCCTGCGCGTGGCGCTGCTCACCACCCACCTGCCGCTTAAAGACGTACCCGCCGCCATCACCGGCGACACCGTACTCGAAACCACCCGCATCCTGCACCACGATCTGCGGCACAAATTCGCCATCGCCCAGCCGCGCATCCTGCTGGCCGGGCTGAACCCCCACGCCGGCGAAGGCGGTCACCTCGGCCGCGAAGAAATCGACGTGATGATCCCAGCGCTGCACCAACTGCAAAGCGAAGGCATCGACATCCGCGGCCCCTACCCCGCCGACACCCTGTTCCAGCCCTTTATGCTCGAAGGCGCCGACGCCGTGCTCGCCGCCTACCACGACCAGGGGCTGCCGGTATTGAAATACGCCTCCTTCGGCGAAGGCGTCAACATCACCCTCGGCCTGCCCTTTGTCCGCACCTCCGTCGATCACGGCACCGCCCTCGATCTGGCCGGCAGCGGCCGCGCCCGCAGCGGCAGCCTGCTCGAAGCCGTGCGCCTCGCCCACGAGCTGGCCGGCAAAGCAGCCTGAAAAGCCGGATAAGGCAAAAAAGCAGCCTGAAACCGCACAAACGGTTTTCAGGCTGCCTTTGGTTTGTGGATATAAAAACTGCTATCATCTGCACCTTATTTACCCAGCCCAAGGAGCAAGCGCCCCGTGAACAAATATCTCCCCGCCTATACCGCCGCCCTAGCCCTTGCCGCCTGCTCGCCGCACACGGCGGCAGATACAGGGCAGCCTGAAAGCAGCAGGCAGCCTGAAACCTCAGCCGTATCCGAAGCCGACATACCGGTAAAGGAAAGAAACTACCCGCAGGAAAGGAAACAACCGGTGGATGAAGCCAAAATCGCCCGCAATATGGCCGCATGGGACAAGCTGATGGCCACGCCCGAGCAGCAGTATCCCAGCTTTGAAGAGCTGGAAGAAGCAGAGAAGAAAAACCCCCGCAGAAGTTTTGTAGCCTATATCGCGCATAAAAAAGCCGACTTGGCCTTTCCCAAGCATGCCGCGCCTTTAAAACAAATCCTGCCGGTGTCCGATCGGGACATCGAATCGATTGCCGTACACTACGGCGGCATGAGCATACAGGCTACCGGCGACAGAGAAAACACTATCCGCTTTTACGGGGTATTGAACTTCTCTGGCTTCGGATCTTACGGACCGGACGGCAATTTATTGGTCCGTAAGCAGCGCTACGGCGACGACGATATGGCCAATTTCCGCATCCCGCGTGCAGACTTTTCCGAGTTTGTCGCCAGGCTCAACAATCTGCGCGTCTGGCGTTACCCGAATCCCAATCCCAGAGATGCGGTACAGCACCGTCTGATGATTGCCGTTACCTACCGCAACGGTAAAGTATGGGCTTTGGGGGCAGATAAACGCTTTGGACAAGATCGTTACTTGGAAGCGATGATTGCCCCCGATTTGTCACCGGCAAACGACGATTATGTTTTTATTTATGTCAGCCTGCGCGATGTGGTGGAACTGATGCAGCATCTGGACGACCGCGTGCCGGTATTCCTATATCGACATGGTAGCTTAGATCACCATAACACCAAGTTTGGAGTGATATATAACGAGTTGGAACACTGGAAGGAAATTTTAAAAAATGGAAAATAATATGACAAAACAAGCAAACAGCCGAGCCTTTGCATCCCGCCGCAACAGACAGGCGAAACCCTGTCTGACCCCGCTGACGGCCGAAGACTTTTATGTCTTTAAAGCAGTGGACGATATGCGGATAGACGCATCCTACCAAGACGGCAAAACACCGGTCTGGCGCCAAGAGAAACGTAACGGGACGATTGTGCTTGAAGGGGCGCGGCAGGAAAACCCGCCCAATGCCACCGCCCAAGACAAGGCCAAATTAAATCTGGCCTTGAAATATCTCCAGCAGGATCCGTATGCCGCCGCGCTGCTGTGGCAGGCCAAGCAGGCCGCCCGCCAAGACGGCAGGGAGTTGTCGATTGTGATTTTTTCCGGCAATGAAAAAATTTCCGACTTTAACCATGGCACACAAAAATACGAAGACAAGCCATTAAAAAATTCCTACGATTCCAAAACACATACCGTATATTGGAATCCGAACAGCAGCCTGCAGCTGAACGGCTTCGAGCGCTACTCGCCCGCCATGTCCCTGCTGCATGAAATGCTGCATGCGGGAGATCCGTATCAAGATGATAAAGATCGCTTTAGGGAATATCCCGACGACAAGGATCCCAACAGCAAAAACTACCACTGGAGAAATGATGGGGAACGCTATGCGGTAGAAGAAACCAACAAAGTGGCCAAAAATTTGGGGGAAGCCGAACGCAAGCGCTATTGGTCGGACGACGACAGCGAATACAATGCCGTTGTGCTGAAAAATTCTTCCTCTGTTGATTTTGCCACCACCACCTACCAAAACGGCGGCCGGATAGAAACCGAACAGAGTATGCAGGAAGACGGCACGCTGAAGCGAACCAAAACCGCTTACAGTTACGACGCACTGGGCAGGGAACAGTTTTCCCGCACTATCACTGTTACCGATTTCAAGCAAGGCACCCGCACCGTTACCGAAGAATGGACGGATCCGGATAAGCCGGAAGGTAAGCCGCGTCAGCAGACGTATCCGCCCGAAACCCTTCCCGGCTACGCCTGCAGCGCGCTGCCGGGAAACCCTAACACCCCCGACACAGCACAGGCTTCCAGTATTTATTCCCCCATCATCCTTGATCTCAACGGCGACGGCGTACAGACTCTGGCGCTGGCCGACAGCGGCGTCTGGTTTGATCTGAACAACAACGGCTTTGCCGAGCGCACCGGCTGGGTGTCCTCCGAAGACGGTCTGCTTGCCATTGATCTCAACGGCAACGGCATCATCGACAACGGTGCCGAACTGTTCGGCAACCACACCCTGCTCGCCGACGGCATCCGCGCCGCCAACGGCTTTGAAGCGCTGAAACAGTACGACGGAGACGGCAACGGCATCATCGATTCGGCCGATGCCGTTTTTTCATCGCTGCGCATCTGGCAGGACAAAAACAGCAACGGCAGCACCGATGAAGGCGAGCTGCTCACCATGGCTCAGGCCGGTATCGCCGCCCTTAACCTGGGCTACACCGACAGCAGCCTGAAAGATGCGCAGGGCAACGCCCACCGCCAGCAGGGCAGCTATACCAAAACCGACGGCAGCCGCGCCGATGCCACCGATATCTGGTTTGCCGCCAACACAGCCGACAGCCGCTATTCGTTTACGGCCGAACATACCGAGCAAAGCGCCAAACTGCCGGATGTGGCCGCATTCGGCAATGTGATGGATCTGAAAGACAGTGCCGCCAAAGACCCGGAACTTGCCCAAATGCTGGCTGATTATGCCGCCCACCTGAAAAACGGCACCGAAAACGAAGAGATGCTGCACCGGCTGATTTACCGCTGGACGGGAGCCGATAGTGTCGATCCGCAAAGCAGGGGCGGTTTTATCGACGGCAGGCAGCTTGCTGCTTTAGAAAGCCTGACCGGAGAAGCCTTTCTCCAACTGGGCAGCTTTTCCAACCCTGGACCAAATGCGGCGGAGTATCTAAAAGAAGAATATGGCAGGTTTGCCCGCTACACCGACGCGGTTATCCGCCTGAAAACGGTATATGCCGACGTATTGCCGCAAATAGCCGGCTACAAACGCAACGGCAACTGGCAGGCAGTCGCCCGCAGAGCTCAGAACATGATACAGGCAGGGGAAATTATCAAAGCAGGCACACTGATGAAGATACTGGCCGATGCCCTTGCATATAACCGCACTGCCGCCAATACCCTCCTCACAGAAGCGGCAATCCTTGCGGCAGCTCTGGATGATCAGGAACGCAAAACATTTTTTGGTGTGTGGCAGGGGACTTTCGGAAACGACAAAGGTAATCAGATCTACGCCCCGAAAAACGGCAACGGCTTTGCCGACGGCGGCAAAGGTAATGACACAGTCTACGGTGGAGCGGAAAACGATATTTTGCTCGGCGGAGCGGGAGACGATTTTATTTGGGGCTGTATTAGATAAGCAGTCATGTTAGACTGCAAAAATGAAGATAACCCATTGTAAACTAAAAAAGAGTATTCAAAAGAAACTGCTCCAGTTTTTTGTACTCGAAGTTACCGCCCGTTCAGCCGCCGATTTATTGGGCGTCCACCCCAATTCGGCAGTACTGTTTTACCGCAAGATTCGTGAAGTCATCAGCCATCATCTTTCATTGGAAGCCGATACGGTTTTTGACGGCTCAATTGAGTTGGACGAGAGTTATTTTGGCGGACACCGTAAAGGCAAACGTGGACGCGGTGCGGCGGGAAAGGTGGCAGTTTTCGGTATTCTCAAACGCGGCGGCAAGGTTTATACCGTGGTTG
>ERZ773068.1874-NODE-1874-length-10123-cov-2.051748_pt1 | contig 10123 bp, 10 predicted proteins | sample MGYA00580620_ERZ773068 | MGnify/ENA primary metagenome ERZ773068 (study PRJEB29015, sample SAMEA2737983) | human oral metagenome | biome: human oral; feature: human-associated habitat; material: dental | place: China | collected 2101 ... | reverse complement strand
TTCGGCGATTTTCGCAAAAGGCGGCGCGGCGACAAGGCCGCCATAGTAGTCGCTGCCTTTGGGGTCGTCCACGACGACGACCATGGCGATGCGCGGTTCGTGTGCCGGAGCGTAACCGGCGAAGATGCCGCGATAGTTTTTTTCAGCGTAACCGCCACCGGCGCGGACTTTGTGCGAGGTGCCGGTCTTGCCCGCCACGGTGTAGGTATCGGTGTTGGCGCGGCGCCCGGTGCCGCCGTCGCCGACTACGGCTTCGAGCATTTTGCGCACACTGCTGGCGGTTTTTGCCGACATCACCCGCTTGCCTTCCGGCGGGGTGTGGACTTTCAGCAGCGACAGCGGCATGGCGACCCCGTCGTTGGCAATGGTGGCGTAGGCATGGGCCAATTGCAGGGCACTGGTGCTGACGCCGTAGCCGTAGAAGATGGTGGCGTATTCAAAGTTGCCCAGCTTTTCGGTGCGCGGGAAGTGGCCGCGCTGTTCGCCGGGGAAGTTGATGCCGCTGGCCTGACCAAAACCGAGTTCGTGCATGAAAGCGCGGTATTTTTTGCGCGGGGTGCGCTCGCTGATCATCGCCATGCCGACGTTTGAGGATTTGCGGATGATGCCGACGGTGTCCTGCGTGCCGTAGTTATGCGTGTCGCGCACGGTGTTTTTGCCCATCTGGTAGGTCATGCCCTTTTTGAAGCGCGTGTTGGGCGAGATGGCACCAAGTTCGATAGCAGCGGCAACGGCCAGCGGTTTCATGGTCGAGCCGGGCTCAAAGGTGTCGGTGACGGCGCGGTTTTTCAGCAGTTCAGCGCGGCGCTCGGCGGATACGTTCGGATTGCCTGCCGGCAGCGACACCATTGAAAGGATTTCGCCGCTCTTGATGTCGATAACGACGGCAGTCACAGAGGCGGCGCGGTACTGGTTCATGGTGTCCTGCAACACCTGATGGGTGATGAACTGGATGCGCTTGTCGATGGAGAGTTGCAGTTGCGCCCCGCTGGCGGCGGGCGCGACTTCTTCCACCACGCGCAAGGCGCGTCCGGCCCGGTCTTGCAGGACTTTGACCTTGCCGGGACGTCCGGCGAGGGTATTTTCGTAGAGTTTTTCCAGCCCTTCCTGGCCTTTGTCTTCCACATCGGTGTAGCCGATGATTTGCCCCATGATTTCGCCGGAGGGATAGAAGCGTTTGTAGCCGTTTTCGCTGCGCAGGCCGGGGATTTTCAGGTCCAGCGCTTCTTTACCAAGATTGGGCGGAATCTGCCGCCCGAGATACATGAACTGGCTGTCGCTGCGCTTGATGAGTTCCTCGTAAAAACGGGCGAGGTCTTCATCCAGGAGCCCGGCCAGCGGACGCAGGATTTCGTAGTGATAGCGCAGGCGGGTTTCGTCTTCGTCGGGGCCGTTCACCCAGGAACAGTCTTCGCTGTATTTTTTATCGCTGAGGCAAGCCTCGCGCAGGCGGTCAAAGTCGCCGTTCAGCGTCGCCCACAGGCGGGTCGGGTCGGCAATCAGGGTGCTGACCGGGGTCGAGATGGCCAGTGGCTCGCCTTCGCGGTCGAGGATCATGCCGCGCAACGCATCTTCAGTCTGGATGCGCAGACTGCGATCATAGCCGCGCGCGGTGAGTTCACGCGCGGTGGTTACTTGCAGGCGGATAAGCTGGCCGATGAGCAGCGCCGTCATCAAGACCAGCGCGGCAATGACGACGTTACGCCGGGTCGTGGCCCCATAGCGGGAAGCGGAACGCGCCACTGGCTCAGTCCAGATAGACGACTTGCGTCGCTTGCGGCATGTGCATATCCAGTCCGTTACGCACTGCGTGGTCGATAACGCTGTCATCCACCAGCATTTTTTGCTCCAGGAGCAGTTGCGTCCATTCGGCGTTAATCTGGTCGCGCGTCTTTTTCAGCGATTGCACTTCGTTGACGAGGTCGCTTTGCTCATGCGCGAATTTCGCCGCCTGCACCCCGCTGAAACACACACCGCCAAGCAGCGCCGTCAGAATTAACATCATGATTTTCATATCTTTACTGCCTTTCTCAGTCTTGCACTGCGACTTCTGGGATTATCCGCCACTTCCCCGACGGACGGCTTGATCATGGGTGGTACCAGTCGCAGCAAAGGGTTCACCCGGTCATGCGCCGACGGGATTTCCGCCGGCAAAGGCGCGCCCTCGCAGGCGCGGATAAAACGTTTAACGAGCGCATCTTCCAGACCGTGAAAAGTAATCACGGCCAGCACCCCGCCACTCGCCAATAAATCTGTCGCGGCACGCAAGCCGCGCTCAATCTCGCCGACCTCGTCATTAACCGCGATGCGGATTGCCTGAAAGGTCTGTGTCGCCGGATGAAAACCGGCACGGTGCAACTTGCGCGGCACAGCGTCAGCAACCACCGCCGCCAGATCCAGCGTCGAATGCAGGCGCGGACGGGCAGCCATCACGGCGCGGGCGATGCGGCGCGCCACCGTATGCGGTTCGCCGCCCCAGTCGCGGATCACGCGGGCAAGCGTCGCTTCATCGGTTGCAGCCAGCCAGTCAGCGGCGGTCATACCGCTTTCATTGTCCATGCGCATATCGAGCGGGCCTTCCTTGTTAAAAGAAAAACCGCGTTCCGCCTGATCAAGTTGCGGGGAGGACACGCCGAGATCAAGCAACACGCCATCCAGACTGCCTGCGCCAACCTCGGCAAAAGCCGTCGCCATCTGCGAAAAAGGACAGCGGGCGAAAGAAAAACGGGCATCGTTCCAAGTAGCGGCGGTAGCAGCCGCCTGCGGGTCGCGATCGAGGGCGAACAAATGGCCGTCGGCACCAAGCCGGTCGAGAATGGCACGACTGTGCCCGCCGCGTCCGAAGGTGCCATCGAGATAACGCCCCGCCGGCCGGATAGCGAGCGCATCCACCGCTTCCTGCCGCAATACCGTGGTATGCACACCGTTCATAGCGCCAGCGTCTCCAATGCGCCTGTGAGATCCAGACCATCGGCGCGCAATTCATCGGCATCTTGCGCATTGATCGCGTCCCACGCCTCTTGCGCCCACAGTTCGAACTTGTTGCCCATGCCGCTTAGCACCACCTTCTTGTCGAGACCGGCGCGTTGCCGCAGCGGTGGCGGAATCAGGACGCGCCCAGTCGAATCCAGTTCGCATTCGGCGGCGTTGCCCATATACAGCCGCTTCAAGCGGCGGATTTGCGGATCGAAGCTCGGCAGTTTGACCAGTTTTTCTTCCACCTTTTCCCACTCCGGCAGGGTGTAAAGCAAAAGCTGCCCTTCCAGCTCGGCGGTTAGAATCAGTCCATCCGCACTTTCCGCTTCAAATTGCGCCCGCACTTTGGCCGGAACGGATAACCGACCCTTGGTATCAAGCGTAATGTGATAAATCCCGCGAAACATGTGTGTGAGCAATCCTGCGCTATTCGTTGCACTTTTTCCCACATTATAAAGCGTTCATGAATTTCAACAATAAATTCAGGGGGTAAAAATAACAAGCACCTTAAAAAGCAGTAAAAAATTTTCACCTGCCTGCCTTTTTTTGGCAGTTTCTGTCGAAATGGTGCAAGAAAGTGGGGGAAGCACCCGTACGCTTCTGTGAGGAAGCGCGCACGTATGGCTCAAGGGTTTTGGTCATGTTGCGGCAATAAAAAGCCCTGCATAAAGCAGGGCTTGGGTAAGTAAGGTGCGTGTCGCCGTCCGATCGCTTACGACCCCGCGTTAATCGTCGGCTGGCTGCCGCGTTCCGAGCACAGCACCACCAGCAGATTGCCGACAATTGCCGCTTTTTGCGCATCGTCGAGTTTGACCGTGCCATGCGCCTGCAACTGCGCCAACGCCGCTTCCACCATGCTGACAGCGCCCGTAACGATGCGGCTGCGCGGCGGCGATGACCGCGTTGGCCTGCTGCCGTTGCAGCATCGCCTGGGCGATTTCCGGCGCGTAGGCGAGGTGGCTGATGCGCGCATCGAGCACAGCGACGCCCGCATCGGCAAGGCGGTCGGTCAATTCGCTTTGTAGATGCGCCGAGATTTCGGCAGCGTGGCTGCGCAACGCGAGTTGTCCCTCTTCGTGGTGATCGTAGGGATAACTGGTCGCCATTGCACGCAGCGCTGCTTCGGACTGGATATGCACAAAACTCTCGTAATCGTCCACGTTGTACACCGCCTCAGCAGCGCCCTCGACCTGCCAGACGATGACGGCGGCGATTTCAATCGGCGAGCCGTCCAGCTCGTTTACCTTCAAGCGACCGCTCTCGAAATTACGCACGCGCAGCGAAATTTTCTTCTTTTGATACAGCGGGTTGTTCCAGCGAAGACCAGTATCGCGCACTGTGCCGCTGTATTTGCCAAAGAAGCTCAGCACCGCCGCCTGATTCGGTTCCAGCTTATAGCAGCCGCTCATAACAAAAATCACCAGAGCCAGCAGCGGGAATCCGAGGATGATGCTCGCTTCATTTTTTGCATCAATGGACGCGATGAAATAAAAACCGAGGAAAAGTAGCGCTGCAATCAGCACGGGGAGGCCGGAAAATGAAACCTTGGGTTTTTCTGTCATTTATGCTCCTTCTGAAGAAAGCTGGTCGTTATTTGCAGGTGAGCGAGACAACAATTCCGCTGTTACTGATGACGGCACTGCATTGCCGCCCGTCACCATCCGGGTAGTATTGCTGGCACCAGCCAATATCAATGCTGCGCCCGCCGACGCTGCAACTGCTGAGGACACCGCCGCTCGTGCCGAGGCTGAGAATGCCGTTGGCACGGGTGAAGCCTTTGTTGCCGCGCGGTTTGGCGGCGGGTCTGCCGGCGCTTTGCGCGAGGATGGGATCGCTGGCGGTACGCAGGGCGTTTTGGGCTTCAACCCGGGCTTGAGCGGCGCTGCGTGCGGCAGTCTGCGCCTGTTGCCGCGCCTGTTCTTCAGCGCGGCGCGCCGCTTCGGCTTGCTGGCGGGTGCGTTCGGCCTGAGCCGCCGCAGCAGCGCGACGGGCGGCGCGTTCTTCGTTGAGGCGGCGCTGTTCGGCTTCGCCGGGGTTGGCGTTACCGATATTTTGCGCCTGAGCACGCAGTTGCTGGGCTTCGCGGGTTGCCGCTTCGGTTTGCTGACGGGCGGCGGCGAGTTCGGCAGCATTGCGGGCGGCGCGTTGTTCGTCTTCGATGCGCTCTTGTTCGGCGATGCGGCGTTCTTCTTCGGCTGCTTCTCTGGCGGCGGCTTCGGCACGGGCACGGGCCTCGGCGGCCTTACGCTGGTTTTCCGCGCTGCGTTGCGCTTCTTCCTGTTGTTGCGCTGCATTTTGCGCGGCAAGACGCGCACGGCGGTCGGCACCTTTGCGTTTGTCGGTTTTTTTGCCCGCTTCGTTTTCGGCCAGCATGAGCTGGTAAATGAGCTGGTCATCGAGATAGCTGCCGCTTTTGGCCATTTTGCGTTCCTGGCGGAAGGCCTGGATGGCGGTGCTGATGCCGGTATTTTTGCCGGTTTTGTAGCCGAGGTTTTTCAGGGTGTTTTGCGTCTTTTTGCCGAGTTCTTTGTTGAAGGCGGGTAGCCAGGCGGCATCGATTTTGCCGCTTTGGCTCAGGTGATTTGCTCTTTGGAAGGCTTTGATGGCTTTAGCGGTAGCAGCAGTCTGTTTGCCGTTCGCCGCACCGGCGTCATGGCCGAGGTAGCGCAGGCCGGTTTGCACGAGTTTAACGAGCGCGCTGCTGTATTGGTTTTTCTGCGCGATTTTGTTCGCGACGAGCCAGTCAGTGATGTTCTTGCGACCGTTTAATGTGGCGATGTCGTAAAGCGTGAAGCCGCGCGGGTCGGTTTTTTTCAGGTCGCATTTGTTGTTTTTGTGTTGTTTTAAGGCATCAAGACGGCCTTCAGCGGCAGCCTGGAAGACAGCACTTTGTGCTTTGCCACAGGGTGTCTGCACGGTTTTAGTCGGTGCGGCGGCTTTGCCATTGGCGGCGGGCTTGGCCGCCGGGGCGGTTTTACTGTTTTTGGCGGTACTTTTACCGCTGGTGGTTGGTTTGCTGACGGCTTTATTTGTATTTTTTGCAGCGGGTTTGCTCGTTTTACCTGCCTTGGCGGTCGCAACAGCTTTGTTGGCGGCGGGTTTGGCCGGAGCAGCGTCGGTAATGGGAACAGCAAGGGCAAGGATGGTGCTCAGGATGAGGCGGCGGAAGGTGGTGGTGTGGATCATAGGGTTGCCTGTGAATGTTGTTGTGCCGCGAGATGCGGATGGCGCAGCAGGAAAGCCTGCATGGCGATAAGGGTGTTTGCGTTGTCGAGTTTGCCGGCGGCGAGCCAGTCCAAGGCTTCGCGATAGCTGAGGCGGTGCACGGCAATGTCTTCGCCTTCGGCGGCAATACCGCTGTAAGCGACGGTTTGGCTGCTGTCGATTTCAGCGAGGTAGAGGTGAACCCGCCCGGCGCTGCCGCCGGGGCTACCGAAGTAGCCGGCAACGTATTCGAGGCGGCGGGCGCGCGTGCCGATTTCTTCTTCGAGCTCGCGCTGGATGGCAGCTTCGGGAGTGGTGTCTTTTTCGTCCATGAAACCGGCGACGATTTCGCGCTGCCACGGATTGACGCCTGCCACCATCGCGCCGATACGGAATTGTTCAACGAAGATAAGTTCGCCGCGTTCGGGGTCGTAAGGCAGGGCAGCAACGACGGCGCTACCCGCCCGACCCAGGCATTCGCGCTCGACCAGCTCGCCCATGCCGCCGCGATAGCGTTCATAAGCAACGGCGTAGCGACGCACACGGAAGAAGCCGCGATAGGTTTCGGTGTCGTTTTCGACGCGGTAGCGGTAATCCATGCGGTTTCTCAATAGCGGGGGGTGGTGCCGATGTAGGCGTAAGGGTTGACGGATTGGCCCTGTTTGCGGGTTTCGAAGTGCAGGGCGGGGATATTCTGCGGGCTGATACCCATGGTGGCGATTTGCTGGCCGCGCTGCACGCGTTGTTTTTCGCTAACCTGAACATCGGCAAGGTAGCCATAAGCGGAGAGGACTTTGTCTTCGTGACGCAGGATGATCATGCGGCCAAAACCGGAGAGGCCGGAGCCGACGTAAGCGACTTCGCCGTCGCGGGCGGCGCGGATGGCTTGTCCCCGGCTACCGGCAATTTTCAGGCCTTGCCCGCCTGGGGTAGCAGGATCGTATTCACGCACGACGCGCCCCTTGGTCGGCCAGCTCCAACCGGGCTGCCCGGCACTAGAGATTTGCGGGGTATAGACTGGGGTGCGCATGACACCACGCGGCGGCTGGGTATGCAGACGCTGACCGACGAGGATGCGGTTGGGATCGCTGATGCCGTTCCAGCGGGCAAATTCCTGCATATCAAGGCCGTAGCGCCAGGAAATGCCAAAGAGAGTATCGCCGGGGCGGACGATGTAGTCGGCGCCGGGACGCAACGCGCCACGCTGTCCGTGCAATTCGGCGGCGGTCGGGCCGTGGCGGTAATGTGTGCCGCAGGCGCTGAGGAGCAGGGCAAACAGGGTAAGGGTGGCAAAGCGTTTCATCGGGCATCCTCCAGCCAGGTGCCAAGATCGTGCAGCTGATCGTGCGCGGTGAGATCAAATTGCAGCGGCGTGACGGAAACGTAGCCGGCCTCAACTGCGTGGAAATCGGTGTTGTCGCCACCACCGGCGAAATTCCCCGCCGAACCGATCCAGTAGAGGATTTTGTCGCGCGGGTTTTTAATCTGTTGCAGGGGACCCCGCCGGGTGGCGCGTGCCGAGGCTGGTGGCGCGGCAGCCTTTGATGTCTTTGTAGGGCAGGTCGGGGATGTTGATATTGAGGAATAGGTTGCGCGGCAAGGGACTTTCACTCATGTGGCGGTAGAGATCGGTGGTGATTTTCACGGCGCTGTCGAGGTGGGCGGGATTATGCGCCGCGATGGAGACGGCGATAGCGGGCAGACCGAGGTTGTGCCCTTCGAAGGCAGCGGCGACGGTACCGGAATAGAGCACGTCTTCGCCCATGTTGGCGCCGTGGTTGATGCCGGAGATGACCATGTCGGGACGGGTGTCAAGGTAGCCGGTCAGGGCGAGGTGGACACAGTCAGAGGGGGTGCCGTCCACGCTCCAGATGTTGGCGCCGTGTTCGGTGATACTGAGCGGGCGTTTCAGGGTAAGAGAATGGCTGGCCCCGCTGCAATCGCGGTCGGGGGCGATAACGGCGAGGCGATTCACTTCATGGTGCAGGGCATCGGCCAGGCGGCGCAATCCCGGGGCAAGATAGCCGTCGTCGTTGGACAATAAAAGGAACATGACGCTTCCGGATGGTGAGTTGGGCGCAGTTTATAACGGTGCCCGCCGTGTTTTCAATTGGCGGGGCAGTGGTAAAAATGAGACGTGGCGGGCATGGTGACGCTGTTTTTCGGGAAGTTACCGCCGGTTTTTGCGCCTGGGCAGCGGCGTATAATCCGCCCGTCTTTCTATTTGTTATGAGGTGTGTGATGCGTCCTTTGTGGAAATCCGTGGATTTGACGGCGTTGCGGCACAACGTGCGGGTGCTGGCCGCGCAGGCGGGGGCGGCGCAGGTGGTCGCGGTGGTCAAGGCCGATGCTTATGGGCACGGGGTGGCGGCGCTGTTGCCGGTGTTGCGCGAGATGCCGTGTTTTGCTGTCGCCTGCATGGAGGAAGCGTTGGCGTTACGCGCGCTGGGGCTGACGCAGCCGGTGCTGCTGCTGGAAGATGAGCTGGATGTGTGCGCCGCCGAGGGATTTGAGCCGTGGCTGCATGACGGGCGGCAGCTGGCCTGGTATCGCCACGCGGTAGCCAAACCTGCCTGCTGGCTGAAGGTCGATAGCGGCATGCACCGCCTGGGTTTCGCGCCAAGCGAGGTGCCGCAAGCGGTGGCGGCGTTGCAGGGTCTGCCCTGCCGTGGGCTTGCCACACACTTTGCCTGCGCCGATGAAGCGGATTTGTCCCACGCCGAGGCACAGTGGCGCGCGTTTGACGCGTTGCCGTTGCCGCCCGGCTGGTTGCGCACAGCGGCCAATTCGGCGGCACTATTTGCCCTGCCGCAGGCGCGCGCGGATTGGGTGCGACCCGGTTTGGCGCTGTACGGGATGTCGCCGTTTGCTGATCGCACGGCGGCAGATTTGGGGCTGCGTCCGGTGCTCGGCTTGCATTCGGCGGTGCTGGCGACGCATTTTCTCGCGCGCGGCGAGGGCGCGGGGTATGGCTGCGGTTTTGTCGCCGCTGAGGACGGCTATCTGGCGACGATTGCGCTGGGTTATGGCGATGGTTTTCCGCGCGCGATTGCGAGCGGCGCAGTGCGGGTGCGCATTGGTGCGGCGACGTTCCCGCTGGTCGGGCGGGTAGCGATGGATATGGCGCTGGTCTGGCTGGGGCGCGAGGCGGTTCCCGTCGGCAGCCCGGTGCTGGTGTTTGGCGACGGGCATCCGGTGGAGGTGGTCGCCACGCAGGCGGGGACGATTCCTTATACGTTGACGACGATGTTGTCGCCGCGTGTACACACGGTGGTGAAAAATGGCTAAGGCGAAGTCGCAGTTTGTCTGCCGCGAGTGCGGCGCGGTCTATCCGAAGTGGCAGGGGCAGTGCCGCGATTGTGGCGCCTGGAATGCGCTGGATGAGGAAGCGGTGCAGGTGGCGCCGTCGCGCGGTGGCAAGGGCGGCGGTTATGCGGGCGTGGCCGCCGGCAAGGTGCAGCGACTGGACGCGGTGGAACTGGTTGAGGAAGCGCTCCTGCCCAGCGGCATCAGCGAGTTCGACCGTGTCCTCGGCGGCGGTCTGGTCAGCGGCGGCGTGGTGCTGATTGGCGGCGATCCGGGCATTGGTAAATCGACGTTGTTGTTGCAGACGGTACATCACATCGCTGCCACGCGCCGCTGTCTGTATGTGAGCGGCGAGGAATCGCCCCGGCAAATCGGGCTGCGCGCCGAGCGGCTGGGGCTCGCGCGCGAACGGATTTTGTTGTTCAGCGAAACGCAGGTGGAGAAGATTTTGGCAACGGCGCTGGCGGAGCAACCGGAGGTGCTGGTGGTCGATTCGATTCAGACGCTGTACAGCGAGGCGCTCTCTGCCGCGCCGGGGGCGGTGAGCCAGTTGCGCGAATGCACGGCGCAGTTGGTGCGCTTTGCCAAGAGCACCGGCACGACGGTGTTCCTGATTGGCCATGTGACCAAAGCGGGC
>ERZ773068.1869-NODE-1869-length-10133-cov-4.667196_pt1 | contig 10133 bp, 7 predicted proteins | sample MGYA00580620_ERZ773068 | MGnify/ENA primary metagenome ERZ773068 (study PRJEB29015, sample SAMEA2737983) | human oral metagenome | biome: human oral; feature: human-associated habitat; material: dental | place: China | collected 2101 ... | reverse complement strand
GTTGCCGCAGTCGACGATGATGTCGCCCTCGTCCATGAGCGCGGCGAGCTGTTCCGTGACGGCATCCGTCGCGGGACCCGCCTGCACCATGATGATGGCCACGCGGGGTGCGCGCAAGGATGCGACGAAGTCCTCCAGGGTCGAGGAGGGAACGAAGGTCGCCTCCTCGCCGTGCTCGGCCATGAGCTTGTCGGTGCGGGCGGGGGTGCGGTTGAAGACGGCTGTCGCGTAGCCGTTGCGGGCCAGGTTGCGCGCCAGGTTCGCTCCCATCACGCCCAGTCCGTACACGCCGATGTCGGCCGACGCCTTCTCGGGGGTAAACGTGCTCATCGGGAGAGCCTCCTTAGGATTCGTTCGGTTGTCACCAGCCTACGGCGGGGCACCGAGGGGTGCACCGCGCGCAGGCGTGAGGATGGTCGCGCGAATGCGCCGCGAGCGGCCCCTACTGGGCCTCGCGCGCGGCCTTCGCCGCCGCCTTGCGCGCCTTCTTCTGCGCGACCTTCTCCTCCCAGCGAGCCTGCTGCGCCTGGTACTCCTCGGCCAGCGCGCGCACGTCCTCCGACGCCCACCAGTGGAGCAGGGCCTCGCGCGCGGCCTCCTCGCCGAGGGGGCCGCGCTCCATGCGTAGCTCCAGCAGGTAGTCGCGGGCGATCTTGACGGCGCGGGAGGGCCGCAGGCCCAGGATCTCCATGATCTGGTCACCGTCGAGGTCGGGGCGGATCGCGTCCAGCTCCTCCTGCTCGCGCAGGGCAGCGATGCGCTGCTCGAGGTCGTCGTAGGCCGCGGACAGGTAGGCGGCCTTGCGGCGGTTACGCGTCGTGCAGTCGGCGCGCGTGAGGCGATGCAGCCTCTCCAAAAGGTCTCCAGCGTCCGCGACGTAGCGCCGCACGGCGGAGTCCGACCAGGCGGCCTCCCCGTAGCCGTGGAAGCGCAGGTGAAGGGCGACCAACGTCGAGACGGCCTCGATGGTCGCCTTGTCGAAGTGCAGGGCCTTCATCCGCTTGCGGGTCATCTTCGCGCCGACGATCTCGTGGTGGTGGAAGGACACCGACCCGTTGGCTTCGAAGCGACGGGTCGCGGGCTTGCCGACGTCGTGCATGAGGGCCGCGAAACGCAGAACGAAGTCCGGGGCGGGGACAGGCCCGTCGGGTCCGGTCTCTAAGTCGATGGCCTGTTCGACGACGGTGAGCGTGTGCTCGTAGACGTCCTTGTGGCGCTTGTGTTCGTCAACCGTGGACACGAGGGCGGCAACCTCGGGCAGGACGATGTCTGCGACGCCCGTGTGGACCATTAGCTCGATGCCGCGACGCGGGTAGGGCGAGATGATGAGGCGTTCGAGCTCGGCGCGGATGCGCTCCGCCGAGACGATCTCCAGGCGCGAGGCCATGGTCTCCATGGCGTTCATGACGTCTTCGTCGACGTCGAGGCCCAGCTGTGCGCTGAACCTGGCCGCCCGCATGATGCGCAGGGGGTCGTCGTCGAAGGACTGCTCGGCGGACACGGGGGTACGCAGGTTTCCGGCGGCCAGGTCGGTCAGGCCGGCGCAGGGGTCGACGAGCGCCATCTGCGGCAGGCGCATCGCCATGGCGTTGACCGTGAAGTCTCGGCGCGTCAGGTCGCCCTCGAGCGTGTCGCCGAAGGTGACCTCGGGCTTACGCGAGCCAATCTCATACTCGTCGGTGCGGTAGGTCGTCACCTCGACGACAACGTCCCCTCGCCGCCCGCCGATCGTGCCGAACTCCTTGCCGATGTCCCAGGTGGCGTTGCCCCACCGGGACAGCAGCTCCTCGGTGCGCTCCGGGCGCGCGGAGGTCGCCATGTCGAAGTCGTGGGGCGTCACCCCCAGGAATGCGTCGCGCACAGGCCCCCCGACGAGCGCCAGCTCCTCCCCGGCGTCGCGAAAAATCGTGCCGAGTTCCATAATCGCGGGCGGGAGCGCGGCGAAGGTCCTCGTGGCGTTCGCCATGAGGGTAGGAATGTCCGTTGTTTCGCCGTTTTGCGTGCTCACGGTGCCGTTTCTGGGGGAGGCTGACTGAGTACTCATCGCTCCTAAGCATGCCAGGAAAGCCCCCTGGTCGACTACCGGGGGCCACCCAACGGCTACAGTGGAGTCATGCCTGCACGTTCAGTTGACCGCCGAGCCGGGGTGCCCAGACCCCCGCGTCGGTCCGCTTCTGTGCGCGTAGGCCGCTCCCACCTGCCGATTTCCGCCGAAACCAGCGCGGGTGGCATTGTCGTTGACGTACGTGACGGAATTCCCTATGCCGCGTTGATCGCCCGGCGCAACCGGGCGGGCCGCGTCGAGTGGTGCCTGCCCAAGGGCCACCTGGAGGGTTCGGAGACCCCGCAGCAGGCGGCGCTGCGCGAGGTCGCCGAAGAGACCGGCATTCACGGTCGCATCATCCGCCACCTTGCCTCGATCGACTACTGGTTTTCTGGCAACGATCGCCGCGTTCACAAGGTCGTTCACCACTACCTCATGGGCTATGAGTCGGGGACCATCTGCGTCGACGGCGATCCGGATCACGAGGCCGAGGAGGCCGCGTGGGTCCCCCTGAGGGACGTGTCACGCCAGCTGGCCTACCCCAACGAGCGCCGCATCGTGCGCATCGCCTTGGACCTGCTGTATCGGGATGGCCGTGACTAGGCGGGCGGCATGGCTTGCCGCCCTGTGCGCGGTCGTTGCCCTTCCCTTCGGTCTCGGTATCGACGAGGCCGGGGCCGCCCCGGTGCCCGCTTCGGCGTCGGGGTCGGGCGAGTCACGTCCGGCCGTCATGGGCCCGGCGTCCACGGAGTCGGGACTATCCGTTTCGATCGACTCTCTCTCTCCGAGAATCATCACGAACGAGAGCGAGCTAGTCGTCTCCGGCACCGTACGCAACGCGTCCCCAACGACGCTCGCGTCCGTGTCCCTCGAGGTCTTTGTGACCAACGAGACGCCCATCTCCGTCGCCGCGCTGACGACCGCGCTGACCGAGGGTGAACCCGACGCCACGCACGCGGCCTCGACATCGCTGTCCAACGTGCCCAGGGGCGCCACCGTCGCCTTCGAGATCCGCATACCCACCTCCGCGCTGCCGCTGACCGACACCGAGGAGTGGGGGCCTCGAGTGGCCACCGTGACCGCCACCTCCGGCGAGTACTCGGGCAAGGACCGTTCCATCATCGTGTGGGATTCGGGGACGCAAGTCTCCGCGTCACGCATCACCACGCTCGTCCCGTGGACGTCGGCCAGCGCCTCTCAGGACCAAGCCGAGCGCTCGGCGGTGCTCACTCTTGCCGCAACCGCGGGCGTGACTCTTGCCGTCGATCCGCTCCTGATTCCGCGCGGCCCGCAGCCCACGGCCTCGCCGAGCCCGTCTCCCGCGCCCGAGCCGGGCCAGTCTGGCCAATCGGGGGACGACACGCAGTCCGACTCGCCGACGGCCTCGCCGAGCGCCACGCCCTCCCCCACGCCGACGCCCGCACCCACCGCGACGGATCCAGCGGTACGCTCACGCGACCTCCAGTCGGAGGCCTTCGTGTCGGCCTTCATGTCGGCCGCGACGGAGGTCGTCGCCTTGCCCGAGGGCGATGCCGACCTCGGCGCCCTCGCCCTGTCGAGCAACTCCGACTTCTGGGCGCGCGCAACTCACTCGATCGGAAGCTTCCCCGCGACGCCTCGCGAGGCCGGCTGGGTGGCCCCCACGCCCTCCGCTTCCGCCCCCACGCCGGCTCCCTCCGCTTCCGCCACCCCATCGCCCGACTCGCCGTCGCCGAGTGCGAGCCCCGCCCCTGCGGGGAGCGGTCAGAGCGGAGCAACGACGACGACACCCGACGAAGGGCCGACGATTCTGCGCGACGTTGCCTGGCCGGCGGACGCCACCTTCGGCACCGCGCTGCTGGCCAACTTCGCCTCCCCCGACCAGCTGACGATCGCCCCCGCCTCGGCCCTCGCTCCGGCCGACGAAGTTCCCTTCACCTCCTTCGCGCGCGTCAATGTCGATCCGTCAAGTGGCGAAACAACGACGGACGGCACGGGGGCACGGGTCCTCGCCCAGCAGGGGGACATCGCGTCTATCCTGTCCTGGAACGCCACGGGAGGCGACGAACTGGACGCCGAGCAGGCCCTCACCGCCATCACGGCGATCATCGCACGCGAGCGGCCCTCCTCCTCGCGCACTGTCTTCGCGGCCGCCGCCCGGGGCACCGCCGTCAACGAGCGACTGACCCACCGCGTCAACGCGCTCTTCTCCCCGCGCTGGGTGAGCGCTCTGTCCTTCACCGACATGGCATCGAGCGAACCCACCGACGTTGAGCGCGTGACCGTCACGGCGGGCACCCTCGAAGCCGACACGTCCACCGCCATCGACGCGATGGCCTCCTCTCTCGAGCGGCTCGCCCCCCTTGCACGCGCAACCGACGACCCCGATGCCGTCTACGACTCCGTCACGCCGCAGCTCCTGCCGTCCCTGTCGGCCGAGCTCTCCGCCTCCAAGCAGCTGGAAGCGGCTACGGCCTTGACCTCCCAGGTCACGAATCTGCTGTCTTCTGTCACCGTCGAACCCTCCTCGGCCGTCAACCTCATCAACAAGTCGGCCAACTTCCCCGTGCTGGTGCGCAACAAGCTTCCCTGGCCGATCCGCGTCGACGTCACGTTGATCCCCGACGACCCGAGGCTTCGCGCGACGCCGGCCCTCTCCCAGGTTCTCGCCGCCCGAGGCGCCACCACGGTCGAAGTTCCCGTCGGAGCGATCGGCAGTGGCGACATCAAGGTGACCTACAAGGTCACCACACCCGACAACGTCGTCCTTGACGACTCCCAAACCGTCACCGTTCGCATGCGAGCCGGCTGGGAGGATGCGATCACAGCGGTCATCGCCTCGCTCTTCGGCCTTCTCTTCCTCGCGGGAATCACGCGTTCTCTGCGCAACAGGGCGGCGAGGAGGGCGCAGGCGCGGAGCGCCGAGAGCGCACCAACGGCCACGGCCAACGAATCAGCGACCGCCACGGACAAGGAGACACCATGAGCTCGAACACGCCTCGTCGATCGATCCTGAGGGCGTCGGCGCTCATGGCATCGGGCACCATGGTGTCACGCATCCTCGGCTTCGTGCGCAACGCCATGCTCATCGCGGCGGTGGGAGCCACCGCCGGCGGCGTGGGCGCCGCCTTCCAGACCGCCAACACCCTGCCCAACACCGTCTTCAATCTCCTCGCCTCGGGTATCTTCGACGCGGTCCTGGTCCCCCAGATTGTGGGGGCCATCAAGCGTCGCAATGATGGCGACACCTACGTCAATCGCCTGCTGACGCTGGCCGGAACGGTCCTGTTCCTCGTGACCTTCGTGACGATGGTGCTCGCACCCGTTCTGGTCATGATCACAGCGGCGGGATACACCGACGACATCCGTCATCTGGCGATCCTCTTCGCCCTCCTGTGCCTGCCTCAGCTCTTCTTCTACGGGTTGTACAACCTGCTGGGCGAGCTTCTCAACGCCCGGGAGATCTTTGGTCCCTACATGTGGGCACCGGTCGTCAACAACGTCGTGGGCATCGCCGGACTCGGGGTGTTTCTCGCGATCTGGGGAGGAGCCCCGGCGGGTGGCATCCCCGCCGCCGACGTGACGGGCGCGCAGTTCTGGGTCCTCGCCGGTTCGGCGACGCTGGGCGTCATCTGTCAGGCGCTGTGCCTGCTGTGGCCGATGAGGCGCGCGGGCGTGTCTTTCACGCCGGACTTCCACTTCCGCGGCACCTCCTTCGGGTCAATGCCGAAGGTCGCGGGCTGGACGTTCGCCACGCTCGGCGTCTCTCAGGTCGGCGTCCTGTCAACGAACAACCTGGCCGCCATGGCGGACGGCTTCATCGGCCGCAACGGTGCCCAGGGGGGAGTCGTGGGCATCCTCGCCTACTCGACCGCGTTCATGATCTTCATGGTTCCCCAGTCCCTCATCACGGTCTCGCTGACGACGGCGATCTTCACCCGCATGGCCGGTGCCGTCGCCGACGGGGACGACCGCGCGGTGGCCGACAGCTACCACCTGGGCGTGCGCACGATCACCTCCCTGACGCTCGTGGCGGCCGCCATTTTGATGGCCGGTTCGGTGCCGATGATGGAGATCGCAATGGCCGCCAAGGGTGGCGATCCCCAGGCGGTCACGGCCTACGCCCTCGTCCTCGCCTCCCTCATGCCGGGCGTCGCGTCGACCGGCATGGTTCTCATGAGCCAGCGCGTCTTCTTCGCCTACGAGGACGTCAAGCCCGTGTTCCTCATGGGCATCGGGCCGACGATCATCCAGGTCATCGTCGGCTGGTCGCTCTTCGCCCTGACCGGTGAGCGCTGGTGGGTCGTTGCCGCCGCGCTCGGCGAGACCGCCTGCCGACTCACCCAGGGCGTCATCGCCGTCGTGTGGGTCTCGCGCGAGAACCGCTTTGTTGACCGCGCGGGACTCCTGCGCTCCTACGCTTCCTATGTGGGTGCGGCCGTGGCCGCCGGGATCGTCGGCTTCGCTGCGCTGTGGCTTCTCGGGGTTCACACCGGCGTCGACTCGACGCTGGCACGCATGATTCTCGCAGCAATCAAGCTCGCCGTTGTTTCGCTCGTCACCGGCCTCGTGTACCTGCTCGTCCTGCGGTTCGCCGCCCCGCGCGAGTCCGCGACGATGATGCGTCCCCTCCTGGTGCGCCTGCGCGTGCCAGCCGCTGTGGTGAACATCCTGACAGCCTCTTGCGCGCCAGCCCAGGACGCAACTGCGATAATGGCGGCACACACACCCAAGGAGACGGAGGAAACAATGGCCCCCGCGCCCGAACGTACCGGCGAGGAGAAGGACCTGCCCTCCTTCGACGAGGTGCTCTCCGCTCAACCCATTCCGCAGCCGTCACCGTCGGAGGCCTCGACGGGTGGGGCATCTGCGCATACTCCCCCGATCCCGGCTCCCGACGAGCCATTCGCTTCCGACGCGCGCGAGGAAGGCGCGGGCGCGCAGATCCCCGCCTCGCTCGCCGAGTACGGCATCGAGCCCATCGAGGCCTCGTCGGACGAAGCGCTCGTTCACGCGACGGCCTTCCCCATCGCTCCCCCTCCGACGCAGCCCGCGGCCAGCGGATACGAGCGCGGCGGCGAGGTCAATCCCGAGGACTATCCTCACCCGACTCCCCGGGAGGACGCCCCCTCGACCCACCAGATCCCGCGCGTGCGTCCGCTGCGCGAGGCGCCCATTCCCGCCCCGCCCAGCGATGGGCCGACCGAGGTCATGGCTCCCGTCGCCCCCGCTGCCGGCGCCGCGGCGGCCACCTCTGCGGAGCCACACCAGGCTCCCTCGACCGGTGCGTCACAGCTCATTGACCCGACGCGACCCGCACTCATTTTCGGTGTCGTCCTGTTCCTGATCGGCGCGATCTGGGGTCCGTGGATGGCCACGCGCCCGGTCACCGACCTGGATCTCACCCAGTCGCTTCTCGCGGGCACCTCCACGCAGCAGTCCGACGACGAACCGGCTCCCAACCTGACGACGACCCCTCCGCCGGAGGCGACCGTCACGCCGGTGATCTCCTCGGTTCAGGTCCTGTCGTGGAACAACGACGACGGCGATCACCCGGATCGGGCCATCAACATGATCGACGCCAACCCGTCGACGTCGTGGAGTTCGCGCTGGTTCGACATGAATCAGTTCCGTGACGAGACCGCGGTGACGATTGTCGTGAAGCTACAGAAGAAGGCGACCGTGTCGTCGGTGACCCTCACCATGGACCCGGCCACGTCCGGCGGCGAGATCGTGGTGCGCAACGTCACGGACCCGTCCAACCCTCGCGGCGGAACAGAAGTGGCGACGTCCGCGTTGTCCCCAACGACGACGATCAAGCTGCCCACGCCGATCGAGACTGACTCGATCGCCCTGCAGTTCCGTTCGATGCCCAAGGGCCAGGACGGGCGCAACTGGGCGTGGATTTCCGAGCTTACAGTTGAGTAACCCTGAAGGAGGGTACGCATGTCTTTTGTGACGATTCCCGGCCTGGTGACGGCCGAGAGCGCCGATTCCACCGCCGAGGCCGCCGCGGTTGAGGTCCCGTCTACCGAGGTTCCCGAGGGCGCGACCGTCCACGAGGTCGTCATCGTCGGGTCGGGTCCCGCCGGTTACACGGCGGCCGTCTACACGGCGCGCGCGGGCCTGGCCCCTCTCGTCTTGGCCGGTCAGCTGGCAGCCGGTGGCGCCCTGATGAACACCACGGAGGTCGAGAACTTCCCGGGCTTCCCCGAGGGCATTCAGGGACCGGAGCTCATGGACAACATGCGTGCGCAGGCGGAGAGGTTCGGGGCCGACATTCGGTACGAGGACGTTCTCGCCGTCAATCTGGAGGGCCCCGTCAAGGCGGTGGCCACCGAGGACGAGGTCTTCTACGCTCGTGCGGTCATCCTGGCGACCGGCTCGGAGTACCGCCACATGAACGTCCCCGGCGAGGAGGAGTTCTCCGGGCGCGGGGTTTCGTACTGCGCGACCTGCGACGGCTTCTTCTTCAAGGACCGGCGACTGGCCGTCATCGGAGGCGGAGACTCGGCGATGGAGGAGGCCACGTTCCTCACGAACTTCGCCTCCGAGGTCGTCGTGGTGCACCGCCGCGACGAGCTGCGTGCCTCCCGCGTCATGGCCGAACGCGCGCTGAATAACCCGAAGATCTCCTTCGAATGGAACGCAACCGTGGCCGAGGTGCTGGGCGAGGAGTCCGTGACGGGCCTGCGGCTGGCTTCGACCGTCGACGGTTCGACGCGCGAGATCGACGTGGATGGCGTGTTTGTGGCTATCGGCCATCTGCCGCGCACGGCCTTCCTGGGCGGCCAGGTGGCCCTCGACGAGGCCGGCTACATCACGGTCGGCGAGCCGTCGACGCGCACGTCGGTTGAGGGTGTCTTCGCCTGCGGTGACGCCGTGGACCACACGTATCGTCAGGCCATCACGGCAGCCGGCTCGGGGTGTCGCGCGGCTCTGGACGCCGAACGCTGGCTCGCCTCCGTGGGCGACCGGGCGTGAGCTCCTCCCCCGCTGCCCCCGGCGCTGCGAGCGCTGGCGCGCCCCGGCCTCGTACCTGCCCGTGCGGCTCCGGCCTGCACCTGTCGCAGTGCTGCGGACCCTATCTGGACGGCGAGGCCGCCCCTACCGCCGAGGCACTCATGCGTTCGCGCTACACGGCGTTTGCCCTGCGGGACGAAGACTACCTGTTTCGCACGTGGCATCCGCGCACTCGGCCCGCCCCGCCCTATTGGGTGGAGGGCACGCAGTGGACGGGATTGCGCATCCTCGGGGCCGAGGCCGGAGGGATCGACGACGAGGAGGGAACCGTCACGTTCGTGGCCTCCTGGAGGGACCAGCGTACGGGCGAAACCGGGAGCATGCGGGAGCGATCACGGTTTAGCCGTCGCGCGGGCAGGTGGATGTACGAGCACGGCGCGAACGACTGACACTACGGTAGGCTTTTCCTTATGATTGCTCGTCGTTTCTTGTCACCCTCCGCCATTGCAGGGGCCGTCATCGTCGTGGCGGTTGCCGTCTTCGGCGGGTTCTTGCACGGCCCCCTTCCCGTCGATACGGCCGTGTGGTCGGACTTCATCGATGCCCGCACCCCCGCGATGAACTCGATCATGGCGGGCGTGTCGTGGGCGTTTGATCCCAAGCGCGCGGTTGTACTGGCGCTCGTGATTGCGTTAGTCGTGTGGTGGCTCGTGAAGAAGGTCATGCACGCCCTGTACATCCTGTGCTCGGTGGCCCTGTCGGGCGTGAATGGCTACATCATCAAGCACATCGACGGGCGTGCGCGCCCCGATCAGTCGTTCTGGCTCATTTCGGAAGACTCCTACTCGTTTCCGTCGGGTCACGCAACCGCCGTCACCGCACTTGTCATCTCGCTGGTCCTGGTTTTGACGATGACGCGCTTCGGGCGCCGTATCCGCCACCTGCTGTGGGTCGCCGCGATCGCTATCATCGCGTTCATTGCGGTGACGCGCCTCTACTTGGGCGTGCACTGGGTGACAGACGTGCTTGGAGGCTTCGGAGTGGGCCTGGGTTCCTCCATGATCCTTGCTCCCTTCATGCTGGGGCGGTCGGCCTTGAGAACGGCCCGTTAGCGCCCCGTGCATCGGTGTGAGGGCGCCCGGAGCCG
>ERZ773068.1866-NODE-1866-length-10148-cov-2.769940_pt1 | contig 10148 bp, 7 predicted proteins | sample MGYA00580620_ERZ773068 | MGnify/ENA primary metagenome ERZ773068 (study PRJEB29015, sample SAMEA2737983) | human oral metagenome | biome: human oral; feature: human-associated habitat; material: dental | place: China | collected 2101 ... | reverse complement strand
GACAACTGGGTTTCGATACAGTCATCCGGAACTTTACCATCGATAGGTTCAAAATCAGAAAGCCAAGACGTACTTATAGTTTTAATTTGTTCAGTTAAATTATTGTTTAGATACATCAACATTGATTTTTTGTTGTGTGAAGATAACTTATTCCGCTTTATTAAACTTGCGCAAAATTCTAAATGGTTATCACATTATTATAATACGATCCATTTTGCTATTAAAAACGAGAGAGATAGTAAAAAATTAGAAGAATTACTTACTACAATAGAAAATGTTGTATACGATGGGAAACCAAGTGAAAATTGGCGTCAACTTGACGATTATATTCAAAATGTTTTTTCCGAAGGAGTGATTGATGGTTTTAAGCAAAGATTTTTAAAGCATATTCGCCATCATTTAACAACTAGGTATAAAGAATAAGTAGAGTACGGGGAAAATCTATTGGGCAGTCGCTATCTAATTTTAAAGGAGAGATGACTGTGAAACAGGCTTTAATAAAAGAGATTATTTTAGAAATGGCGCCATTTTTAAGAAGTGGACAGAAAGATAAGTTGCGTGAGGTGTTAACATATACATTATCGCAATATGCTGTGACGGAAGAAAATCCTTCCAAAGAGAACTCAAATCAAAAGTTTGTAGAGCTATTTCTATCGGCAAAGCATATAGAAGGATGTTCTGAGAAATCTCTAAAATATTATAGAGCTACTATCGAAGCGATGTTCGAGAGAGTACAAAAGTGTGTAACGCATATTACCACTGATGACATAAGAGCTTATCTCACTGAGTATCAGGAGAAGAAGATGTCAAGTAAGGTAACAATTGATAATATCCGCCGTATTTTATCAAGCTTCTTTTCATGGCTTGAAGATGAGGACTATATCTTGAAAAGTCCGGTTAGGCGGATACGCAGGATTAAAACTGGCACAAATATCAAAGAAACATATTCCGATGAAGCTTTGGAACTCATGAGAGATAATTGTACGGAACTTCGTGACTTAGCGATAATCGATATGCTTGCTTCAACAGGAATGCGAGTTGGCGAGATGGTATTGCTCAATCGAAATGATATAGACTTCGACGAGAGGGAGTGTATCGTTTTTGGTAAAGGTAGTAAGCAACGAGTTGTATATTTTGATGCTAGAACAAAGATTCATTTGCAGAATTACCTGAAAAGTAGGTCTGACAATAACCCGGCATTGTTTGTTGCGCTAAAATCACCACACAAGCGTTTAGGAATTGGTGGTGTAGAAGTTCGACTTAGAGAGTTTGGCAAGAAAATAGGCCTCCGAAACGTACACCCACACAAGTTTAGAAGGACTCTTGCGACTATCGCAATTGATAAAGGAATGCCAATCGAGCAGCTACAACAGCTACTGGGGCATAGAAAGATAGATACGACCTTGCAGTATGCAATGGTAAAACAGAGCAATGTGAAGATTGCACATAGAAAATATATTGGATAGAGAGGGAAATAGCATGGGGGAATGGATACAAACATCACTAAATAATATTATAGAGGTTATTGGAGGCGGAACTCCAAAAACAAGCGTTCCTGAGTATTGGGGAGGAAGCATCAATTGGCTGTCGGTAAAGGACTTTAACGATGAAAATCGTTATGTGTATTCTACTGAAAAAAACATAACTGAAATAGGATTGAATAACAGCTCCGCGAAACTTCTTCATAAAGATGATATTATCATCTCAGCAAGAGGAACAATTGGTGCAATAGCCATGATACCATTTCCTATGGCTTTTAACCAATCATGCTACGGGATTAGAGCGAAAGATGGGATAGACAAAACATTTTTATATTATCTGATTAAAAATAGCATTATAAAGCTAAAATCAATATCGCATGGATCTGTATTTGACACGATTACAAGGGATACTTTTTCTAATATTTATGTTAATATCCCAAGCTTAGAGACTCAGAAGCTTATAGCAAATGTGCTTAGTAAAATTGATGATAAGATAGAATGTAATCAAAGGATAAACAATAATTTAGTGGCTTAAAGTTCAAAATCAGGGAACTCAAGTTCACCAGAAATCAGCTTAGGTAATAATGAATCTCGTATAGATGATAACTTTTTATTTTCATTATTGTTTTTATCTATGTACTCAAACAAAGGTTGAACCATTTGATGAAATTGTTCCATCAAAGTATCATCAGGTAGAAATATGGGGAGATTCTTAAAATCGCTTTTATTAAATTTTGGCTGAGCAGAACCTCCCTTTATGTTTTGGATCAATGACTGTCCATAAAGCCATTTGAACCATATATAAAGAAAGTATTTTTGATTATCTTGCTCAGGACGAATCATAATGATGTTGTTTCCTAAAGTCATTGGTTTATCCAGTTTAGGGCATAAAAATACGCTCCCAACATCTCCAACATTTGAAATAATAATTTCTCCACCATATAGCTTTGACTTCGAGAGAAAATGGTAAGAGTGTTTATCCACAAACATTTCAAAAACTCCAGCTTTTAAATCAGTATTTCGTATGAAATATGCATAATTAGGCTCCTGATATATTGTTACATTCGCTTTTAGAGATGCAAAACTGCCATTTGCGACATAGTCTGTTACAATCATCGGCAATTCTTCATTTTTTATAAGCTTAAATGTGCTCGAGAGCTTCCCAAACTGAGTATCGATCATATTATCTGGACTACTATCAAGATTAGAAAAAAACTTTTTGAACAGTAAAATTGCTTGCTGCTCTAAATTATTGTTTATCTCTTTATTTAGCAATATTTTATCGTCTATCATTTCCAAGTAACGAGCAATATTTTTTTGGACCTCTTTATCATCAGGAATATCAACTTCCAAATTACTTATATCATTCCTATTCACAGAGCCAAAAACTGTTCCGTTTTCTTTTGAAGTTAAGTGGGGTATATAGTACTTCATCATGTAGTACAAAAAATCTTGATTCCCATTCTTCATTCTTAAAGAGCAAACACCTCGTCCTAAGCATATGTCCACTGGAGTGATATTAAGATCACCGACAGGCGCTCGTACGCTCATTATTACATCTCCAGATTTGGCTAGTTTTGTCAGCATAGTCGTGTAAGTATCGAAAGTAGGGTACTTAAATCCAAAAGTTCTATTGCCTTGTAAAAAAGGATATCCTTTTCCTTCTTTATTATAATATTCGGATTTTGGGGATTGACCTAGCGTAATATCTACAATTTCTTCCAATTTATACTTCATATCCTATCACCCCCAATTTTTGACGAATTTCCTCTTCTAATTCACGAGACTTTTGGAACATCTCAGAGAGTTCAGTTGTCAGACGTGCCATTTTCTCTTCGAATGGCTCTCCATCGTCCTCCTGCTCTTCAATTCCGACGTATCTTCCTGGCGTAAGGATATAATCTTGTTTCTTAATGTCGTCTAGCGAAGCAATCGCAGAAAAACCTCTCTTTTCTTCCAAGTTACCATTTTGAAAATCTGCAAAGGTTTTTGCTAATAACTCTATATCTTCTTTGCTAAAATCTCTGTGTCGACGATCTACCATATATCCTATTTTTCTGGCGTCAACAAACAGGGTTTTCCCTTTTTGTTTCTTGTTTTTACTGATAAACCATAGCGTTACAGGGATGGTCACACTATAAAAGAGCTGAGTTGGCAAAGTAACAATTCCTTCTACAAGATCAGCTTCAATGATTTTTCTTCGAATCTCGCCTTCTCCAGAAGATTGAGAAGATAATGCCCCATTAGCAAGCACTAAACCAATTTTCCCATTAGGAGCTAAGTGGTGAATCATATGTTGTATCCAGGCATAGTTGGCATTCCCTGACGGTGGCGTACCATATTTCCAACGAACATCATCTTTCAATTTATCTTGTCCCCAGTTAGAAAGATTGAAAGGCGGGTTAGCCATAATAAAGTCTGCCTTTAATGTTTTATGCAGGTCATTGAAGAAAGTGTCCGCATGGTAGTCACCAAGGTTCGCTTCAATCCCTCTTATAGCCATATTCATCTTAGCCATTTTCCAAGTATCCGCATTGGATTCCTGACCATAAACAGAAATACTTCCCCGCTTGCCGCTATGTTCCTCAATGAACTTCTCACTCTGTACAAACATACCGCCACTCCCACAACATGGATCATAGACACGGCAGTTATCGAATGGTTTTAGTATAGAAACTATTGTCTTGACGATACTGGAAGGTGTATAGAATTCACCACCCTTGGTGCCTTCATAAGAGGCAAATTGAGCGATACAGTATTCATAGGTTCTACCTAATAAATCCTTACTTGCTTCTGTCCCATCCATTTTGACTTCATTAGTGAACAAATCGACAACCTCGCCTAGCACACGTTTATCCAAATCAGGGCTAGCATAATTCTTAGGTAGAACATTTTTTAAGCTTGGATTTTCTTTCTCAATTGCTCTCATCGCATCATCAATTACTTGACCAATTTCAGGAGTGCGGGAGGCAGATGCAATTGTACTCCACCTTGCCTCTTCCGGAACGAAGAAAATATTTTCCTCCGCGTAGGCATCACGGTCATTCTCAAATCCATCTCCTTCAGCTACTAGCTCATCATAACGTTTTTCAAAAGCGCTAGAAATATATCGGAGGAAAATAAGTCCTACAATTACTTTTCTATACTCTGCAGCAGGAATATGTCCCCACAAGACGCATGCTGCATCCCAAATCTGCTTCTCAAATCCAATTTTCGTATTATCTTTTTCAGCCATTCTTAGGCCTCCTTTATTTTTCATTACTTTTCTTAGTCAATAACGCTAATTCCCCTAAAAAATCTTCCGTTGACCCCTACTTTCTATACTTACAATAGTTAAACCTCTTACATTATATCATGCTCACAAACTTATATGTAGCGTTTTCTTATTTATTTTACTCCTTCTTTTTAGTAACTTTCGTTTCTAAATTTAGTAAGTCGCTAATAACTCACCACACATATACATAGGAGGCTAGCCCTCTTCCCCACTACCCAGTGACTGCCTGGCCTCATGGCCAAAAGCGGGCCTGGTGCTGGCCAGGATGGCTGGCGTATGAGCGGGGCTTGGAGCCCTAGCGACTTAGCCCCGCCATAGCCAGCCAAGGCGGAAGACAGCCGCAGGCTGGCTGGAGCCGGTCCCTGCACTTGGCCCCGCCTTTTGGCTTAAGGAGGCCTGGTAGTCACGCCCAGCAGGCAGACACCAAAAAACCAGCCACCCACCCCACACAGGGCCAGGTAGCTGGTCTTTTTTCATTATATACAATCTATTGCCGTCAGGCGGGCAGTAACTAACTAGCCAGCTAGCCCCCTACTTGTCCTTGTCTTTCTCCTTATCCTCTAGAATCTCAAACCCATAGCCACGGATATTAGCCCGCAGGAGGTCCAGGTATTGGCGGGTGATAGGGCTTGGCTCTACCTGTTGAGGCATGAGGTAGCCCAGGGTCATCATATCATCCACTTCTAGGGGAATGGCGATGATCTTGTCGTCGTTGAGCTCGCTGGAGATAATCCCTGAGGAAATGGTATAGCCATTAAGGCCGACCATGAGGTTGAAGATGGTGGCTCGGTCGCTGACCTTGATGTGCATCTTGCGGTTGAGGGTGCTCAAAATCTCTTCGGCAAAATAGAAGGAGTTCTCCTGGCCTTGCTCATAAGATAGGTAAGGATAGTCCTCTAAGTCCCGTAACTTGACCGAAGCCTTCTGAGCCAAAGGATTGTCCCGGCAGACGAAGACATGGGGCTTGGCCTTGAACAAGGGCGTAAACTTGAGCTTCTTCTCCTTGAAGAGTTTGGTCAGGACCTGGCGGTTGAACTTATTAAGGTAGAGAATGCCCAGTGAACTCTTGAAGGACATGACGTCTTCCAGGATGTTCTGGGTCTCGGTCTCCCGCAGGGTGAACTGGTACTCTTCCGCATCCACCTGCTTAATCAAGTCCACAAAGGCATGGACCACGAAGGCATAGTGCTGGGCGGACACTGAGAAGGCCTGCTTGCGGACGGTGTGTTGCTTGTACTTAGCTTCCATGAGCTTGACTTGGTCTAGGATTTGGCGGGCATAAATCATAAACTCCCGGCCTTCATTGGTCAGGGAGACCCCAGACTTCTGGCGAACTAGTAGCTGCAGATCCATCTCCTGCTCTAATTCCTTAATAGCATTACTGAGGCTAGGCTGGGATAAGAAGAGGGCTTTGGCCGCTTCATTAATGGAGCCTGATTCCACGATTTTCTCAAGATATTGCAGTTGTTGGATTCTCATCATAGTCACTCCCTTGAATTACTCCAGTATATTATAACCTAAAACTATAACCGTGTATACTTTTTTTCAATTATTCAAGAGGACCGTTTCCATGATAGGATAGAACTATCAATAAGGAGGTCGATTGCATGACAACATCGATTATTGGTTTCCCACGAATCGGGGAACACCGTGAATTAAAATTTGCTACTGAAAAATACTTCCGTAAGGAAATCAGCGCTGAAGAACTTCAAGCAACTGCTAAGGAACTCCGCGCTAAACACTGGCGCCTAGCCCAAGAACGCGGCGTGGACCAAATCCCAAGTAATGACTTCTCCCTCTACGATACCTTCTTGGACACTGCGGTCCTCTTCAATATCGTGCCTGAGCAAGTCCAAGCCATTGACTTGAGCGAATTGGACAAGTACTTCGCCCTCGCCCGCGGCTACCAAGGGGAAAAAGGTGACGTACGCGCCCTCCCAATGAAAAAATGGTTCAACACCAACTACCACTATATTGTACCTAAATTCGAAGCTGGCACCCAAGTCAAGTTAGCCGGCCACAAGCTCTTTGACGAATTCCAAGAAGCTAAGGACTTAGGCATCCACACTCGTCCAGTCTTAGTTGGGCCATTCACCCTCTTACGTCTAGCTGAATACGCTGAAGGTGTTAACCCAGTTCAATTCATCGAGCCTTTAGTGGCAGCCTACAAGGAAGTTTTCCGTCGCTTGGCTGACTTAGGCGCGACTGACATCCAATTAGATGAGCCTGCCTTAGTTAAGGACATCTCTGAATTGGAATTGACCCTCTTCGACAAACTCTACCAAGGCTTATTAGCTGACAAGGCTGGCTTGTCCGTCCTCTTACAAACCTACTTCGGTGACGTGCGTGACGTCTACAGCCACTTGGTACAATTACCAGTTGAAGCTATCGGTTTGGACTTCTTAGAAGGCCGCAAGACCTTAGAATTAGTCAAAGAACACGGCTTCCCAGCTGACAAAGTCCTCTACGCTGGGGTGGTTAACGGTAAGAACATCTGGCGTAACGACTACGCTAAGACCTTAGCCCTCTTAGAAGAAATTCCAGCCCAAAACGTGGTCCTATCTACTTCATGTTCCCTCCTCCACGTACCTTTCACTACAGCTAACGAAGAGTTTGCGCCTGAAATCTTGGCTCACTTCGCTTTTGCCGCTGAGAAATTAGACGAGTTACGTGAATTAGATGCTATCCGTGCTGGCCAAGGGGAAGAGTTCTTGGCAGCTAACAAGGCCCTCTTTGCGGCAGAACGTACCGTTCGCAATGCGGAATTAGCCACTCAATTAGCTGGCTTAGATGACGCAGCCTTCACCCGCCAACCTGCTTTGGCTGAACGTGCTAAGGCTCAACACCAAGCCTTCAATTTACCAGTCTTACCTACTACCACTATCGGTAGCTTCCCACAAACACGCGAAGTCAAGGTTAACCGTGCGACCTTCCGTCGTGGCGAGAAGACTGAAGCAGAATACACTGCCTTCATCGAAGCTGAAATCGACGAATGGATCAAGTGGCAAGAAGAAATCGGCCTTGACGTTCTGGTTCACGGTGAATTCGAGCGTAACGACATGGTGGAATACTTCGGTGAGAACCTGTCCGGTTACCTCTTCTCTAAAAACGGTTGGGTACAATCCTACGGGACCCGCGGCGTTAAGCCACCAATCATCTGGGGCGACGTTAAGCGTGAACGTCCGATCACCGTTAAGTGGTCTGCTTACGCTCAAGCCCAATCCGACCTTCCTGTTAAAGGGATGTTAACCGGTCCGGTTACTATCCTCAACTGGTCCTTCCCTCGTGAAGACATCACCATCAAGGAATCTACCCTGCAAATTGCTTTGGCTATCCGTGAAGAAGTCCTTGACTTGGAAGCGGCCGGCATCCACATCATCCAAATCGACGAAGCGGCCCTCCGTGAGAAATTACCTTTGCGTAAGTCTGACTGGTACTCTGAATACCTCGACTGGGCTATTCCAGCCTTCCGCTTGGTTCACTCCGGCGTGGCACCAACCACTCAAATCCACACCCACATGTGCTACAGTGAATTCACTGACATCATCCCTGCTATCGAGCAATTAGATGCGGACGTGATTTCCTTCGAAGCATCCCGTTCTAACCTCCATATCTTGGACGAATTAGAACGCCAAAACTTCCAATTACAAGTAGGTCCTGGGGTTTACGACATTCACTCCCCTCGTGTCCCTTCTGTGGAAGAAATTGAACACACTATCCGCGCTATCTTGGCCAAAGTGCCAACGGAACGTGTCTGGATCAACCCAGACTGCGGTCTTAAGACGCGTGGTATTCCAGAAACTAAGGCTAGCTTGGTTAACTTAACCCAGGCTACCCGTAACATTCGAGAGGAGCTCTAACCCCTATGACACAGCCACCGGCACCCTTCCACCATCCATCCTTATCCTATGAAGTCTTCCCGCCCAACACCCAAGTTGGGGCGGAGAGACTGACCCATACCTTGAATGATTTGGCGGAACTCAAGCCGGACTTCATCAGTGTCACCTGCAGCAATCGCCAGCCTAATATTGAGGAAACCACCCTCAAGGTAGCCAATCACGTTCAGAACACCCTGCATATCCCTACCATCGCCCACCTGCCAGCTATGTACCTGAGCAAGGAGCGCGTAGCGGATAGCTTGGACTCTCTGGACCAACTGGGCATCCGTCGGGTTCTGGCCCTGCGCGGCGACATTTTAGAAGGCCTGGAGCCGGTCGGCGACTTCTCTTATGCGGAAGAGCTCATTCATTTTATTAAGGAACGCAAGCCACACTTTGACATTACGGCGGCCTGCTATCCGGAAGTCCATCCCGACGCGCCTAATGCCGTCGCGGACATCCGCTTCCTCAAGCGCAAGGTCGACGCGGGCGTTGACCGCCTGATCACCCAACTCTTCTTCGACAATGATTGCTTCTATCATTTCCAGGAAAAGTGCGCCCTGGCCAATATCGAAGTGCCAATCCTGGCGGGTATCATGCCCATTGTCAACCGCAACCAGGCCCTGCGCCTGCTGACTACTTGTGAGACCACCAAGTTACCTCGCAAGTTCAAAGCTATCCTGGACAAGTACGAGCACGAGCCTCAAGCCCTGCGGGCAGCCGGCCTAGCTTATGCCCTGGACCAAATTGTCGACCTGATCACCCAAGGCGCCGACGGGATTCACCTCTATACCATGAACCAGTCGGACACCGCCCACTATATCGCGGACGCGGCTAAGGCCTTGTTTAAGTGAAAATGAAATAGAAGAGCCAGCCCTAGAGGGCTGGCTTTTTTGTGGACATAAAATTGGTATTATTCTCCAGTAATATCCGCTAGAAGTATATGCTTATCGTTTTTTAGTTAGATATAAAAGTAATGGGCTAATTCACAAAATCAATCAAGTTGAAATGTTTCAATGTCATGTCTTTTACTGTAAGTTGCTAATTCTATTTTTTTGTAATCTATCGCATTCCAACTCTTATTATATCCAGATACTCTAGATGGATGCGGATATTTAAAGGCTGAATAGTCACAGTTATTAGCTTTTTTCCATCTTTCCCAAACTTCTATCGCTTTAGACCCAAGCAATAGCATTTGGCACTCCTCACTATGCTGCTTAACGTATTCGAAACACTTTTGAACCAATATGTTTTCTTGCCTACACTTCTTATCTTCAAATGTATTTAGCAAAATCACTTCTTTCTCATCAAAAAAAACAGCTAAGTCTTTACTTATATTATTAGATTCACCATCACCGATATTCTGTAAACTATTATTTATTTCTATAATCTTCCGTTTCGCTTCTTTCTTGCCAAGTAACAAAGACATAATTCGCCTAAATGTATCTATTCTATCCGGATTCATACTTTTATCTGTAAATTCTGGGATAAAAGCAACTGTTATGTCACTATCTA
>ERZ773068.1864-NODE-1864-length-10161-cov-2.862161_pt1 | contig 10161 bp, 12 predicted proteins | sample MGYA00580620_ERZ773068 | MGnify/ENA primary metagenome ERZ773068 (study PRJEB29015, sample SAMEA2737983) | human oral metagenome | biome: human oral; feature: human-associated habitat; material: dental | place: China | collected 2101 ... | reverse complement strand
GGATGCTGGTGGGAGCCGGCCCGTTGCTGCGCGACGAGGAGGTGCCGGCTCAGGACGGCACCGTGACCATCGAATCGGACCCGAGTGCGTCGCCTGGCGAGCCCACCCCCAGCGAGTCGCCGGCCTCCACCCCGGCGGAGGAAGAGGTTCCCGACGGCCCAACGGAGAACACCTCGAAGAAACCACGGCGCGGCGGCACGATGCTCGCCCTCGGTGCGGCCGCTGTCCTGGCGCTCGCATGCGGTGGATTGGTTCTGCTACGTCGTCGCTGAGACCACGTGGTCGATGCAGGCGGTGAGCGCCTCGACATCGGCCAGATCCACGGAGGCGTAGGCCCCGATCCGCAGCTGGTTGCGTTGCAGCGCACGGTAGGGGTCGATGTCCACGATGCCCGCGGCACGCAGCTCCGCGATCACCTGTGAGGCATCCACCTCGGGCACCAGGTCTATGGTTGCGACGACGGGGGAGCGGTGCGTCGGATCCGTGACAAACGGGGAGGCGAACTTGGAGGCCTCAGCCCAGGCATACAGGTGATCGGTCATCGCACGGCACCGGGCCTCCGCAGCGGAGATGCCTCCGAGGGACAGCAGCCAGGTGATCTGAGCCTCCAACAGCAGGAGCGTTGTGAGTGCCGGGGTGTTGAGGGTCTGGTCCTTGCGTGAGTTCTGGACCGCGGTCTCCAGGCTCAGCGACTCGGGTATCCAACGGCCGGAGGTGGCGATCCGGGAGGCGCGCTCCAGCGCCGCGGGGGAGCAGAACGCCAGCCACAGCCCACCATCGGAGGAGAGGTTCTTCTGCGGGGCGAAGTAGTACACATCCGTCGCCGCGATGTCGGCGGACATCCCGCCTGCTGCCGATGTCGCATCAATCAGGTTCAGGCCCTCACCGATGCGGGTCACCGGCGCAGCAGCCCCCGTCGACGTCTCGTTCTGTGCCCACGCCACGACATCGGCGTCGCCAGGCTCCGGCAGGACGACCTGGCCCGGGGCGCACTCCGTGATGAGCGGATTCTCCAGAAATGGCGCACGTGCAGCGGCTCGCGTGAACTTCCGAGTGAACTCCCCGAAGACGGCGTGCGCAGAGCGCCGCTCAATCAGCGAGCAGACCGCGACATCCCAGAACACCGTTGAGCCTCCATTGCCCAAAACCACCTCGTAGCCCTCCGGCAGCTGGTACAGCTCGGCCAGGCCCTCCCGGACTGAGGAGACGAGCTGTTTCACGGGGGCCTGCCGGTGCGACGTGCCGAGCAGGTCACGGCGCGAGACCAGGTGTTCGAGGGCCTCTGGGCGGATTTTCGCGGGGCCGGAACCGAAACGGCCATCGGCGGGGAGCAGTTCTGTGGGGATTGCGATCACCCCGGTATTCTCCCACCTCATGACAAAGGTGCAGGCAGGACGGGCTGTGACGCCCGCAGGGGTGGTCGAGGGCGCGACGATAGAAATCGACGACGGGCGGATTACCGCCATCCATGCGGGGGAGCCCCGCGACGGGCTGTGGGCGGTTCCCGGCTTCGTCGACACGCACTGCCACGGGGCCGTCGGGGTGAGTTTCGGTGACATGGATCGGGATGCAAACCTGCGGGCTATCCACTACCACCGCAGTCAGGGCAGCACCACCCTGTTCGCATCCACCGTTACGGAGCCCATCGAGAAGCTGGAGGCCCAGAGCCGGGTGCTGCGGGAACTCGTCGAGGCGGGTGAGCTGGATGGCATCCACCTGGAGGGACCGTTCCTGGCGGAGGAACGTAAGGGAGCCCATGATGCAGCCCTGCTGCGTGATCCGGAGCCAGAGCTCGTGGAGCGGCTGATCACCGCCGGGGGCCCTGCGCTCAAGATGATCACCCTGGCTGTTGAACGCCACCACGCCGAGGCGGCTACCCGTCGCCTCACCGAGGCCGGGGTGAAGGTGGCCTTCGGACACTCTGATGCCGACGACTCCAAGACCGCGGAGTCCATCGGCTGGGGTGCGTGCGTCGCAACCCATCTGTTCTCTGCCATGCGTCCCATCCACCACCGTGAGCCCGGCCCGGTTCCGGTGCTTCTCAGCGACGACCGGGTGATGTGTGAGCTGATCTGCGACGGCATCCATCACCGCCCCGTCATCGCGAGAATGGCCATCGACGCCGCCACCGTGGATCGCGTCTGCCTCGTCACTGACGCGATGAGCGCCACCGGGCAGGGCGACGGCCGATACGTCCTGGGGGAGCTTGCCGTCGAGGTCCGTGACGGCACCGCGAGACTGGTGACTGATGACGGCTCCGTGGGCTCCATCGCCGGCTCTACCCTGACCATGGCCAAGGCCTTCGAGTTCGTGGTGGGCGAGGTGGGCCTAAGTATCCCGGAGGCCGCCCACATCGCGGCCACCACCCCCGCGCGATGGCACGGGCTGACTGAGGTTGGGACGCTGGAGGTGGGCAAACGAGCCGACATCTGCCTCGTTGATGACCGCGGCCACCTGCGACAGGTGTGGCGACGCGGTCAGCTGATTGGCTGAGCCTGGACGGTTGGCGACGCTGGTTCGCGTTAAATCGCTTGTCTCGGCGATACTCGCACTACGATTGCAACTCGAGGAGGTCATTGAACGGCGATGAGTGAGCTGATCGACACCACAGAGATGTACTTGCGGACGATCTATGAGCTGCTGGAGGAGGGCGTGCCCCCGTTGCGCGCCCGGATCGCGGAGCGGCTCCACCAGTCCGGGCCGACGGTGTCGCAGACGGTGGCGCGCATGGAACGCGACGGTCTGCTGTCCGTCGCCACTGACCGCACCATCAAGCTCACTCCCAAGGGAGCGAAGCTGGCCCGCAACGTGATGCGCAAGCATCGCCTGGCGGAATGCCTCCTCACCGAGGTGATCGGCCTGGAGTGGGAGAAGGTTCATGACGAGGCTTGCCGTTGGGAGCACGTCATCTCCGAGGATGTTGAGGCCCGTCTCCTGACGATCCTCAAGACTCCCACCCGCTCCCCGTACGGCAACCCCATCCCCGGGCTGCAGGACTTGGGGGTTCAGCACAAGCACGTGCCGTTCAGGGAGGGGGTGGTCCCGCTGTCGCAGCTGGTGCCAAACCGTGGCGAGATCACAGCGACCCTGGAGCGGATGAGTGAGAACATCCAGGCGGACTCCGAAGTGCTGGCCGCCATCGCAGGGCTTGGGCTCAAACCGGGGGTCGAGTTTGTGGTGCGCCGCTCCGGCATCGACCTGCGCTTCAGCGTTGGGGATGAGGCCGTCACCCTGGACGAGGCCGTTGCCGAGTTGCTGTTTGTTACCGCCCCGGGGGAGTGAGGCGAGCCGCCGCCCAGGCGGGCTGATCGATCACCGGAGAGCCCGCCTATACCCCTGGGGGAATAACATTGGGTCGGGTAGCGTTGACGAGGACGAACCGACGATCACAGAACACGGAATGAGGAAACATGGCAACTGTCAATCTCACCAAGGAGACCTTCGAGTCCACCGTCACCGGCAACGACGTCGTCCTTGTCGACTTCTGGGCCTCATGGTGCGGCCCCTGCCGTCGCTTCGCCCCCATCTTCGAGGAGGCCTCCGGACGGCATGAGGACGTGGTGTTCGGCAAACTCGACACCGAGGCTGAGCAGGAACTGTCCCTGGCCCTCGACATTCAGTCCATCCCCACCGTTATGGCTTTCCGCGCCGGTGTGCTGGTGTTCCGGCAGGCGGGCACCCTCACCGGCTCCCAGCTGGACGACCTGATCTCCCAGGTGAAGTCCCTCGATCCGGAGAAGATCAAGGAAGAGGCCCAGAAGGGGAACTGACCCAAGACGCCGTCGCCGGCACGCATCCTGTGTATGGGAGGTGTGCCGGCGAATCGGGTTCGGGCAGGGAGCTGGGGAGGATTCTTGGCTGCTCAGGATGAGAACTGTGCCCGAGGGGTCGCCTTCCGCGCCCGTGTCTGAGAACCTGCTGACATGCGAATCGTCATTGGAGCACCCACCAACGGAACAGTCCTCAAAGACGCGCTCAGGAAGCACTTGGAGGGCGATAGCCGCGTCAGCGCCGTCATCGACCTGTCTGAGCCCGGCATCACCTACCCGGAGCTCTCCTTCCGGGCGGGTCAGACCATCATCGACGGGCAAGCCGATCGTGGCATCCTGGTGTGCGGAACTGGCATCGGAACCGCCATCGCCGCCAGCAAGGTGAACGGGATACGCGCCGCGACGGCCCACGACCTCCTCACTGTTCGTGGATCAGTGGAGAACTACGACGCGCAGATTCTGTGTATGGGGCAGAACATCATTGCGCCGCCTGCCGCCCAGGCGCTGGTCGATGTCTGGCTTGATCTGCGTCATGACCCGACCAGCAGCTACGGCCCGAAAGTCGGTGAAATCGTGGCCTACGAGGCGCAGCGCTGAAGAATCCGCCCCGCAGCCTGGAGCGTATAGGCGCTTGAGTGGGCTTGGTCCGAGTGCTTCGAGTGCCACTGTCCAGCGAAACGCTGAGCACTCCAGACATTGCCTTATAGTTAACTAAGAGGACGAAGCATCGGTCGACTTCGGAAGAGATTCTGATGCTATGCAGATCTGCTGTAGAAAGGTGGAAAGCATATAGTGTGCGCTTAGATAGTTTATTAGGAACTTTTGAAATTAGAGATCCTCGTTCTTTTATCGATGCTGCCTGGCCATGTTTGCGAGAATTCGGCACTACTGATGGAGCGATAATTGCTGCTTGCTGGCTTATCCAAGATCGTATTGAAATATACTCAGAGTAAAGTGAGCTGAGTTTAGTGATATGAATGGTGAGGGCGGAAAATGGAAGCGTTTTGTTTTTGCCTACTCCGCTAATATTAGCGCTGAACGGATATTGGATTTAGCCATTCCGGTAATTTCCATATCTCTTACGGGAGGAATTCGGTATGCGACCACTTATATCGCTGCTAATAGCGTACCTCGGCTAGTAGTCGGGCCGTTGCTTGTAAAAATAATCCAGGAGAACCCTAGACGTTCTTGGTGTGCCTATGGAAACTGGATACAGGCGGTTGCATTTGGGATTCTAGCCATTTCCTTCTCTATGGGGGTTTTGAATACTTGGCATTTTATTGCTGCTGGGCTTATCGGTGGGGTGGGGGCAGGAATCTTTGGAGTTGCTCTACAAGCAACGGTAAAAAATATTCTACCCAAGAAGGAGCTTTCTTCTGCCAACTCGACACTTGAAGTAATTGATTCTTTGTTCACTTTAGTGATTCCTGTATTTGCAGGATATCTGGTCGAAACTTTCGGAGCGACGCTTATCTTGGCTTTTGGGTCGGGAATATTCATGTCTGCTGGACTATTGCGTATGGGGCTACTTGCCGGCGAGAATGAGAGTGGTAACAGTAAAGGCCCGAAAAAAGTTACGTTTAGATCCTATCTAAGAGGCTTTTTCGATGCTCTGGTGATTCCTTTTTTGGGGGATGAAAGAAGGCTGATTACTGTAAGCTCTCTATGCCTCAGCTCTATCAGCTTGTTGCTCATCCCTGTTGCTTCTTCTCAACTTAGCTTTCTGGGGGGTGGTCCTTCCTTGATCGGTATTGCGGTTTCGGTTTCTGGTTTTTGTGGTCTGGTTACAAGCTTCCTCGCAGGGAGGTTTACGCGGGTTACCAGCTCTGTTCGATGGGGATTGATTTTTATTTTCCTTGCGCTGGCCTCGGTTTTGGGTATTATGATAAGTCCTGCGGCAGGTTTTGTTGTATTTTTTGTAGGTCTCTGTGATGGTTTAGCTTCGTGGCTTTATGTTTCTTTACCTACTATGAGGATGGCTACCGAGACATCAGACTCTCTTCTCGGTATAGCGGCGGGTAGTATGTCTTGTAATGCTCTAGTGGCTTTTTTGATAGGCGCTGGTGTCTCCTGTGCGGAGCAGTGGGGGATGTTAATTCTTTTTGTGCTTTTTTGGATGTGTTTAGCTCTGTTCGCTATTTTATTTAACGCCCCGCTTCGGGTGGTGCGAAATTTGCAAAAAGCCATGGATAATTAAATCTCCTTGAATCTCCGTGTTCGAGAATCGGGTACAAAACCCCCAACCACGTCCATCAAGAGTGGACTGAAACCCAGATTCCAGCCTGAAAACCCATTTTTCACAAGTGTCCACAAAACCCATAGCACTCCAGTTGGGGAAGCCAGGCAGGATGTGGGCATGTCGATCAATGAGACTGAGCGTCGCGCAACTTCTGAAGAACTCACTGCCCTGCGTGGGCTGCTTCCCCTGCCCGATGAATGTCTGGCCCGACGTCTGGGCTATGAAGTGGATCATCTGCAGGCGATCCTGGAGATGCGGCAGGGCGTGGCGCCTCGTGAGGTCTGGAGGGTGCGTGACTTCCTGCTGGCAGTTGCGGCCGCTCATGACGTCCAGCCCCCTGCATTCAGCGTGCTGGCGCAGTCCAGGCGGCGACAGGCGCAGCGTTGGTTTGGCCGTTGGGATGTGCCTGACGCTACCTTCTGAAGACCTCCGGCGTGCGACAGGTCATTCCGGGAAACCAACGGATCGCGTCCGATATTGTTTCTATGTAATGGATCTGCGTGTAGTGTGGGCCACGTGATCGACGCCGAGAAGGCTCAACAAGAGCAGACGGCCCTGTTCGACTCCTTGGTCCATGCCGAGGTGGCGCTGTGGGGTTTCCTGGAGCATTCCCTCAACCAGGCTCCCGGATCGGCAACCCTTGGGCGCTACCTGGTGCTCAAGCAGATCAAAGCGGCGGATGGCGGAATGCGGGTCCAGGACATCGCGCGACGCCAGCACTGCACGGTGGGAGCCGCCTCCCGGCTGGTTGACCGGCTTGTCTCCGACGGCCTGGTGGAGCGCACTCCCTGTGTCCTCGACAGGCGGGCGGTGAGTCTCCGGCTCACCGCGGAGGGCATACGTCGTATGGAGCGTGCAGCCGGGACCTTCGAGGCGGCGCTCCGCGAGGTGCTGTCCGGAATCGATCCGACGACTCTAGAGGCGCTGACCCAGAGCCTCGGCTTCCTGGCCGCCGCGGCTGAACGGTGCCGATACGCGACGCCGACCGTCCCCAGTGCAGGAGGTGCACTGTGATCATCTTTGACAACGTCGACAAAACCTATCCCGATGGCACCACCGCGGTAGACGGGGTGAGCCTGGAGGTGGCGGAGCATTCCACCACCGTGCTGCTGGGGACATCCGGCTCCGGAAAGACCACCCTGATGCGGATGGTCAATCGCATGGTCAGCCCCAGCTTCGGACGAGTGCTGGTGGCGGGGCGTGACGTGGCGGAGGAGAACCCCGTCACGCTGCGTCGTTCCATTGGGTATGTGCTGCAGGATGGCGGGCTGTTCCCCCACCGTCGCGTCATCGACAACATCGCCACCGTCCCGGTCCTAGAGGGGGTTCCGAAGGCCAAGGCCAGGGAGAACGCCCTAGAGCTGATGGACATGGTCGGCCTAGACCGGGACCTTGCGACCCGGTTTCCGTCCCAGCTTTCAGGGGGGCAGCGGCAGCGTGTTGGCGTCGCCAGGGCCCTGGCCAGCGACTCGAGGATCCTGCTGATGGATGAGCCCTTCGGGGCGCTGGATCCGCTGGTGCGCGCAGGCCTGCAACGCGAGTTGCGTGACCTGCAGCAACGCCTCGGGGCCACCATCTTGTTCGTCACCCACGACGTCGACGAGGCTTTTCTCCTCGGCGACCAGGTGGCTGTGCTGCGGACAGGAGGCGTTCTCGCTCAGGTGGGTACCCCGGAGGAGCTGCTCACCCGTCCCGTGGACGAGTTCGTCGCCGACTTCGTCGGGGCGGATGCGGCTCGTCGCCAGCTGCGCACCATCGACCGTGATGGAACCCGACTCGTGATTGATGCGGATGGACGGCCACTGGGGGCCCTGCAAGATGGTGGCGGGGGACCGGCGTGACGTGGCTGATCAACAACCTGGGCAGGGTGGGGGAGCTGCTGGGCATCCACACGCTGCTGTCCCTGAGCGCCATCGCCGCGGCGACGCTGCTGTCGATCCCGCTCGGACGGCTCGCCGCCGGCTCCCGGCGTTTCGGCGGGGTGGTGCTCGGTGCCCTCTCGCTTCTGTACGCCATTCCGTCACTGCCGATGCTGGTCGTGATCCCCGTGATCCTGGGCATCCCGGTGCGCTCGCCCCTCAACATGGTGATCGTTCTGACCCTCTATGGGATCGCGGTGCTCGTCACCCAGGTCGCCGAGGGATTCCGCTCCCTGCCGCAGGATGTGGTGGAGGCGGCATCCGCCCTCGGACTCAACCCTCAGCAGAGGTTCTGGAGGGTCGAGCTGCCGCTCGCCGTGCCGGTGCTGATCGCAGGGCTGCGCGTGGTGACGGCCTCCACAGTCTCCTTGGTCACCGTGGGCGCGATCGTCGGGGTGCAGTCGCTCGGCATCCTGTTCACCGACGGATTCCAGCGGCAACTGCCTGAGTCTTTGCTGACGGGCCTCGGCGCGACACTGCTGCTGGCGCTGGTGCTTGACCTGCTCATCGTGCTGCTCGGCAGGCTTCTCACACCCTGGCAGCGCAAACGCAAGGAGGTGAGGGCATGAGCCTCTTCCTCGACGCCATCGCCTGGCTCTTCACCCCCGCCCATTGGGGAGGTGACATCAAAATCGGGCAGAGGCTGCTGGAACATCTCGGATTCACTCTCGCCATCGTCGCGGTGGCCGCTGTGCTGGCGATCCCCGTCGGCATGGCCATCGGGCACACGCGACGCGGGGTGGCGGTGGTTCCCATGATCACCGCGTCCACGCGGGCACTCCCCACGCTAGGTCTGCTGACTCTCGTCGGCCTGTGGTCGGGGCTGGGTCTGGTTGCCCCCTTCCTGGCGCTGCTGGTGCTGGCGATTCCGCCGATGCTGGCTGGCGCCTACGCGGGAATCACGTCCGCGGAACCCGTCACCGTGGATGCGGCTCGTGCGATCGGGCTGTCCTCCTGGCAGGTGCTGACACAGGTGGAGCTGCCCGCAGCCATCCAACTTCTGCTGGAGGGGCTGCGCTCCACCACCCTTCAGGTTGTGGCAACGGCCACCCTGGCCGCCTACACCGCCGATGTCGGGCTGGGCCGGTTCCTGTTCACCGGACTCAAAACCCGCGACTACGCACAGATGATCGGTGGCGCGCTGTTGGTCGTCGCCCTCGCGCTGGTGCTTGACCTGCTGCTGGTCCTGCTCAAGCGTCTGTGCACCCGCAAGCTTGATCCAAGTACCGAACTCACCTCCGTGAAGGAGTCCCGATGAAATTCATCACAAGATTGGTTGCGCTCGGTGTCGTCGCCGCCCTAGCCCTGACTGGCTGCGGCAGTGCCTCGAACCTTGAGGGGGAGAACGAGAGCAGCGGGGACGCCAACACCCTGGTGGTCGGCTCACAGGACTATTACTCGAATGAGATCCTCGCCGAGATCTACGCCCAGTCGCTGGAGAAGGTAGGCTACAAGGTCGACCGGCAGCTGAGGATCGGGCAGCGAGAGGTCTACGTCCCCGAGCTTCAGGCCGGAAAAATCGATGTTCTCCCCGAGTACAGCGGAAACCTGCTGCAATACTTCAAGGCCGACACCACCGCCCGCACGCCCGAGCAGGTCAGCCAGGAGCTTCCCGGCGTCCTGCCGAAGGGCTTGAAGGCCCTGGACCAGGCTCCGGCGACCGATCAGGACTCCTACGTCGTCACGAAGGCGTTTGCCGAGGAGCATTCCCTGAAGCAGATCGGGGACCTGGCCGGGATGGCTGATCTGCAGCTGGCGGGGAACTCCGAGCTGGAGTCCCGCCCCTACGGACCCAGCGGGCTGCGTGACGTCTATGGCGTCGATGTGACGTTCAAACCCGCGGAGGACTCCGGTGGGCCACTCACGGTGAAGGCTCTTCGTGACGGACAGGTGCAGCTGGTGGACATCTACTCGGCGGCCCCGACGCTGGCCGACGGAGACCTGGTCGTCCTTGAGGACCCGAAGGGCCTGTTCCTGTCGTCCAACGTGGTTCCGATTGTCTCCGAACGGGTGAATGACAAGACCGCAGAGACGTTGAACCAGGTGTCGAGGGCACTGACCGTCGAGGACCTCATCGCCATGAACAAACGTTCCGTGGACGACAAGGAGTCCGCGTCGGCGATCGCAGCCGACTGGCTGAAGTCAAAGGGACTGGCCTGAGCCGTCCAACCGGGACAGCTGATCCTCCAGGTTGAAGACCATCGGGACCAGCGTGAAACCCTGGTCCGGCGTG
>ERZ773068.1863-NODE-1863-length-10162-cov-2.893935_pt1 | contig 10162 bp, 10 predicted proteins | sample MGYA00580620_ERZ773068 | MGnify/ENA primary metagenome ERZ773068 (study PRJEB29015, sample SAMEA2737983) | human oral metagenome | biome: human oral; feature: human-associated habitat; material: dental | place: China | collected 2101 ... | reverse complement strand
CAAAAAAATGAAAGTAACAGAGCTTAGAGCTTTTACTTTAGAGTTTTATAGACTATTCCTAAAAGGTAAGAAAAAGGAAATTGAAAAACACTTAAAAGAAGTAGTCTTTACATCTGAAGGAGGTCGTAAAATAGCTTATGGGGAAGCGATGTACAGTGCCAAAGCAGCTGTAATAGAACATTTAGGTGCATTAATTAAAAACTCAACCTATAACAATTGGGGCGATAAAAAGCCTTCAGATAGTGAAGAAATATTAGGTTACCTCAATTTCAAAAGCAAAATCACCATTGACGGCAAGAAACGCCACGTGCGTATTGCTATCAGTGTAGATAAAGATAGGAACTTGAAATTCAAAAGTTACGATGTAGGAAAAAAGAAAAGTGCTTCAACTCACAAAGGGGTAAAACCTTTCAACGGTGGAGTTGAAACACTTTATAACGAAAGCACAGCAAAAACCGTGCCTAATTTCGCACTGTCAGCACCGCGACACGCGACAGCCCCCGAAGTATTCGTCGAATACTCATCAGACCCGTCCGACCAATCTAATACAGCTATAACACCCCGTAATAACAGCCTCGCTAATAGAATGGCTGCACTCCAAAACCGCACCTTTGAAACCTTTATCATCGCCAATAAACAAATGCAAGCCTTTCTCGGCGATGTAGAACGCAAAAACACTGGTAGCACGGCGATCACAATCACTGGTGGTGCTGGTAGTGGTAAAACACGATTTGCATTTCAATTCATCAACGCCCTGGCACAAAACTACAAAGTAGGACACGCCAGTCTTGAAGAGCAACCAGACAGCAAGCTGTATTTCGACAAGGTGCACCAATACTTAGACGAAACTGCACAAGCCAATGTCGAAGCTCCAGAAATAGAAAATATGCAGGACTTGCAAGCCCTCATAGAGCGTAACGATGTAATTGTAATCGACAGCTTCACCAAAATTCGCGAATGGGGAAACTTCCTACTCGATAGAGATTTGCGCAAGAAGTACAACGGCAAGCTATTCCTAATAATATTCCAGCAAACCGTAGCAGGCAATATGCGTGGAGGCACCACCTCCGAGTTCGACGGCGATATCATATTGTACACACAAGTATTCCCCGACTATCGCGAGAATTACATATACCCGTCCAAAAACCGCTACAACAGCACCCCCCGCGAACAATTGCGTTACAGTGTATATCACCAGCAACTATTACCCGACGAGTCCGCCCCGTTCGAATCGTACCCAGTTACAAGTAACACCTATGAAGTAATTTATTAGAACCACAGTAGTAACCAATAAATAATTATTTAGTATGGCAACAACCCGCAAAGTAGGCTTAAAAGCCAATGGCAAACTAAAAAAAGGATTCCGTTACAACGAAAACGGACGCATTGTAAAAGCAAAACCCACTACCAAACGCAAAAAATGCTAACAATCCCTTTTCTCCAGCCCCGTAAGGCTGTTTTTTTTTGCTGCAGACAAAATTATTCCGCCCTACATACAACAAAAAACAGCGTTTATATGCAATTCGTATGCGCTACAATCTTCTATATATCAATTATTTACAGCTATAAAAATCACCTGCATACAAAACATACACTAAAAATACCTGTTTTTCACCCTCACGCACACACACGCACACATACACCCACACAAACGAACGCATTCCCCCTGGCACTCCACGAACCTCACCTACATACAACACCCATTTCCACCCCCTGAACATCATATAAAGGGGACTTTTCTTCTTTGCATACAAAACTCCCGCACCCAAAAGGCATTACATATAGTGAAAAAATAGATTTGTAGGCGGTTTTGTATGCTTGTTAGTGTGTTGTATTTCAGAGTGTTATATATGGTTTTCGTCCTCTGCATACAAAACATACGATAAAAACGGAGTTTTCACAGCCTCACGCACACACACGCACACATCAGAACGCAAACGTAGCACTCTTCACCATTTCATCAGCAAATTTATTACGAGCGGTGTAGCTTTCGGTAATCTTCAAATCATAGTGCCGTGCTTGGTCGCGTACCTTGATAGCAGGAATACCACTGTTTAGCAAATCGGTAATACCAGTGTCCTTAAGTGAGTAGAATTGAAATTTACTATCAAACTTATGAGCCTTCCGGAACTTAGCCCACTCGTCCGAAATCTTTTTAGGAGCAATAGGAGTAGGACCAGCTTTAAACTTATTGGCACTAAAAAGGTAGTCGCTATTATTTGCCGTGGTGAGGTGCTGGGCGAGGTCGGGCAAAAACACGTCGGGTATGGTAACGCTTTCGGTTTTTCGGTTTTTAGAGTTACAACTGTCAATCACTATATACCCCCCGTACAAGTGTACATCGCTCACCTTTAGTTTTGTCAGTTCAGTGCGCCGTATAAAGCAGTAGTAAGTAAGCATACAAAGCACGTAGTAATGAAAATTCGTCTCACGTAGTGTCTTCACTTTTTCTTTAATATCCACCGCCAGCACTTCACGTTTCTTTTGCACCTTAGCTTTAGGTTTGATACTTTCAGCAGGATTTACATTGATAAAGTTTTTGGTTTTGCACCAGTTTAGGAAGATATTCAGCAGGCGCAAGTGGTTATTATAAGTATTAGCACTATTCTTTTTCTCATAGTACAAGTAATCCAAGTAGTTTTGTAATGTATTTGTGTCCAACTCTATTACAAATTTAAGTGGTATTTTCTTATCTGTGATGTATTTTTGAAAGAGTTCCAAGCAAGATGTATAAGCCCTCAGCGTGTCGGGGCGTTTAATACCGTCTTGCACCTCTCGTTCTTGCATTTTCAGAAACAAGTCAGTACAAAACTGTAATGATTTGTACTTAACATTATTATCCTCATAGAAAGGAGACCAACCACTATCCAATTTTTGATTAATAGCTGCAATTATTTTTTTAGCATATTTCTCCCTCTCACGAGCAGGAGAGATTGGAGGAACGCGCTTGCGAAAACGTTTAAACTCATTTTGTGCAGGCACTTTGACATAGAAGACAATAAACCAATTCTCTTTAACGCCTTTCTGCAAAATAGCAGGCTTGTAGTCGATAAATATCGTGCGATGAGGCACATTTTTTTCAGAAGTAAGCATTTTTTTATTTATGGCTGTCTTCCACGTGCAGGAAAATAGCCACAAATTTGGCACAGTATTTGAACTTAAATCGGTGTAAAAAATTGTAAAACAATCATTTACACCGATTTTGTAGCGAAGACGGGATTTGAACCCGTGACCTTTGGGTTATGAATCCAACGCTCTAACCACCTGAGCTACCTCGCCATTTTTGTGGTGCAAATATATAAAAGATTCGCATATCCACAAAATAATATCCTATTATTTTATACCTAAAAACTCCATTACATCTGTGTAGCGATCGGGCTTTGCAATGATTTTATTCTTAGCATCGAGCACGAAATAGATAGGTGTAGCCTGCACATTATATTTCTGAACATAGGAAGCATACCACCCGTTAAGCTCACTTGTACTAATCCAAGGGTAATTTTGTGCTTTTTCCAAATAGCTTTCCTTATTAGAATCTAATGAAAAACCTATAATCTCAATGCCTTTGGATTTTAGAGTTTCATAATGAGGAATGAATTGTGGCAATTCCTTAGTACAATGCGAGCAACCCGAAGACCAGAAAATAATAATTTTTTTATTAGCCTTTACTCCATAGAGGGTTTTTGCTGAGGTATTTAGTGCATTTTCTAAATCTGAATTAGCAAAAGTAGCTCCTATATCAAGACTTTTATTGATTTTTATAGTGTTTTCAAGTCTGCTATTGATACTGCATTTCAAATTTTGAGCATCTTTCAGATATTTTTCCTTTAAATCATTCATAGCATAAGCATTGAAAATATCAATGAGCTCAGAAAGTACAGTTTGCCCTCGTGAAGTTTCAATATTTACAGCGGTTAAAAGTTTAGCAACAGCATCTTCAGCATTTAAATTCTCTTTTGAATTAAGGTAGGACAATAACAGCGGACGAAGCAGAGAAGAGGTTTCTAACATTTCATTGGAATCACTGATGAACTTTATTATCTCCTCTTGAGATATGCTGGGTGCTTCAATAGATTTTTGGAGAAATTTAGAAGAATTTGTATGATAATAGTTGATGAAAGGATAAGACTGCAAATCTTCTTTTTCAGATTGAGATAAATTATGGATCTCTTTTTCTAAAGCCTGAGCAAACTCCTCCGATTTCCTGTAGTACTGACTGATTTGATACAGTGCAGGCAAAATATAATCTTTCTTTTTCTCTGTACTTTGGAGTTTAGACATCAGTTTGTTTGCCTCATCTAAATAGATGATATCATCTACTTTAGCATCTTTTATTTTCAGGAGTATATCAATGTTTCTATTTTCAGAAATGAAAGGTATAGTAGTTTTAAACTCTGGGATATATGCTTTCATTATCCCTGAATAGGAGGTAGGATACTTTATACTAAAACTATTTTTTGATGATTGCCCTTTTGTAAAAAGAATATCTTTTGAGCCGTCTAATGTATAGACATAAATTTCTTTATTTGTATTGTCCCCCTCTGTTTTGATATTGATATTAAATTGGGCGTTTACTAATTGGGTAGATAGTGCTAATGCCACTAAAAGAATATTTTTTTTCATTCGTTTTATTTAGGTAGCAAATTTATCAAATTATAAGTATAAATAAAAAAACTCACTGATAAAGTTCAGTGAGTTTCCTATTGATTTAATTATATACAACTACTTCTTTTCTGTATTATATTTCCTTGAAAAATAAGCATAAGAAGCTATCATCGCTATTCCTAAACCCATAAGCAATGAGGTATGCATATCTATTGGTGTATTAGGCTTAGCACCTGGTCCATCACCACCGACACCTCCATTTCCAGGATTGGTAGGGGGATTGACAGGTCCCCACCCTGGAGGGGCTTCTATATCATCAGCATATGAAAGGCTGGAAGTAGACAGCAGGATAAATAAACTAAAAATCTTTACTAATATTAAATTTTTTATTTTCATCGGTTTTATATTTTATTTAATTAATAATTTAGACTGGAATAATTCTCCTTTGTCTGAAATTACTTTTACAAAGAATACTCCGGCGTATTTTTTATCAAGTTTGATAGTATAATCTTCATTAGTTTTTATATTCTTATCCGAAGAAACAAGCCTTCCCGAAGCATCATATATCTCAATATTAGCAGATTTCCAATTTTTACTAAATCTGATGATGTAGTTATCTTTTTCTGAATTATATGCTATATATGTTTTTGATAAAACATCTGTAGTTTCTGATGTCTCTAGCTCTGTTGGGTTTCCATAATATAGTCCGTATACTTGAGTAGCATTTCCATCTGCTGGTATAACCATATTATGAGCAATCTGAATTACATTTTTCTTAGCATTTTTGAAATAAAAACTTTCACCAGAGGACAGAACCTTTTCATTATCATTCAGCTTAACTGTATTTTCAGAAATCTCAAATTTAAAATTCTTAATTTCAGGGTTGTATTTCCCAAGTACTGCAGCTTTTCCATAGAAGTCACTTTCATTTGCCTCATTGATATAAAGCATTTTTATATTATTTTTGTCATATCCTCCTTTGATAGGATCTTCTTCAAAAATTCCAAATCTAGCACCTGAAATATCTCCTACTTGTGTTGTAGCATTATCAGAAGTTCCTGATACAGTATCATCAGAAAGTACATAATAAGTTCTTCCTATTTCTTGATTATCTTTATCAAGTCCTATAATTGCAAGTTGTTTTACAGTACTTCCACTTGAATAAGAAGATCTACCTCCTAAGGCTACATCTTCATTATAGCTAAATGTTCTTAGGTCAGCTAAATTTAAAGAGTTTCCTGCTTTATTCTTTTTAAGTTTAAGCACAAAAGTTTGTCCTGGTCTAACGATAGTATACTCAGTATCTCCTACTAATGTTCCATTTTTTGAAAAAACAAGAAATTTGATACTTCCAGTTTTAGTACCTGATTGAGAACCACCTCCTTGTGAAGTATGCTTAACATCGCTTGGCTCTAGTTTTATGCCATATATTTCTTGATCATTAGGTTTAAGTTTTCTTAAATCTAAGTTCATTAGAAACGGATTACCTATTTGGTAAATATTTCTACCAAAATGTGGATTTTCCCAAGAAACTCCAGTACTTCTTACAAAAGCATCATCAAGATAGCTGTTATATCTTTCCTGGTAGTAGTTAAATAATTGTCCTTGATTACCAAAGTCTATATCTTTACCTGCATCTACTAAACTTACTATTACATCTCCTTCTGCTGAAACAGGTATACCTCTAAACACAAGCTGAGTATTAGTACCCTTTTTAACTATAAGATCACCAGGTATATCTTTTGTACCTAAAGCATAATAAGAATGTGGAGGGATTGTTGTAGTTCCAAGTTTTGTTTGTAAATTAGGGAGGCTGTTAAATCTAACTTTTTTGTTGTCCCAATATAGAACTTCTCTTTGTCCACCTCTAGTATTGTTTATGCTCCCTGTTCCCAATTCACTTTGCATAAATCTGATTTCCTTATCTATAAAAGGGAATGCTATTTGCTGATATGCTCCATGCTTTGGTGCTCTGTATTCTTGGCTTACAAATGCCTTGATGTTTGCTTGAGGGATACCTGTTATTTTTAACTGCCCATAAGTATATATTGGAGTTTCATTTAGTTTATTCCATTGGGCATAATTGCCAGGCTCATTAATTCGATTTACAATATTAATATCAGAGATATTGTCACTACCATAAGATTTGTCACTACCATCGGTTTCAAGAGTACTTACCTTTGAAGAGGTTTGTCCTACAATATTAATACTTCCCCTGTTTTCAATTTGTCCAGAGCCAATAGTTTTTAAACCACCACCATTATGTATATAAGCCGACTTTCTAACATTAACTTTGGCATTATTAGAAACAGTCGTTAAATATTGAGCATTTGCCTGAAAGAACAGGGATATTGCGCTGATTGCTAATAGATTTTTTCTCATATTATGCTGTTTATATTAACAAATATCACCGTGCAAAATTATAGTTTTTTTTTGAATAACCAAATTTGTTTTGTTTTTTTTCATTGAAAATGAGAAAAATTATAGGTCTATAAAAAAATGAAGACACTTATAATATTCAAATTTCTTTTTTCTCTTGTTCATATTCAGTTATAAAAAATACTCTTCTTTTTTTTGAAGGATGAGCTAGCAAATTTATATCTTTACCCCCTCAAAAGTGAGAGAAGCTCACTACTCGTATTCTGGTTTTAATCATTAATAACATAATAAAATGCACATAGCAATTACAGGAAATATAGGGGCAGGGAAAACCACGCTTACCACTATGCTTGCCAAGCATTATGGGTGGAAGGCTCAGTTCGAAGATGTAGATGATAATCCGTACTTGGAAGATTTCTATGCGGATATGTCTAAATGGAGTTTTGCTTTACAAATCTATTTTCTCGGTAGCCGTTTTAAGCAGGTAAAAGAGATAAGAGAAAGCGGAAAAAATATCGTTCAAGATAGGACGATATATGAAGATGCTCATATTTTTGCGGAGAATTTATATGATATGGGCTTACTTACCCAGCGGGATTTTAATAATTATACTTCCGTATTTCAGCTAATGAAATCTTTTGTTTCAGCTCCAGATTTGCTCATCTATCTCCGTTCTGATGTTCCTAATCTGGTGAAGAAAATCTATAAAAGAGGGAGAGACTACGAAGCAACTATTAGTATAGACTACCTTAGCAAGCTCAATCAGAAGTATGAAAAGTGGATTAATAATTATAAGGAAGGCAAGCTCCTTATTATAGATGTAGATGATTTAGACTTTGTGGAGAGAGCAGAGGACTTTGGCTCCATCTTAGAGAAAATAGAGGGCGAACTGCATGGGCTTTTTTAGTCTTTTAATATTAAAAATAATAAAATGATTAAGGTATTACACAATAATTACTGCTCCAAATCAAGATGCCTGCTCACTTATCTGCACGATAAAGGGGTAGCGTTTGAGATTGTAGATATCATTAATAACCCTCTGGGAGAGGAGGAGATAAAATCTCTACTCAGTATGGGGATAAGTATAGAAGAGCTGGTTCGTACCAATGAGAAGCTTTTTCAGGAAAAATATATCGGGGCAGATTTACCAGCAGAAGGCGTTTCTATACTGGCAAAGCACCCCGAATTAATTCAGAGACCTATTGTTATTTCTGGCTCCAAAGCCATTATCGCAAGGCCTATGGAGCGTGCAGATGCTCTTTTATAGCATAATCGCACTCTCTATTTGCGCTACTTTCTGGTAAATATCTATCACTTGGTCAGCATCCAACACAAATGCACTTATGCTAAGCGATATGTATTTACCATTTTTACTGTCCCTATTACTGATACTCGTCTGTATTCCATCAAAAACCTGATAAATTTCAGTGAGCTTTTCCTGATTATTTGGAATGATAAATTTAAACAGATAATCTTCTGGAAAGTTATGTATCTCGTTGAGTTTTTCTTTTAAGGAAGCATAAAATTCCTCAGGGTTATTGGTTTTGTTAAGTCCTAAAACATTCATTTTTCTAAGTTTTATGTTAATAATTCAGTGAGCCGCCCTTATCGCAAATGCTGAGCCAAATGATTTTTCTGCCAAAAACTGCCACCCACTCGCGTGGGGAGCCACCTTGCAGGTGTGGCAGCCACAGCGTGGCAGGCGTTTATCGCAAACTATCCATACACCGCCAGAAGCTAGAAGCCAGTCGCCAATTATTGTAAACTAACCGCACATCGCCTACTACTTAAACCCTACGGGCTTTAGGAGTTTGGCATTTTTGGATTTGGTTTCGGAGCCGAGATTGTAGGAGAGCCCTATGCCGAGGGTTTGTTTTCGCTGGAGTTTTTTTATCTGGTCGTGGTCGTAGGTGAGGTCAAGGGAGATATTTGCGTTGAGGTATTTATTAAACTTCATATTGATAACGCCCGTGTAGGCGATATCTACGCGCTCGGTGTGGGTGAGGTAGTTGGCAAAGAGGTTGAGCTGGTGGGTGAAGAGGATATCCTTGTAGATTTTGAATCGGTAGAGGATGTTGAGCCTTGCTCCGAGCTCGGCACGGAGGCTTTGTCCGTCTTTTTCCAGACCGTACTTCCCTGCTTTTTGGAGGAGCGGATCGGTTACGAAAGTAAATTGCCCATTGAGCGGGCGGAAGATTACTTGCAAATTTTCCTGCGGGTTATAGGAAATCCCGAGCCCGAGATTGAGGTAGGCGGGAGACATAAACTTAGAGATACGGTCGTCTTTCTTAGGGTCTGGCGTAGCGGCGTAGTTGTACCCCCGTGTAAATTGGGAGATAAACTGGAAGCCCGTGGAGAGGTAGTAAGATTGCCCGATTTCATAGCCGTAATTGGTCATTATATTGATATAATCCTCCGTTTTTCGGGTGGCTTGTCCTTCGGAATCTACCAGTCCGTAGCCAAACTTAAAGGTATTTTCCAGATAGTGCCTGCTGTATTTATAGATAAGGTTGTAATTGAGCCTTGCGATGACGCCGATATTATCATTCCCCCCTGCATTCCAGTTGGAGAAGGAGGATTGATTAAAGGTAAGGTTGTTCTGCCCATAGAACAGCCATTTTGATGGTCGGTTCGGGTTCTTCATCAGTCCATAGGGGGTGATGGGGATTTCGTCATAGGGTATGGTGGTGAGGGCGGGTTTTTCGCGAACGATGAGGCTGTCTTTCGGTCGGCTCCCGATCTTGATGTAGGTGGGGTTTTCCAAGCTGTCTATCGTAGGCATAGCCGCTTCCCATTTCTTTTGATAGATGGAGTCTAGCTCCTTTAAGAAAGGCTTCTTCCGCTGGGCAAATGCCGAGATGGAGGCTGATAACACGAGTAAAATAAGGGCTTTGGATTTCATCCTGAGAAGATTTTAGGGGGGGTAATTAGGCTCTAATGACTTTAACTCTATTGTCTTTCCAGACTTTGATGATAGATGATGCGGGGTACTTAGCTACCTCCGTTCTATGCCCTTCAGCGATATAATCTATAGCTGATTTTATCTCAGCGCTGATGTCTGAGAACTTCTGTGGGCTTTTCTCTCCACTGAAATTCGCCGATGTAGAGACTAGCGGGCTTCCTAATTTGGAGATGAGCTTTCGGCAAAAGTCATCTTTCACCAAACGGATTCCTATGC
>ERZ773068.1858-NODE-1858-length-10187-cov-3.242006_pt1 | contig 10187 bp, 6 predicted proteins | sample MGYA00580620_ERZ773068 | MGnify/ENA primary metagenome ERZ773068 (study PRJEB29015, sample SAMEA2737983) | human oral metagenome | biome: human oral; feature: human-associated habitat; material: dental | place: China | collected 2101 ... | reverse complement strand
AGTTGTGGGGGGTGTGGGTGAGGCCAGCTGGGGGTGAGGCCACTACATTATCTCTTTTCCCTGTGGTTTTTTACCCTTGGTATTGTTCCTAGCCAAGGGCAATGCGGTACCTTTAAGCCAGCTCACAAAGGCCTCTCGCCATTGCCTACTTTCCTTCGAGCCCTTCACATCGCTTGCTCCAAAGCCGTGACCACCTGTGGCATAACGCACGAATTTGTGGGGAATGCCTTTTGACGTGAGGGCAGAGTCGAGCAGCTGACTGTTGCCTGGATGCACAATGGGGTCGTCATCGCAGTGCACAAGGAACACGGGCGGACAGTCGAAAGGTATTTTTCGCTCCACCGAGAGCGAGTCTTTCAGCCTGTTGTCGGTCTTTTTCCATTCGCCCAAGATGCCCTTTCGCGAACGGCGATGCACGTAACGCTCGTCGGCAAGCGTAACAACGGGGTAGAGTGCGGCCACAAAGTCGGGGCGAACACTCACCTTTGGTTTGATGCCTAGCGGTGCAAGATAGTTTGTTGCAGCAAAGGCAGCCGAGGCCACTGCAAGATGTCCGCCTGCCGAAAAGCCCATAACGCCCACCTCCGTGGGGTTGATGCCCCATGCCGATGCCCCTTCGCGCACCAGTTGCACGCTGCGTTGCACATCGCGTAGCATGTCGGGTTGCCGTCGTCCACGAATAAGCAGGCGGTAATGGGTGACAAAAGCCAGCACGCCTGCCACGCGATAGCGGAGCACAAAGGCAGCAATGCCCTGACTGTTGAGCCATCGCGCCACACCGTCGCCCTCGGTTCGGGTGTCTAGCCAATGGTAACTGCCGCCAGGACAAACGATAACGGCAGGGCAATCGCGCCCTGCACCTTGCGGGATATAGGGCGTAAGGGTTACGCTAGCGGCGCGTTCGGGCGTGCCTTGCCATATTTTTAAAGGCTTATGCTGTTGGGCATGGCCCAGATATGCCATGAGAGCCAGCAACGTGATAAGTACTTTTCTCATGTTCATCTTTAATATTGTTGGTTGTGCTGCCTTAAATGTTTTGCAGCTTTTCTATTATCTTATTCCTACCCACTAGCGCCTCTGCCGTGGTGATGGCCGACAGCGGAACGCCGCAAATGCCGTGCAAGCCTACACATTGGCCTGTAAGCAAAAGGTTACTTACCTTCGTAGCCACAGGCACTTGCGTGGCTAAGGGGTTGTGGCAGTCTTTGGCAAAGCCGTATATGGCACCCCCTGGCGCGTGGTAATAGTCGCGCACGGTTAGTGGCGAGGCACTCCACAAGCTCTTAATGCATTGCCCAAAGCCGGGCCTAACCTCCTCCATGCGTTGCAAGATGCGCTGTTGGTGCCACGTTTTCCACGCCTCGTACTCCTTTCCGCGCCTACCCGTAAGCGTATCTTGCCATTGCTCCACCGCCGAAAAAGGCATTACACAGTTAATGATGAGGTGCGTAGCCCATTCCGTCTGTTCTGCCGAGGGTGGCGTCATGTACATCATTCCGTAGGGCCACTGCTCGCGATCGTAATTGCCCAAGTGCCACACGTGGTGGTAATCGTGCTGGTAATAGCAAGTGTGGTTGATGTAAGGAAAGGTCTGCGGTTTCAGTTCTACAAACAGACTGAATATCGAATAGGTGTTGTCGATGGCGTTCAGGCGTTTGGTGTAAGCAGGGGTAAACGCGCCCTTGTCTACGATGCGCAGCGTTTCGGCCATGTGTGTGGCCGCTATATAATAAGGAGCGGTAAAGGTTCGCCCGTCTTTGGTTTGCACCGCGGTTGCCGTTCGGTTGTCTATGGCAATGCGAACCGCCTCGGCATCGGCCACCACTTGTCCTCCCGCATCTTCTATTACCTCGGTTAAGGCCGTGGCCAACTGCTGCGAACCGCCCACAAAGCGGTCGGTACCCTCGATATATAGCACGCTGATAAGGGCGTGAACGTAGGCAGGCGTTTTGCCCGAAACGCCTCCATACATGGGGTTCATGTAGGCCAACACGTCGCAAAGCCGTTCGTCGTCGATGTAATGGGCGATAAACTTGTCGGCCGACCACAGGAAACGCTCGCTAAGTTGCGGAATGCTGTCGCCTGTTGGGCGCAGATTGAAGAGGTCTATCTCGTTGGCCAACTGGTAAAGGGCCGCCACATAGCGTTGCAACTGCGTGCGCTGGTGTGGAAAATGCTTGGCGAAACTCTCCACAAAACCTTCTTTTCCCTCGGCCACACGATAAGTGGTGTTGGTGGCAGCGTAGTAAATCTCGTCCATGCAAAGCTTGTCTACGGGTTGTAGGCGAAGTTTTTGCACGATGCCCAAGTGCTTGCAAATGCGATGGAGCGTTTGTCCTGGCCGAAATCCACCCAGTATGTGCATGCCCGTATCGAAGTGTATGCCGTGCCGGGAGAAGTTTTGCAGCCCTCCGCCCACGATGTGGTTCTTCTCCAACACCGTTACTTGCCAGCCTTCTTTGGCCAAAAGCGCACCGGTGGTGAGGCCGCCTAGTCCGCCGCCTATGATGATAATGTGGTTGTTGTTCATAATTTTAGTTTCTCTCCCAGCACTTCGCCGCAAGTTAGCAGCGTACCAACCAACGTGCCCAACATGCCATGCGAGTTTACGTTTTGACCTGCAAAGAACAGGTTGGGTATGCGTGTGCGACTTGGAACGTGGCAAGCCGACCCCAGCCTTACGTCTTTGGCCACGCCATACATGCTGCCTTGCAGGGTAGAAGTATATTGTTCGTAGGTGAGGGGGGTGGAAGTGAAGTAGCAGTCTATGGCCTGACGTAAGCCTGGCGCATGCCTTTCAACGGCATTGATAAGCCTTTCGGCCCTGTCGCGTTTAAAGTCTTCGTACGCCTCGCCGCGGTGCATGATGCGCGTGTTGGCCCATTGTTCCACTTCTTCGTATCGCATGTAGCTCATTATCTCGCCGCAAGTGGCCCACTGTTGGTGTGTGTTGGGCTGTGCATCGGCTGCAAGCGCATCGCTAAGATGCACATAAAGAAAACCGCAAGGCCAGTTGTCGGCCGTGTATTGTTCGCATTGCCAAGGCGTATCGGCGGCATAGCCATACAAGTTGTGGTTGCGATAGGGCATGGCTTGCGGCTTAAACTTGATGTAAACGGTAAATACGCCCTTGGTATTGGGCAGGTTCAGCATGCGCTGACGAAAGGCGGGACGGATAAGATTGGTATCGTTCAGCATCTGCATCACCAGCGTTGGGTGTATGGCGGCAATCACAAGGTCGGCCTCAAAGTGTTCGCCGTCGGCCGTTGTCACGCCCGTTGCCTTGCTGTTGTTGCAGGTTATGTGTTCAACGCGTTTGCGCGTGAGCACCCTTCCGCCCCTTCGTGCAATGCCTTCTGTAAGTCGTTTGGCAATGATGTCGCTTCCACCAGCTAGGCGAAACGCGCTTTGGTTGTAGAAATTGGTGATGAACGCGTGGGTTGAGAAAGGCGTTTGTCCGCGTTCGCCAGCATAAAGCGGCAAATTTCCAACCAACACGTTGCGCAAAAGGGCATCGTTTGTAAACCCATTTATCACCTCGTCTACGGCGCGCATTTGGTATTCGGTTTTCAAGTGCATTTGTTCGGGCGTTGGTTGATGCCCGTTTATGGGCGACGCCTGCGCCAACCGTTCCACCAAATTGAGGTAGCGGTGCAGCCCATCCCGTTCTTTGGGAAAGTGCGCGGCAAGCGTTTCTACAAAAGCCTCGTGGCCATTGGCAAAGGCAAACCTGCCTTGCGGCATCGAAATGACGTCGTAACCCGTTGTGTCTAGTCGGCTAAGCGGCAGGTTTTCTAATTCAAGATAGCGCAAAAGGGGGTACAAAGTTTGCCCCTCTTCGGCACTTCCGATGAAGTGCATGCCCGTTTCGAACTTCGCGCCTTTGCGCACAAAGCTCTGCAAACAGCCGCCTGCTTGCGTTTCTTGTTCGAGTACGGTAACCTCGTAGCCGTTTCGTGCGAGGATATGTCCGCACGAAAGGCCGCCAAGTCCGCTACCAATGATGATGCACTTTTTCATTTATTGTTGGTGGTTGGGCATGTATCGACGCCCGTTTTCTATGGATGTTAGCTTTTCTAGGCTTGCTGTGGCTGTTGGCTTTCTAGGCTTACTTATTCTCAAACAGGCACTGCGCCACCTGCTGCGCCACGTTCTTGTTTTCAAATCTTTGCACGTATTCCATGCTCCGACTGATAGATTCGTCGCGCCCTGCTTGCCCTTTCAGTCTGGCATTGATGGCTTGCGCCATGCCCTTATGGTCGTTTGGGGCCACATATAGGCTATGTGGGCCGCCCGCTTCTTCAAGGCACGACCCCGTACACGCCACAACGGGCAGTGCGCTTTGTATGGCCTCGATGATGGGAATGCCAAAGCCTTCGTAGCGCGAGGGATAGGCAAACACTTCGGCCTGCTGGTAAATGGCCGGCAAGTCGTGGTTGGGCACATTGTGCAAAAAATGCACGCGCGCCGACAAACCATTGTGCGCCGCCCACGATTTCACCTTATTGATATAAGGCGTGGGGCGGCCCAGCACCACCAAATGCACTTCCCTGTCCACGTTCTTCATGGCCTTGACCGCAAGCAGCACGTTTTTTCGCGCCTCGATAGTGCCCACATTCAGCACAAAACGCGATGGCAGTGCATAGCGTTGGCGCACTTCGTTCAGCTTTTGGGGCGTTGCTCGCTCGCGAAAACGCGTGTCGCAGCTTTGATATATCACGCTGATGCGCTCTTCGGGATAGTGGCCATACTTCATGATGTCGCGCTTGGTGCATTCGCTAATGGCGATAATGCGGTTGGCCTCTTTCAACGTTTTGTGGAACTTCCAACGGTAAATCAGCGCGTCCCACCAATGATAGAACTCGGGATGGCGCATAAAGATAAGGTCGTGAATGGTGACAACGGCGTCGATGCCTGCGTGTTTAACGCCCTTGGGCAGTTCGCCCGACAAGCCATGAAACACCTGTACGCCATCGCGCAGCAGGTCTTTCACCATGCCGCCACTTCTCCACGCCGCCTTTTTCAGCGCGTTTTTCGCGTTCTTGGGGTACACCATGCGCAGGTTCGGCGCACTTTTCACCTGTCGGGCCAAGTCTTCTCGGCCCGCATCAGGTGCATAAAGCAGCAGTTGTGCGTTGGGATAGAGGGCAGCAAGGTCGTTAACTAGGTTTCTTCCGTATGCTCCCAAGCCCGTTCCGTTCCGCACTACGCGTTTGGCATCAAAGCCCACGATAATGTTCTTGTCTTCGTTCATCAGGCACAAACTTACACAAAAAATGCGTAAATCAAGGCAAAATTTGAAAATAAGATGTGTAGTTGGCATATATTTAAGCAGAAAATACTTATTTTTGTACTTGCACATAAATCGTAAAAGAAATGAAACGCTTTTGTATGGCCATGCTCTTTGTGCTGTTCTGTGTCGCCAACTCGTGGGCGCAAAAGGACGGCCAGCTCCGTGTAAACCCCGAAGAGAAGGAGGTAGACATGGATAATCCCACCTTTGTGCCGATGGTAAAGGTGGGTAGGGTGCTGGATAAGGGCGACAGCATACAATATGTTGAACTGAACAAGATATATGTTTATCCGCAGCTGACGTTTGAAAACGAACGCCAACGAATGGAGTACAACCGCCTTGTGTATAACGTAAAGAAGGTGCTGCCCATTGCCAAAGAGGTGAACAAGATTATTATCGAGACCTACGAATACTTGCAAACGCTGCCCGACAAGAAGGCGCGCGACGAACACATGAAACGTGTTGAGGCCGACATCAAACGCGAATACACGCCACGAATGAAGAAACTAACCTACGCGCAGGGCAAGTTGCTCATCAAATTGGTGTATCGCGAAACCAGTTCGTCTTCGTATCAGCTCATCCAAGCTTTTCTTGGCCCCATCCGCGCAGGCTTTTATCAGGCCTTCGCCTGGTTTTTCGGGGCCAGTCTTAAAAAGGAATATCAGCCTAATGGCGTGGATAGACTAACCGAAAGAGTGGTGTTGCAGGTGGAGGCAGGGCAGTTGTAGGAGCTGGGAGTGTCTGGTTAATCAAACTGGTCAGACTGGTCAGACAAGTCAGACAAGTCAGACAAGTCCGACTAGTCCGACAGATCGGACCAGCCCAACCAGCCCGATTGCTCCGCTTTATCCCCTTTTTTAGGTATTGTATGCTTTCCATATAATACCTATCTTTGCAAAGCATTGCTGTACATCGGCATTAACAAACCTTTAAATGCGAATGTTCAAAATATGTTTTGCAATGCTCTTGTTTGTCGTGGGTGCAGCCACAACGGTCAAAGCGCAGGGCGTTTTGCTGAACGGAACCATCAAAAGCAAAGGCGATGGGCGGCCAATAGAGTATGCCACCGTTACGCTAAAAGAGTGCGAGCTGTGGGCTATCACCGACAATAAGGGGCGTTTCGCCATTAAAAACGTGCCTATGGGCAACGTAACGCTCACCGTGCGTTGCCTAGGCTTTGCCACGTTTACCACGAAGGTGAGCGTAAGGGCAGGTATGCCACATGTAGACATCGGCCTAAACGACGACAACCTGAAACTGAACGAGGTGGAAGTGGTGGCCAAACGAAAGGGCGATGCCACAACAACAAGCTACATCATCGACCGCTTGGCCCTTGATAACCGACAAGCCTTGAACCTTGGCGACATCATGAGCCTTCTTCCTGGCGGCAAAACATGGAACAGTTCGTTGCTGCGCAACACCCGCATTGCCCTTCGCAGCAGCAGCGGAGAGATGGGTAACGCCTCGTTTGGTACGGCCATCGAGGTGGATGGCGTGCGACTGGACAACAACGCCACGCCTGGCGAAACACTCGGAGCAGGTACGCGCACCCTTAGCACGGCCAATATCGAGAGCGTTGAGGTGGTTACGGGGGTGCCGTCGGTGGAATATGGCGACCTAAGCAACGGCGTTGTGAAGGTAAACACGCGTCGCGGGAAGTCGCCCTTCATTGTAGAAGCCAAGCTAAACCAAAACACACGCCAGCTGGCACTAAGCAAAGGCGTTGACCTTGGCGGCAAAATGGGACTGTTTAACTTCTCAATGGAGCACGCGCGCACGTTCGGCGACATCACTTCACCCTTCACCGCCTACCAACGCAACGTGCTTTCGGCTCAGTATATGAACGTGTTAATGCGCCAAAGCATGCCCCTAACGCTGAAACTTGGTGTTACGGGTAACGTGGGCGGATATAATTCGAAGGCCGATCCCGATGGCGAACTAGACAGCTATAAGAAAGAACGCGACAACAGATTTACCGCAAACCTCTCGGCCGAGTGGCTACTCAACCGCAAATGGCTCACCAGCGTGGTACTGAAATCGTCGCTTTCGTATGCCGATCAGCTATACGAGAATTACGGCCATACCAGTTCGGCCACTACGCTGCCTTACATCCATACTATGAAAGAGGGCTACTTCGTGGCCTACGACTATGACAAACACCCCTCGTCGGACATCATTCTGGGGCCTACGGGCTATTGGTATGTGCGCAGTTTCAACGATAGTCGCCCCCTAAGTTACGCCTTTAAGTTGAAGGCCGATTGGGTAAAGCGGTTCGCGCGCATATATAATAAGGTGTCGGTTGGGGCCGATTACACAGGCAGTCGTAACCTCGGCCGCGGCACCTACTACGAGGAGGCGCGCCTAACGCCCACATGGCGACCCTATCGTTACCACGAATTGCCCACGCTGAACAACCTTGCCATCTATGCCGAAGAACGCCTAAACGTGCCAACGGGCAAGCTTTCGAACATGGAACTGACCGTGGGCGTTCGCAACGACATCAGTCACATCGCTGGTTCGGCCTACGGAACGGCCTCAACCCTCTCGCCACGCGCCAACCTTCGTTACGTGTTTTGGCATGGCAGGGATGCCTTGGTGCGAAATCTTTCGGCACATGTGGGCTGGGGAAAATCGGTTAAATTGCCCTCGTTTCAAGTGCTTTACCCCCGAACCAGCTATATCGACCGACTGGCATTCACCCCTGGAAGTACCGCCGACAACAAGGCTTACTATGCCTATCACACCTTTCCGTCGCAGGCGGTGTACAATCCGCAACTGCAATGGCAATACACCAACCAGCTTGATCTTGGTTTGCAGGCGAACATTGGGCACACGCGCGTCAACCTTTCGGCCTTCTATCACAAAACGTTTAACCCTTATACGGCTGTGGTGGTGTACAAACCCTACACCTATAAATATACTTCGCAAGCCGCATTAGAGAATTGTCCCATCCCATCGGCTAACCGCGAATACAACATCGACCAGCAAACGGGCATCGTAACCGTGAACGACATCACGGGCGCTAATGCCCCTATACAGCTGCCTTACAAAGAAAGGGAAGGCTACCTAAGCAATCGCAAGTACGTGAATGGGTCGCCCACTGAACGTTTTGGCATAGAGTGGATTGTGGATTTCGCACAAATCAAGGCTTTACGCACTTCGCTTCGACTGGATGGCAACTACTACTTTTACAAGGGATTAGATAACTTGCTCTTTGCAGCATTACCTTCGGAGGCTGGCACGCTCAATGCCCAAGGCAAGCCATACACCTATATTGGGCATTATCGCGGTAGCGGAACAACTTCTACCGACAATGCGGCATCGCCCTCGGTGAGCAACGGTTCGCTCACACGAGAGGCCAATCTCAACGTCACCCTCACAACCCACGTGCCGCGCATACGTATCATCATGTCGCTACGTGTTGAGTGTTCGCTCTATCAATATAGTCGTCCGCTAAGCGAATTGCCAAACGGAACGCGCGGCTACGTTTTGGAAAAGGGCAACGATTTCTTTGGACAGCCTTACACGCGGGATGTTCGCGACAAGCACATGGTGGTTTATCCCGAATATTACAGCACGTGGGAAGAACCCGATAAGCTCATCCCTTTCGCCGAAAAGTTTGCTTGGGCCAAAGACAACGACCCCGCTTTGTTCAACGATTTGGCTAAGCTGGTGCAACGAACCAACTATGCCTTCGTGATGAATCCCGAACGTTTGTCGGCCTATTACTCGGCCAATTTCAGCGTAACGAAGGAGATTGGCGACCGCGTACAAGTGATGTTCTATGCCAATAACTTCTGGAACACCATGAGTCGAGTGCGTTCCACGCGCACAGGGCAAGAAACTTCGCTCTATGGCAGCTCGTATGTGCCCGCCTTTTACTATGGGTTGGGGCTGAAAGTGAAGATATGATGCGAGGAGTTAAGGAGTTATGGAGTTAAGGAGTTAAGCCAAATGTGTTGTTGCAGCGTGGCAAACGTTCTTGTAAACTCGTAAGTTCATAAACAAAAGAACTCCTAAACAAAATAACTCATGTCCTCATAAACTAAAAAACTCATTAACTAATAAATAAGCAATTATGTATCGCAAAACAATTTTTATCAATTCGTTCTTGGCGGCGTTTTTTGCGTTGCTGGTTTTGTCGTGCAGTAGCAACGACGACACAAATACCGTACAAACCTGTAAGGTTAACGTAACCTTGCAGTATCCCCAAAACGGTATTCAGCCCTACAAAGGCGCAAAAGTTGAACTTGTTGATGCACGCGCATCAGTATTTGTTGCCACAACTAACGCTAATGGCGTGGCCGAGTTCAATGTGCCAGCAGGCATATACGATGTTCGGAGTAGTGCAACACGCCAAAATGGGCCGTGGAGAATCCATCTCAACGGTAGCATGAGCAACGTAGTAGTGTCTGCCCCTGTCACGGGAATTAAACTCGAGATGAAGTATTCTACAACATCCAAAGTCATCATTAAAGAGCTTTATTGTGGGGGTTGTCCTGCAGATCAGGGAACAGGCTATTTCCACATGGACAAAGGATTTATCCTCTACAACAACAGTGCCGAAGTGGTTACTCTCGAAAACCTAGGTGTCGGCATGGTTAACCCTTTTAATGCCCATGCACCAGTATGGTACTGGATGAAGAACGGCAAACTGATATACGACGGACAGGGATTCATTCCTGCCATTCATGGAATATGGTATTTCCAAAAGCCCTTAACGATGCAGCCCTATTCGCAGATAGTGGTTAGCGTTAACGGCGCCATCGACAACACCAAAACCTACTCTAAGTCGGTTAGCTATGCCAATAAGGACTATTATGCCATGTACGACCCCGAGTCGGGTTACGACCATAAGTATTATTACCCTTCTCCTTCCGAACTCATACCCACA
>ERZ773068.1857-NODE-1857-length-10188-cov-2.153064_pt1 | contig 10188 bp, 1 predicted proteins | sample MGYA00580620_ERZ773068 | MGnify/ENA primary metagenome ERZ773068 (study PRJEB29015, sample SAMEA2737983) | human oral metagenome | biome: human oral; feature: human-associated habitat; material: dental | place: China | collected 2101 ... | reverse complement strand
CCCGCTGTGCGCGGTCAAGCAGCCGCCCGCTCCGGCACCAGTTGCCGACGGCGATTACAGAGACGCCAACCATGTCGGCCAATTGTCTGACGGATAATAGTCGCATAGATATATTCTAAATAGTTATAAAACTATTATTTCTTATACCATATTCATACATGCATAACAATCCGATTACAGCGATCATGAGCGTTTGCCTGTTTTTGCGTCCGATACGCGCTTGTTGTAGTCACGCATTTTGTTGATGATTTCCGCATCCAGTTTGCGTAATCGTTCGGTGCGTTCCGCCTCGTTCATTTTTTCATCAAATTCAATGCGATGGCGTTCGGTGCGCAGTTTGCTTATTCTTTGGGCGGATTTATTAAAGTCAGTTAATAATACAGCCTCTGGACGTTCTTTTAATAATCTAGAGTTATCAATACCGTCTTTTTTGCGCCCGTCGATCTCGTTTTTGAGGAGTGCGAGTTTTTGAACATTGTCCCAATATTGGGAGGTAATGCTCATGTCGTCGCGCGTTGTTCCATAAAAGCGGCTGATCAACGGGATTTTGCGTGCGGGAACGCTCTGTCCGGTCAAGAGCGCTTCGCCGGCTTGATAGAGTTTGTTGGTTTCACGCCCTAAACCACCGGTGATTGAGCCGAAGATGTAATCAATCTGGTCTGGCGTTGGCGATAGCAGACCGGGTGTGTAATCGGTGCCGCCGGTTGCCCAGTTGATTCCCTGCGCGATACCGCGGGAGAGATGGCTTGAGGTATCCCGCGCGCGTTTGTGCCCGGGCGTCGGCGCTAGGCTGTTGCGATCTTGCTTGGCGATTGGGTATCCGGCAAAGTTTTTGTTCTCTGCCAGCGCGGCGATCGGGTCAGTGATAGTGAACGATACGATCTGTAACGGCGTGCCGCTACCCAGCGGATTGGTCGCGTCAAGCGTCGCCTCCAATAGATCGACGAGCGCCGAGCCGATGGAGCGTTTTCCGAAAATCGTTTCGGCAGTGATACGGCCGATATTGGGCAGGGCGTTGAATCCCAGCGGATATTGCCAGGTAACGTATTCGCCGTTGCCGGTCGGAATGATCAGGCTGCGTTGTTTGACAAATTCGGGGATGGCTTCCCAATCGTCGTCGTCCATGCCGGCTGCCATGAGCGTTTGCAGGACGCCCGTCATGACGCCGCCGAGAATGATTGTGCGCCCCGCCGAGCTGCTGAGCGTTTCATACGTCCGCGCCGTGCCCTGAACCGAGGCGTTGAAGAATCCATACAGCGCGCCGGTTTTGCTGGTCAGCCGACCTTTGCGGTTGAAATTGACGGTGATGTTTTTTGCAACCGATGCGCTCCGATCCACCGACAGTTTGCTGTCCCGTGCCGCTTTGTAGGCCGACAGCCGGGTAGCGTTTTCCATTGCCGTATTGTAGGCGTCCAGCACATTCAGCACGGCGTCAAACGTTTTGCGCGGCCGGCTACGGTCATTTTTTGCCAGTTCGCGCTTGAGTTGGTCGGTGCGCTCGGTCGCCGTGCGGAACATGTCGCGGTAGCCGGTCGTCCCGCCGGCCAGTTGCATCTCTTCGTAGAGCTTGCTCCATGCGTCCGTTTCCAGAATCGGTTTGCCGTCTGCGTCGAGTCTTGGACGTTCCGCCCGCCAGATGGCGCGCATGGCCGGCAAAATGTTTTTGAGCACTTCGGCGCGTTTGCCCTTGATCGGCGTGCTGGAGAGATTGAGCACGACCGCTTGCGTATCGCGCCATAAATTGACGATGCCGAAGACCGGATTGTATTGGGTGTTGATGGATGAAATATAGCGCGTGACTCGGGCAATGAATGCGGTAACGTTGTCGAGTTGTTCGGCATCCAGATTCTTGAGCGCAGCGGCAACTTGCAGGGCGCGATCGTTGTGTTCGTCGAAGACGATTGCCCGATCTTGTCCGCCGATGCGCACCATGAGGACGTTGGGCATGTTTTTGTAGCCCGGATCGTTGATCGTTTTGACAGTGCCGTCCTGGCCGATAATGCGTTTTTGCGGGATTTTGTCGATCTGCCAGAAGTCCGGCTGCGGATTTCTCAGCGCCAGTCCGTACAGCGACAGCGCGACGCGATTTTTTTCGCCGCGCGTAATCGCCGCTTCGCGTTGCAGGGCGATGTGGGCGAGGATGTTTTCTGCACGCTGGGTCGATCCCATCGCGCGTTTTGAGGCCGATCCTTTGGTCGAAAACCCCTGCCCGATCGCCGGAACGCCGTCCATGTCCTCGCGGTGCAGCGGCACGTAGTATTTGTACGTTTCGTCCCATTTTTTGATGGTTTCCGGCGTTTCCAGCCCGTATTGGAGCAGGAGTTGCCGCGTGCCCGCATTCATCGCATCAACCCGTGCGGCCAGTTTCTCCAGCCGCTGCCGGTCGGCAAGTTTCATTCCGGCAAGATAGATTTCTCCACCGCGTTTGACGTCGCGCCCGGCGAAATAGTCTGCGATCTCGGCGCTGGTCAGCCCGGAGCCACCGTCCGGCATTTGCGGATTAATTTTGGCGATCTGCGCATTACGTTCTTTGGCGTGTCGCGCCCAAAGGAAGCCTTCAAGGGCATCTTGCGTGATGCCTTTTAAAGCCATGTCCTTGAGCAGCACATTGAGTTCCCGCTGGGCGAATTTATGCACGCGCGCGGCCACGCGCCCGTGATAAAGCTCTTCCTGTAGATAGGTGTTGAAGGATTCATAAACTTCACCAAGGGACTGGATGATTTTTTTCAGGTGAATGTGTTTGTCCTGATAGTCGTAGATCATCCGTTCCATAAATGTGGGCGGCGCGTCCCAGACGGAACGTTCGGTTTTCTTGCGGGCGTAGCGCGGCGCTTCTTGCTGTTTCCTGTAGCCGACAAGGTTATTTTCAGTTAGAATCTTAGGCATTCCCGGTTTGTTTTGCAGCGCTGTACTAGGCAATCGTCGCCCGGAGGCGCTTTCAAAAACAGCCGGGAATTTCTTTTTGTCGGCATACTGCATCAGGCCGTTATTAATCCAGCGCATGAATGGCGTATTTGCCGATCGCTCGTAGGCGTTGAGCAGCACGTGCGCCTGTAGGGTGTTCGGATGCCCGGCATCAGGCCGCACAATGACGGAAACGGGACGTCCGGCAATCAGTTCCGGCGCGATGAATACCAGCCCTTCGGCGGTTTCCGACTTGAATACCGCCGCTGGATTTTCCAGCCAGCCGGGAACTTTCTTCCAGACTTGCGCCGTAATTCGCGGGTGATTGATTATTCCGCTCTTCACCTTCCCTTCAGCGAGCACAATCGGCTTGTCTTCGTATCCCAAAAGACCCAAGACGTCGCTGCGATCGAGCACGCGCACGCCTTCCAGATTCGCTTTGCCTCCCGCGAACAGTTCGTTAATGCGTTTTTCATACGCCTGCTGCGTTGCTTTTGAGCGGCTGTGCTGAGGCTCTTCAGTATTGACACTATCCCACCATTGGGCTAATCTATTTTTTGAAAGCCCCTCGGCTCCTTCCCCCGGATTTGGCTTCCGGTCAGGTTGGCTAACAGGGGCTTTTGTTTTGTCTATTGCCTCTACACTCGTTGCGTCATTGTCGTAATACACATGCCCATCGTTATCTTCCCGCAAGACAATACGCACAAAGGCTTCACCGCTTGGGAAGGACGCTTTGACGCCATAGTTGTGGAATGCAACAACGTTCGGGCGCTTGGGATCGTTCAGCGCGTCACGCCATAGCGGTTGCGCGCGTTCAATGAGTTCGCCCAGTTTTTGTATGACAAGCAGTACGCGCCGGTCAGCCGCATGTTGTGCGGTTTCCTTGAAGCCGCTGATAGGGAATTCTACTTGCCGCCCATCAATGGTCTTTACTGGCTTGAGCGCTTTGTATAGCTGCTTTGCGCGCGAGCGTGCAGCTGCAATGTCGTCGCTTTCAATCGCCTTGTCGACGCCGATTACGACCGGCTCCATCTTTTCGAGCGCTTTTTTGGCTTCAACAGCCTGTTTGCGGCTGTACATCGGCGTAATGTCGCGCGAGAGCAACGCTTGCAGGCGTTCAGCGACCTGCGCCCCGCTCGCCTTGCCATCGGCACGCCCGGTTGCTACACTGTATGTGCCTTCTGAAGTCGTTGCGCTGCTTCGTTCGGATGTCTTGGCATCAACAGCAGACACGCTCGGCTTCAGGAGGTTTTCTTTGAGTAGAACACTGTGCAGGTACATACGCTGAGTGTTTGGGTCTCGATGCGTCAGCACGGTAACGATGTTGTCCTTGCCGGATATGCTCACCGGCGCAGAAATGTAAAAACTATCAACGCGCCCGTCTTTGGCTTGATAGACCAGCGCGCCGCGCTCAATAACGTCCTTGACTGCGCCAAAAGCGGCCTTTTTCGCGGCATTTGCGCCGCCGTGCGCCATTGAGTCGCGCGCTGACTGTTCGTTGAGTACAACTTCGCCAATAATCGGGCTGACAGCCTTCCCGCCCTGTCTGGCAAAGATAGATGACGCCCAGCGCGCTATGTCGGCATAGCCGCCGGCGGGCACGTCCTCGATACTGACCTTCGCCACCGGCTCGCCCTGTAATATCCGCGCTTTCTCATCGTCACTTTGCCGGCGGCTGTACATCGGCTCAATCTGCGTCTGTGCCGACCGCTTGCCGTTCTTCACCCAGCCGCGCGCCGGCAGAATGTAGCTGTGGATGATTTCATCATCAGTGAGCTTTATGTTGCTCAGCCCGGGCACGTGGCCGCGCAGCCATTGGCGGATGGCGGCGACACTGCGTTTAACGAAGCCCAGTTCCGGATGATCCTGCGCCATTTCGGCAAGGATTTCTTCGGCTGCGGTCATTCGCCCTTTCTCGCCCAGGGCTTTAAGTTGCTCGGCAAGCGGCGCGTCTTTGGGCATGTTATCCGGCATGAGGCCGTATTCGCGCGCCTTGGCAACAACTTCCCGCAGGCGCGTCCTGACGATCTGGCCCAGGATGCCGTCCAGACTGTTGCCGAAGACGCCTTTAAGGCCGTAATGCCCCAGCGCTTCGTGAAACAGGGTGCGCGTAGCATCTTCCAACGTGCCCAACTGATCGGCGACGAGATAGACCTTGCCTTGATAGATAAAGCCTTCCGCCTCGCCCGATGCGCCCTGTTTTTTCATCTGCGTGTCGTGACGGCGCACGGCTTCGGGAATGGCTTCGTCCTGCATGTTGCGGGCGACAATAACTTCCGGCGCTCTTTTCCAGCCGTCCGTGATGGCTTTGACGTGCTCACGGATCGTTTCGGCCTTGCGCGCGTCTGCAACAGATTCAGCCTGAGCAGATTCGGGATTGTTTTTCCGGTAGCCTTTCAGGTTGTTTTCAGTTAGAATTTTGGTACGCCTCAAGGCTTTTGTGTTTCCACGACCCATGCCATGAATTTGGGCGTCGGGCATAAAAGCTGGATTGCGAAGGATGTCGGGCAATTGCAGCCCGAATCGTTCGTCAATTCGCGAGGCGTTTTTTATGTCCGCATAGCGAAGCAGCCGATCTCTTGCCCAGCGGGAATAAGGTGTAGTGCCAGTTCCGGTGTCATACGCATTGACCAAAACGTGAGCTTCCAAACCGTTCTGCTTCGGTTCGATCACGACACGCACGTCGTTACCGCGCACTTTTTCCGGGGCAATAAAGACTAGCCGCCCGGCAACGGTGTCCGAATCAAAGACCATTGCCGGGTTTTCTACCCACTCCGGAATCTTCTTCCAGACTTCCGCTGTTATTTTCGGATGGTTGCTTTGCCCGGCAATGACCTTGCCCTCTGCCAGTTTTAGCGGTTTGTCGCCCATTCCTAGCATGTCCAGCATATCGGAACGATCCAGGACTTTTACGCCTTCCGGGTTTGCCTTTGCCCCCTTGAACAGCTCGTCGATCCGCGCTTCATAGGCCGCCCGCGTCTTTGCGCTGCGGCTCATGACCGGGCTTGCGGCCTGCTGTCCGGATGCGTTGTTCTGTTGCTCATCGCTCTGGCGCGCGCGCATTTCCCTGGCTTCGCCTTTCGCTTGCCCGGTGTGCGCATGTGTACGCTTTTCCGGCATTTTGCCTTCCGGCAGTTTTTGCAGGACGTAGCCGGTCTGTACTTTCTGAACTTTGTGCGTGCCGTCTAGGGCGTTGGCCTGCCGGTATTGCGCCGCCGCTTCTTCGCTCCTGAACGGTTTGCCGTCTATATTGCGCACGGTTGGCGCGCTTTGCAGGCGGGCAATTTCCGCTTGCCAGGTGCTATCGGCAATGTTTGTCGGAGCGGGTGAGTCTACAGACTCACTTTCGGGTGCGTTCTGCGTTTGTGTACCATTTGGTACACGTGCAGATGCATCGTTCTCCGCAACAGGTGTCCTTATGGGGGCGCTTTGCCCAGCATTCGGCGCATCTTTCTTCCGGATGATGAAGCGCTTTCCGTCTTGGGCGACAGCGTGGGTCGCGCCAATGCCAAGCTGGTCGATGAAGCCTTGTGCATCCGCGGCGCTGGCAAAAGTGGGCTGATTAGGTGAGGCCTGCGCCGCAGGCGCTTCTGCCGGAGCTTCCTGCGCTTGTTGCATCGGTTGTGTTTGTTGCGTCGGCTCCGCAACGTTCTGCACGCTTTCCGGGGCACTTTCCTGGGCGGTTGCTGGCACGTTTTGCGGCGGTGCGCTCTCTTGCGCGGAGGCGGCCTCTGGCTGTTCCTGCGTGAAGTTCGGCGCGGACTCTTCCACGCTCTGTTCTTGCGCGAGCCGTTGCTCCAGCCCGGCAAGTTCGGCTGCTTCTTCCGCGTTCAGTGTGCCGTCGGATGCTTTGATGTAAAGCTCTGCGGCGCGCGCTTCTTCTTCAGGCGCAAGCGTCTGGACAGGCTGCGCGCTTTGTTCCGGCGATGTTTGCGCGGCCTGTTGCGGTTCTTCGGGCAGCAGGTCTTGGGTTGATACGCCCGCTTCCGCCGCGGCTTCGCGAACGATGTTGTCGGCAACCTGTGAAGTCGGGTGCGCGCCGGTTTGTGGTGATTGTGCCGGTTGTACTGGCTGTGCCGCTTCGCTGGTTTCGTTGGCGTCAGGAGTGGGCACGCCTGAGTCTTCCGCGGATTGGCTGTGCTGCGCCGCCTTAACGCCGGAGAGTACCGATCCTGGGCCAGCGCCAAGCGCCGTTTCGACGATGGTTCGCCCGATGTTGTGAGTAATGTCCCGCTGGTCGTACTGGCTGGCAAGAGCATTTGTGGCAAGCTGCGGGGTGGCTTCTTCGTTGATTTCTCCGGCCAGTTCCGCCGCCGTGCCAGCAGCCATCGATTTGAGCGCGCCGCGTGTGCCTGCCTGGCTGACCAGGTTCTTTTCCAGGCCGGTTTTGCCGCTTAAATAGCCGGTCAGCGCGCCGATGGCGGCGGATACCCGTGAGTCGCGCAGTGCAGTTTCCTCCGCCTCTTTGGCCGACATGCCCTGGTTGATCAGGGTTTGTTTTATATCTTCAAATGCATCTCCACGCGCGCCGCCTGCGTTGAGCACGGCATTAGTGACCCCTGCCGCTGTTGTGGCGACTCCGGCGGCTTTCGCCAAGCTTGCGCCCCGTGCAAGGGCTGCGGCTTGGGCGAGTTTTGCAGCACCGACGCCGGGGATCATGCTGGGCAGATTGGTGGTGATGAAGCGCGCGGCCAGCGCCGGGTCGGTGAAATATTGTCCTGCGGCTTCGGCAAGCTGGGAGATCATGCCGTCTTTGCCCGCCTCGCTGATGGCGCGGTCTGCCTTTGCCATCTTTGTCTTAAGCGCGAGCGACTGGTTGCCGCGCCAGGTGTCGGCATTGTCGTTAAAGAATTGGGCGACGCCGCTGTCCGGCGCAACCAGATTAGGCACCGCCCCCAGAATCGTATTGACGCCTTCGCCCAGCTGGGCAAGCGTGTCGGTCGCCGCTTCGCCCCATGTGCGTTTGGGTTCGTCCATCGGCTGGGCCATGAACTTGATGCGCAGAGAGGCGGCTTCGCCCCCTGCGTGCGGTGCAATCCAGTAATCGAAATAGGCTTCCTTGGCAGTCTGTCGCTCTTCCGGCGTCAGTTCCCAGAAGTCCGGCCGCGCCAGTACGTCTTTCCATGCCGGCGCTTTATCGAGATCAGGAAGCACCGCTTTTTGTTCCGGTTGCTTTGCTTCTGGCGCAGGTGTTTGTTCGGCGGCAGGACGTTCCTTGCGGCCGCTTTCGTAAAAGTCCGCAGCTTTTTCCATGACGTCGGCCACATAGGCGGAGACTCTCTTGCCGTTGCCGTCGGCGCGGTCGCGCTTCCATGCGTCTCCTTTGCCGGCATTGACGTTGCCTGCGCCGGAGAAGTATCCAGCGGCGATCCTGGCTGGGTCATTACCGAATTTGTCGCCCAGGTCTTTGATCAGGCGGATACCGACGCGCATGTTGTCGTCAGGGTCGTCAATCTGCTCGCCGGCGCGGGCGTACATCTTGAACGTGGCAGGCATGATCTGCATACCGCCGCGCGCGCCGTCTGTGCTGGTACGTGCGTTTTTGCCGCTGCCGGATTCCTGTTTCCAGATGGCTTGCACGACATGGGCGAGATGCTGCGCACCTTCTTCGTCAAGCAGGCTATTGAGATTACCAACGCCGCTGTGTTTCGGGCGTCTGATCGGGGATGCGTCGCTTAGGGAAAGATTGGCATAGTCCCGCCTAGCTTGCGCCAGCGCTGCTTTGTCGTCAGCATCCGCCAGTGAGAAGCCGGAATCCGGCAAGTTGTTGAATGTGGGTTGTTCAAAAATCTTTCCGGATTCCATGAGGTGCCTTTACCGAAAATTAAGGGATGCCGATCTGGTTTGCGATGCGTCTGTCTATTTTGCGTGGCGCAGAAGAATTCGACGCTGCGCCATCCGGTATTTTGTGCGGCGAGAGCGCCTGCATGGCGTCATACAGTTCGCCTGCGCGCACGATGTCTTCATTGCTGGCTCCCAGCCCGCGCTCTTTGATGACGTTGGTAATGAACTGTTCGCGCGTCTGTGTTTTGGCGGAATTGAGGTAGGAAAGCGCCTGCTCAGGCGTCATGCCGTGCTTGGCAGTGAGGTAGTTCACGTCGCGTTCGATCGGGCTTTGTTTGTCGCCGGTTTGTCCGACGCTCATTCTTTGCGCGGCGCGTGCGATTCTTTCCCGGTCGCCGGATTCGACAGCCTGCCGGTATTGATTGCGATCCTGGTGTGCCCGGACGGCTTCGAGCGTTTTGATCTCTTCCTGCGGACGTTCGTAGTTCCATTTTTCGCGCAAGAGTCCAAGTCTGGCGTCTTCCAGCCCGTATTTACGGTTGTGCATGTCGCGCTCAAGTTGCAGGTTCTCCCGCTTCAGGTCGCGATCCGCCGCGCTTTCCCTGGCCTTGGCCTGTGCTTGCATGTGCGCCTGGAAGAACGCCGGACTGAGCGTGGCAAGCTGCATGCCCGCCGCATCAAGGTAGGCGGATGCTGCCGCCTGCGGAGAATTGATCACCAGCGAACCGAGCGCTTTTCCCGCCTTGTCGAACTGGTTTGCACGAATGCCGCCTTCGGGCAGGTCGTCGAAGGTGAGTGTGTTGCCGTCGTTAAATGCGCCGATCTGGTTGTTGTAATCTGCGCCCAGCGCCTTGAGCGGCGTGTAGTCGCCCGAACGGATCAAATCGAGGTCGGCGCGGATTTTCGCCATCATTTCGTTCGCACGCCTGGTGTCTTCGAGCGTGATCTTGTCGGCGGCCATCTTCAGACCGTGCGATTCCTGCGCCCGCGCATCGGCCGCCTGTTGCAGCTTCAGTGATTCACCCGCCCGCCGGTTGGCGGCATCCTGCCGATCCTGTTCTCGCTGCCGGTTCCATTCGTTGGCCGCCGCGCCCATCGCAATGCCGAGATTGCCGCCCAGCGCCAGCTTGTTGCCAGACTCGTGCGCATCAACGCCATTCGGATAGGCTTTGCCGTCAATCATGCGCGCCTGTTCACCGTAGCGTTTTTTCAGGCCGATTTCGTTGATCGCATCGAGCGTTTTGAGGCCGACCGATTTAACGGCATCAGCGTTGATGGCGTACTCTTTATCCGACATCCAGACTGGGATTGAATCGGAAGTGGGCGTGCCCTTGCCCGTGACTTTGCCGCCGCGGGTGACATCTTTGCGGGTTTTTGCCTGACCGCCGTCGGCAAAGGCATCTGATAAGGCAGTCAGTGCGCCGGCGGCGAGCAGACCCCAGCCCAGCGGATTCCAGGCCACGGACGCGGCCTCGATGCCAGAGCAGACGCTCAGAAACC
>ERZ773068.1852-NODE-1852-length-10201-cov-3.386063_pt1 | contig 10201 bp, 10 predicted proteins | sample MGYA00580620_ERZ773068 | MGnify/ENA primary metagenome ERZ773068 (study PRJEB29015, sample SAMEA2737983) | human oral metagenome | biome: human oral; feature: human-associated habitat; material: dental | place: China | collected 2101 ... | reverse complement strand
CAATTACGGTAAAGATTTCTATATCGGAGCCGAAGCAGGGTTTGGCTATAAGGGAGTACTGAATTTAGTTGCTGGATATAGATTTTAGATAAAACGCTTACATTAAATTTAAAGTAACTTTTTTATGAATAAAAGCATTTTTAAAACAGTATTGCTTTTGGCTTTAGTCGTTATACTAAGCAGTTGTTCTGCAATAATGTCGTCTATGTATGGAGTGAAGCGTATCAAACGGTTCGACCAACAAAATTACGATAATTTCATTGCTAAGGCTAAGGAATATACAGATTTTGTAGCGATTATCAGTACACATGATCAATATAGGCAATTAATAAATCTCGGCAAAGACTCCGTCGAAAAAAAAGATTTTGGGCAGCCTGTACAGATGCTGTACTTCGACAACGGTATACTTGCATCATATCACATAAACTGCTATGCCAAAGGAGGTGTATCCAATATAAATTGGAATACGGACAATAGATTTTCGTCTTTTTTACCACAAACGGCAGTAAAACACAGCATTGGAGACAAAAAACTGTCAGATTACACCAAAATATATCCGGAGTTAGCATCTTCAAGCGATAAACCGTATACAATCTTAATATTTTGGACAAATATGTTGCCTAAAATATCGCTATCGGCTATTAAAACTGTTGCCGATAACATTAAAGTCAACAACAAGGATAGCGATTGTCGTATATTTCTTATAAATACAGACAATTTTTTCGCTCGATACATGTAAAATATTGTTTTGTTATTTTTACCAAAAAAGAGATTGCTTTTTTAGAGCGTCTCTTTTTTTATTTCGTCTTCTCTAACCCTCTTTATATCCTCGAAGTAGGTTGTCGCCGTCCCCCAACCAAGACTTAACATCCGACTACCTTATCTCTGACTTTTGTTTTATAATTTTTAACTGTTGAGTTTTAAAATTTTTACTACCTTTGCAAGCGATTATTCAAGAAAACCAAACAGATATAATATGAAAAGAGTATTTATAATATCGATAACCCTTGTTGCTCTGTTGTTTGCATCGTGCGAACGTGCTGAGGATCAACCAACTTGGAAGGTTGCGAGATTTACCGTAACAGGAAGCAGTTGGTACTATACGGACAACGAAAATGGCAATAACTACCATTTCTATAAATTTCACGTGCCATGGATAACAGAATGGATATACAACAACGGCATAGCAAATATGTACATCGAATATCACAATAAGGACAATACTCATTCGATGTCACCGCTGCCTGTGGTAAGACATTTGTCGGAGACAGTAAACGGCAAGAAGGTATATTTCACAGAGACAATAGATTATGAGTATTCGCCGGGAGAGGTAGTGTTTTATGTAACGATTTCGGATTTCGTCAAACAAAATCCGGGTACTATCGATTTTGTGCTTAAAATGATATGGTAACAAACCGTTTGGCACGACAGAGACAAAGATAAAAGTGATTTTTTTAAATTTTTCAAACAATAAAAGCGCTATACATTATGAGTAAATCAGCAATCAAGCCCGAAGGCAACAACCACAACATAATAGCTTTCGGCACCAAAATAGACGGTAATATCACCATCGACCTCGATATACGAATAGAGGGTGAGATTAACGGCAATATTTATGGTTCGGGTAAGGTCATTGTAGGTAAAACGGGTTTCATCAACGGCGATACATCGTGCCAGAATATCGATATAATGGGACGCATAGAGGGTAATGTTACCGCAAGCGACACCATATCGCTCAAAGAGACTGCCATAGTAAACGGCAATCTGAATACTTCGGTCATATCCATCGAACCGAATGCACAGTTTGTAGGCAACTGTCAGACAGCACCGAGATAAAGACTTCTATGGAAGTACGTATCGACGACTCGTGGCAGCGGGTGTTGCAGACGGAGTTCGACAAGCCCTATTTTGCAGAGCTTGTCGGTTTCGTGCGTAGCGAATACAAGGCAGGTACCGTATATCCGCCTGCCCGATTGATATTCAACGCATTCGACTCCTGCCCGTTCGATAACGTAAGAGTGGTGATAATAGGGCAAGACCCGTATCACGGCGTAGGACAGGCACACGGACTGAGCTTCTCGGTAAACGACGGTGTCCCGCCCCCTCCCTCGCTGGTAAATATCTACCGCGAAATATCCGACGATTTGCACATCACTCCATACGATAGCGGCAACCTCGCCCGCTGGGCAAAGCAGGGTGTTATGCTGCTGAATGCCACGCTGACGGTGAGAGCGTCTTCGCCCGGCTCACACCAAAACAGAGGCTGGGAGCAGTTTACCGATGCCGTAATCCGCACCGTCTCCGAACAACGAACGAATGTAGTATTCCTGCTCTGGGGCAATTATGCTCGACAAAAAGGAGCCAAGATAGACCGAGCCAAACACTTGGTCTTGGAGTCGGGACACCCCTCGCCAATGAGTGCCAACAAAGGGTATTGGTTCGGCAACAGGCATTTCAGCCAAACCAACAGTTATCTTCTATCCAAAGGACTTCAGCCTATCGATTGGCACTGAAAGTGTTCGAGCGAGAACCCTGTCTCGTCCAATACAGCATACGAAAATTCCTCGTAGAAGTCGCCCAGAATCACCACACGGCTGCCTGTTGCTATACGCAGGTCGAGCAAGATATGTCTGTGCCCGAAGATAAAGTAGTCTATCCGCTCGGAGGCGGGATAGTTCTTTGCAAACTCTACGAGAGGTTCGTCGTTTTCGCCTCTATACGGGCTGTAAGAGTGCTTGCGGCGGTTGCCGTTGCTTAGAGCTCTGCCCACAGGTATACCGATATTGGGGTGTATGAAGTCGAAGCATCTCTGCATCAGCCGACTGTGAAACAACTTGCGGGTGAAGCCGAATATTTTGCTTTTGTCGTTTAGCCCGTCGCCGTGGGTGATAAAGAGACGTTGCCCGAGCAGTTCGAATATCTGAGGAGTCTTATACACTCGTAGCCCTATCTCTTGTTCGAGATACCCGAAAGTCCACAAGTCGTGGTTGCCGATGAAGAAGTGTACGGGTATTCCGCTGTCGGTTATCTCGGCGAGTTTCCCCAACAGGCGACTACAACCCTTCGGCACACAACTGCGGTATTCGAACCAAAAATCGAAAATATCACCGACGAGGAATATCTCCGTAGCGTCTCGGCACACCGTATCGAGCCATGCTACGAGGCACTTCTCGTGCTCTCGTCTATCGTTTACAATATCGGTGCCGATATGTGCATCGGATAAGAAGTAATATTTGGGCATATTGCAGTACAAAAAATTTATGCAAAAGTACTAAAAGAATTACGACTGCCCAAACGCTTTTAGGTGTAAAACAATGGGTCAAAATATCTTTTTTATGAAAATTTTTTCGTAAAAAAGTTATTTAGAATAAAAAATGTATCCGCTTTGCAAACGGATAATGACCTCAAAACTAAAATAATAGCTATGACAGCAAAAGCAAAAAACATACTATCGTCGCTCTACGAGACCGAAGGCAGCCCCTACGTGCGTGTCTTCGAGTGGTTCACCTCTCCCCAATAAATAGCTGACTAATAATACCTTACGGCACACCTCGACAATTATAACCATATCACAGCAGAGCAGCCGAGCGGTTGCTACGGATGTGATTTTTCGGAAAACACGTAGAAAAATACGTAGATTTTCGCAAAAAAACTTCGGAATTTACTGATAAAAAATACGTGTTTTTGCGTATTGCACAGTGTGTTTGTTTGTAGTAATTTTGCCACAAATTAATAAGACATACGGCGTTGATTAAATTAATATAGTTTATTAAGTTTTATAACATTCTCAAAAACTATGACAACTTAGCAATACCAATAAAAAGAAATATTGTTTAACTAAAATATATTGTTTAACTAAAAAAAGTATCATTTTATGAAAAAATCATTTTTGATGGTAGCTGCTGTGGCAGCAATGTTAATAGCAACAGGCTTCACTGCCTGCAAACCCAACTCAAAGCCCAAGGAGGTAGACATCTATGTGGCAGGTTGGGACAAAAGTGGAACTGAGGACGCAGCCAAGGTGTGGAAAAACGGTAAAGAGCTCTACGAACTTACCGATGGCTCTAAAGATGCCGGAGCATTCTCCGTATTCGTAGTAGGCGGAGATGTATACACCTCAGGCTATGAGAGCAACGGCTCAAACAATGTAGCCAAGGTATGGAAAAACGACAAAGAGCTCTACGAGCTTACCAACGGCTCTAATTATGCCTATGCCGGTTCTATATTCGTAGCGGATGATAAGGTATATACCGCAGGGTACGACGGCAAAGTCGCCAAACTTTGGAAAAACAAAAGTGCCACCGACCTTACAGACGGCTCTAAAAGTGCCACAGCCAGATCCGTATTCGTAGCGGGTAGCAACGTATATACCGCAGGGGACGACGGCAACGTTGTCAAGGTATGGAAAAAAGGCAGCGAACTCTTTGCTCTTACCGATGGCTCTAAATATGCCTATGTCAGCTCCGTTTTCGTGGTAGGCGATGATGTATATACCGCAGGTAGTGAGAGCAACGGAACAAAAGATGTTGCCAAGGTGTGGAAAAACAAAAAGGCAATATTCAAGACAGACGGCTCTAAAAATGCCATAGCCCGCTCCGTATATGTGGTCGGTGATGATGTATATGTGGCAGGGTCCGAAAGAGGTGCCGTTAAAGTATGGAAAAACGGCGAGGAGCTCTACGAGCTTGTCGATAAAGGCTATGCCTACTCCATAGTGGTACACAACGGCGATGTATATGTGGCAGGGGGACACCAAAGCGATGGCACAAACTTTGCAGCAAAGGTGTGGAAAAACGGCAAAGAGCTTTACACGCTTGCCAACATAGGCTTTGCCTGGTCAATATCCATAGTAGAAAGGAAGTAAGTTAGGTTTTGGGTATTGGGGTTTAGGTTTTGGGTTTTAGGTAAAATGATAAAAAACTAAAACCATCATTTTCCGACTTTGCACATCGCAAGAAGCGAATCTCCTGTCAATCAAAGACAAAAGGCGTAAACACATAAAATACGATTGTAAAAACAGAGTGTAAATTGTTTGATACACTCTGTTTTTTTACGCCCTGCGGTTTGCCGACAGCTTTGCCTACATCGACCGAAGCCCCGTCCACAAATATAACTTTTCCAAGAAGCGGTCAACTGCCTAATAATCGAAACCGTTCAATCTCATGCGAAAAGCAAAAAACCCTAATAATCAACTATATAAAAAATCTTCACTGCTTCATCATCGTCTCCCAACCGGCAGTACTGTACTGTATATACTCTTCGAGGAAATGCTTTATCTCCGACGGTGTCAGTTCGTCGTGCGTGATTATCTCGCCCATAATCGTAATCCAAAAAGATGACAGAGAGCGGATAAAAATATTCGAAAAATCGGTTTTGATATGTGGATACCGCCGCTTCATAAGCGTGATACACAAGCTATTGGCTTGGGAGTATTTTTCGGCAAACGTATACTGAAAGTTTTCGAACGACGAGCCTGCCGACCGAAAAAGCAATAGCCGCAACTCTTCCCTGAAATTATTGAGTATCTCCATAAATTCATTAACCACACCTGTTTGATAGTCTACTATCGAAGAGAAATTGGCTTCTATGTACTCTTTGTCGCCGTACCTCGACAGCAGGCAGTCGAAAGCCTCCAAGAGCGGCTGCAACACGACATACAGTATTTCGTTTTTATCTTTAAAGTAATTGTATATGTTACTCATCGATACCCCCGACAGTGCCGAAATGGCACGCATAGAGGTACCAGCAAAACCGTTTTCGAAAAACTCTTCGGTGGCTGTGGCAAGTACTTGCTTTCTTACGCTTGACTTCTGTGTTTGAGACATTTCGGAGTCTTTTGGGGGTAGTTACAATTTCAGTACGCAAAATTATAATACCTTATAACAGTACGCAATACCTAAAAGTAGGTATTTTGCAGGCAATATTTGATATGTGTGAGTATATGTTTTTCCGATTGCCGTATTTCGAGTTTTTATGTATCCGAAAACTTAGTATTTTAGCTGTCTGTGATATGTTATTTTGCAATAAAATAGTACCTTTGCAAAAAATTTACGAAAAAGAATTTGGCAGAAGCGAATATTTAATGGAAAAGGCTGTATTAATTGGTATTATCACACCACAACAACCTGAAACAAAAGCAAAAGAGTATATTGAGGAGCTTGCTTTCCTGAGCGAAACAGCAGGAGCAGTGCCCGTGAAGCGTTTTTTTCAGAATCTGCCCTACCCTAACCCACGTACATTCGTAGGCGAAGGTAAGTTGGCAGAGATACGGGAGTATATCGCAGACAACGAAGAGATAACCCTTGTGATTTTCGACGACGAGTTGTCGCCCGTGCAGCTACGCAATATCGAGAATATACTGAAAATAAAGATATTAGACCGTACCAACCTTATCCTCGATATATTTGCACAACGGGCACAGACCGCCAATGCCAAAACTCAGGTAGAGCTTGCACAGTGCCAATATATGCTGCCGCGCCTCACACGTCTGTGGACACACCTCGAGCGTCAGCGGGGCGGTATCGGTATGCGTGGTCCCGGAGAGACCCAAATAGAGACAGACAGACGTATATTGCTCTCTAAAATATCGCTGCTCAAAGAGAAGCTACGCAAGATAGACCAACAGAAAACCATACAACGCAAAAATCGCGAAAATATGATACGTGTAGCCCTTGTAGGATACACCAATGCAGGGAAGTCGACAATAATGAACCTCATAGGCAAATCGAACGTACTTGCCGAAAACAAACTATTCGCTACACTCGACACTACGGTACGTAAAGTGATAGTCGACAATCTGCCTTTTCTACTCTCGGACACGGTCGGTTTTATACGCAAACTGCCGCATAACCTGATAGAATCGTTCAAATCGACCCTCGACGAACTCAACGAAGCCGATATACTTGTGCACGTATGCGATATATCGCACCCAAACTTCGAAGAACAGTTCGACGTAGTAAACGAGACAATAAAATCCATAGTAAAAACAGAAAAGCCTACAATAGTGGTTTTCAACAAAATAGACAACTATTCGTTTACCGAAAAAGACGAGGCAGACCTCTCGGTTCGCACCAAAGACAACATACCGCTCGACGAACTGCAAAAGACATATATGGCAAAACTTGCAGGAAACTGCCTATTCATATCGGCAAAAGAGAAAATAAATATCGATAGCTTTAAACTAATCCTTTACGACAAAGTCAAAGAACTTTATTCGCAAAAATACCCTTACAGTAACTTCATCTTCGACAAATACGACGACCTCGAACAAAAATAGTTACTAAAAAAGGACAATAGAGACGTATGAACATAAAACAAAAACGATATTTATCCTCTTCCAAGACCAAAACACTACGCAATATCTTACTGACTGTTTTTGTGGTAATTGCAGGCATTGCCTCACTGTACTCACAACCACCACGCCCAAGCAATACCAAGAGAACCAGACCATTACCTACACTACAACCTACTAAGGAACTCACAATAGATAAATCTGCAAACAGAATACCCGCCCCCGAAAACATCAAAAACAAAACGGGTAACCCGCAGACACCTACAAAAAACTCTGCACGAACGTCTAAGAATGTTACGTACGTTACAATCGAAAACTCTGACACGTGGTACTACGACCAAGACATAAACGCAGAGGCACAGATATTGGTGGGTAATGTCGTTTTCTCGCACGATGGTGTCTATCTCTACTGCGACAGTGCCTATTTCTACGAAGCCAAAAACTCGTTCGACGCCTACGGCAACGTGCTCATACAGCAAGGCGATACGCTGTTCGTATATGCCGACGAACTCTACTACGACGGCAATATAAAGCTTGCTCGCCTCAGATACAATGTGCTGATGGACAACCTCACAGCCACCTTAGAGACAGACTCGCTCAACTACGACAGAGCGAAAAACGTCGGATATTACTTCGACGGAGGCGTCATAAGAGACTCTCTCAATACCTTGGTGAGCGAAACGGGGCACTACTACCCCGCCAACAATACGGCTGTATTCCGACACAAGGTAAAGTTAGAGAACGACAGATTCGTAATGAACTCGGATACACTGCGTTACAATACCGATTCCAAGATTGCATCTATCGTCGGACCGACTACTATCCTGTACGAAAAAGAGACAAAAATTTACTCCGAATACGGCTGGTACAATACACAAAACGAACAGTCTAAACTACTGCTCAACTCGTACATAGAGCACAACGAAGGCAAACGCCTCGAAGCCGACACTCTCTTCTACGACAAAAAAAACGGCAAAGGCGAGGGTTTCAAGAACGTCCATCTCATCGACCTCAAAAAGAAGGTCTCGCTGAACGGACAATATGGCTACTACATCGAGAAAAATGAGCGTGGCATAGTAACCGACTCTGCCGTAATGATGGAATACTCGTCGCCCGATACGCTATTCTTACACTCCGATACGCTGAGGACATACTCCGTCAAATATATCCCCGACTCTTTGCCTGCGGATACGATAAAGTCTCTCAAAGACTCCGTCTACAAGATATTCGAAGGCTTCCACAACGTACGTTTTTATCGCAACAATATACAAGGCGTTTGCGACTCTGCCATATTCAGCACACAAGATTCGGTCCTTACGATGCTCAACAAGCCGATAGTATGGTCAGAAAAACGCCAAATAACGGGCGATACGATACGTATCTTCCAGAAAGACGAAAAGCTCGACAGGATACTGATAAACGACAAAGCCTTTGCGACCGATTCGGTCGAGCAGAAGTACTTCAACCAACTGTCGGGCAAACAGATGATAGGGTATATAAAAAACGACTCGTTACGGAAAATAGACATCTTAGGCAACGCCCAAAGCGTATATTTCTTCGAAGACAAAGCAGACGGCTCACTCATAGGAATGGCTACAACCGAAAGCCCGATGATGAATATCTATGTAAACGACAAAAACACTCTCGACAAGATAATAGTAAAGACAAAGCCGTCTGGCAACTTGTACCCAATAAATCAGATTGACCAAAGCAAGATTTACCTGCCTAATTACAGTTGGCAAATAGCTCTACGTCCCTTGTCGAAGACGGATATTTTCAGAAGAACCAAAAACGCCATAAAACCCACAAACACTGCCTCAGAAGAGAAGAAGACAACGGGCAAGAAGACCACTCGCCGCGATAAATCGGGCAAGAATAATACTTCGCACACAGTACCGTCGTTACCGACTGCTACCAAATCGACCACAATGATACGTCCCTCGGGATTCGACAACCCGGATATAGATAATATGGATCGTCAAAAAAACAACCAAATTAAAAAATAACTTTTTATGATAAAAACAGTAAGCGTATTTTGCTCGTCGAGCAATAAGATAGACCGACGTTATTTCGGAGAAGCCGACCGTTTGGGCAAGATACTTGCTCTACGTGATATCGTCTGCTATACGGGAGCCGGCAGCAGTGGGCTTATGTACGAGGTAGAGCGTAGTGTTTTAGACAATGGCGGCAAGTGTGTGGGCGTAATACCGCAATTTATGATAGACAAAAAATGGCTGCACGAGGGGCTTTCGGAGGTTATAGCCGTAAACACTATGGCAGAACGCAAAGACATACTGCGAGATGTAGCCGATGCCATCATTGTATTGGCGGGCGGCGTAGGTACATTCGACGAACTGTTCGAGACACTGGCTCTCAAACAACTCGGACTGTTTTTCAAACCGATAATAATCATAAATACAAACGGTTACTTCGACGAAATACTACGAATGCTCGATAAGACAGTAGTCGAAAACTTTATGCAGGAAGAGAATAAGGCTATGTGGCAGGTTATATCCTCTACCGAAGAGTTGCCCGCTGCTCTCGAAAAACCTGTCGAATGGCACAAGGATAGGATAAAATTCACATATATAGAAGGTTGATATGCTCGACGAAATACCAAAACCCATAAACTTACTCCAAAGTCCGTATATAATAATAATATACCTATTTTGTTTCTTAATTTTAGGTATCAACTTTGTGATATCCAATCGTTTTTTTGGTTTTTTCTTGTTGGACTTCTTCAAAATCAAAAGCAGTGAAAACAAAGATACTGCTATCAACAAAGTACTTACAGGTTTCGTAGGTTCGGTAGGTTTTATTTTGTTTGCCTTGATAAGTTTGAATAAGTTTATTCCCAATATTTTAGTAAAAGACGGCAAATGGGATTACTTACAGGTGGGTTGGTATGCG
>ERZ773068.1850-NODE-1850-length-10208-cov-10.184970_pt1 | contig 10208 bp, 14 predicted proteins | sample MGYA00580620_ERZ773068 | MGnify/ENA primary metagenome ERZ773068 (study PRJEB29015, sample SAMEA2737983) | human oral metagenome | biome: human oral; feature: human-associated habitat; material: dental | place: China | collected 2101 ... | reverse complement strand
GGCGGACGACCGGACCCCGCACCCACGCCTGCGAAAGACCTCTACCGTTTTGCGGCGGGTCGTTCCCCATATCAGCGGTCACCAGCGCCCGGCCGCCTCAGGTGACTCTCGCCCCCCGGATCATCTAAGGACAGGGGCAAGACACCCGTGCCCACAGCAGCTGGCCCAGCCTCGGACCACCCGGGACCACCAACAAGGTAACGGGCGGTGATGTTCCTAAAGAACCTGGGCCAGGGGCTGGCGCGACAGGGCAGACGTGGTGGAGGATGACATCAGCGCGGGCTCCCAGGACGAGGAGATGACTAGACACCACTCATCGTCCCTACGGGGCCCGCGCCCCCGTCCCAGCGACACACCACCCCCATCAAAGCGGCTCACACACCCTCACCCACCAACCTTGCCGATCCCCTGGGGCATGATCACCCTGAGGAGAAAACCCGTGAAACTGCCCCTTCACCCCCGACGACAAGAAATATAACCGAACCGTTAAGCAGATCAGATACGAGATCGAAAGGGTCATCGCGAACACCCAAGGACCTGGAGGATCCTGCATACCGGCCACAGAAGATCATCGGAAACTTTCCAGATAACCGTTAGCAGTCCTCGGAATTATATTCGTCTAAACCCCATGAATAAAACTCCATATTAGACACGCCAAGACAACAAATTCCCTAAGAATATGGGCAAAACAGCGGCAGCAAGCGGAGGTCAGTGGAGGTGGTGCACCTGATCTGTTCCCTGCTTGTGATCGATGCTCAGCCCTAGCAGAGCGCAGTCTGGTCCGGTGCCACTGGCGAATAGAGAAATGGCCCCGCTGGGTCCGAGATGTCGTTTTACGAGGATCGACACCAACTGCGCACCGCAAACTATCCCGAGACTATGGCTGCGCTGTTTAACCTGGCTTTCAACCTCATCCGCCTCTGCCGCCGACCCTGCCTGTTCGCAATAGGTTCTAAGAATGATGGTCGATCGGACCAGTTGACCGCTGCAATTGACAACCTTTCCCAGCTGGTCTGCGCCGAGGCCGTCGATGATGAGATGAGAAGGTTCCGATACAATCGTCCTTTCCCAGGTAACGCCCTCGCCTTCTTCATCGCCAGGCTCGTACATGCGCGTCGTCACCGGCAACGAGGCCAGTTACCGGGTCAAGGTTTCCACCGCGGTCGCTAGCTCCTTCACCTCGAAGTGTCGGAGGATCCTTCCCTTCTTAACCCGCCAAGATGGCGAAGACGAGCGCCGCAGTCGTATCCTAGTCAGGAAGCGCCTCTACGTCAGCACCTACTGCTCTCCAGCGACAGTGTCGTGACGATGCCGTCGCAGCACGGACCTCCTACTACAACTGCCATCGCTCCTACGCTTCTGCCTATCATGACCAAACACATGCCGCTCAACCCGCATCACGAACACCATAGCCTCACGCAGTTATTAGACTCCTTAAATCAGTTATCTACTGATTGAGGATCTAGTTAACTAGGTGGTGCAGATCTTGTCGGGAAATTGGTTGATTCTCTTCCGGTAGATGTCGCTCCGTCGTTCAATAGTCTTCGCATCTTCGAGGTTTCTTTATGTCTATAGAAAAGCAATTCAGTGTGACTGTAGTTCTGTTTGAAGATTTCGAACTGCTCGACGCCTGCTGTCCGGTCGGACTGATGTCGCGTTTCCCTGAACTTGGTATCACTATGGTGGGGACGCACGTCGGTGGTGTGCGAAGTTATCGAGGTGTAAGTGTTGCGGCAACAAGAGCATATAATGATGTGATCGAAAGCGACATCATTCTCGTCCCTGGAGGGAGGGGGGCTCGGAGAATAGTTCATGACAAAGTATTCCTTTCCCGCCTCCGGAGATGGGGTGAGGGGGCCAGTGTCATCGCCTCCGTCTGTACTGGAGCGGCGATACTTGCATCGGCTGGCCTGCTCGACGGGTGTAGAGCTACATCAAATAAGCGGGCATTTTCCTGGGTTAAACAATTTGGTCATGATGTGACCTGGGTTTCTCGTGCTAGATGGGTGCATGATGGAAATCGATGGACTTCATCTGGGGTGATGGCTGGCCTGGATATGACTGTGGCGTTGCTTGTGGAACTTTACGGACAAGATCGGGTTAAGAAAGTCGTGGACGAGATTGAATACCTCCCATGTAATGACGCTGACGATGACCCATTCTCTTCGGTGCCGATTGTTTAAAAATGTGTATATCTTGAGAGAAATTGAGTTTTAACTGTTGGGATGCTGAAAGTGGGGTAAAGGGGGTTTATTCATGGGGGTGTTTAGAATGTTTTAAAGGGGTGTGTGTCGCTAAGTAAGGTGGCGTTGCTCTTGGGAGAGTTTTGGTGTCTAAGTCGACTCAACGTAGTGGCACGAGGATCACTTGCAGCGAGGTTGTGGACCTGTGCGAGAGGATTTACACAGAGAACCCCGATTTGCCGGTGGTCGGGGCCCGGGTGCTGGGCCTGTTCCTGTGTGTGTCTGGCTCTGACCTACCTGGGGCACAACCTGCCCCAGGCGCTGCTCGCCGTGGCCTACGACGTCTCGCAGGCCACCGCCTCACGCATCATCGCCGCCTACCTTGACTCATGATACCTTGGTGGTTTTCGGGGAGGTCGGTGTGAGTTTTCGTTGGTATTGCGGTGTTGGGGGGTGGAGCACTAAGAGGCCGTATGATGTGCTGGTGTGAGCCCGTTTCTGCGCAAGGTCAGGACTGCTTCGGGGACCATGGCGGTGCAAATCGCGGTCAAGGAGAACGGCGTACGCCGGATTGTGGAGCACCTGGGGCTCTGCCCACGACGAGGCCGGGCTGGCCGCCCTGATGGAGGCTGGGCGGCAGAAGATTGCTGCCTGGCAGGGCCAGGGGCTGCTGGACCTGGAGTCCCTAGAACCGTCACCGGACGTACCGGCCTTGTGGGTACCACGTGGAGGCCAAGCGCTTGGCTCTGCTGTGGGAGGTCCTGCACGGGGCCTGCACCCACCTGGGGCTGGGCGAGGCGGTCGGGGTGATCGGGCTTTTGAGCAGATGGTGCTGGCGCGTTTGATTGAGCCGTCCTCCAGGGACCAGGTCCCCCCGTGTCCTGGGTGATCTGGGCCTGGATGCGGTCAGCGTACGGACCTTTCCCTGGGACGTTGTGTCGAGCGGGGCTACCGGGAGGCGATCTCTCAGGCCCTGTTTGATCACGTCATTGCCACCAGGGTACTGGCCCGATGCCTGCAGGAGTGACCACGCTCTACTTCGAGGCTGAGCGTGAGGACGACCTGCGGCAGGCGGGATACTCCAAGGAGAGGAGGGTCGATCCGCAGAGCATCGTGGGCCTGCTGGTCGACCGCCACGGGTTCCCCCTCCAGGTCGGCTGCTGGAAGAGCAACCGGGCCGAGACTACCGCGATCATCCCCGTCGTGGAGGCCTTCCAGGCTCCTGACTCATGACGCTTAGTGTGCCGGGGGTGGGGTGCTCAGGGTGGTGAGGATTTCCTTGGCCTTGGGGGTTAGTTGTGGGACGGCGTTGATGTGGTGGCCGTTGATGTTGATGACGACCTCCTGCAGGCCGTGCAGCTCGCGTACGATCCTGGCGATGCTCATCCCGGTGGTGTCCTGGAGGTAGCGGGCTACGGCCAGGGAGGCCATCACCATCGTCAGGTGAGCCCAGGTGGCATCGCGGGTGTGGTGGAAGACGGGGCGGGCTCGCAGGTCGTGCTTGCTCATACGGAAAGACTCCTCCACGTGCCACAGCTCGTGGTAGGAGGAGACGACCTCGGCGGCGTCCATCAGGCGGGTAGGCATGTTGGTGACGTAGCCCTTGAGCCCAGCCAGGCGCCGGGCCCTGGCCAGGGATGCCTCATCGAGGACCTGGTCTCCTTTGTGGGTGGTGACAAAACGTGTGGACTTGGGGCGCTTGTCGCCGGCAATGACGGCCCTGGCCCTGTTCTCCTGGGCGTCCAGTGTGTGGTTGTCCCGGGTGAAGCGCTTGGATGAGTAGACCCAGATGGCCCTCCACGAGCCGGGATGGGTGCCCGGGTCCCAGACAGGCTCGGCCTTGCGGCTCTTGTCCCGCTCGCTCCTGGAGCCTCTCCTGGGGGTGATGGTGTCGATGACCTGGCCGTCGGTGAAGGCGTCCCCGTGCCAGTGGAAGTGTGCCTCCAGGACCCCGGGGCGCGGGTGGTGCGTGAGCCGACGATGAAGCCGACTCCGGCCTCGTTTAGGCGTTCAGGTTGGCGGTTGACAGCATGCCGGCGCCCGGCGACTACGACCAGGGGCTCGACCTTGGCGGCCTGGCGGAACTGTTCAACGACACTGACGATCGTGGTGGTCTCGGCCCGGTTGCCCTCCCAGCAACTGATTCTCAGGGGGAAGCCGGCACGGTCGACCAGTAGCCCGACGATGATCTGGGGGTCGATCCGACGCTCTTTGGAGTAGCCGACCTTGCGCAGGTCGTCCTCCTTCTCGGTCTCGAAGTAGAGCGTGGTGACGCCCGTAGACACAGCGACACGTCGCCGGCGGCCATGGCGTGCTTCAGGGCCGCGGCGCTAATGGCCTGGCGGTAGTCGCGCTCGATGCAGCGCCCCAGGGAGCGGAACAAGGTCCGTACGCTGGCCGGCTCCAGGCCCAGGTCTGCCAGGACGCGAGGCACCTGGGCCTTGCAGGTGGTCGGCTCGATCAAGCGCGCCAGAACCATCTGCTCAAAGGCACGATCACCACCGACCGCCTCGCCCAGCCCCAGGCGGGTATACGCCCCGTGCAGAACGTCCCACAACAGGGCCGAGCGCTTGGAGGCCACCACCGCGCCGACGTTGGCCGGGCCCGAGGAGGCTGGCTGTGGCGCTGGTGGCGTAGGGGGCAGGTCCAGGGCCAGCTGGTCCGGAGCGATACGGCGCCGGCCGATCTCCATCAGGGCCGCCAGCTCGGCCTGGGTGTGGGCTGAGCCCAGGTGCTCGATGACCTTGTCCCGGCGTCCTTCCTTGACCGCGATCTGCACCGCCATCGCTCCTGAAGCAGTCTTGACCTTACGCAGAAACGGGCTCACCACCCCCACCCTACCGGCCGCTTAGTGTGCCAGCACACCCCCAACACCACGGAATACCAACGAAAAACCAGCCCCAAAACTCCAAACCCACCAAACTGTCATGAGTCAGGCTGGAAGAGCAACCGGGCCGAGACTACCGCGATCATCCCCGTCGTGGAGGCCTTCCAGGCTGCTCACGGCATGAGGAGCTCGTCATTGTCGCCGACGCCGGCATGCTCTCAGCCTCTAACGAGCGTGTTCAATGGTTCGTGAGCCCTTGTGGAGGGACTGGCACTGATGGCTGCTACCGGTGATGACGACAGGGCTTCTGCTGGTGGGCGGGATGTGGTCTACCAGGTGCGCTCGGCTGGGGCTCAGGACGGCTTGTTCGAGCAGACCTGGTGCCGGGCAGGTGAGGATGATCGGGGCTGATGGCCTGCTGCCGGCCCTGCACCAAGGGAGACCCTGGAGAAGGACCTGGCCGCTTGGCTTGAGCGACCATCTGGGCTATGACAAGGGCGAGCCGATCACCTAAGCACACGGCAGTACTAGGAACGGGAACACGTCCAAGACGGTGAACCCGCCTGGATAGGCCCCTTTGAGGCCTGTGGTGCCTCGGGACCGGGCCGGGACCTTCACCCCGCACCCGGGTAGAGCTAAACAGGCAGTGTCCAAGAAAACTATAGCAGAGTTCGATGCAGTACTAACTGACAGCCTTGCCGGTTCCCGGAATAAGTAAATGTGCTCTAATGAAATCGAAAGCAATCCCGGTCACAAAGAATAAAACCGCTATCATGAGCCAGCCACTTGGATTGTTCATCCCAACTACAAAACCAAATACTGTCGAAGATGCAAACTGTCCCGCATCCTGTAATGCATTAAAAACGCCTTGATATTCTCCAATTCTATTTTCGGACGCCATTTCGTACGAAAAGGACCATCCTGAGGCCGCTTGAAATAGTTCTGCAACGGTCTGAAGAGCGACAACTGCAAGTAACACGATCTGTGCGCACAGCGCTGGTAGAAATCCAGTTGGGGCAACTAAGATACATGCAAACGTGAGTAAAATTCCAGACCATTTGGCAAGACGCAAAGATGCGCTAACATCAACTGCAATCGCTCCAATTTTCACTTGCAACAGTACCACGGCAATCGTATTAATTATAAGCAAAACTGACGATGTCCAAAGAGGAATCGTCGTACAGGAAGCAATCCATAATGGAATTCCGAAAGTTAAAAAGCTCTCGCATAGAACTAGCACGGAGGAAAGTATCGACATCAAGAGAAATAGATGATTCTTAAAAGCCGGCGTTGTTTGAGAAGCAACGCTGTGAGTTAATGAAATTGTCTTTTCAATATCAACTTCATGGGTAACAATTAGACCTACGAGTATGCTACTTACAATGAACGTTCCCGCATCACCCAAGATTGCAGCTACATATACCGATTCGGTATTGAAGGCCAAAACTATTCCTCCAATACCGGCTCCCAAAGCTGCCATTCCGTTTGCTACAGAACGTACTTGAGCTCTGAAACGGACACGATTACTCGGATCGACAAGTAGAGCCACCAAAGCTCCGCGTGCAGAGGCCGCTCCACTTTCAAAAACTCCAGCAGCAATAATGACCGCTCCGCATAAATAGTGTATTTTCAGGAAGGATAGAAGTAGCATTACCAGTGCTTGCCCCAATAATAATACCGAGAAAATTAGTTTAGGTGAAAGACGATCAGAGAGCCAACCAAAACAAGCGGCCGACAACACTCCCGTTGCTGCAGCAGCGGACATCCATAAACCAAGACCTGCTGGATTTAAACCAACAATACGAACAAAGTACACAGCAAGTATCGAGAGAAAAACCCCGTTCCCTAGAGAATTGATTCCAACCGCAACTATAAACTGCGCATTAGGTAACTGTCCTTTAAATCGAGGGATCGCGTTAATTATCTTTATAATGCGATTCACATGTGTTCCTTAATTCAGAAAGTCCAGCAAGGCATTCCAGAATAGCTACGCTAATTAACTCGCTATTTCCATTATAGCGTTAGCGCATCTTTAAAATTCTGTTAAAAAGGAGTGGCGCTGACACCTTAAAAACAGGCGTCAGCGCCAATCTCTGAAGGCAACCTGTTAGGATGGCCAACAGATAACGGAGTCAGGACTTGCTGAACACCGTAGCCGACTTGTCATCACCAGAACGAGGCTCTGGCATGATGATCATGCACGAAAACTCTAGTGCAAGATCTGACTGATCATTCTCTCGAATCATTGTGCTCACCTCCTTTCCAAAATAAACTAAAATCATTATACTTCTAACCAATTGCAAATTGAGTCTTTAGAGCCACCCATCGTTGAATAGCTTCTGGCGCTGAGATCTCGTCAATTAAAAATACGAGAGATAATGAAATCTTGGGAGAAACATAAAAACCTACGTCATTGATGAGCCTTAACCTATTAGCGATTTCCACTTTTCCGATCGAATGTCCTAAGTTGCGACGTTGAACAGAAGATAAGTACTTTGGAATATATTCGTCCGAAACCTGCTTTCGCAATACAGAAATCATAAAATTTTGACAACTTTTCGACAATAATGTTCCGCCAATAGCCTGCCTTATCAAGTTAGAAATATCTCTAGGTGTCGAAGTGTTGTATTGACAGATACTTCTAAGAGCACTGTCAGAAGGTGTTTTGTGTGGCTGAGTCTGAACATGTTCGAATAACTCATCCCAATAACGTGGGCGTGGATTGTGGCGGCATCCCAATGCCATTAAGTTGATATCGAGTATGCTACTATTAATAGTAGTATTTGTCAGACCAGATCGTACGCAAAAGTTCTGAATTGTGTCAATGCCAAGCCGTCCCAGAAAATAGTCAGCAATAACACTGTCGTTCTGCGACGCCATGACACAGAGAAGTTCCGACATCTTCATGGTAGACGTATCGCGACGAAATAAAGTGTGCTCTGCGTCGTTGTGCAACTCAGCGACGGGAATCACTTCAGTCAACGACAACCGACCTTTGTCGACTTCAGCGAGCGCAGCTGCGAGAATAATTAACTTTATCACGCTTGCCATATGGAACTGCAGGTTTGGATTCCTCTGGCCTATCACGTTGCCCGTTGAAAGATCCGCGACTATGTATCCGACTCTTGCATCTTTGATTTCATTCTGTGTCGTCATCAGTTTAGGAATCGCTTATCGATACTTTACTTGCCGCTCCCGAATGACTTAGAATGGATATAACATCTTGCTGCTCTGCAAAACAATTCTCTGGCTTACTCGATAGATCATAGGTTCTGTAACGTGCCCATGTCATTGCTCGACATTCGCCTGCACAGGCAGCACGAAGACTGCAGGACTGGCACTGTTCTGCAACGTCGTCGTTCCTGTAATCTCTCATGAATTGGAGGAGCGGAGAATCTAACCAAATTTTGTCAGCTTTGTCTGTTTTTATAGTGTTTGGCCAGACTCTATTTTCTGGCTCTTGTAGGTTATTACATGGATATACGTTGCCTCGAAAATCGAAGTATAACCATAGTGTCCCTGCTCTGCAGAATAAAGATCTATCTTTTTCTATACGTTGGTCAATCGGACAGTCAATGATCAGGTTAGGTGCTTTTTTTCTCCCGTCAGCGACCATTCGTGCTACTTCGGCGTACTCATACGCAGACATAAGTATGTTATTCTCCTTAGCCTGTCCGCATGGAACAGCGGGAATGATGCGAAGCATACGAACGTTGTGCTCTACCGCAAGCTGAATCATTTCAGGTATGTCATATAAATTGTCTGCTTCATGCGCTCCTTGTGGCTGAATTATCATATTTACTTCAGCCTGAAGTCCTCTATCAACCACGGCGTCTATAGCATTTAGCGCCGCTGCATGTGAATCGACGCGGCGCGGTGCTTTGCGTAAAAGATTTTCATGGACGGGGTCAGGAGAAGAAAGCGAAATTTGATACGAATTAATTCCCGCTTCTTCAAATCTATCAATATACTCAGGAATCCTAAATCCTGTTGTAAGCATATACATGCGATTTGGCCGACGCCCTAATCGATCCTCTGATTCGTTGCTTATCATTCTAGCAATCTCGAGAGTTTCTTCAGGATTCACGGTGGGTTCACCGCCAGTAAGACACCATTCGACGGCGCCGAAGGTATTGATTAGGGGCGCTACAACGTTATCCCGTAATTGCTCGACAGAATAAAATTCATTGCGAACTTTATTTCTGGGAGGAATATAACACCAACTACATCCGTAGTTGCAATATGGTGTTACTTCGATAATGGAGTTAGGTGGAGTTATGATACCGTCGTCGAACTGAGGTAGTTTATCGGCAAGGTAAACTGGATCGAAATTTCCATATTTCGGCATGTTTTCATTTTCGAACGATCTTGACATTTCGATGACGTAATTTTCGTCAAGATTCATTCTTCTAGCTGATTTCAGTATTGATTTCTCGTCAACTGCGTTAGGCTTTAAGCGATCGAAGCCAGACATGTAGGCCAGATATGCTTTTAGTGCTTTTTCGTCGCAACGCCAACGTCCTTTATAGTATGCGTCGATAATTACATACTCTGCTGCTTCTTTGATAATTATGGCGTACATAGTTTGTCTCCTCTGCCAGGTCGGCGGTCGTGGAATCTGTTGATAACTTTTGCTGATGGCTAGGATAGGTGCAAGAAACATTGGTGTCAATGATTTTTTCGTAATTCGACGCTATACGCGGCAATTTGTCAGACGTCCGACTTGATGTGGGTTGCGAATTTCGAATGAAGCTGTTTCTCTTGTTGAGTTTTGGCGGTCTACTCATTTGTAGATTACCCACAAGGCGTTATTTTATTCATCAACATTAAGTTAGGTGCGACATGAAGCGTTTATATAATGACAAAGGTTAGTCAAACCTAAGTTCAGTTTCTCGTTGTTGGCTGACTGGGGTTGGATAGTGTTGGGGCCAGTGCTACGGGATGCCCCTATGTGCTGCGTCAAGTGGCAGTGGGGTAGTTTCGTGGCTGGTTGTGGGTCGTAGAGGGAGCCGTTGCAGATCACGCATGAAGAGTCAGGATGCGGCGTTGGTTGGAGCGAGTGCGACCTGGTTGTGACGCTTTTTTGGTTTCGTTTGCGCTGGTAGTACGTCCTCGATTGTGATGTCTCGGGACATGGGTGACGGTTCTGTGTCAGGACTTCGGTGACGTTTGGTGTGTCGGGACATGGGTGACAGTTA
>ERZ773068.1844-NODE-1844-length-10227-cov-46.815670_pt1 | contig 10227 bp, 9 predicted proteins | sample MGYA00580620_ERZ773068 | MGnify/ENA primary metagenome ERZ773068 (study PRJEB29015, sample SAMEA2737983) | human oral metagenome | biome: human oral; feature: human-associated habitat; material: dental | place: China | collected 2101 ... | reverse complement strand
GGCGCGCGGATCCATGTTGCGGTACACGCGGTGGCCGAAGCCCATCAGGCGGTATTTCTTGGCTTTGACGCCTTCCATAAAGGAGGCTACGTTGGATACGTCGCCGATTTCGGCCAACATATTGAGCACGGCTTCGTTGGCACCGCCGTGGGACGGCCCCCACAGGCTGGCGATGCCGGCGGCGATACAGGCGAAGGGGTTGGCGCCGGAGGAGCCGGCCAGACGCACGGTGGAGGTGGAGGCGTTTTGCTCGTGGTCGGCGTGCAGGATGAAGATGCGGTCGAGTGCGCGCACCAGAACAGGGTTGGGTTCGTAGTCTTCGCAGGGGGTGGCAAACATCATGTGCATGAAGTTTGCGGTGTAGGAGAGGTCATTGCGCGGGAAATTGAAGGGCAAGCCGTTGGAATAACGGTAGCACATGGCAGCAATGGTGGGGATTTTGGAAATCAGGCGGTAGATGGCGACCTTGCGGTGCTCGGGATCGGCGATTTCCAGGCTGTCCTGATAGAAGGCGGACAGGGCGCCGACTACGCCGACCATCATTGCCATGGGGTGGGCGTCGCGGCGGAAACCGCGGAAGAACCAGGTGAGCTGTTCGTGCACCATGGTATGGCGGGTTACGGTGTTGACGAAGGCTTTTTTCTGTTCTTTGGTGGGGAGCTCGCCGTAAATCAGCAGATAGCAGACTTCGAGATAGTCGCTGTGTTCGGCAAGCTGCTCGATGGGATAGCCGCGATAGTAGAGCAGGCCTTTGTCGCCGTCGATAAAGGTGATTTTGGATTCGCAGCTGGCGGTGGACACAAACCCGGGATCGAGGGTGAACATGTTGGTGCTTTGCTTCAGCGCCCGGATGTCGATGACATCGTTGCCTAATGTGCCTTGCAGTACCGGCAGTTCGATGGTGTCAAAGCCTGCGCCTTGCAGTTTTACGGTGTTGGACATCTCTTGCTCCTTATAGGTGTTTTACTTGGAAGGGTTCAGGCAGCCTGAAAGCGCCAAGGCTTTACGATTGCCTGATTTTTTCCAGCAGCGGCTCGAATTCGGGGTGGGTGGGCTGGCTTTGGTTGACCAGGGCGAGAAACTCTTGGTCGGGTAAATCCAGAATTTCCACAAACACGGCGAGTTCGTCGTCGCTGAGGTGCTGGAATCGGGTAGCCATGAAGCGGCCGAGCAGGATATCGAGCTCGAGCAGCCCGCGGCGGGTGAGAAAGCGGATGCGCCGTTTGGCGGTGTCGTCAAATTGTGCCATAAATAGACCCGTTTGGGGGCGGATTATTGTTTTTCGTTATTGCCGCTATCATTGTTTTTTCAGGCTGCCTGAATGCTTAAAAACACAGGCAGCCTGAAAGTTTTACACTGCCCGTTTGAGCATGATTTCTTTGATTTTTCCGATGGCTCGGGTGGGGTTGAGGTGCTTCGGACAAACATCTACGCAGTTCATAATGGTGTGGCAGCGGAACAGGCGGTAGGGGTCGTTCAGGTTGTCCAGGCGCTCGTTGGTGATGGTGTCGCGGCTGTCGGCGATGAAGCGGTAGGCGTTCAACAGGCCGGAGGGGCCGACGAATTTGTCGGGGTTCCACCAGAACGACGGGCAGGAAGTGGAGCAGCAGGCGCAGAGAATGCACTCATACAGGCCGTCGAGCTCGGCACGCTCTTCCTGGGTTTGCAGGCGCTCTTTGAGCGGGTCGGCAGGGGTGTCGTTGACCACATAGGGTTTGATGGAGTGGTACTGCTTGAAGAACTGGGTCATGTCCACGATCAAGTCGCGGATAACCGGCAGGCCGGGCAGCGGGCGCAGAACGATGGGCTGTTTCAGGCTGCGGATGTCGGTCAGGCAGGCCAAGCCGTTGCGGCCGTTGATGTTCATGCCGTCGGAGCCGCAGATGCCTTCGCGGCAGGAGCGGCGGAAGGACAGGGTGTCGTCTTGGGCTTTGAGCTTGACGATGGCATCCAGCAGTTTGACGTCGGTGGGTTCGATTTCCAGTTCGTAGTCTTTCATGTACGGCTTGGCGTCCACGTCGGGATTGTAGCGGTACACTTGCAGGCGGATTTTTTCCATTTGGCGGGTGTTCCTTATCAGATCCGGATTTGCTGTTTCAGGCTGCCTGAAAGGTTTTCAGGCTGCCTGAATCTTTGCGGCCGGTTTTTAATCAGTAAACGCGTTTGGCAGGCTTGATGTACTCGACCGTCAGCGGCTTGGTGTGAACCGGTTTGTAGGCCAGACGGTTGTCGGCGGAGTAGAACAGCGAGTGTTTCATCCAGTTTTCGTCGTCGCGCTCGGGGTGGTCGTCGGAAGCGTGGGCGCCGCGCGATTCTTTGCGCGCTTCGGCGGCAATCACGGTGGCTTTGGCCACTTCCATCAGATTGTCCAATTCCAGCGCTTCGATGCGGGCGGTGTTCCACACCTGGCTCTTGTCGCCGATTTCGGTGTTTTTGGAACGCTCGACCAGCGCCAGAACTTTGTCCACGCCTTCCTGCAGCAGCTTGTCGGTGCGGAATACGCCGGCATGGGATTGGACGGTGCGTTGCAGCTCGCCGCGCAGGGCGGAAACGTCTTCGCCGCCGGTCTGGTTGTTCAGGCGCTCCAAGCGCTGGCGGGTCAGCTCGCCCGCATCGGCAGGCAGCGGCAGCCATTCTTCGTGTTCGCCGATGTATTTGATCATGCTGTCGCCGGCGGATTTGCCGAAGACCACCAAGTCCAGCAGCGAGTTGGTGCCCAGGCGGTTGGCGCCGTGCACCGAAGCGCAGGCGCATTCGCCGGCGGCGTACAGGCCGTTGACCACCGCTTCGGGATTGTCGCCCTGCGGCACGATGACTTCGCCCAGATAGTTGGTGGGGATGCCGCCCATCATATAGTGGGTGGTCGGCACCACCGGAATCGGGTCTTTAATCGGATCGATGCCAGCAAACTGGATGGAAATCTCGCGGATGCCGGGCAGCTTGGACATGATTTTCTCGGCGCCGATGTGGTCGATTTTCAGCAGCACGTGGTCTTTGTTTTTGCCGCAGCCGCGTCCTTCGAGAATTTCCATCGCCATGGCGCGGGAAACCACGTCACGCGAAGCCAGGTCTTTCACGGTCGGGGCGTAGCGTTCCATAAAGCGCTCGCCGTTGGCGTTGAGCAAAATGCCGCCTTCGCCGCGCACGCCTTCGGTAATCAGCACGCCGGCACCGGCCACGCCAGTGGGGTGGAATTGCCAGAATTCCATATCTTCCAGCGGAATGCCGGCGCGGGCGCAGATGCCCAGGCCGTCGCCGGTATTCATAAAGGCATTGGTGGACGAAGCGTAAATACGACCGGCGCCGCCGGTGGCAAACAGCACGGCTTTGGCGTGGAAGATATAGACTTCGCCGGTTTCCATTTCCATTGCGGTTACGCCGACTACATCGCCGTTTTCGTTGCGGATCAGGTCAAGCGCCGTCCATTCAACGAAAAACTGGGTGTTGGCGCGCACGTTTTGCTGGTAAAGGGTGTGCAGCATGGCGTGGCCGGTACGGTCGGCCACCGCGCAGGCGCGCTCTACCGCGCGTTTGCCGAACTCGGCAGTGTGGCCGCCGAAGGGGCGCTGGTAGATTTTGCCGCTTTCCACGCGGTCAAAAGGCATGCCCATGTGTTCGAGTTCGATCACCGCTGCCGGTGCGGCGCGGGTCATAAACTCGATGGCGTCCTGGTCGCCGAGCCAGTCGGAACCTTTGACGGTGTCGTACATATGCCAGTCCCAGCGGTCTTCCTGCACGTTGCCCAGCGAAGCGGAAATGCCACCCTGCGCCGCCACGGTGTGCGAGCGGGTGGGGAAAACTTTGGACAAAACGGCGGTATTGACGCCGGCTTTGGACAGTTGCAGCGCGGCGCGCAGACCGGCGCCGCCGCCGCCTACGATGACGGCATCAAATTTGCGGATAGGATAAGTCATTTTTTCAGCCCCAGATTACATGAACGGAATACACGGTGCAGGCGACAAGCCAGATGATGGTCAGGCAGTGCAGCGCCAAGCGGATGCCGAAAGGCTTCACATAGTCCATCCACAAATCGCGGATACCGACCCAAGCATGCAAAAACAGGGCGATAAAGCTCACTTGGGTAAACAGTTTCACCCAGGTTTTGCCGAAAAACGCCTGCCATTGCGAGTAGTCTTGCGCACCGGCGAGACTGAACAGGAAAAACAGGAAAAACAGCGAATAAACCAGCATGACTACTGCGGTAATGCGCTGCATCGCCCAATCGCGCAGACCGTAATGGGCGCCGACCAGTTTGCGGTTTACCATAATGCCACCCCCAAAATCAGAGCCGAAACGAAACCGCATACCAATACGGCTTTGGCGCTTTTGCGCGCAGGCTGAAGCTGCACACCTTTATCGGCATCGATCAGCAAAAAGCGGATGCCGGCGCACAGGTGGTGCATAAAGCCCCACAAGAGTCCCCACAGCATCAGTTTGATCAAGGGGTTGCCGCCCCAGGCTTTATAAGTGGCAAAGGTATCGCCGCTGCTTAAGGAGCCGTGCAAAAGTGCCAGCAGGGCGGGCAGGGCGAAAAAGAGAAGCACACCGCTGATGCGGTGCATGATCGAGACGATTCCTGGAATTGGCAGGTGCCGCGAGAGCACCCGCAAATCCAGAAATACAGGTCGGTTTTTGGTCTGCATTTCGATTCCTTTTGATCAAAGTCTTACTGATATTATTCTTTGAACTTATTGAACTTAAAACAAAGCGCTAAGAATAAATCCGGCGCTTGGCATTAACCTACATTATGCATAATTTACATTGTTTATCGCTTATTGAATAGTCTTGATTGGGAAAAAAATTTTTGCTTATCGCGGCGGCGCGGCGGCCGGCGGCGGAATGTAAAGACGGCAGGATATGGAGCGCATTTTACCTTTAAGCAATAAATAAATAATTTAAAAGAATAATTTAGCTGATAATGATTGCCAAACTTGAACTTAGTCGCATTAACTAGGCAAAAAGGATGGTTTTTGGCTAAACCGGGTTTTATTTTTTTGCAAATGTAAAAGTTGGCGGACGCCAAACGGAGACGACAAAATTGCCGCAAAAGTTTTCAGGCTGCCTGCCTGTTCTTTTGCGGCAAATCAAATTTCTGCAGATTTGTCAGAACGCTTCGCCCACTTTGACGCCGCCGACGGTGTCCTGCGGTGAAGATAAGGCGGCACAGACGGCTTGGGCAGCCTGAAAGTCCGGGTCGGCAGCCAGTTTTTCCGCTTCGGCGCGGCTCAGGGTGCAGGCCATGTTTTGCCAGCGCTCGGCCAGTTCGGCGTTTTCAGGCTGCCTGAAATCCTGGCGCAGCTCGTCCACCAAATCCGGGCGGTTGCACACCAGCACGATGTCGCAGCCGGCGGCGAACGACAGCTGCGCGCGCTCTTTGATGCCGCCGGCACCGCAGGCACCTTCCATGGTGAGATCGTCGGAGAAAATCACGCCGCCAAAGCCCAAATCGCGGCGCAAAACCTGCTGCAGCCAGTAGGCGGAAAAGCCGGCCGGCTGGCTGTCGATTTGCGGATAGACTACATGGGCGGGCATCACCGCCGCCATACCCTGCGCGGCCAGTTGGCGAAAGGGCAGGATGTCGGCGGCCAGTTCGGCGGACGTGCGCGGGTCTTCGGGCAGCACATGGTGGCTGTCGCCGCTGACAAAGCCGTGGCCGGGGAAGTGTTTGCCGCAGGACTTCATGCCGCCGCGGTTTAAGCCCTTTTGCAGCGCCAGCGCCAGCGCGGCAACGGTTTCAGGCTGCCGGTGGAAGCTGCGGTTGCCGATCACCGCGCATTGCTGCCAGTCCAAATCGAGCACCGGCGTGAACGACAGATCGACGCCGCAGGCGGCCAGCTCGCCGGCCAGCACCCAGCCGACCTGCTCGGCGGCGGTTTCGGCGGCTGCGCGCCCCTGTTCGTCCCACATTTTGCCCAGCGCGGCCATTGCCGGCAGGCGGGTGAAGCCGTCGATAAAGCGCTGGACGCGGCCGCCTTCGTGATCGACGGCGATAATCAGCTCGGGCGTGCGCAGCGATTTGATGTCGGCGGTGAGCGCTTTGAGCTGCTCGACGTTTTGGAAGTTGCGGCGAAACAGAATCACGCCGCCGATGGCGGGATCGAGCAGGCGCTCGCGCTCTTGGCCGCTCAGGGTGTAGGCGGCAACGTCGGCCATTACCGGGCCGCGCGGAAGATGGGGTGCAGTCATGGGAGATGGGTTTGGGCTAAGGTTGGGGGAAACGGTTTTCAGGCTGCTTTAAAGCGGGTTTCAGGCAGCCTGAAAAACGGTTTGCCTGTTCAGGCTGCCTGTAGCGGCGGGACTTTGGCAAACAGGCGGTGGAAATTTTCGGTGCTGGCGCGGGCGATGTTTTCCAGTGTGTCGCCGCGCAGTTGCGCGAGAAACTCGGCGGTGTGGCGCACATAGGCAGGTTCGTTGGGTTTGCCGCGAAACGGCACGGGCGCCAGAAAGGGCGAATCGGTTTCTACCAGCAGCCGATCAAGCGGGCAGTAGCGCGCGGCTTCCTGCACGTCTTTAGCGTTTTTAAAGGTAACAATGCCGGAGAAAGACAGGTAATAGCCCATATCCAACGCCATTTTCGCCACGCGCAGATCTTCGGCAAAGCAGTGCATCACCGCCTGCGGTGCGGCGTGTTCGCGCAGCATCGCCATGGTGTCGTCGGCGGCCTTTCGGGTATGGATAACCAGCGGCAGGCCGCTTTGCTTGGCCGCTTCGATGTGGACGGCGAAACGGCGGTGCTGCCAGGCCAGATCGCCGCTGCACCAATGGTAGTCCAGCCCGGTTTCGCCGATGCCGACCACTTTGGGATGGGCGGTGCGCTCGATCAGTTCGTCGAAACTGAATTCGGCGGCGGTTTCGCTGTCGGGATGGATGCCGACGGTGGCGTAAACGTGTTCGTGCTCTTCGGCGATGGCCAGCACCTGCTCGAAGCTGTCGCGGCTGACGCTGATGGCCAGCGCCCGCACCACATCGTTGGCACGCATATTGGCGAACACTTCGGGCAGGCGCTCGCGCAGGCCGTCGAAATTCAGGTGGCAGTGGGAGTCGATAATCTGCATAAGCGGTTCGGGCGCGCGCCTTTCAGGCAGCCTGAAAAGCGGCGCGGAATAAAAAACGGCGCATTGTGCTTGATTCGCCCGCTTCCTGCAAACGCAAATCCGCACGCTGCCGGCGGCATTCGCGGCAGGTGGGACGGCGTGCTGCTGTTTGGCGCGCCGGCGCACGGGTAAGCAAATACTAACGAAACGGCAAAGGCAGCCTGAAAAACGCCTGTGCTGCCGTATAAACACTTTTCAGGCTGCCTGCGGCGGCTGCGGGCGCGCCGTTTCAGGCTGCCTTTTATGCTAGAATCCGCGCCTTTGTTTTCTCACACGGAAATCCCAGCCATGAGTTTGAAATGCGGCATCGTCGGCCTGCCTAACGTCGGCAAATCCACCCTGTTTAACGCGCTGACCCAATCGGGCATCGAAGCGGCCAACTATCCTTTCTGTACCATCGAGCCGAACGTCGGCATCGTCGAAGTGCCCGACCCGCGCATGGCCGCGCTGGCGAAAATCGTCAATCCGCAGAAAATGCAACCTGCCATCGTCGAATTTGTCGACATCGCGGGCTTGGTGGCCGGCGCGAGCAAAGGCGAAGGCTTGGGCAACCAGTTCCTCGCCAATATCCGCGAAACCGACGCGATTGTGAACGTAGTACGCTGTTTTGACGACGACAATATCGTCCACGTTTCCGGCAAGGTCGATCCGATTGCCGACATCGAAACCATCGGCACCGAGCTGGCGCTGGCGGATTTGGCGAGCGTAGAAAAAGCCATCGTGCGCGAAGGCAAACGCGCCAAATCGGGCGACAAAGACGCGCAAAAACTCGTCGCCCTGCTCGAGAGCCTGCTGCCGCATCTGAATGAAGGCAAGCCGGTGCGCTCCTTCGGCTTGGATGCCGAACAAACCGCGCTGTTGCGCCCGCTGTTTCTGCTGACCGTCAAACCCGCGATGTATGTGGCCAACGTGGCCGAAGACGGTTTTGACAACAACCCGCATCTCGAGCGCCTGAAAGAGTTGGCCGCCAAGGAAAATGCGCCGGTGGTGGCCGTGTGCGCGGCGATGGAAAGCGAAATTGCCGAGCTGGAAGACGACGAAAAAGCCGAGTTCCTCGCCGAAATGGGCTTGGAAGAGCCGGGCTTGAACCGCCTGATCCGCGCAGGTTATGACCTGCTCGGTCTGCAAACCTACTTCACCGCCGGCGTCAAAGAAGTGCGCGCGTGGACGATTCATAAAGGCGACACCGCGCCGCAGGCCGCCGGCGTGATCCACACCGATTTCGAACGCGGCTTTATCCGCGCCCAAGTCATCGCTTACGAAGACTTTGTGGCGCTGGGCGGCGAGGCCAAAGCCAAAGAAGCGGGCAAAATGCGCGTGGAGGGCAAGGAATATGTGGTGCAGGACGGGGATGTGATGCACTTTTTGTTTAACGTATAGCGCGAAACCGCCGTTGTATCCGTTTCAGGCTGCTTGCAAAGGCAGCCTGAAAACTTTAATGCGCTATGAAAAGCCCGCGACGGAATCGCATCCGGCGCGGGCTTTTGCTGTTGCTTTGGCGGTTTCAGTCAGCCTGAAAAACTGCGTTTAGCGCTGCAGGGCTTTTTCTACCGCTTGGCTGTTGGCGCTGCGGATTTGCTTGAGCAGGCTGCTGCGGATGTTTTTGAGCGCCTGCACGGCTTTTTGCTGGTCTTTGTAGTCGGCGGTGCGCACGCGCTGGGCAAGCTGCAGCGAGTAGAGCCCTTTTTTGTCGGCGCTCTGCCAGTATTTGAAGGCGTTGATTTCCATGGTGCCGTCGTTGGCAGCGCCGGTTTTCCAAGTGATAAAGTCGATCACGGCAACGTTTTGCTGGGGATCGTGGGTGATTTCGAATTTGGCCTGCGGGTTGTTTTGGCGCAGGGTAACTGCCAGCGCTTTGGCCATAGCGGCGGGGTCGTTGTTCAGCTGCGGCATTTCTTGGTAGCGGATGCCGATGAGCCTGCTCCAGTTTTCGAAAGATTCGCCGTTGGCAACGTATTCTTTGAGCCGGTTGCCGTGTTCCATCACGCCGACAAATTCTTTGCCGAAAGTTTTGCCGTCGAATTTGATCGGTGCGGGGGCGGCATAGGCGGCTTGGCCGGCCAGCAGGGCGCTGAGTAATAGGGCAAAGAGACGTTTCATAAAAAGCTCCTGTATGGGGTTGCGGGATACCGCCGCCTGCTTTTATCCGGGCGGTGGCGGCGCGCATCTTATCGGGATTTGCTATCGCCCGCAAACGGGTGCGGCCGGCTGCATTTGGCGGCCGGCAGCCTGAAAAGGGATTAGGGCAATAAAAAAGCAGCCTGAAAAGTTTTCAGGCTGCTTTTAGTGTGTCTTCAGCGCTCAGACATTAGGCTTGGCTTTTGTCGCGGCTGATGGACATTTTGATCACTTGGTAAGCGAACAGTGAAGCACCGCCGATGAAGATCAAGTCGGCAAAGGTACGGATCCAGCGGAACAGCTCCAAGAAGCCTTGTTGCATGAATTCTTCACTGCGGGCATACCACAGGCCGTGGGTGATGGAAGCCGCGGCTTGGAAGATACCTACCGGCAGCAGGCTGCTGACAATCATCAGGGACAGGCCGCCGTTGAGCATCCAGAAACCGGTGGTCATCAGTTTTTCGTTGTAGCTGAAGTGCGGCTTGATGTAGCAGCCGACCATCAGCACGAAACCCAGAGCCAGGAAGCCGTACACACCGAAGAGGGCGGCGTGTGCGTGCACCGCGGTGGTGTTCAGACCTTGCAGGAAGTACAGGGTGATCGGCGGGTTGATCAGGAAGCCGAACACGCCGGCGCCGAGCATATTCCAGAAAGCTACGGCAACGAAGCACATCAGCGGCCAGCGCAGACGTTTCATCCACGGAGCGGCGTGCTGGTGGGACCAGTGCTCGTAGGCTTCATGGCCCAGCAGGATCAGGGGTACTACTTCCAGTGCGGAGAAGGAGGCGCCGGCTGCGGTTACCGGAGTGGTGGTACCGGTGAAGTACAGGTGGTGGAAAGTACCGGGTACGCCGCCGACCAAGAACAGGCTGCCGGCAACCAGTGAAGCGGTGGTGGCGGAGCGGTAGCTGACCAGACCGAGATTGTAGAACACGAATGCCAGGGCGGCGGTGGCGAATACTTCGAAGAAGCCTTCTACCCACAGGTGAACCACCCACCAGCGCCAGTATTCCAT
>ERZ773068.1841-NODE-1841-length-10229-cov-5.700413_pt1 | contig 10229 bp, 11 predicted proteins | sample MGYA00580620_ERZ773068 | MGnify/ENA primary metagenome ERZ773068 (study PRJEB29015, sample SAMEA2737983) | human oral metagenome | biome: human oral; feature: human-associated habitat; material: dental | place: China | collected 2101 ... | reverse complement strand
AAGTAATTCTTGACTTATTTCTTAAAGAATTGTCTTGCTTTTTCCATATCTATATAAAACTTTCTATCTTTCAATAAAATAATAGCTTTCTCATTTAGTAATTTTATACTTCTTGATACAGTTTCTCTTTGATAACCTAACATCTTTGCAAGATAGGTTACTGTTAGATTTAAATTTATTAAAATAAATTTTTTAAGCAATATAAAATTCAAGGAGAGAAAATGGGTAAAATTGAAGCAATATGCATCTCTGAAAAGAAAGGTACTCCAAAAAAGGAAGTTCTTCATATTAATTTGATTGAAAACTTCGGACTGGAAAATGATGCTCATGGAGGAAACTGGCATAGACAGGTCAGTCTCCTTTGTTTTGAAAGCGTAGAAAATTTTAAAGTAAAGGGAGCGCCTGTAAATTTTGGAAGTTTTGGGGAAAATCTTATAGTAAGCGGACTGGATTTCACGAAAATTGTTCCTGGTACTATACTGTCGGGTGATAATTTTGAACTTGAAATAACCCAGATAGGAAAGGACTGTCATAACCGTTGCCACATTTATTATGCCATGGGAGATTGCATAATGCCTCGGGAAGGTGTTTTTGCCACTGTGAAAAAAGGTGGAGAAATTGAAAAAGGATGTAATATATATATAAAAGAATAGGACAAAACAGAAAGGATGTAAATGGTAGAAGCAATTCTGCTTTCACTGAAAGTTACTGTAATAGCAGTTTTTATAACGTTTTTTATTGGAACTGCTCTTGCTTATATATTTCATAAAAATAACTTTAAATTTAAGGATATTATAGAAACACTGATAGTTCTTCCTATGTCTCTCCCCCCTACTGTAGTAGGATATATTCTTCTTGTATTAATAGGAAGAAGGGGGCTGATTGGAAAATATTTTTATGAATGGTTTGGATGGAATATTGTTTTCAGTTGGAAAGCGGCCTGTCTTGTTGCAGTAGTTGTAACTGTTCCGCTCATGTATCAAAATGCTAAGATTGGTTTTGATAATGTTCAGAAAGAAATTAAGGAAGCTGCTAAAGTTGATGGAGCTGAATCTTTTCAGATATTCAGGTATATAATTTTTCCTATGGCATCAAAGGGTATACTTGCTGGAATTCTTCTCTCATGTATACGTGCCATGGGGGAATTTGGCGCTACTCTTATTGTTGCCGGAAATATACCTGGACAGACACAGACAATCCCTCTCCTTATATATTTTTCCATTGAAAGCGGAGAAATAAAAAAAGCAAATATACTTATAATTATCATAGTAATATTCAGCTTTATACTGGTAATGGTAATAAACAGACTAATAGAAAAGGAGGGGAAAAAGCAAGGTGAATAAGCTTACACATTTTGATGATGATGGAAAAGCAGTAATGGTAGACATTACTGAAAAAAATGTTACGGAAAGAACAGCTGTTGCTACAGGTAAAATTGTAATGAATAAGGAAACACTTGAAGCAGTAAAAAAGGGAAATATAAAAAAAGGAGATGTTCTGGGAACAGCAAGAATAGCAGCTATAATGGCAGCTAAGCAGACACAGTCCCTTATTCCCATGTGTCATAACATTCTGCTTACAAATGCTAAAATAGAATTTTCATTTGATGATGATGGAAATAAGATTTTCATAAAATCCACTGTAAAAACTACAGGAAAAACAGGAGTTGAAATGGAAGCACTTACAATGGTTGCAATAGCCGGTCTTACTATTTATGATATGTGTAAAAGTATGGATAAGTTTATGGTTATAGGAGAAATCACACTAGTAGAGAAACATGGCGGAAAAAGTGGAGATTGGGTTAAAGATGAGAAATAAATATAATGAATATTTTATTTAATATATATCTATAAGCAAAAGAATATAATTACATAAGCTTGTAAATTAGAAAAAGAAGAAGTAAAAGATACAGGAGGAAAAATGAAAAAAATTATTATCTCACTGACATTATTACTTTTTATTTTTAGTTGTGGTGTACAGAAAGAACCTGAAAAGAAGAAGGAACCTGTGACACTTACAGTAAGTGCTGCAGCAAGTTTAAAGAAATCATTGGATATAATTGTGGAAAATTACAAGAAAGAACATCCGGATATAACTATAAATGTAAATTATGGTGGTTCAGGAGCTCTGGAAAAACAGATTATAGGTGGGGCAGCAGCTGACATTTTTATTTCAGCCGCTAAAAAAAATATGGATAATCTGGAAAAGGAAAATCTTATAATTAAGGAAACAAGAAAAGATCTGTTAAAAAATACATTAGTCCTGATAGCACCTAACACTCAGAAAGATACACTAAAATCTTCAAAGGAATTAAAAAATATAGGAAAGATAGCTTTAGGTGAAGAAAAAACTGTTCCTGCAGGAAAATATGGAAAACAGACACTGGAAAAATTGAACTTATGGAATGATATTCAAAATAAGGTAGTTTATCAAAAAGATGTAACAGCTGTTCTAAATATAGTGGAACTTGGGGAAGTGGATGCCGGAATAGTTTATCTTACTGATGCAAAAAAGCTTAAAAACGGATTTATTGTCGAAGAATTTTCTCAGGATTTACATGAACCTATAGTTTATCCTGCAGCTGTTATCTCTTCTACAAAAAATAAAGAGCAGGCTGAACAGTTCCTTAAATATCTGGAAGATTCTGCATCAAAGAAAATATTTGAAGATGCCGGATTCAAATTTTAGATAATAGAATTGTAAGATTATGATGGATAAAATAGAATATTGAAAATAAAAAGCCATTTTATGGTATAATGTTCTTAAAAAAATGTATTTAAGGAGTTAATTATAAAATGGCATATTTAGATTGTGTAAGCTGATTCGAATAAAAGAATATTTTTAAAAGGCAGGAAATAAAATGATATATCGAGATATAGTACTTATAAGAAGTGGAGGGGATATTTCTTCGGGAATAATTGAGAGACTTTATAAATGTGGATTTAAAGTTGTAGTTCTTGAAACTGGTAATCCAAGCTCAATAAGAAGAGAAGTTTCTTTTGGTGAAGCAGTTTACAGAAAAAAAATGACTATCAATGGACTTACTTCTGTTTTGGCAGATGGTATTGAAGAAATGGAAAAAATTCTTGAAAATGATGAAATTCCTGTACTCATAGATGGAGAAGGGAAATATATCAGTATATTAAAGCCTTCTATTCTTATTGATGCCATTCTTGCAAAAAAAAATCTTGGAACACATATAAATATGGCTCCGATTACAATCGGCATAGGTCCTGGATTTTTTGCGGGAAAAGATGTTCATGCAGTTATTGAAACTAAAAGAGGGCACCATCTCGGAGAAGTCATATATAGTGGTGAAGCTATTAAAAATTCTGGAATACCGGGAAATATAGGAGGTTTTACTAAAGAGAGAGTAATACACAGTGAATGGGAAGGAAACATCAGGAATATTAGTAAAATTGGAGATACAGTAAGGAAAGGGGAAACAATAGCCTTAATTAATGGAAATAAAGTTCTGGCTACCATAGATGGTATCCTTAGAGGAATAATAAGAGATGGATATTTTGTTACAAAAGGATTTAAAATAGCTGATATTGATCCAAGAATGGATGAATATGAAAACTGTTTCACAATTTCTGATAAGGCCAGAAGTGTAGGTGGCGGTGCTCTTGAAGCTATACTCACATTAAAAAATCAAATACCGGGAGGCCTTACATGGATGAAATAATATTAAAAAAAATCATAGAATCTTTAAATAAGGAAGAAAAAGTTGCATTAGTTACTATTACAGAGATTAAAGGATCTACTCCTCGAGATGAAGGCTCCTTAATGTTAGTCTGGGAAGATGGTAAATCTTTTGGATCTATTGGTGGTGGTAAAATAGAGTATACTGTGATTCAGGAATCTGTTGAAGCCCTTAAAGCTAATAAAAACATGATTTTCAATCATAGCTTGACTCCACAGGGAGATTTAAAGATGGAGTGTGGAGGAGAAGCGGGCGGATTTATAAGAGTATTTATTCCAGAAAAAAAACTTATTATTGCCGGTGGAGGTCATGTAGGTGAAAAAGTTCTGGAATTGGCAACCTTTCTTGGATTTAAATGTACTATTATAGATGATCGTGAAGAATATGCTACAAAAGAAAGTCTTCAGAAAGCTTCTGATATAATAATTACTCACTATAATGAAGCCTTTCAGAAGATTACAGTTACTAAAGATACCTATATTGTCATTGCAACAAAAGGACATGCAGGAGATTTGGATTTTGTAAAAGAAGCCCTTAAAACGGAAGCAAAATATATAGGACTTATAGGAAGTAAGGTAAAACATGTTTTCATCAAAAATTCTCTTATTCAAGATGGATTTTCTGAAGAAGAAATTAATAGAATATATGGTCCGGTAGGATTAAATATATCTAACCAGCTTCCTGAAGAAATTGCCGTAAGTATAATGAGTGAGATACTTCTCATTAAGAATAACGGTACATTGGAACATAGAAAAGATATTTAAATAGAATATGAATTTTTTGAAATTTGCTTAAATAAAAATATTTGGATTTATTTCATCAGTTAATGTTGCAAAATAAAATTTATAATTATTTTAATATATAAAGAGTTATAATAAAAAATGTAAAGAATGGAGAGAAATATGTTTAAAATTGTGGAAAAGAAAATGCTGGCTCCAGCTATATACATGATGAGAGTTCATGCACCAAGAGTGGCTGAATCCTCTAATCCTGGACAATTTGTCATTGTAATGGCTGATAAGACAGGAGAAAGAGTACCTTTAACTATAGCTGATTATGACAAGGAGCAAGGAACAGTAACAGTAGTAATTCAGGCAATAGGAACATCTACAAAGGAAATGTGTGAATTTGAAGAAGGAGATGAGTTTCTGGATTTTGTGGGACCTTTGGGAAAACCTTCAGAATTGATATATGAAACAGATGATGAACTCAAAAAGAAAAAGATATTATTTATAGCTGGAGGGCTGGGGGCAGCTCCTGTATATCCACAGGTAAAATATCTTCATTCAAGAGGGATAGATGTAGATGTTATAATGGGAGCCAGAACAAAAGAAGCTGTAATATACGAAGAGGACATGAAAAAAATTGCAAAAAATGTATACATTGTAACAGATGATGGAAGTTATGGAAAAAAAGGACTTGTAACAGATGAAATTGAACGACTTATGGGAGAAGGAAAAGAATATGATTTAGCAGTAGCTATAGGTCCTATGATAATGATGAAATTTACTGCACTTCAGACTCAAAAGTATAATATAAAAACTGTAGTGAGTTTAAATCCTATAATGGTAGACGGAACAGGTATGTGTGGTGCCTGTAGATTGACTGTCAATGGAAATGTAAAATTTGCCTGTGTAGACGGCCCAGAATTTTATGCTGATGAAATTAATTTTGATGAGGCTTTAAGAAGACAGGAAATGTACAAGTCAACAGAAAAAAAAGGAAAACAGGAAAAAGAACACGATATGTCAGATAATCCTGAGGGTGCGTGCAAGATAGATAAAGAAAAATTAGAAATGTTAGAATCTGAACCTAGTTATTATTGTAACGGAGGAGCAGATAACCATGAGAATGAAAAGAAGCAGGAGGTACCTTCATTTAATAAGAAAAAAAAGGTAGAAGATATTGTCCAGCCTGCTGATGAAAGAATAAATAATTTTGAAGAAGTAAGTAAAGGATATACAGCTGAGATGGCCATGCTTGAAGCTACAAGATGTCTAAACTGTAAAAAGCCACTTTGTGTGCCAAGCTGTCCTGTAAATGTTCATATACCTCAATTTATAACAGAAGTGAAATCAGGTAATTTTGAAAAGGCTGCAGAAATAATAAAAGAAACAAATGCGCTTCCTGCTGTATGTGGAAGAGTCTGTCCTCAGGAAAGTCAGTGTGAAGGAAGCTGTATAGTAGGATTTAAAAATGAACCCGTTGCTATTGGAAGGCTTGAAAGATTTGTTGCCGACTACGTAAGAAAGAAAGGAATCAAGATACCGGTACTTATAGAGAAAAATCATAAAAAAATAGCTATAGTAGGAAGTGGTCCTTCAGGAATAGCATGTGCAGGTGATTTGGCTAAAAAAGGGTACGATGTTACAATATTTGAAGCATTACATGAGCCGGGAGGAGTTCTTGTTTATGGAATTCCTGAATTCAGGCTACCAAAAAAAGAAGTAGTAGAACCTGAAATTCAGGAGATAAAAGATTTAGGAGTAAAAATAGAAACAGATGTAGTAATAGGTAAGACTATTATGATTGATGATTTATTAGATAAAGAAAATTACGAAGCTGTATATATTGCATCAGGTGCAGGACTTCCTAACTTTATGCATATAAAAGGAGAAAATTCCAATGGAGTATTTTCAGCCAATGAATTATTAACGAGAAGCAATCTGATGAAAGCTTTTGATGAAAATTATAAGACTCCGATAAAGCTTGGTAAGAAAGTTGTAGTAGTAGGAGCAGGAAATGTGGCAATGGATGCGGCAAGAACAGCAAGAAGACTAGGATCAGAAGTATATGTAGTTTATAGAAGATCTGAAGAAGAAGCACCGGCTAGACTGGAAGAATTGGAACATGCAAAGGAAGAAGGAATTAATTTCATGTTTCTTACAAATCCAATTGAAATTATTCCTGATGAAAATGGCTGGGTAAAGGCAATGAAATGTATAAAGATGGAATTAGGAGAACCTGATGCCAGTGGAAGAAGAAGACCTGTCCCTATAGAAGGATCAGAATTTGACCTTGAAGTTGAAACAGTAATAATGTCCATAGGAACTTCACCTAATCCGCTAATATCACAAACTACATCAGGACTTGAACTTAATAAATGGAAATGTATAGTTGCTGATGAAGAAACTGGTCAGACAACAAGAGACAGGGTATTTGCAGGTGGAGATGCAGTAACAGGAGCGGCTACAGTTATACTGGCCATGGGAGCTGGAAAGAAAGCGGCAAAGGCTATTGATGAGATGATAAAATCGAAAAATTAATAATCAGTGATATAGTTCCAGTAATTAAGGATTTAATTACAGGATAGTATATAGATACTTTACTATAAAAAAGACTATAAAATGCAATTGTGACAGATTCTTATTTTTAAGAAAAAGAAAAATTTAATAAGTGGAAATGGGAGCATGAGGTTAATGAAAAAACTTCATGCTCTTTTAAATTCTATTTATTTTCTTTTTTACTGAAATAATTTCTTACAATTGGAGCAACTTTTTCTCCATATAGCTTTATTGATTTAATTACATCTTCATGTGGTATTGAGCCTATAGGAAGATGAAGCATGAATCTGTCCAGACCAAGATTTTCGATTACTTTAATAAGTTTGGCTGCAACATCTTCAGGAGAACCTACAAACATTGCACCATCAGGTCCTACAGAGTTCAAGTATCTTTCCTTGCTTAAACCTGCCCAGTGAGGTCTTTCTGTGGAAATTTGATCAACAAGCATTTTTGTAGGCCAGAAATATTTCTCAATAGCTTCTTCGGTAGTATCCCATACAAATCCCCATGAATGTGCTGCAACTTTTAGTTTTTTAGGATTGTGTCCCTTTTCAGTACCGACTTTTCTATAAAGATCTATCAGCTGTTTAAAAGCCAGTGGATTTCCTCCAATAATAGCATAAACAATAGGTAATCCTTTATTAGCAATTCTTAGAGTTGATTCTGTATGTCCTCCTGTTGCAACCCATATTGGTAGATTCTTATTTAAAGGTCTTGGATAAACTCCTTTATTATCAACTTTCTGAGTAAATTTTCCACCTTTCCAGTTTAAAATTTCCTCTTTATCTATTTCAAGAATCATATCCAATTTTTCATTAAATAATTGCTCATAGTCTTTCAGATTGTATCCAAATAATGGGAATGATTCTGTAAAGGATCCTCTTCCAAGCATGATTTCTGCACGTCCATTAGAAAGAGCATCAACTGTTGAAAAATTCTGATAAACTCTTATTGGATCATTGGAAGATATATTTGTTGTAGCACTTGATAATTTTATATGTTTAGTATTAACAGCTCCTGCCGCCAGTATAATTTCAGGTGCAGATACTGCAAAATCAGCTCTATGATGTTCTCCTACTGCATAAATATCTAATCCGACTTTATCAGCTATTTCTATTTCTTCAATCATATTTCTTATACGTTCGTCATGTGAAATTACCTTTTTGCTTCCTTCAATTAAAGTAGTTTCTCCAAATGAACTTATTCCTAATTCTATCATATTAATTCACTCCCTTTTTAAAATTTTATTTATTGTAAATTTTATCTGGACTATTTTTCCAGAAAATAGTCAAATTATTTTGAAAGTACTGATATCAGTTTCATATACAAACGAATAATATCATATTTTTTTATTATATACAAGTACGTACAAAAAAGTGCTATAATATACAAAAGTATAGAAATTAAAAAGAGAGGTGATGAATATGCATAAAATTGAAAAAATAGAACCGAATTTGTGTCATACAGATGCTGGACTTGATACAATTATAGGGAAATGGAAACTGACTATTTTACTTCATATTATGAAGAATGGTACAATGCGTTTTTCAGATTTGACACGTGCAATACCTGAAATAACACAGAAAATGCTGACTAAAAATCTCAGGGAACTGGAAGAGGTTGATATAATAAGCAGATTTTCCTATCCAACAATTCCTCCAAAAGTAGAATATTCCTTAACTGAACATGGCAAGGAACTGGAACCTATTATTGATGCCCTTCATGAATGGGGAATTAGACATAAGGCACATATTATGGAGAAATGGCTTGAAAATAGTGAAATTTCAAAATAAAAACATAAATATATTTTGTTATATTAACTTTTAAATTCTATTTTTTCAATAATAATTTCTTATAACTGATATCAATTGCAAAAGCTCCTAAAGGAGCAGTTATAAGGATAGAAAGTACTGCAACTGTAAGAATTATATTTCCTGAAGGAAGTCCCATAGACAAAGGTATGGAGCCAATAGCTGCCTGAACAGTAGCTTTTGGACAATAGGCAATCATGCAGAATAATCGTTCTTTATATGAAAGTGATGTTCCGAGAAGGCATAAAAATACTCCAGCCATACGAAAAACTACAACGGTCATAATCAGTAGAATAACAGGAATGCTTGCTCCCAATGCATATTTTATATTTACAGTAGCGCCTACAAGTACAAAAAGCATAACTTCTGCAGCAATCCATAACTTTGAATATTTTATAGACAGCCTTTTAGACAGTATGGTATTTTTCCCCTGAATGCCTGCTCCCATACTCATTATGGCGAGAAGGCCTGAAAATCCGATTATACCTGTCAGTGAATGTTCAAAAGTTACAAGAAGGAAGGAAATATTTAAAATAATAATTACTTTTAGACTGTCTCTCATGTGTATTTTTTTAAAAAGATAAATTACTAAAACCGCACATAAAAATCCTACAGATATTCCAAAAAATATGGAAGTAGGAATTTTTATAAGGTTAAGTGCAGAAAATGTACCATTTGAAGCAAGTCCAATGAAAGAAGTAAACAAAACTATAACAAACACATCATCAACAGAAGCTCCTGCCATAATCAGCTGTGGAATACTCCTGTCTGTTCCATATGCTTCTTCCATGAGTTTCAGCATTTTAGGAACAACTACAGCAGGAGAAACAGCGGCGATAACAGTTCCAAGTATTGCTGAATCCAGAAGTCCAAGATCTAAAAATTTTGGTGCAAAAATTATCATTCCCAGAATTTCAAAGGTTGCTGGAACAAAACACATTAAAACAGCAGGCCTTCCAACTTTTTTTAAATCATTTATATCAAGATTCAGACCGGCTCTTGTCAATATTATAATTAAAGCTATCTGACGTAAATCAGTTGATATTGATAAAATTTTTGGATCAAGAAGATTCAGGAGATAAGGTCCTAAAATTATCCCTGTAAGTAACATTCCTATTAATTGAGGCAATTTCAGACGGTTAAATATGCTTCCAAGTATAATGCCTGAAAGAAAAATAAGTGTAAGACTAAATAACATAAAAAAATCCTTTCTATTTGTCTGTTTTAACTGACAAATGAATATAGTATAAAATTAAATAAGATAATTTCATTTAACAAAAATATTACTTGTATATAAGCTGTTTATAATCTAAAATAATTAGCATGTGATTTTAGGAAAATAATGTAGCGTAGCAACACTTTGATATTTAAAACTATACTACAACTGTTCTTAGCACTGTACACAATATATGAAACAGTAATTGGTTT
>ERZ773068.1835-NODE-1835-length-10239-cov-2.719560_pt1 | contig 10239 bp, 5 predicted proteins | sample MGYA00580620_ERZ773068 | MGnify/ENA primary metagenome ERZ773068 (study PRJEB29015, sample SAMEA2737983) | human oral metagenome | biome: human oral; feature: human-associated habitat; material: dental | place: China | collected 2101 ... | reverse complement strand
GAGCCGCTGCTCTCGGGCGGGATATTGACGCCGAAATCGGAGCTGTCGCTCCAAGACCTCTATCAGGCGTGCCATCATGAGTTCGTCGCCTCGGCGCTTGCAACGAAGATCGGGCATGAGATCATCCCGGAGGCACAGATCGGCTGCATGATTCTCGCGATGCCGACCTATCCGCTGACCCCCGCTCCCGACGACATGATCGCCGTCATGCGGGCGGAGCATTTCAACGATTTCTTCGGCGATATGCACGTGCGCGGCGTGTATCCCGGCTATATGAAACGGTATTTTAGAGAAAACGATATCGAGATTCGTGCGACGGAGGAGGAGCTGCGGCTGCTGTATGTGGGGCTCAGCCGGGCCAGGCATCTCGCCATCGCCTGGCATGTGATGGACCGGCGGGCGACGGCGGGGCCGCTGACGGCGCTGCTGTGTCGTGACCGTTCCGTCCCAGAGCTGAGGCCCGAGTATCCCCGCCTGCCCACCAACTTCGGGTTCGGCCCCTTGGTGCATCTGTCCTCCGTGCTGTCACCGGCCTGGGGTGCGGAGTTGCCGCCACGCCCCAAAGAGCCATCCCAGAGGCCATTGGAACGTGGCGTCTTCGACCGTGAGATCGACCAGGCCTGGCGACGCACCTCGTACACGGGCCTGACCTCGGGTCTGCACGAGAACGCACCTGACGAGCCAGAGGAGTTGGATCTCATCCCGGATGAGCTGACGGGGCCGATGGCTGAGCCCTCACCGATGAACGGGTTGCCGGCCGGGGCGCTGTTCGGCACTCTCGTCCACGAGGTCCTGGAGCAACTCGACTGGGGCCAGCCCGGGAGCATCGCCCAGGTGGCCTCTGCTAGGGCTATCGCCTCTGGGCTCGACCCCCACCAGGCCCAGCTGCTCTCCGACGCCCTGGAGAAGGTGATCACCACTCCCCTCGGCGGGCTCTTCGAGGGCTCGCTGTCCGACCTGCCTGTCAGCTGCCGTCTCTCCGAGCTGGACTTCGACCTGCCCCTTGGGGATCGCGGCTCAGCAGCCCTGGTGGCTGACCTCGCCCAGGCGATGCGGCACCACCTGGCGGCTGGTGATCCGCTAGCGGCCTACCCTGCCCGGCTGCTGGCGACCCCAGCCGCCGAGACACCGCTGCGGGGATTCCTGACCGGCTCCATCGACGCGGTGCTGCGGTTGCCGGAAGGCGGCTTCGCTGTGGTGGACTACAAAACCAACCGGCTTCCGGTGCTTCCTGAGCAGGAGCTGGCGGTGGGTCATTACTCCCCCGCAGCGATGGCCGAGGCCATGATGCAGGCCCACTACCCGCTGCAGGCCCTGCTGTACTGCGCTGCTCTGCACCGCTACCTGGAGTGGCGGCTGCCGGGCTACGACCCCGAACTCCACCTGGGTGGGGTGGGCTATCTGTTCGTCCGCGGCATGGCCGGGCCGGGGACCCCGGAGCTGGGCGGGGAACGCTGCGGGGTCTTCGAGTGGTATCCGCCTGCCGCGCTGGTGACCGAGGTCTCCGAGCTGCTGGGAGGACATCATGCCTGACCTGGAGATTCCCATCGCCGCGACCGGCCGGCTGAGGGAGTTCGCCGCTGCCGGCATGATCCACGTCGCGGACTTCCACCTGGCCAGGCGCATGGCGGCGCTGAGCGGTGAAAATGATCCCGACGTAATCCTGGCCTTCGCGCTGACGGTGCGGGAGTTGCGTCTCGGGTCGGTCTGCCTGGATCTCGCAGCTGCCCCTGGGCTGGTGGTTCCAGGGGCCAGCGACGACGGCTCCGCCGCCGAGCCCGTGTCCCTGGACTGGCCCGAAGCCGAGGCCTGGGCCCAGGCGGTCGCGGCCTCCCCGGCGGTCGCGGCGGCGAATGCCCCAGGACGGGTGTTCCGCTTCACTGAGGGTCTGCTGTATCTGGAGCGCTTCTTCGCCGAGGAACGGTACCTGGAGGCGCAGCTGCGGCACCGCAGCTCGCTGCCGGAGCTGACGTCACCCGGCCCCGTCACCGGTGCCGCCGGCCTCACCCCCGATGCCACGCAGGATGCGGCGGTGGCGGCCGCAGCTCGCTGCCGAACGAGTGTGATCACGGGCGGCCCCGGCTCGGGCAAGACGACGGTGGCCGCCCGGATCATCGACACCCTGAGCGTCTCGGGGCTGCGCGTCGCCCTCACCGCGCCGACGGGCAAGGCCGCCACCCGTTTGGAGACCTCGGTGGCGGAGAAACTGCAGCATCCGGAGCGGGTGACGCTGGTCTCAGGGACCCTCCACCGGATGCTTGGCGTCATCCCAGGCCGGGCTGAGCGGACACACGATGCCTTGAATCCGCTGCCCTGTGACCTGGTGATCGTCGACGAGACATCCATGGTCTCGATCACCCTCATGGCGTGGCTGCTGGCTGCGGTGGGCGCGGCTGGTGCTGATCGGCGACCCGGACCAGCTGGCCTCCGTCGAGGCTGGGGCGGTGCTGGCAGACATCTCCGCCGCGCCTGAGCTGGTGGCCCCGGTCTCGGGGTCAGCCATCGTCCGGCTCGGGGGCAACCATCGCAGCACCGGCGATGCCGCACGGCTTGCCGAGGCAATCCGCGACGGCGATGCAGACGCCTGCCTCGACCTGCTCGCACACTCCGGCAGCTGCTCCCTCACGCCTTTCGCGGGTGGGGAGCCACTCACCTCTCTGCCCAGGCTGGCATCCGACCTGGAGGAGGCTGCTCGGGAGGTCACGGCGGCCGCTGAGGCCGGCGACGGCGACAGGGCGGTCGCGGCGCTGGAACGGCACCGGCTGCTGTGCGCTCACCGGGAGGGCCCCTTCGGCACGGGGTTCTGGCAGGCGCAGGTGCGACGGCATCTGGCGGGGCTGCTTCCCGGCTATGGGGCGAGTCCTGGGCACTATCCGGGACAGCCGCTGATCGTGACCCGCAACTCGGATGCCGTGAGCAACGGCGACGTCGCGGTCATCATTCGTGATAGACAGCGTCTGGTTGCAGCCGTGGATCGCGGCAACCGCTCCGAGCTGCTCAACCCCCTACAACTTGACGCCGTCCAGGAGCTGCATGCCATGACCATCCACAAGTCGCAGGGCAGCCAGTTCGAGAGGGTGAGCATCGTGCTGCCGCCCTCCGGCTCCCCGCTGCTGACCAGGGAGCTGCTGTACACAGCCGTGACCCGGGCGAAGTCGACAGTCCGGCTGTACGGCTCCCCCGAGGCCCTGCGGCTGGCCATCAGCACCCGGGTCCGACGGGCCAGCGGGCTGTCACGATCTGCGCAGCGCGGTGTCGGGCAGCGTCCCGGCACGCCGCGATAGGCTTACAGCACCGACCTGGAAGGTGAAAAGATGTCTTTGCTTGAGCACGTTGCCCTAGCCCCCGCCGACCCGATCCTCGGCCTCAGTGATGCGTTCAACGCGGATGACCGCCCGGACAAGGTGAACCTGGGAGTCGGCGTCTACCTAGATGAGAAGGGCAGGCTGCCCCTCATGGAATGCGTAAGGGATGCCGAACGACGGCTGGCGGATGCCGGGAAGCCCCATAGCTATCTGGGGATCGATGGCCTGCCCGCCTATGTCCGGCTGGTGCGCGAGCTGGTCTTCGGAGCCGAAGACCATGCCGTTCAGGAGGGCCGCATCGCCACTGCGCAGGCTCTCGGCGGCACCGGGGCGCTGAAGGTTGGGGCTGATCTCATCGCCTCTCTCACCCCGGGCGTCACCGTCCTGATCTCGGAGCCGTCCTGGGAGAACCACCGCGCCATCTTCACCCGCGCGGGCTTCGAGGTGGGCAGCTACCGGTACTACGACGCCTCAACCAGAGGCATCGACTTCACTGGGATGGTCCAGGACCTGGAGGCGGCAGCTCCGGGGACCGTCGTCGTGCTGCACGCCTGCTGCCACAACCCCACCGGCTGCGACCTCACAGATGCGCAGTGGGACGACGTGGTGCGCATCATCGCGGAACGTGGCCTCATCCCGTTCCTGGACATGGCCTATCAGGGATTCGGGGCCGGCGTCGAGGAGGACGGCGCAGCCATCGGGAAGTTCGTTGCGGCGGGGATCCCCCTGTTCGTGTCCACGTCATTCTCGAAGTCCTTCGGTCTGTACGGTGAGCGGGTCGGTGCCCTGCACATTGTGTGTCGCGATGCCGACGAGGCCAGGAGAACGTTGTCCCAGGTGAAGGTCTGCATCCGCACCAACTACTCCAATCCCGCCACGCACGGGGCAGTGATTGTCGCCGACATCCTGGGGGACCCAGCACGGCGTGCGATGTGGGAGCAGGAGCTCGGGCACATGCGCCAGCGCATCAAGGCGCTGCGCAGCAAGCTGGTCGAGGCGCTGCGTGTCGAGGGCGTCGAGGACATGGACTTCATCACCGACCAGGTCGGCATGTTCAGCTACTCGGGCCTGACGAGGGAGCAGATGCAGGCCCTGCGTCGCGACCACGCCGTCTACGGCACCGATGCGGGCCGGATGTGCGTCGCGGCGCTGAATGACGGCAACCTGCTGAGGGTCGCTAGGGCCATCGCCGCCATCCGGCGCTGAGTGGATGCGCGAGGGGCCCGGTTCGCTCCGGGCCCTCAGGCGCAGGATCATCAGTCCAGGTAGTCGCGCAGCACCTGCGAGCGTGAGGGGTGCCTCAGCTTGCTCATGGTCTTGGACTCGATCTGGCGGATCCGCTCACGGGTGACGCCGTAGACCTTGCCGATCTCGTCGAGGGTCTTGGGCTGGCCGTCAGTCAGGCCGAAGCGCATCGACACCACCCCGGCCTCCCGCTCTGACAGCGTGTCCAGGACGTCGTTGAGCTGCTCTTGCAGCAGTGTGAAGTTGACGGCGTCTGCTGGGACGACCGCCTCGGAGTCCTCAATGAGGTCGCCGAACTCGGAGTCGCCGTCCTCTCCTAAGGGTGTGTGCAGGGAGATGGGCTCGCGTCCGTATTTCTGGACCTCCACCACCTTCTCTGGGGTCATGTCCAGTTCCCTGGCCAGCTCCTCCGGCGTTGGCTCCCGTCCCAGGTCCTGCAGCATCTGGCGTTGCACCCTGGCCAGCTTGTTGATGACCTCGACCATGTGGACGGGGATGCGGATGGTGCGGGCCTGGTCAGCCATGGCGCGGGTGATCGCCTGCTTGATCCACCAGGTCGCGTAGGTGGAGAACTTGTAGCCCTTGGTGTAGTCGAATTTCTCGACGGCGCGGATCAGGCCCAGGTTGCCTTCCTGGATGAGGTCCAGGAACAGCATCCCGCGGCCTGTGTATCGCTTGGCGAGCGAGACCACCAGACGCAGGTTCGCCTCCAGCAGGTGGTTCTTCGCGATGCGGCCGTCCGAGGCGATCCACTCGAAGTCCTCAAGGTCCTCGGCCTCAATGGGATGCACTATGTCTGCCAGGCGCTCCTCCGCGAAGAGCCCGGCCTCAATGCGCTTGGCCAGCTCCACCTCCTCGACAGCGTTCAGCAGGGCGACCTTGCCGATCTGCTTGAGGTAGTCCTTGACCGGATCGGCCGTCGCACCGGCTGAGACAACCTGCTGCTCGGGCTCGTCGGCATCATCTTGGTCCGAGAGTGAGAATCCCTCCTCCTCGACCAGTTCTTTCTCCAGGCTCGCCTCCTTCTCCTCGACGAACTTCGAGTCGTCGACGTCATCGAGGGAGCGCTTCTTCCCGCCGACCTTGAGGACGACGTCATCGCCGTCCCGCTGCACCTCGACCTCGATCTCACCGGAGGTGATCTGCGCGATGGTCGGCTCAGGGGCCTCAGGCTCGGTCTTTGTCTTGGCTCGGGAGCGGGTGGTCTTGGCTGCTGCTGGCTTCTTCGTGGCCGCAGTCTTCCTGGCGACCTTCGTGCGCGTGGTCTTCGTCTGGGCGCTGCCCTCCGGCTGCTCAGCGGCCTTGTCAGCTTTCGCGGCCCTGGCCGTCGTGGAGCCCCTAGTGGCGGTTTTCGCCGCCGTCTCGGTCTTGGCGGTCTTGGTGGCCTTGGTCGTCTTGGCCACAGTCGTCTTCTTGGGCTCCTCTGCTTTCGCGGCTCGGGTACGCTTGGCCGCGGGTTTCGCCTCCTCGGCTGCGGCAGACTTCCTGGCGCGGCTTCGAGCGGTCTTCTGGGCCTGTTCAGGGCTGACACCAGAGGTCACTGGGTTCTCTCCTCGCATCTGGGCACGCACAACCCCCGGTGTGGTCAAGGGGCGCGCCCAGCTATCTTTCCACGCACCCCGCAAACACTCAAACGACAGTGGCGGCATTCGCAGGGGAAGACCCCACTTCAGACCTCGGGGATGTGAACGCCAACGTCAGACCACAGTCTGATCTACCCCTGAGATAACGATTAGATCACAATTCTGGGAACGATGTGGACCGCTCAGGCGTTGAGATGGGTGTAGACGTCAGAAAGGCGGAATCCAATGATCACGACTGCGCGAACCCGAAGCACCGACGGCATTGATGGCAAGGATGCCGTCGGGCTCTATCTGGACGCGATAGCCAAGACTCCTCTGCTGAGCGCAGAGGAAGAGGTGCAACTGGCCCGAGCCATCGAAGCTGGTCTGTTCGCCTCTGAGATTCTCGAGGGGAACGAGACAACCGCACTCGACGCCACGCAGGAGGAGCTGGAGAAGGTCGTCGAACTCGGCAACGAGGCAATGCAGCGTTTCATCCGGGCAAACCTGAGGCTCGTGGTCTCCGTTGCACGCAAGTACGGCCGGGCGCAGATGCCGCTGCTCGACCTGGTGCAGGAGGGAAACACCGGCCTCATCCGAGCCGTCGAGAAGTTCGACTACACCAAAGGCTTCAAGTTCTCCACCTATGCCACCTGGTGGGTGCGGCAGGCCATCTCCCGGGGCATCGCCCAGCAGGGACGTATCGTGCGCCTGCCCGTGCACGTCGCCGAGCAGGTGAACCAGGTCTCCGCGGTACGCCGCAACCTGGAGCGCACCCTCGGACGCGAACCCGAGGTCTCCGAGATCGCCCTGGAGCTGAACCTTGCCGAGGACAAGGTCATCGACCTGATCCGCTACGCCCGCGATCACGTCTCCCTGGATGCCCCGGTCGAAGCCGACGGCGACACCGCTCTGGGGGACCTGATCGCCCGTGAGACCGCGCCTGGTCCCGATGAGGTGGTCCTGGACGCTGAGGAGCGCGCCCGCCTCGACGGGATGCTCGCCTCCCTCGACGACCGCTCCGCCGATGTGGTGCGTCGACGCTACGGACTGCTCGACGGCCGCCAGGCCAAACTGGCCGACATCGGTCAGCACTGGGGCATCACCGCCGAGCGTGTCCGTCAAATCGAGAGGCTGGCCCTGGCGAAGATGCGCGAATACCAGGCGGTGGCCTGAGAGCTCCCGTTCCTGCCCTGATCCGGCTCGCACGTCACCCGGTGAGCCGGATCAGGCCTTCTTGGGCACAGGAGGCGACCACCTGCCCACCCTGGAAGAGACGGCCTTCGCAGAAGCCACGCGCCCCCGAGGCCGAGGGGGAGAGCATGTCGTACAGGAGCCAGTCATCACAGCGGGCGGGGCGGTGGAACCACATGGCGTGGTCGATAGAGGCCGCCTCCAGATGCGGTGACATGAACTCCACCTCATGCTGGACCGTGGAGACGCTCAGCAGCGTTATATCAGACAGATACGCCAGCACTGCGGCATGCAGATGCGGGTCATCGGGCAACGGCTCCTGGGTGCGGACCCAGGCGCGCATCGTCCCACCAAGCGGGCTGGGTCGAGCATCAGCGGCCAGCCGCACATCCAGAGCGTCCCATTCCGACAACAGGTGGATCGGCGCCCCGAAGCGGCGCTCCAACACCTCCTGCAACGAGGGCGCATTCTCAACTGGCATGATGTCCTGCGGCAACGTTGCAGAGTGGCTCAGCCCATCCTCCGGCTGCTGAAAGGACACATTCAGCTGGAAGATCACCCGGTCGTGCTGGCGGGTGACGACCCGACGGGCGCTGAAGGCTCTGCCGTCACGCATGGTCTCGACCTCGAAACGCAGGGATTCCTCGCGACTGCCAGGCCTGAGGAAATAGGCATGCAGCGAATGCACCTGACGTCCGACGGGAACGGTGAGCATTGCGGCACACAGCGTCTGGGCCAGCACCTGGCCGCCGAAGAGGCGCTGCCATCGGGTGTCAGGATGCGGGCCGCGGAACACGCCATCGCCCACCTCGTCGAGGTCGAATAGTCTGATCAGGTCCTTCGTGGTTGCGGGCACCGAACCATTATGGCCGCAGCTGCCCCATAGCCTGGAGGATGCGCTTTGCCGACACGGGAACTGCGGTGCGCATCCCCTGGGCGAACAGACTGACCCGGAGCTCCTCCAGCAGAAAGGCAATCTCCTCCACCTCTGCAGGCAGCGGACCCGGCGGCTGGGCTTCGCACAGCTGCGAGTAGCGGCTTTCGAGATCACTGATCTCCGCACGGTTGCGTTCATCGCGGCCCGGGTTCCTTCCAAGGGCCAGCAGCCGCCTCTCACACGCCGACACCCAGACGGGGAGCCGGTCGTACCATGGGTCGGGGGTGGCTGAGATGAACCGGTTGAACAGCAGGTTCGCCAGCTGTTCGGTGATGTCGAGGCGCACCTCGTCATCCTGCGGGAGCATCTCCAGCAGACGATCCACCCTGGCGTGGGCGGCCAGGGCATCAGCAGCGGTGGCGACAACTGCCGCGGTCTCGGTGGGGCAGTCCGCCCGCACCGCCTCCGCCGCGGCATGGAAGCTCGTCTCATCCCGGATGTCGCACGGATCGGTGATCCGGCGAAGCAGCCGGTCTGACGCCTTCAGCCAGGCGTCGGCCAGCAGGTCGGGCACGCTGGGGTACTGGCTGGCCCCCAACGCGAGTTTCTCGTCGTGTCCGAGGTGGGATACCACCCAGCGGATCGGCGACGGATTGACCAGCGTCAGCAGCCGGCGCACCCCACCCGCGTGCAGCCGCTCGGCCTTCGTCGGGGAGTCGGCCACCTGCACCCCGACGGCATTGCCCTCGTCGACGAGGCAGGGGTGCCCCTCCACTCCCCCGCCCAGGCGGCTGCTCCGCGGCAAGGTGCCGAAAGTCCAGTCGCGCTGGCCCGTGGCCGCAATCCGCCCCGCAGACCGGGTGAGCTTCGCGGCGACCCTCGCAGACAGTCGGGTCTTCAACTCGGACAGGTTCTCCCCCCGGGCCACCTCCTTGCGGCCGTCCAGCACCACGAAGGTGGGGCGCAGGTGACGTTCAACGGCTTCCGGCCGCCAGTCAGAGGGGGCGATCACATCACCGGTGAGCGCGGTGAGAGCCTGCCCCAGGGCCAGGGGAAATGCCAGGTCGTCACCCACAGCTCTCTCCTCCAGCCAGGCGATGGCGCGACGGGCGAAGTCCGGCACCGGGACGAAGGAGGTGCGCGCCCGCTTGGGGAGAGTGCGAATCAGCGAGGTGGCGAGGGCCTCCCGCAGCCCGGGCACCTGCCAGGTGAAAGGCTCCGGAGTCAGCGCCCCGAGCTGTTCCAGCCGTATCTCGACCGTGACGCCATCGTGCCCGGCCCCCGGGTCGTAGACATAGGTGATCGGCAGCTCCAATCCCGCCGTCGCCCAGCGGTCGGGGAAATCGGCGACGCTCACGGCCCCCGGGTCGGTCATGCAGTCGGCAGGGGTCAGTCGCAGCCCGGAGTCGTCGTCCAAGGCCCTCACGTGCTTGTCGAAGGTCGCTCCGGAGACGACCTCTGGTGGCAGGCGGAGGTCGTAGAACTCGTACAGGGCCTGGTCAGAGATCAGCAGCTCCGGACGGCGCATCCGGTCAGTGAGCCGCTCAGCCTCGGCATAGGCAAACCTGTTGGCGGCAACCACGGGATTCCTGGTCTCCCACTCCCCCTCGACGAGGCCGGAGCGGATAAAGATCTCACGCGCCTCTGCCGGATGGGCAGCGGCGTAGTTCGTGCGCCGACCCGAGATGATCGGCACCCCCAGCAGGCTCACGGTCTCACTGGCCACGACCGTCGCGGAGCGGGGCGAGAAGCTGGGCTCGGAGAGGGTCCGGGTGAGCAGGTCCCCTGCGGCGCGCTCAATCTGCGCGGCGGTGACGGGGGCGACAGTGCGGGCCCACAGCCGTGTCGTCTCCACCAGTTCGTAGGCGACCACCAGCGGCGGCGTCGTCTTGGAGCAGGCGGAGCCGGGTGATATGACGAACCGGGCTCCGCGGCATCCCTGGTACTCCCTCAGGGGCCGTCGCCCGCCCTGCGTCCTGCTGGGACGCGGCAGAGCCAGGCCGATGTTGGTGACCAGGCCAGTCAGGAGGCAGTCGACGACCACATCCATGCCCGC
>ERZ773068.1833-NODE-1833-length-10245-cov-4.576644_pt1 | contig 10245 bp, 13 predicted proteins | sample MGYA00580620_ERZ773068 | MGnify/ENA primary metagenome ERZ773068 (study PRJEB29015, sample SAMEA2737983) | human oral metagenome | biome: human oral; feature: human-associated habitat; material: dental | place: China | collected 2101 ... | reverse complement strand
TCATGAGCCTTTTGATTAATTAGATTTTGAAGATATTCCTGAGCAAGTTCTTTATTAAGAAAAATTACATCAGGTGTAAATTTTTCAGATATATCAATTTTTTGTTTACCTTGTGAATGACCCACATGTTTAAATACATTTACAACATTTGGGGCATCTGATTGGAAATATTTTTGATCAAGTGGTAGATAATATGTTTTATGAACAACACCAATTCTTTGATAATCCGTGTAAAAAGGTTTTTGTCTTTTCGTATCAAAATGTTCAGGTCTTAATTCAATTTCTTTTAACTTGAACCCTGCGTCTTCTAGAATCAAATAAATTGTTTCACCTGGTTCTAGGGTTTCAAATTGATGAATTTCTTTCATGTTATTGTCACCTCGTTTCATTAGTCTTCATAAAAGTAATCATTAAGTGCATATGCATCAAATGATGATAATAGACGAATCAATTCATCCGTTGTTTTAACATCTGAATTATCTTCAAGAATGATGTTGAGTAAGTCAGCTAATTCATCAGCAAAAATATAGACAAAGAATAATTCAGGTCGAGTGAAGATAGAATCTTTTGTTCCGTCGAATAGCATGGCTTCAACATAACTTGGATTTTTGAAATCAGACCAGAAATCACGAATATAGTCTAGTGATTTAGCTGTAGAATTTGTAAATGTTTCTGAAGCTAGTTCATTATGGTACAAACTTTCTACTAAATCGGTCATAGATTGGGTAGTAATATCTTTACCACGGTGTTCTTTCAAACGTTCAACAGCTTCATCACATAGGAACTCTGTCCAACAACGTTCTTGACGAATATGAGTAAATTCAGAATTTGAAAGTAGAGCAATGAGCGTATCTAATTTCATAGATAGATGAACGTCACGAACTTCATTCAATTCATCTTGGTTTTCAAATTGTTTATATCCTGAACCATCAGAAATAGCTCTCAGAACCTCTTGAGTATTTGGATCACCCATTGTAAGAGCTTCCAGTTTATCAGCAGTTTCTTTTGAAATGAGGGATTCGAATGTCAATTTATAATTAGTCATTTCTTTAACCTTTCTAATCATTAAAGTTCAAATGGAATGGTGATTTCAACTTCTTCAAATTTACCATTGTTTAAGTAATTTTCTTTTTATTTTTAATGAGTTGTAATATATAAAATACAGATTCCAATTACAGATACACCTAAAATAAAACTTAATAAAGCTAAAACCGATTTATTTGTATCATCTTCAAACCATTCAAACGTATGTCCTGAATAAGAAAAATCAGATTTTTTATTTTGAATTAGATATGCAATTCCTAAAAATTGAATGATAAATGCAATAAAAATAATTATCAGCATATATTTGTTTTCTAGTATAAATTGTAAAATTTGTTCCATTTTTAATTTCCTATGTTACTAAGATTAAGTCCATATTATGATATTTCTTACTGGTTATCTTCAAATGGGATGGTGATTTCAACTTCTTCAAATTCACCATTATCTAAGTAATCCAATTGATATTCAGCCAACATGGTTACTACATTTGTTCTATCAGAAATATCGTTTGGATAAGGTGTTTCGTAAGCTGAAAATGTTGCTAAATAATAGTCATCATTGTCACGATGATTAAGAACTAATGTTTCAGAACCTGGTACATATGCAGGTTTGATAATACGTTCATCAATAAGATAAACGATGTATTTTAGAATTGAAACAACTAGATTTTCAATTTCATTGTCAGAATAATTTCCAAGTTCTAGATCTTTGAATAAAGACTTGTCTTCAACATCTGGCCATTCATTTTCATCTAGAAATCCTGTAGTCAAGGTGACATTTGGATATTTTTCTTCAATTTCTTTTGGTAAATTATATGTAATTTTAACAAGAGACATGGTTTACCTCACTTTTTAGTTTTAGATATGAAATTAGATGTAAAGGTTGGTGCTGTGGATCTCAATGGTTTCAATTTTTGAACACATTGTTTCAATTTGCCATATGGATATTTACTTGAATTTGTTAATGTAAACATATCTCACCAACCTCAACTTTCTAAATTTTTATATTTTGTTATTGATTATTTCTAAATTTTAGAATCCACCTGATGAGCCACCACCAGAGAAACCTCCGCCTGAGAAACCACCACCAGAGCTATCAGAACTGAAAAATCCACCAGAGAAATCGCCACCAGAACTACCATCATCAAAACTTATGATGATAACAAATGCAATACCTACGATTATAACCAGTCCAACTACAAGAATCATTGCATTCCAATTATCAGCATCATTGGATTTTAATTTTTCACCATAAAACGTGTCACCAAGGTCTTTGACCATAGATAGAGTGCCTTTATCCCATTCTTCATCAGATAAAGCATCTTTAGCACGTTCTCGAATAATTCTTGTTTGGTTATCTGTAATCTTGGTTGCAACATTATCAGACGTTTCAATACGATATTTTCGGTCATTCGTTGCAATCGTTACTAAAACCCCATTGTTAGTTCCTGAATACCCAATTTTCCAATTACGAGCGGTTTTATTTGAAACTTCTTCAATTGTTTGACCATTCAAATTGTCAATCATCAATACAGCAACCGTGAATTGTTGGTCAGTCTTTTTCCATTCTTCATTGAGTTTTGTAATTTCTTTAATGGTATCCTCACTCAAATGTTTGTGAGGGTCATACACATATGTTTTATCTGGCAATGATGTTGGGATTTTTTCATTGGTTTCTGAACATGCGGATAGAGTTAGAACTGAAACCAAGACTGTGATGAACAGTAAAATTTTTTTCATTAGATTACAAAAAAGGTTCATGTTAAGACATGAACCAAACCTTTCTTTAATTTTTCAAATCAACTACAGGAGCTTTTTGTGCATCTTTATCTGATTTATAGAGTTCTACTTTCTCAAATCCAAACATTGATGCGAATAGGTTAGATGGAAACCTACGAATCTTTTTGTTGTATTTGGTGGCAGCTTCATTATAATCATTTCGAGCAACAAAAATACGGTTTTCTGAACCCTCAAGTTCCGTAATTAAGGCTGATACATGAGTATCAGATTTAAGTTGAGGATAATTTTCAACAACTGCAAGTAATCGTGATACCGCTGAATCCAATTCACCCTCAGCTTTAATTTTATCAGAACCAGAACTTGATCCGATTTTACTACGAGCATCACTAATAGCTTTGAAGACTTCAGTTTCATGATCCATGTAACCCTTAGTGGCGTTTACCACATTAGGGATAAGTTCATAACGACGTTGAAGTGCAGTTTCAATTTTAGCAGATGCTTGTTCAACATTCATTTGTGATGAAACAAGTCCATTGTACATCATTCCAAAAAATACAGCTAAAAGAACAATAAATCCAATAACTGGTAGTAATAATTTTTTCATGTTTATCCTTTCAATTTACAAAATAACCTTGTGGTATTTTTATACTTTAGATATTTTTATTATATCAGAGACCTTACTATTTTGCAAAAACAATTATAGAAAAATGTTGGAACTTATAGTAACTTAACTTTCTAAAATTTCATTTTCTAATATTTTTGCCGTTTGACCTTGGAAAAAGCCAGTTCTATACATTTCTGGATCTAACTGGTGAGTGGGTGCAGAATAGTTGTGACTGGCACCATTTGTGACTTTATCAACATATTGATTAACAACTTGTGGTGTTGTGAGAACAAGTTCATATTTTTGGTTCGTTTTGACCAATTCTTCTTGCTGCTCTCGCAATTTCTTTTGTAAACCTCTTAAGAACCCTTTGAGATAGGATGTTCGTTGATGTTTGGATACACCTTTCATTCGTTTCAAACGATATTTGAGGTAAAGAAGTGCACCCGTAAAGGTCTTCTGAGCAATTTTTGTATCTACATCAAAACCGTAAAATATTAACTTTGTTTCATAACGATCATAATCAATATTGTAAACACGTTGTCTTGTGACTCGGCATCTAAAATGCTTGGCAATGATAACAGATAGTTCAGTCTGCCACCAGAAGACACGAGTTTGCTGATAGTGTTGAGTTGTGACAGTTTCATCCTTTTTGGAACTTAATTCCTCAATTTGGCTCATATCAACATTGTGTTTTAACATCAATTTTTGAGCTAATAGAATGGCATTTTGACCCTCAGCATCATCAGGTGTATCAGCTGCTAATTCAAGAAGATTTTTAATTTTATCTAAGATAGAATCTAAATTAAGATTTGATTGATTTGTCATTGATGACTACCTCATTACATGTAACCATCAATAATTTGATACAAATCACGTTCTGAGAGTCTTTTTAAAATGTCAATCACTTTTGAAATGACATCTTCTTGTGTATCATTTTCGTCATCTTCATCATCGTCAAAATCATTACATTCAAGTGGGATGAGATCACCTAGAATCATAGAACTGTATTCAATTAGTAAACTAACTAGAAAGGCTTCTGAGTTATCAAATGGATTGATTTGATAGGTTTCAAGCCATTCTGAAGAAACAGCAATTGAATCATAATATTGAGACAGAATTTTATTTGTTTTGTACGTAGAATAAGTATAAGTACCATCTACTACATATCGTTCAAATAATTGGTGAACAAATTCATCAATATTATCTCTAGTCAACTCAATTTCTAAATTATATTCAGCTAAGTTTTCAAGTTCATCAACCAATTGATCACGAGCATATTCAGCAAAGGTATCTTTTGGATAAACAATTGCATATTCAGACATGGTGACACGCTTCATTCGTTCTAATAGTAGGTAATCGTCTGATTTAACAGCATAGTTTGTCAACAATTTATTTAGAACTTTACTATTTTCCTCACCATCATCCCAAGAAAGTTGACTTAATTTTTCATAATCTTCTTCTGGAAGTTCAAGAGTTACTGTTAGAGTTTTTTTCATAATGGTTATCCTTTCAATAAAGCTTGTGCATTTTTCAAATCATCCTCACTCATACGAGTTCCTAACATATTGATTTCAATGAATAATTGAATCAATGTATCTAATGATGGTCGCTCATACAAATAATTTTTAGATCTATATACAGTATATTTAACATCATGGTAATATAAGAATTGTTGGTCAGAATAGGTTAATTCTGAGTAATAGTGACCATTTACTGTGAACTTATCGTCCATGAAATCAAAGATTGTTTTGAGACGTTGTTTACCATCTAAAACCTCATAAATCAATTCTTTTTGGTTATCAGGTCTGTATCGAACAAAGGTTGGTTTAATTTCAGCAATATGGTGATATAAATTCAAAATATAACTTTCTTTTTGTTCATCTGTCCATACAAAGTCACGTTGATATTCTGGATTTAGTTCAACCAATCCTTTATCATAGTCATCTTTTAATTGATAAACATTTGTAGTGATGTCAGATGATTTTGAGACTTCTGTTGCATAAGACACTTCTTTTTCCAAAGAGTCAATTCGTGGCACAACATTTGCTTCAAAAATATAAGTTAGACCATACATTTTATAGTCATGGTGTTCTGATTCAAATGTTACATGAAGTTGGTTCTCATCATCAATATAATATTTGATTAGAAATGGCGATGCTCCATCAGGTGAATACATATTTTGATAATTCAACATGTGGGTGTTGGGCACTAATGTTGAAATAACAATATCCTCATTCATCAATTTATCTGTAGATGATGTGGGTGTGTTAATAGTGATACTAATAGATGGTTCTGTCATGTTTGTTATCCTTTCAATAGATTGAGTAGCTTAAGTTAATGTAACAACTTTAAATTCGCCAATTTTAAGAATATCATCATCTGAAATGGAATTCAAATATTCATGAACAATATCTGCTTTTCGATTTTCATCAAATTGATTAAAGTGTTTATATCTGGCATGTTCACCTGCTTCAAAATTATCATATTCTGAATCAAATAACATAGACCGCCAATAATCAGCAAATTCACGTTTTGCATCATCTTCTGATTCATAAACTTCGTCTCGAATGTATTTTAGTTGTGTGTCATAGATACCATAGTTGGTCATAAATGGTCCTTTCTTTTAGTTTAATAATTATAACAATGAAAATAGGAAAATTAATATATACAAATAAATTGAGCCATTACATATATTACATAAATAGCACCAACAATTCCAAGAATTGTCTTCATATGTTCAATTGTGTTTTCATATTTATCTTTTGATCCACATAAAGCGATGGTTGTTACAAATGGAATTAATAATAATAGTGGTGTTGTATATAAATAATCTCGATATTGTGTAAATACTTTAGAATAGGATAATTTTGATAATGATACAATATCAGATTCTTCAAATGTATAGGTATCATTTTTCTTAATATTTTGAGATTCCAAATATGAAACCTGTTTAGAAATTGTAATATCTTCATTATAACCATTTTTAGTTTTTACATCAATATAATAAACATTTTTGCCACCTATTAGGTTTTGACTATAACTAGTAACATCTTCAACTATGCCAGTTTTCTGACTTGTGTTATAACGATAGTTATGTATAGAAAATGCCATTTTAATCTCATTTACAACACAATATCCCATAATAATAAGTGTTGTGATTAAAATTAAATAAGATAGTGTTGAAACTAGGGTCGTTTTAAATTTTTCCATATTTATTCATCTTTCTAAATTATTTTATATTGATAGTAGTGTTAAAGTTATCAACATGAGCATAGATATGTAAAACACTGTACCTGTTATAAATATTAGATATTGACTTAATACACACCATGATTTATATTTAGTTGTCACAAAATCTACAAATAATAAATCTCCAAATGTTCGTTTCAGAATCACATATGCACTACATGAAATTATTGAACATAGTATGAGTAAATAAAGTGTATTTCTAAAATCATTTTCCAAATCTTTATATGATTTTTGTGACAGTGGTGTGGTGGTCTTAAATTTATAGGTATCATTGATATTTAATCCCCTTGCTTCCAGATATGATACATCAACATTAAATGTGTGTTTTTTATCAAAACCATTTTTAGATTCAACTTTAATATTGTAATTAGTTTTATTATTTGAAATATCAATAATTTTACCAAATTTTTGACTAGATTGATAATCATATTTAACAGATGTTGATACAATGGTGATGACTTGGCTAACATATTTAATGATACCCACACTAGCTACAATGGTTAATAAAACAATAATTATTTTAACAAAGGTGTTGTTGGGTTTAGATTTTGTATTGGACATATTTGGGTAACTTTCTAATAAAAATTAAAAACTAGGTTAAGATATTTTTAACCTAGTTCTTTGGTTTATCTATCCATTGATTTAATCAATGGTTTCAACAACTTTTGTTGGTTCTTGTTGGGATTGAGAAATAGCTTGACCAGTTGCACGACCTGTAAGAGTTGCTTGAATGAGATCACGAATGTCTAGACCCATACCATTAGTGATTTGGTTCATAGATGTCATGATATCTCCAACCATCTTACCTGAATTACCCTCACCATACATAGTGATAGAGTCTACGTTGGCAAGTGGTGTTGCAACAGCTTTTGCAATTTCTGGTAATACGTTTACTAACATTTCTGTTACAGCTGCATCGCCATATTTCTTCATCGCTTCAGCTTTACGATCCAAACCATCAGCTTCAGCTTCCAGTTTCAATTGGATAGCTCGTGCTTCAGCTTCACCACGTTTAGCAATTGCAATCGCATCTTGTTCAGCTACGAAGCGAGCTGCTTCAGCTTCAGCTTTCTTAGCTTCAGCGGCACGTTGAGATTCAAATAGTTCTGCTTCAGCGGCACGTTGACGTTTAGCCAATTCAGCTTCAGCTTTCTTTTCTTCAGCATATTTTTCAGCATCAGCTTTTGCCTTAATTTCAGCTTCCAAACGTTGACGTTGAACTTGAACTTCACGTTCTTTGATAACAGCTTCTTGTTCTTGTTTCACAATATCAGCATTTGCAGATTCAAATTCTACGTCTTTCCGTTGAATTTGTGATTCAATGTCATAGGCTGCATCTGAACGAGCACGTTCAACATCAGCTGATTTCTTCAAACGAGCTTGTTCAATCGCAAGTTCATTTTGTTTTTGAGCAATTTCAAGATCTGCAGCAATTCGTGCATCATTTGCAATTTTATCAGACTCAGCTTGTTGTTGAGCGATTTCTTGTTGTGCTTTAGCTTTTGCTTTAGCTGCTTCTTTACGAATTTGTTCAGTGTTGTCAATACCAAGGTTTTCGATAACACCGTTACCATCGGTTAAACCTTGAATGTTAAAGGCAACAATTTCAAGACCCATTTCTTCTAGATCTTTAGTTGCATTTGTTTGAACTGTTTCTGCGAATTTTGATCTATCAGTTACGATAGTAGCCAATTCCATTTGACCAATGATAGCACGTAAATGACCTTCCAATGTGTCACGGATTTCAGCAGCGATTTCATCAGATGTTTTGTACAAGAAGTTGCGAGTAGCAGCTTTAAATAAGTCAGGTTTTTCTGTTCCAATTCTAACTTTAACAGCGGCATCAACTTTCACATTGATATAATCTTTTGTTGGAACGTAGTCAGATGTCTTCGCATCAACTGAAATCATTCCTGCAGTCATTTTATCTACACGTTCAATTAGTGGAAATTTCCAACCAGTCTTACCATGAATGACACGTTGACCACGAGGTCCAGAAATTACTTTAATTTCACCTGGACTTGCAGATACAAATCCTGATGCAATAACAGCTCCAATGAGTACGACTAGTACTCCAATTGCAATTAGAATAATCATTTAGTTATTCTCACTTTCTGTATAATTGATTTTATATACAGTATAAACTATTTACAATTTTTTGACAAGGTTTGTTTTACAGTAAATATCAGATTTTGGAAATAATATTATAAAATATTAGTTCTCTATGAAACTTTTTGATAGTTACTCAAATTTTGTTGAGCAAGTTTATAGGTTTTAGGATCTTTTTCTAACAATAAAGCGTTTCGACCTGTTTCTAAACAAGCAATACCAATATTAGCTGAACCAGTATATTGGTCTAAAACTAATTCGTTTGGTAAAGTGATATAATCTAACAATTGCTTAAACAATTCAACAGGTTTTTCAGCCTGATGAATTCGTTCAGTTTTTGAAACATTTTCAACATCAAAGATGGTTGGTAGCATTTTAGATGTACCTTTCATTCGATGAATGGGTAATTGATATTGGGTAGATAAATCAGCCATTTCTTGACTTGTCAAGCCTTTTGTTTCAATATCTAGGTTTACTAGTTGAGCTTTGTTTTTCTTAGTATCTAATTTTAGAGATCGAGCCTGACCTTTGGTAAAGAACACCATCTGTTCTGTATTTTTAGCTTTACGACCAGTGTTTGCAACAAAATTTCCTTTTTTCCAATTTACTGTGGAATAATATTCTAAACCGGCTTCTTTTGCAAATTGCTTACACTGATAAATATATTCATAGTTATTAGCATTTTCTTCTGCAAAAAATTCAACTAAAAAAGCGCCATCTTTTAAGACACGCGCTTTTTCGTTGAAATCTTCTTGGATATAGTTAAACACATTATAGTCTGCAAAACTACGATTTCCACCTTTGTTTGATTTTTGATCATTATATGGGTGGTCTGTAATAATACAATCAATTGTTCCATCATGAATCATAGACAAGTCACGACCATCACCTTGAACCAACAGGACTGAATTATCGTTATGATCAACCATGGTGAAGACACCTTGGGATACACGTTTAAATAATCCTTTGTCAATACCCTCATAAATTCGAGCACGAATGGAATGACGTTTGTCAGTTGATGTAACAGACTGATATGCATCATTTAATGTGAAAGGTTGGTTAGGTTCAAGTTTAGATGAAAGTTCTTTAATGATGGACATATGTAATACCTATATTCTAATTAGTTTTATTATTTTGTGAATCGTTTCTTTGTTACAAATGCAGCTAGTCCGAGACCCATAACAGTCAGAGCCAATGATTTAAGAACTGTATCACCTGTTTTTGGTAACACTTTCTTTTCAGATTCAACTTGTGGTGTTGGGGTACCAGGTTCATCTGATTTTGGTGTTTCAGGTGTCTTAGGTTCTTCATCTTTAGGTAACTCAATGTGCAATTCTGGTAAATCTAGCACTGGTGCATCGTTAGGAACCGTTCCAAATGGTAACTCAGGCTTATCTAGCACTGGTGCTTCATTTGGTACAGTGCCAAATGGCAATTCAGGTTTGTCTAGTACTGGTGCATCATTCGGTACAGTGCCAAATGGCAATTCAGGCTTATCTA
>ERZ773068.1831-NODE-1831-length-10252-cov-8.852800_pt1 | contig 10252 bp, 7 predicted proteins | sample MGYA00580620_ERZ773068 | MGnify/ENA primary metagenome ERZ773068 (study PRJEB29015, sample SAMEA2737983) | human oral metagenome | biome: human oral; feature: human-associated habitat; material: dental | place: China | collected 2101 ... | reverse complement strand
GAACGAGATCGACGGTGGCACCGTCGATCTCGTTCGAGAATGTCGACCTCGTCGGGGGTAGGAGGGCCTAGAGCCTGCCGGCCATGGCCGAGGACACGAGGTTGCCGCCCGGCAGCGGCCCGCCCCGCGCAAGCGCCCGGCACCACTGATCAGTCGTGGCCACCGACGCCCAGTTGGAGTGCAGAAGAGTCATGAGCATCGCATGGATCGCCTCGGCGTCCGCCGCGCCGGCCTGGTTCCGCAGATCGATGGCCCCGGTGGCGTCGGAGAGGACCTCGGTGGCCAGGCCGAGCGTCTCGGCCTGCGCGGCGGAAGCCAGGATGCAGTTATTCGCCATGAACCCCACAAGGGTCACGGTGGTGATGCGCTGCTCCTGCAGCCATGGGCCGAGGCCAGTTCCGGCGTAGATGGAGCCGTAGTGCTTGATGACACTCTTCCAATCAGGAGAGTGACGCCGCTCGATGCGCGGGTCGAGCCGGAAGCCGCTGCGGTCCGGATCGAAGACGGTCCCGCCGGGCTTTCCGGAGTGCTGCACGCAGACGACAGGAACTCCCGACTCCTCCGCCGCATCGAGAGCCCGCTCGATGCTGTCAAGACAGGCATCGGGATGCGGATGGCGAATACGAAGCGGGCCGCGAGCATACTCGCGTTGGACGTCGACGAGCACGAGTGCTCGGCGCGGAGCGGCAGGACAGTTCATAGGGGCCTCCTGACGGGGAAGATCCTTCGGTATACGAGCCAAGAAACGTCGCGATGCCAGGATGCTCGACGCTCGCCGGCCGCCACCAGTGGCACAAATGCTGTTCTACGATGGTTTCATGCCAGCATCGGATCCGAGACGGAACATGCGTCTGCACATCGCCGTCTACGCCTTCGACGGCGTCACCATGTTCCACCTGTCGATCCCCCAGGCGGTCTTCGGCTCCGTCGCACGCCTGGGTCTGGCCGACTGGGAGGTCGGCCTGTTCACGACACGCCCCGCACCCGGGCGGGAGTCGCCGGAGTCCGGGATCGACTCGCCCGCCTCGATCCGGACGGCCGAGGGCTATCTCCTCGACGGCCTGAGCGGCCCGGGCCTGGCGGAGACGGCCGACGTCGTCGTCGTGCCCGCCTGGTTCGCCGACGGACGGCAGGCCGGTGCTGAGCTGTGCTCGCTCCTGGAATCGGCTCATCGGCGCGGCGCCGCCGTCGTCGGCCTGTGCCTGGGGGCGATTCCGCTGGCCGAGGCCGGGCTGCTCGAAGGGCGCCGGGCCACGACCCACTGGCGGGCCTTCGAGCCCTTGGCGCACGAGCACCCGGAGATCGACCTGGACGACTCAGTGCTGTACGTCGACCACGGCGACGTCCTGACCTCCGCCGGAGCGGCCTCCGGGCTCGACGCGTGCCTCCACCTGGTGCGCTCTCGCCTGGGAGCCGATGCCGCCAACACGGTGGCGCGCCATCTCGTCGTCGCACCGCACCGGGAGGGCGGACAGGCGCAGTACATCGAACGACCGGTGCCGCAGCACCCCCGGGCAGACCCCGTGGGCCAGGCCATGGCCTGGGCGCTTGAGCATCTGGCCGAGCCCCTGCCGGTGGACAGGCTGGCAGGAGCCGCGCAGATGAGCGTCCGCTCCTTCATCCGCGCCTTTCGGAGCGCAACCGGCGACACGCCCGCCGCCTGGGTGAGGTCCCAGCGCGTGGGGCAGGCGCAGCGCCTCCTGGAGAGCACCGACCTGACGGTCGAGCAGGTGGCCTCGGCGTGCGGCTTCGGCAGCGCCGTCACGATGCGTCAGGTCTTCTCCGCAACCGTGCGAGCCGCCCCATCCGCCTATCGACGCCGGTTCCGCACCCGGGACGGCACAGCACCCCGCCTCGAGAACCGGCCAACAGCCCCTCGATAGCTCCTCGACAGCCTAGGCCCTGAATGATCGGCTCCGAGGCGGCGGGTGGACCCAGCGACCCGGCATACCCCAGCGTCAACGGCGGTTGGCGATGACACCGTGCAGGAGATGTCCCGTCAGTAGTCTCGACGCATGAGCGTCGACATCCTGATCTTCGATCCTGCGGCCGTCAGCGACGCCGACTTCCCGGCCTGGTGGGAGGAGCAGTCGGAATGGTCGGAAGACCATTCCGACCCCAATCCGGCCGTGACCACCCCCGAGCTCCAGGCCTTCTACGCAGACATATGCGACCAGTTCTCGAACATGGATGCACTGACGGACGAGGAGCTCGATGCCGACCCCGGCCTGGATGTGGTGTGTCAGGACATCTGAGACAGTGCTTGGTGGGTGGTGAGTTGGTTGTGTGGGGTGTGGTGTGCCTAGTGGGCGTGGTTGTCGTCGGTGTTGCACATGGGAGCCTGGGGCCTCTGCGGGGCGAGGATTAGTTTTTGTTGGAATGACGGTCTTTTCCGGCGAGGGTCGTGTGTGGTGATTGGGCTCCCATGTGCGGTCAGGGGGGTCCACGCACATGGGAGCAGGATCGTGGTTATTGCTGGCGTTGCTGTTCCGCATGATTCCGCGGTTCCCACCGACGCCGAGTGCACGCGAGTGTGCAACACCCAGCCCCCCCCCGGCACACGCAGGCACTGACAAAGCCGCCCCGCAGCGGTGAGGCCCGACCCGTGCGATCTTCAGCCCCGAGACATCGCACCCCGCACCGGAGTGACGGAACGCGACCGATCTCGGCACGGAGTGCGACCGATCTCGGCACGGAGTGCGACCGATCTCGACGCGGAACTGGACCGATCTCGACGCGGAACCGGACCGATCTCGACGCGGAACCGGACCGATCTCGGCGAAAGGGGCGCAGGGTCAGGCGGGCGGGCAGGCAGGCAGGCGGTCAGGCGGTCAGGTCCCTGCGGTTACCGGCCGCGCCGGCGACGAGAAGCAGCACCACCGCGAGCACCAGGCACACCGCGGGGCCGACCCACGGCCCGCCCGACCCCAGCAGGAGCCGCACTCCCCCACTGGCCCCCGCCTCGGGCACAGGCAGATGAGGCACGTGCGTGAAGGGCGACAGGTCAAGCACCCACTGCGGGGCGCGAGCCACCGGCCCCAGCACCGAGATGCCCAGCGCCAGCAGATAGGCGCCCCAGCCCAGGGGCCGGGCCAGCCGTGGAGCCAGCGCATGAAGGGCCAGCAGCCAGGCGCCCGCCAGCAGCCCCGCGGGAAGCTGAGCCGCCAGTCCGGCCGCGATACCGCCGACCAGGACCCACGGCTCCGCGGTTGCCGACGAATCCTGGGCGCAAAGAGACGGCACCGCACCGACCGCCAGCCCCAGAGCTATGGCCGCCAGCACACCCGCGCTCCCGCAGGCCAGCAACAGGACCCGGGCGGCGAGCCACTGCCGCCTGGACACCGGTGCGGACAGGACGGCGGCCGTCAGCCCGCGCCCCTCCTCGCCCACGACCGCCCCGGCCAAGGCCACGGAGCAGGCGGCGGCCAGAATCCCGCCGTAGCCGATGATCATGGACAGGTAGCTCTGAACACTCAACTGGTCGCCGAAGAAAGCCTGCATGGCCGGGTTGTCCGCAACCATCTGCTGAAAGGAGTCCTCAACAGTGGGGGCGAAGATTCCGTAGGTCAAACCGAAGACCAGACCTCCCATCGCCCACCAGCCCCGCAGCGAGGCACTGGTGCGCAAGGCCAGTCCCAAAGCGCCTGCGGGTCCGCGGCGACGGGAGCGCCAGGCGCCCGCGCTCGCCACCAGCCCCTCGCCCAACTCGCGCCGTGCGTGCAGGACGAGCCCCGCCCAGACGAGGACGACGGCGACACCCGCCAACAGCCCCAGGGGAGCCCAGCGCAGGTCCACATACACGCGGCTCTGCTGAATAAGGCCGATCGGGGTCAGCCAGGACAGGAGGGAGACGGCACTGTCGGTGCTGTCGGTGCTATCTCCACCACCGCTGGAACCGGCGTCACCCAGGCCGCGCAGGAGGAACCAGACCAGAACCAGCATGAGGCCGCACCCGCGAGCCGAGCGGGCCGATGGCGCCAACGCCGCCAGGACCAGTCCGCTTCCGGCCGCGGCGAGGGTCACGAGGAGCAGCCCGAGCCCCACCACCAGGCAGCCGCCCGGATCAAGACCTCCGGCCAGGGCGGCCAGGGAGCACAGCCCCGACATCACCACCCCGGCCAGGACCGTGGCGCTCAGAGCCGCCCGGGCGCTCGCGCCGCGTCCCACAGGAGCGGAGCGCAGCAGCTCGCTCGGACCGCCCTCCTCGTCACCGCGAGTGCGGGAGACCACCATGAGTACCCCCATGAGGGCGGCCACGAGGGCCAGCCAGCCCAGGGCCTGGGCGGCGAAGAGAGCTCCCATGCTGGGAGCGGTGGGAGCGGCCGCGTCCATGCCGAAACCGGGACCGGTGAAGACGGCGGCCGCCGGAGTGGAGTAGGTCAGGGCGGCCGCCTGCCGCTCCTCGACGGTGGCGTACATGGTGTTGAACATGAGGATGCAGTAGAGGGTCAGGCATCCTCCGCCCAAAGACCATGCCAGGATGCTGCGCCGCTCACGGCGCAGAGTCAGACGGGTCAGCGCAGACGGCACCGCGCCTCCGGATCTCCCGGCAGTGACGGGTGAAACGGCGCTGCTCACGACTCCGCCCCCTCTCCCTGCAATCCGGCCGGAGCCCCGGAATCGGCGACGACCCCGGCCGTTGCGGCGTCCTTCATGCTCTCGGCGTCTGCACTCCCGGCGTCCCCGTAGTGGCGCAGGAAGAGCTCCTCAAGGCTGGGCGGGGAAGCGGTGAGCGAGCGCAGCCCGAGGGCCGCGAGGCGCTCCATCACCTCGGCGTTGCGGTCCGGCTCAATACTGAGCGCCACCTCCCAGCCCCCGCCGTCGGCCTGCGGGCGGGCCATGGAGCGCAGCTCGCGGACGCCGTCCAAGCGCTCCAGGCCCTCCGGGTCGCGTTCGACGACGGCCTGGACGCGTGTGCGCAGCAGTCCCCGGATCCGCTCCAGGGGGCCGCTTTCGACGGTGCGCCCGGCGCGCACGATGGTGACGGTGTCGCAGAGCCGGTCGACCTCGGACAGGATGTGGCTGGAGAGCAGGACCGCTGTGCCGCGCCCGGCGGCCTCGGCGACGCACTGACTGAAGACCTCCTCCATGAGCGGGTCCAGTCCGGAGGTGGGCTCGTCCAGGATCAGCAGTTCCACGGGCTCACTCAGGGCGGCGATGAGGGCGACCTTCTGCCGGTTGCCCTTGGAGTAGGCGCGAACCTTCTTGGAGGGGTCGAGCTCGAAGCGCTCGATGAGCTCGGCGCGCCGCGCAGCCTGCGCGGCATCATCAGATCCGCCTGAGCCGCCCGCCCCTCCGCCACGACGACGGCGCAGGGAGGCGAAGGCATCCAGGGTCTGACCCCCGGTGAGTCCGGGCCACAGGGCGACGTCACCGGGCACGTAGGCCAGGCGCTCGTGGAGAGTGACGGCGTCATTCCAGGGATCGGCGCCGAAGAGCCGGGCGCGCCCGTCGTCGGCGCGGATCATGCCCAGCAGGATGCGCAGGGTGGTGGACTTGCCCGCGCCGTTGGGGCCGAGGAAGCCCGCCACCTCACCGGGGGCGACACTCAGGTCCAGGCCGTCCAGGGCGCGGGTGGCGCTGCGGCCCCGGCCGAAGGTCTTGGTCAGGCCCACGATATCGACGGCGGGCGTGGAGCTGTTGGGGTGAGCCGCGCCGGGTCGGCGGGCATCGATCGATGTGGCGGCGGGTTTCATGAGTCCTCCTGAGACGAGTGGGATGGGGAGGAGTTGGGGTCACGGGACGGGCCGTGAGATGAGTTGCGGGTGGCGCTGTCGGGGGCGGGGTCAGGTGCGGGAGCGGTCTCGGCATCGCCAACAGGGGCGGCAGAAGCGTCGGAAGCGGCAGAAGCGGCCTCGGGATCCGCCGTGGCCCGGACGTAGTCGGCGTAGAGCCCGGGATCGGTGAACAGGGGACGGGAGTAGAGCTCGGCGGAGACGGGGCCGTAGCGGTCGATGAACTCCCGGACGGCCACCTCGATATCGCCGGGCTCGGATGCCTCGTAGCGCAGGAAGAGCAGAAGCGCACCGAATCCGGCGTAGAGCAGGTAGCGGGCGCGGGCCTCTTCGTTGTGCGAGGGCGTCACGGTGCCCGCCTTCACGGCGTCGGACATATAGGAGACGGTGTCCCCCACGAAGAGGTCCATCAGCGTGGTGGCGAGCTCTCCGCCCTCCATGAGGGAGCGCATGGCGTAGGCCGTGGCCGGGATGTACTCCTCCACCTGCGACATCTGGGTCATCAGGTCGGTGGGACCGCCGAAGTACGTCGAGGAGCGCTTGACCTCCTCGGTCAGACGCAGCACCTCGGCGTCGCAGGCGCGGCGCAGGCCGTCCTTGGAGCCGAAGTGGTGGGTGATGAGCCCGGCCGTCACTCCCGCGTCGGCCGCGATGGTACGCAGACCCGTCCCGAAGCCGTCGCGCGCGAAGCGAAGCAAGGCGGCATTGCGAATGCGGGCGACAGCGGTGAGGTCCGACTCGGGTATCGACGATGTTGAACGCACGACCAGCATGCTATACAAGCGTTCAATGCGACGCAAGAGGCGCCCTCACATGCTCCCGCCAGGCCCCGCCCCGGGCACCGAGCCCCGGAGACGGAGGCCGCCCATGACGGCCGACACCGCACCACCTCGACATCGACATAGCCCTTCACGGTCTTCGACGCCTCGGCGCCCCGAAGCGTCGAAGACCACCGACACCCCGTCTCTCACCCCGTCCCAGAAGATCCGACATACCACCCCGTGACCATATTGAGCCGTTACGATCAGATCTCTTTCCTTGAGACGTCCGACAAGCCGTTGTTAATCTCCCGAGGCAAATGCGGAATGGAGTGAAGCACCCAAAAGCATGAATTTCTCCGCCATTTCCGCATTGCCCCATATCCCCTTTCTGAGAGGACATCCATGTCTTTCTTATCGCGCGTGCGCGCTCCTGGGAGATCGGCCATCGCCAGCGCCATTGTGGCAATGCTGGTTCTGGCGGCCTCCTGGGTCGGGCTGACCTACTCAACCGCTCAAGCGGCGATCAATGAGAATATCAAGGTCAGCGATCTCTCACTGATTCCCTCCAACGGAAATGGAGTTGAGGACCCCACCTACAACAAGACCAAGGTCAATGACATCCTCAAGCTGAAGTTCACCTGGGATGCCACCACCGCCGACCCCAAGAGCGGCCAGTCCTTCCAGATCGGACTACCGAGTCAGTTCAGCAACCGCGAGAATCTGACGGAGCCGATGACGGTGACCCACAACGGCGCCGATCACAAGATCGGCGAGTGCGTCATGGACGCCCAGAACATCACCTGCACCTTCAACGACACCCTCGACACCCTCAGAGGGCAGGGCTTCAACGGCCTGAACGGCAAGGGCTCCGCACTGGTCGTGGCCTCCGAGGCCACTGAGGACAGCACTGCGACGATCGACGCCAATGGGCAGAAGACCGCCGTGCCGATCCCCGGCGGGCGCATCACCGAGAACCGGGGCCTCAACTACACGCCCGAGACCCTGCGCAAGTGGGCCTTCGACGTCACCGCCGCTTCGAAGCAGATGGACTGGGAGATCACCCTCGGCCCCTCGCAGCTCAAGGACGCCCTGGCGGGGGCGGGCACTCCCATCGCATTGGATGGACAGACCCGCTCCACCATCACCATCACCGACGAGCTCAGCCCCGGTCAGGCCTACTCCCAGGACCTCTCGCAGTGGCGGTTCAACATCGGCACCAGTTCGACCCGCGATGACGTCTACGGGCAGGTCACCGACGCCGCCGGAAACGACCAGGACACCTCCCAGGGAGACTTCGATCTCGCGGTCGCCATTGATGGCAACCGGGCCACGATCACCATCACCGGCCCCTTCGCCGCGGACACGAACTACAACGTCTACTACTCCTCGGTGCCCACCTCCGACAGCGGGACCGTCCGGCCCGGACTGGAGTACAAGAACCACGCCCAGCTGAAGGGCACCGATCAGGACTCGTCCTGGTCCGTCTACTACACAAGGTCCTTCACCATCGACGTGGAGCTCGCCCCGGGCTTCGGCGGTTTCAACATCGCCAAGCTGCTCGCCGGCTCGGGCGCGCCGAAGGTGCCCGCCGGCACGACCTTCGACGTCGGCATCGATTACACCCTGCCGGGCGGCGCCACCGTGGACACCTACCCGGGCTGGAGTGCGCCCGGCACTGTCAACGCCGATCGCACCGGAGGCCACACGACCCTGAAGGTCACCAGCGGAGACACCACGACATACCCGGCGACCTTCCCGACCGGCACCGTGCTCACGCTCAGCGAGGACACCTCCACGGCCTCCGCGACCCCGGAGCGAACCACCTGGGGCGCCCCCGAGTTCACGGTCGGCGACCAGGCCGGCCCCACCTTCACCATCGCCGACCAGAAGTCGACGGCGGTGACGCTGAAGAACACGTCCGAGGAGACGGTCGTCCCCACCGGCAAGTTCTCGGTCGCCAAGACGGTGAGCGGTGATGGCGACTTCGCCAACTCCAACTTCGCCTTCACCTACACCTGCAACGACCCCGCGGCCACCACGGGCACACTGAACGTCCCCGGCGATGGCACGGCGGTCACGAGCCCCGAGCTGCCCGAGGGAACGAGCTGCACGATCAGCGAGGACACCGCGTCGGCGGCGCAGGCCGGATACTCGCTGACGCCCACGCTCTCGGCGAGCTCGGTGACCATCCCCGCAGGCGACGTGGTGGCCGTGACGGCCACTAACACCTACTCGCGCGACACCGGCACCTTCTCCGTGGTCAAGAAGGCCGTGGAGTCCGAGGGCGCCCAGCCCGAGCCGGCCGATCTGCTGACGCAGAAGGAGTTCACCTTCACCTACACCTGTGATGACGCCAGCGCCACCACGGGCACGGTGAAGGCCAAGGGCGACGGCACCACCGTTCTGTCCAACGTGCAGCTGCCTGTGGGCACCTCGTGCACGATCACCGAGGACGAGGCCGGCGCGCAGGTGCCCGGATACACGCTGACGGCCCCCGAGGCGCAGACGGTGAAGATCGAGGCCAAGGACCAGGTGGTGGAGGCGTCCTTCACCAACACCTACACCGCGCCGAAGCCGACGCCCGAGCCCACGCCGGAGCCCAGCACCACGCCGACGCCTGAGCCCACACCGGAACCGAGCACCACGCCGACGCCCGGGCCCACACCGGAACCGAGCACCACGCCGACGCCCGAGCCCACACCGGAACCGAGCACCACGCCGACGCCGGAACCCACGCCCGAGCCCAGCACCGAGCCAACGCCGGAACCCAGCACCGAGCCAACGCCCGAGCCCACACCGGAACCGAGCTCCACGCCGGACGTGTGCGTCACCCCGGCACCCACGGCCTCGACACCGGGACAGCCCTCCACGGACTCGACAACCCCCGAGCCGAGCTCCTCGGAGACGCCGAACCCCTGCACCACGCCCACGGCGGAGCCGACGCCGGAGCCCAGCTCCACGCCGGACGTGTGCGTCACCCCGGCACCCACGGCCTCGACACCGGGACAGCCCTCCACGGACTCGACAACCCCCGACTCGAGCTCCTCGGAGACGCCGAACCCCTGCACCACGCCGGATGGACCGGATGGATCGGATGACTCTCCGAGCTCGCCGGCTCCGGAAGGCGGGTCGTCGCTGGCACACACCGGTGCCAACGTGGCCATCGCGCTCGTGGGCGTGGCGGCCATCGCAGGCGGCATCGCCCTGCTGATCCAGCGCCGTCGGGCCTGATTCCGCTCAGTCCGCATCACTAGGAGTGCCGGTGGGCGCCCTCTCCGGGGGCGTTCACCGGCACTCGTATGTCTCGTGTCTCGGAGGCGGACAGACGAGACCGACATTGTGGGACGAGGTAGACGGTGTCACCGTCGATCTCGTCCCACAATGTCGGTCTCGACGCCGGAGCGAACCACACGGGCCGCTGCGGCGGTCAGGCGCGCGGCTGGCGCTCCGCCCACTCGCGGGGGCTCACCCGGGATCCGGTGTAGAAGGGGGTGTCCTGGCGCACGTGGAGACGGGCCTCGGTGTAGCGCTGGTGGTGGATGACGCCCTCCAGGCGGTCCAGGCTGTCGGCCTCGAAGGCGAGAACCCACTCGTAGTCGCTCATGCCGAACGTCGCGAGCGTGGAACCCTTGACGTCCGGGTACTTCGAGAAGCCATTGCGGCCGTGCTCGGCCATGATGCGGGAGCGCTCCTCATCGGGCAGCAGGTACCAGTCGTAGCTGCGCACGAACGGGTAGACCATGCACCAGTCGCGCG
>ERZ773068.1830-NODE-1830-length-10256-cov-7.098912_pt1 | contig 10256 bp, 12 predicted proteins | sample MGYA00580620_ERZ773068 | MGnify/ENA primary metagenome ERZ773068 (study PRJEB29015, sample SAMEA2737983) | human oral metagenome | biome: human oral; feature: human-associated habitat; material: dental | place: China | collected 2101 ... | reverse complement strand
TCATCGCTGAGCAATTAGTCAAAAACGGCTACCTGGCAGATGTTAAACTAGAAGATGCTAAGCCTCGTGGCGTGCTGGTCGTGACTATCAACGAAGAGGGTACTAACAGCACCATTAACGAGATCACCCGCGTCTCAAAGCCAGGTCGTCGTGTCTACGTCGGCGCTAGCGAGATTCCAAAGGTGAAAAGCGGCCGCGGTCTAGTGCTCATCTCAACCTCAAAAGGTGTCATGACTGGCGCCGAAGCGGCTAAGGCTAAACTTGGCGGTGAGTTGTTGTTGAAGGTGTACTAAAGCATCACAATTACGCCAGAAACATAAGAGCGCTCCTCAAATGGGGAGTGCTCTTAATTAGAGTTTAGCTATAATTGTCGCTCTTTAGCTTTCACTCCTCGAGGTAGTTGGGTGCAAACGTCTCACAGCCCCTGTAATATCTCTCGTGGTGAAGGTCATACGAGCGAATAAGTGTGCCCCAGACAGGCGGATGCGTACCGCATTCTGGCGATAACTATCGAGGATAGCTAGTCTACGGCCAGCGGTTGCATGGTGATGGTTCTAGCCCCCCTGGCAGGTTAGGACTAGTAGAGCAGGTCACATAGAAGGCCTCCTCTCTCTGCAGGCCAGTAAGTATTCCTCCTGATATATGAACTGCTTTTTATTGCAAAGGTAGAGGGAGACTGCGTTTTATTGACTTTATTTAAATAATATGATAGAATTGACAGTTATGAATGCACTCAGAATACCCAGAGATTCCCTACCCGGACAACTTGTACTTATGCGACACGGTCGTACAAGGGCTAATGATTTTTATTCAGCCAGACGCAAAGATGTTAGTTTTGATCCTGGAGAAAGTGAGGAGCTACTTAGTCAGCCCGACTGGAAGCACACTCTTAGTGATTTGGGTATTGAACAAGCTAAAGGCGCTCGGTCTTGGATAGATAGGTATATGGGGGGTCTAGCCACTTTTAATACTTGTTGGACCTCTCCCTATTTTAGAACAAGACAAACCGCCGCAATACTATCTGAGGGAACTGCGATAAAATGGCGTATAGACGATAGGCTTAGTGAACAGGGCTATGGTGAAGCTTCTAATCTGCATATCTTGCAAGAAATGAAAAAGAAGATACAATCGGGGGATAGAGGTAAGAGCGTGTGGAGCTTCTACTTTAACGGCGGTGAAAGCCAAGTAGGACTACAGGGTAGGTTTCGAGATTTTGCAAGAGAGCACTTAACAGGATACGGTGAAAGAGACAGCGTGCTGTTGGTTGCCCACATAGGCCTAATAGGGGTTGCTAGATACTGTATAGAAAGTTGGCTACCAGAAGAATATGACCGACAAGAGCTATTAGAACATTCTGATATCAAGAACGGTTCATTATTAATATATTCCAGGATAAGCCCCTACGATGACTCTATAGTTACTGAAAGATATAGGTGGAGACGCATAATATATCCGATATCAAGCAGTAGTAATAGTGAGTGGCAAGAAATCGCAACAGTTCGTGAATTTACTTCTCAAGAACTGATAGATCAGATTAAGGCAGTCAGGGGAGGTATCTAGTTTCGCATACGTCTAATATTTTTTCTGGATTGCCCCTTAAATATATCATCCTTATATTTTTCGCTAGATATTTGGCGGTCTTATATCTATTAGCAGCAATCTGCTTATTATCGGTGGACTGGAGCGGACAATCGTATCCGTACAGTAGTGTATGTCCGGCTGAGATAGTTTTTGTCAGCTCACCATAAAAATGATACATGGCTTTCTCTTGGTTATACTCATGCACAGTAACCCCATCCTCTCTTGTTACTATGGGTATAACAAAGGCCGAGATAGGCAAAGAAGTTGGATCCTCATTGCGGTTGATGGGAGACTCACCAGAAGCAGCAGCTCGAGACTTTGAATCATCAAGCACTTCACCTAGGCCACCTAAGTAGTGTCCTGTTTGATCTATTTCAAATTTTTCATCAGATAGCCAACTCCAGCGTGCTTGCTTTTGAGCAGTTGAAGCTATAGTGGTTTTTCCTATACCAGACACGCCACCAACAGCAGCTATGGCTACTCCCCCTAAGGCTATTACACTACCGTGGACAGTGTATTGTCCGACTTCTTGGCGTGCCGCCTCAGCATGCAGCGACACATACTTAATGCCAGAAAATATATGATTGATATCGCAATTTATAAAATCATCACCAAATTCAAGAGTAGACGATTGGATTATTTTTCCCGAACCCTTTTGCGGCTCTATATCTTTTTTTACATCGCCTATTGTATACTGCCGCCAGAATCTATGACCTAAAGTGCGATCAATAAAAGAGCCGTCTCCTACTACTTGAAAATGATATTTCATGTTATGAGATACTAAAGTTGCTTGCTCTATCATAAATCTCCTCCAGCTGCTTAATTCTAAATTTCCAAGACCAGTTCTTGGCGATTGTGTCCTGCATTGACTTAGCTAACCTCAACCGAGTACCCTTATTATGTAATAGCTTTGCAAATGCCCCTCTCAATTCTTTAGTATTTCCTGGCGCTATAATGAGACTGTTGCTATTATGGACCGCCAAATCCGTCATACCAGATCCTGAAGTAGTAACTATAGCACATCCCGCGGCTCCCGCTTCAAGCATTGTCGTCAACACTCCTTCCTTGCCCCGCGATGGGCAAGCAAATATCTTTGAATTCTTGTAAAGATTAACCAACGTTTTGTTGTTGGGTGAATTGACAAACAAGACCTGAAGTTCGCGGTCAGAGACAATAGCCTTTAGTCTAGCTACTGCTCTCGGGTGCCCCTTACCGGCTATTGCTATTCTTTGCTTGGGGTCTGCCGCTAGGAGAATATCTTCAATGCCCTTATGTTTTAGAATCCTTCCTACATATAGTATGTCTATAGGTCGATCAGCTTCAATTGCCTCATAAAACGTATCGACTGGAACACCGTTCCTAAACACTTCCATAGGAGTATCAGGATAATGATTATGCCACCAATCGTATATAGAGGTGGAATGCGCTATTGTATAAGATGGATATCCCATGGCTTGATCAATGATTGTGCTGCGATTTTTTGGCGTCCCATGTAAATGTAAACAGTGAGGAACCCCCCTGGGTATATAGATAGCGTCCGTTGACATATGAGTTACCATAAGGTCTGCCCACGCCACTGAGTCTAGATAAGCATCTTGTGCAGATATCCCGAATAGTTGCGCTTCTTTATCCCATATATCCCACGAGATACCGTCGCCAAAAGGCCCCGCCACAGGTACTCTCTCCACATTAATTGACAGTGATTCAGTCAATATTTTCTGGAGAAAATCTTGGAAGTAGCCACTAAGTAATTCGTCGTCAACTTCTCTGATTATATATCTGATACTATGACCAGCCTTAGCCAGCCATATAGCCTGATGCATAGACACTACTTCAGTGCCCCCAATATAGTAACTTGCTCTCGAATTTGAGATGACGATATTCATAGACTACTCCTTGTCTTGATAACTCCAGAAAGAATCTTTATACTTAATAAAACGGAAGCTAAAACGCTCCAATGTATCAATCATCGCATATACTACAAATAGCACCTTATCGGTCCTAGTCGCGTTTTTTATAATGTATCTCCAATTTAATTTTACCCTCTGTAGATTTTGTATATCCTTGTAGCCGGGAATACTTGCGACCAGCCTTTTATCCTCATAAATTCTTCTATAAACCATCCAGTGTCTACGCAGGCTGCTGTAAGGTCTATATATTACTTTTGCGTCATAGCGAACACGAATAACTCCCGGTCCGTATGATTTATAAATCCAAGCTGTAAAGAATACATCGTCACCTAAAACTCCTGAGGGTAGGTCTACTAAATAACTAATAGCCCTAACACACCAAAACCTGCCATGAAAAAATATTTTTAACGTTAATTCATGATCTCCTATATTGGGCTGAGGGCTGTTCTTGCATATTTCATGATATTTTCTTACATCAAAGCAAGATACTTGCGATAAGGGATATCTAGCCCTGACCGAAAGAACCCTAGCTTTTATCGCGGATATACTATAGGGCGATTGGACTATAGGCACCGGGTGTCCACCAACTATGAGTAGACTATTGTGCTCATATAATTCATCAAGCACTATGCTTATGGCATCTTCATCTAGCATACTGTCTGCGTCGGTCTTTATTATTGGAATATTTTTATAATAATTATTACAATATTTTACGAGACTATTGATAGCATTAACATAGCCCTTTTTGCAGTGAAGCGAGTGAATAGGTAGCTTTAGGCGACGGCCGAAACTGGTTACTACGTCCTGAGTACCATCATTGCATCCGTTGAACGCAATAATTATTTCCAGTAGCTGATTGGGTCTAGCTCTTTCCGCCACTAAAGCAAGGGCCTTGAGGGCCTTCCCTATTCGCGGTGCTTCGTTATAGGCTGGAATAATTACTACATACTTCATATTTATGCTAACCTCTGAATACTTGACTATTATTCTAGCACATACTTTAGTATAATACAGCCTATGGAGGAGCAGCATGTTAGCGAATCAATCAATAGAAGAATACGCGATAGCTCTATTGCAGACAAAATAGGCTTTGCTTTTATAAAGCCAGGGTTTGACTGGATAGAGGCTTCCTTCACGAGCAATTTAGAAGGTTTCGGAATTGAAGTAGCGCACAAGAAGCGCCTCATACTACCTGAGCAGGCTTTTGAATTTATCTATAGAGACTCTCGAGAGAAACATTTCTATGCTGACATGAAGCACTATTTGGCAAATCATGCAGTAATCGCAATGATTCTAACATCAGAAAAAGATACTCAGGAAAAATTATTAAGTTTAAAGCACGGGATAAATGGTTATCCAAGCCTAAGAGATTTTTATAGACCTATTGACAAAGTGTGGGTTACAGATGAAGAGATTAATCTATGGAACCATGGAATGCATCCTCGTCAGTACGATATAACGGTGTCTTTAACCCAAGCTAATGCTTTCCATACGGCAGACAGCACCGAAGACGCTCTCATGTCGCTTTGTGCTATAAAAGAAAACGTAGGACACTTTCTGACACCCGGGGATATAAAGTATAATAAATTAGGTTGGCTAGCCCAGGCAATAAATTTAGGAGATATCATGGACACCATAAGAAAAACTATTAAAGCACGCACTTGGAAAGGTGGTAAAGAAATTCACCTAGAAGATCAGGCTCTTCCAGTAAATCAGGTATATGCTTGGCTTTTTACTCACGATAATAAAATAGCCATCGTCTCTAAGGATGGTCGAAAGTGGCAGCTGCCCGGTGGAAAACCAAATAAGCACGAGACCTACTTGCAAACCATCGTACGTGAAGTAGAAGAAGAGACGGGAATTAATACAGACAGCGTATCTAGTCAGTATAAGTTCTTTGGTTATTACGATATCTTGGAAACAGATAGCTTAAAAAATGATGACGAGTACTTACAACTTCGGGTTAGCTTAAAACTTAATAAGAATGCCGATGAGTGTATCTTACATCAACAGAACGAGGACGAAGAGCAAATACAGGAAGAGCAGATACGGTATGCTAAATTTGTAACAGTTGATGAACTCACACAACACATTCCATGGGCAAGCGAAAGCGCAGAGTTGCAGGCCGCTATACAAAGCCAAATAAATAATCTGCCCACCGTGTAAAAGTAGTAGTTAAGCATGGTATAGAGGTGGCAAAATGAAAAAAGTCATCGCTGAACAATTAGTCAAAAACGGCTACCTCGCAGATGTTAAACTAGAGGACGCTAAGCCTCGTGGTGTACTGGTGGTTACCATCAACGAGATCACCCGTGTCTCAAAGCCAGGTCGTCGTGTCTACGTCGGCTCGGCAGAGATTCCAAAGGTGAAAAGCGGCCGCGGTCTAGTACTCATCTCAACCTCAAAAGGTGTCATGACTGGCACTGAAGCAGCCAAGGCTAAACTTGGTGGTGAATTGCTACTGAAGGTGTATTAAATTACGCTTTGTCAGCAATAAAAAGCGCTCGGGGAAAATAATCTCCGGGCGCTTTTAGTTGTCTATCAAATACATCGGCACAACAAGCTAAGACCCCAGCAGTGTAGACAGCAGGGCAACTAAAAATATACAGGCGATTAGCGCGACTGGCATCATGCGCTTCAGGGTGGCTAAGTCTTTTCGCCTCGTGGCAAAGTATGTAGCAAACATCAGTGCACACAGAGGGCTTAACGGTGGTGTGACGAGCAAACACAGAATGAAAATAATAGTATCAAATGATGAACCATTATAAATACCGAAAAAACCATTAAGCGGCACTCCCTTATCAATCACACCAGCAACGGCCACTGGTGGTAATGCGAAGATACTGGCGATAATTGCTGTCGCCTGCCACCACGTCAAACGATCGACAAACCGAGCCAGCCATCGTCGCTTTGTGGTGCTGTCTTGTGGTTTCGCTGCTTCGTCTTGAGATTGCGGCACTTCACTCTGTGGTGGTGTAGCACCCTGAGGTGTTGGCGGCGTTTCAATAGAATCCTTATCCATGATGATATTACTATAGCACATGGCGGAGGATTCTGGTGCTTCCGATATGGGGGCTGGCTCTTGCCTCTATAGTACTGCATGATTTAACAACAATATACCTTGTAAATATTTAATTTTTGTGGTATAGTGCTGGAGTAGTAAAAGGAGTAATGCATGGGAAGAAAAGGCTCTCGGCAGCCCGTGCCAGTGGCTGATATGCTAGTTGACGCGGTATCTAAATGGGAAGTCTAAAGAGGAGCTGAATGGGAAGAGGCCCAGAAGAATATCGATAGGCTCACTAACGAGATAGCTAAGATTGATGCGTTAATAGCTAGCTTGACGAATGTGTGTGCTCAGTTGGTTCAGGAAAAGGATGCTTGGTCGCAGGTTCAAGAAACAGAGGAGCAATCCGCCACGGATGACCTGAAAAATAGGATTATGGAAGCTACAAAGAGGGAGATTGCCAAAACATCCGGACCGATAGGTGAGATTGCATTCCGCGGGGCTGTTCAAGCCGAATTGGCTCCAATTATCTTTGCTGAAATAATGCGACACACCGCCTCACAAAATAATCAACCACAAGAAAGGAATAATCATGACTCATGAATCCCCAGAATCCACTATCAGCGGAAAAATTGGTAACGTTTTGCGCCGACCGCTAGCTAGCTTTATGGGCGTAGTGGCACTGTTTGCCTCTGGCTGCGGCCTGTCGGGGTTGGACGCCAAGCCAGCCCCAGCGACTGTTACCGTGACCACGACAAACAGGCATCCGCAAACGACCGAGGCGCCACGGGCGACGCAAACCGTACGCGTCACTGAAACCGTGACGCCGTCCCCGTCAGAACCAACCTCACGTCCGACAGAGACTATACCGAAAGAGGGAGACATCATCACCGTCGGCGGGCAAATTACCCGTGCCGACGGCGAGAAGTTTGTCGGTGCGTGGGCAGAGAGAACAGGAAAAATAAAATCGGACTGGGTGGAGACTAATCCAACTAGCGACCAGTCGGTCGTTGACACTAAAGACATGGTGGGCGTGATCGGCGAAAAAATAAAAGTTTCCGTTGGTTGTGGTGGAACGAAGAAGGATTGGGGTACAGTAAGCTATTCTGGCTTTACAAAATTTACCGGCAAGGATCTTGATATCACCTGCTATCCTAACGGTAACAACGGCTGGTGCGAGGTAAAAGAGAAGTAGTCTCTCGGCTAAACGCCCCGTTGTCTTGACATGTACCCGCCTCGCAAACTACGATATTCTTATGAAAAATCATAAGGACGTGTTCATGGATCAACGGTAGGCAAAAATGATCCCGTTTCTGAAGCTTCCCGCTACCTCTAAAGCCGACGTTATCACACTGCGAGATGTGTTCTATAACGATATGTTGCGGCTGTTTGTGTTTGGCGTCGTGTTATTAACGTTGTTTTATGGCGTAGGTGTGTTGGTGGCGGCTGCAGGCAATAATAAATATCCGATTGAATATTACACGCAGCTATTTTTTGACTACACACCGGTGGTGCGATTGATCATTCCGTTGGGATTTTGTGTAGCGGTAATGGGATTGAAACGAGATAAGCGATGGTGGTCGTGTTTGGCGGCAGCGGAGTTCATGTTTGTTGTTAACTTTAGTAATCAAACATATCATTTTGAGCTTAGCGGGATGCTGTCGCTCATTTTTGTCGTTTTATTAACGATTTGTGCATGGCGTTTGTGGGATTATTATGAGCTGCGGCGGGTGTATCATTATGACACGCCACAGTTGACGCGTCCGGCACTGGGGGCGTACATCACGCTAGCGATAGCGTCCTTGCTCATGCTGATACCGCTCAGTTGGACGTCGTGGTTTTGGCGGTGAGTTTTGGTTTACTGGGCTTGATTGTTGGTGCCAGTGCGACCGTCATCTTTCCTTTCGTTAGCTCGGTAATCACGCCGATGACTCGATTGTCTTTATTGCCAATCGGCGCAAATGTTGCCCGCGTGCCCACCGGTGGCAGGCGCAGCGGATTCATGGCGTTGATAGGTATAGTGATCGTCTCGCCATATTCCTTGAGCCGCCAAAAACTGTCCGCCTCGATCTCGATAATAGTTACCGCGCTACTAATCAGCAGGCCGTCATTATCTAGTCGCGCATATGTCTCGAGCGCCTCCAAGCGATCCTTCTGCGGCGTGTCTTTGTGAGCGCGCTGCCAGATGTAGAAAAGTGTGGACGCGATGAGCAGCGCAAAATTAAGCAGGTACACAACATAGGCTAGCATCGGCCCAAAAACCGCAGTCATCGTTCCATTGCGCGCCAAAATATACAGTAGTACCGTGGATACGGAAAGGACGACAAAGCTTATTTTTGCGATGAGGCATTTTGAGATCATGATAAAAATGTATCCTTTTTCGGCGTTTCATTGCCCCAAGATCGTGTTATCCGTCCGCCAAATATTGTCAATCCTGCCGCAATCGTTAGCCCATGTCCGAAAGTCGGTAGTTGCTGACAATTAACGTCTGCGAGTTCACTATCATTTGGCTGACTGTCGATTGGCGGAACAACCTGGTCACGCATGCCGTAGAATGAAGTGACGCGCACAAGCTTTGCCTGCATAGCAGGCAGGTTATTGGATAATTCGTCGATCGCCCGGGCAAGTGTCTCGTTTTTTAGGCGCCGTCGATAAACATACGGTGTAGCAATTGTCGCGACGGCTTTGATTCTGTCGCTACTATCCATCGCCAGGGCGTTCAATGCTGCTACACCGCCCGCGCTCACCCCGATAAGATACACATCTCCCTCCAGATTGCGGATATAATCATGCAAACGGTTTTGCTTCTTATGGTAGTCATTCACTGCATCCTCCCAGCCAAACGCGAAGACATGCGGGCAAAAACCGCGCGCTCGCCAAAAAGGACAAACCAGCCGGTATAGCCATTTACGATCACCCAGACCGGGGATGAGGATAAGGTGAGGTGTGGTGCGCATTGCCATCGTGTGTTTATTATAGAAAAGCTTTGGGTATTGGGCAATGAAGGGCTGATGCTTAGTGGCTGACCGACCGGTTGCTTGCTATTCTGCTACAATGATGAATACGGAGCGGTATGACGCTTCAGGTAAATATACTAATTACGAAAGGGGTGGGGCACTATGCCTGATGGAGAAACTAACGACGCAAGCATGAAAAGAAAGATCTTTGAAAATGCTATTAGATATATAGACAAGCTCAATCTTAATGAATGCGATAAATCAATTGTTGGTTTTATGGTACTTTGGACTGCGTATAATAGCAATTATAATGCATACTCGAGAGATGATAAAGAATTCAGGAGATTTAAAGAATATTTCAAAAGCATAGCAGAAATATATGTAGTAGATCATAGGAGCGAGATAGTTGACGGGTTTAAGTCTACAAAGACTGGAGGAAGAAAACATGTTAAAAATTTAGATAGAAGGCGTAGTAGGTCAACAGTGACTTTTTATTTCAAAAATAAAAACGGTGAAGAGGAATCTGTAAATCTAAACAAGCTTGCGCGCACGATATACATTATACGATGTAACTTGTTTCATGGAGATAAAGACATTGTAGACAACGAGGGCGACAAAGAACTGATCAAGTGGGCATACGAACTCCTGCTAAACATCGCAAAAGAACATTACAATATATAATTAACGCGATTTATGTAGTACGCGGTTGGTGAGAGTCCGCCTTGCATTTCACCCCTAATCTATGCTAAAATACCAGGGTTAATATCAAATCACACGAAAGGTGAGTAATGAGTCTGAGTCGAA
>ERZ773068.1825-NODE-1825-length-10264-cov-41.858654_pt1 | contig 10264 bp, 7 predicted proteins | sample MGYA00580620_ERZ773068 | MGnify/ENA primary metagenome ERZ773068 (study PRJEB29015, sample SAMEA2737983) | human oral metagenome | biome: human oral; feature: human-associated habitat; material: dental | place: China | collected 2101 ... | reverse complement strand
ACGCGCCGCCGCCGTATTGCGAGGCATGAATGCCCGGTACGCCGTCTAAAGCATCACCCAAGTTGACGGCTTTTTGGCGCAAGGTATCGCCGGAGATGATTTTGTCGGAGGCGGTCGAAGTGTGCAACAGACCCGAAGTGGCGCGCGGACGGCTTTTACCGACGACGGTAACCTCTTCCAAGTCAACCGACTGCTCGGTTTCATGCGCTTGGGAGAGGATGGGGGTGCTGATTAAAAGAATAGATAAAACAATGGGTTTGAGTGTGGTTTGTGTCATTTTAGTTTCTCATCATATTTCGAAAGACTGTTATTATGTTATTATATAGCATTTTATTGTTTATATGATAAGATTTTTGAGAAAAAAAAGGCCGAGACCTTTGCAAAATTCCTTTTTCTCCGACAGCCGAAATCTAAATAAAGATTTTCGGCTGTTTTTGTTTCAAATATCCACTGATTCTACTCAAATACCCCCCCTTAATCCCCCTTGGATACCTGATTATCAGGCATCCGGGGAGGATTAAGGGGGTATTTGGGTAGAATTAGGAGTGATTGGGGGCAGAAACAGCCGAAAACCTGTGTTTGGGTTTCTGCTGTCAGCGAAAAGGTGAAGAGAGGTATTTTGCAAAGGTCTCAGGCTGCTTTTAACTGTTTACAGAACGCGGTTTGGGTTGCCAAAACCAACATAAGCAAGGTGTTATGCCGTATTGCCGGGTTCCGACCCAGCCTACAACCAAAGGCTGCCTTTGGTTCGGGCGGCGGATAAAGAACCGGACTGCCGGAGCAACCTCCGGCAGTCCGTTAACGGGTTTATTCGCTTTCAGCGGGCGGCTGTTTTTTGCTGCGGCTGCGTTTGGGTTTGGCCGGTTTGTCTTCGTCGGCGTCGTTTTCAGGCTGCTTGGTTTCGACTTGAACTAGGGTTTCGGCGCTTTCAGGCTGCTTTTCTGCCGCTTGGACCCTTTCCGTTTGGGCGGTGCTTTCAGGCTGCTTGTCCGCGGCGGCGGGCAGCTGGGGCTGTTGGTCTTTCGCGGCGGCGGAGGTTTCGCTTTCAGGCTGCGTGGCGGCGGGGGCGGTGAGCGGCAGGCGGGCAAGGATGGTTTCGCTGGCGCGCACTTTGTCGCCGATGGCGACGTTGGCCACGGCATCAACCGGCAGATAGACATCGACGCGCGAGCCGAAGCGGATAAAGCCGTAGCGCTCGCCGCGCACCATGCTTTCGCCGGCGTTCACATAGCAGAGCACGCGGCGGGCGACGAGTCCGGCCACCTGCACGAAGGTGATGTCGCGGCCGCTGCGGGTGGTGAGCAGCACGGCGTTGCGCTCGTTTTCGGTGCTGGCTTTATCGAGCGCGGCGTTCAGGAATTTGCCGGCATTGTATTCGACGCGGCTGATGGTGCCGTCCACCGGCGCGCGCTGGGAGTGGACGTTAAACACGTTCATAAACACGCTGATTTTCAGCGCTTCGGTTTGGCGGTAGGGGTCGGTGGCTTTTTCTACCACCACGATGCGGCCGTCGGCGGGGCAGAGCACGGCATCGGCATCGGCGGGAATGTCGCGCGCGGGGTCGCGGAAAAACTGGACGGAAAACAGGGTGAACAGCCAAAACGGCAGCGACCACCAGCCGCAGCAGCAGCTGAAGATGATGCTCAGCGCCAGGCCGGCGGCGATAAACGGCCAGCCTTCGGTGGCGATAATGGGGTGCGGGTAAAAGCGGTTCATCGGTTTTCCTTTCGGGAATAAAAATCGTGCGCGGATTATAGTGAAACTGCCTGCAAATTGCCATGCCGGCGGCTTTCAGGCTGCCTGAAAGCGCAGGCAGCCTGAAAGTTTGCCCGCACGCTTAAACCGGTGCCCTGTGCCGAACGGCGGATAAGGCGGCAGATAAAAGGTTTCAGGCTGCCTTGATTGGTGCCAAAGGCAGCCTGAAAGCCGGACGGGCGGCGAAAAACAGGCAAAAGCACCTGCCCGCCGCTGTAAAAACAGCCCGCCGTTTCCGGCGGGCTGGCGGCTACGGGCAGCAGACGCTTAGTAGCCTTCTTTTTTGGTTTGGGCATCGACTGCGGCAACCGCGGCCATATTGATGATGCGGCGCACTGTGGACTGCGGGGTAACGATGTGGACGGGGCGCTTCATGCCCATCAGGATCGGGCCGACGGTTACGCCGTTGGTGGCATTAACGCGCAGCAGGTTGTAGCTGATGTTGGCGGCTTCGACATTGGGCATCACCAGCAGATTGGCGGCGCCTTCGAGCGTGCTTTCGGGGAAGATGTGGCGGCGCAGCTCGGGATCGAGCGCCAAATCGGCCTGCATTTCGCCGTCGATTTCCAAATCAGGCGCTTCGCGGCGGACGATTTCCAGCGCATGGCGCATTTTGACGGCGTCTTCGTTCACCACCGAGCCGAAGTTGGAATTGGAGACCAGCGCCACTTTGGGCTGGATGCCGAAGCGTTTGATTTCTTCGGCGGCCATCAGCGTGCCGCGGGCGATTTTTTCGGCGTCGGGGTTGTGGTTGACATAGGTGTCGGCAATGAAGAAGGTGCCTTTGTTCGACAGCAGCGCGTTCATGGCGAAGGCGTTGCGCTCGCTGTTGTCGTAGCCGATCACGTCTTCAAGCACTTTGAAATGGTCGCGGAAGCGGCCGACGGTGCCGCACACCAAGCCGTCGGCATGGCCCAGATGCACCATGGCGGCGGCAATCAGGGTGGGGTTGGCCATCAGGCGGCGGCGCGCCATTTCGGCAGTTACGCCGCGGCGCTGGGTAAGGCTGTAATAGAGTTTCCAGCTCTCTTCGTAGTGCGGGTTTTCTTCCAGATCCACCAGCTCGAAATCTTTGCCCGGCTGGATGGTCAGCCCCTGCGCCTGAATGCGCTCGAGGATGACTTCTTTGCGGCCGACCAGCACCGGCTGCACGAGTTTGTGCGTGACCAGATGCTGCGCGGCGTGCAGCACGCGCTCTTCTTCGCCTTCGGCAAAGGCGATGCGTTTGACGTCTTTTTTCGCCTGCACGAACACCGGCCGCATAATCAGGCTGGTTTTGTAAATCTGCTGGTTCAGTTTTTCGACATAGGCTTCCATGTCGGCAATCGGGCGGGTGGCGACGCCGGAATCCATCGCGGCTTTGGCCACGGCCGGGGCAACGCAGGCGATCAGGCGCGGATCGAAAGGCTTGGGAATCAGGTATTCGGGGCCGAATTTGAGTTCTTCGGAACCGTAGGCGCCGGCCACCACGTCGTTGGCTTCGGCCAGCGCCAGATCGGCGATGGCGTGCACGCAGGCGAGCTTCATTTCTTCGTTAATCGTGGTGGCGCCCACATCCAATGCGCCGCGGAAGATAAAGGGGAAGCACAATACGTTATTGACCTGGTTGGGGAAGTCGGAGCGGCCGGTGCCGATAATCACGTCGGGGCGGGCGGCTTTGGCTTCCGGCGGCCAGATTTCAGGCTGCGGGTTGGCCATGGCGAACACAATCGGTTTTTCCGCCATGGTTTTGAGCATTTCGGGCTTGAGCACGTTGGGGCCGGACACGCCCAGGAAGATGTCTTTGCCGGCCACGGCGTCGCCGAGTACGCGCTGGCCGTTGTCGGCGATGGCGTAGCGCACTTTGCTCTCGTCCATGCGCTCGCGGTCTTCGCGGGTTTGGTAGATCACGCCTTTGGAGTCGCACACGGTGATGTTGTCGCGTTTCATGCCCAGCGCCACCAGCAGATCGAGAATGGCGATGGCGGCGGCGCCGGCGCCGGAGCACACCAGTTTGACGTCGGCGATGTCTTTATTCACCACGCGCAGGCCGTTGAGCACCGCGGCGGCGGTGATGATGGCGGTGCCGTGCTGGTCGTCGTGGAAAACCGGAATATTGCAGCGCTCGCGCAGTTTTTTCTCGATATAGAAGCACTCGGGCGCTTTGATGTCTTCAAGATTGATGCCGCCGAAAGTGGGTTCCAGCGACGCGATGATGTCGACCAGCTTGTCGGGGTCGGTTTCGTTGATTTCGATGTCAAATACATCAATATTGGCGAACTTTTTAAACAGCACGCCCTTGCCTTCCATCACCGGCTTGCCGGCCAGCGCGCCGATATTGCCCAAGCCCAAAACGGCGGTGCCGTTGGAAATCACCGCCACCAGATTGCCGCGGGCGGTGTATTTGTAGGAAGCCAGCGGGTCGGCGTGGATTTCCATGCACGGCGCGGCCACGCCGGGCGAGTAGGCCAGCGACAAATCATACTGGGTGGCCAAAGGCTTGGTGGGGGCGACTTGGATTTTGCCGGGATTGGGGTATTCGTGAAAATGCAGGGCGGCTTCTTTTAAATGTTCGTCCATGATTCGGTCTTTCTTTGCAGTCGTTTGTCTGGATAAATTGTTCTGATACAGCGCTTGCGCTGTCGCGGCGAGATTGTATAGCAAAAGCCGCCGTCTGTCCGCCGCTGCCGCTTTCAGGCTGCCGGCAAAAGGCAGGCAGCCTGAAAGCGAAAACGGGGCAGAAGGCAGCCTGAAAAAGCGGCGGTGCCTATTTCCACAAGGCGCGTTTGAGCATAATCATGCGGTCTTTCCAATCAAGCACCGGCCGCTGGCGGAAGACGTCGTAATGGGTTTTGTCGAGCTTCTGCACGATAAACTGGCCGCCGAGCACAATCATTTTCAACTCGATGCCGATGCGGCCTTTAAGCGTTTTGGCCAGCGGCGCGCCCGCGCGCAGCATTTTGAACGCGCGCTCGCACTGGTAGGCCATCAGCCGCTGGAAATTGAAAGTATTGCGGCCGGCGGCGATGTCGGCTTCTGTAACACCAAAGCGCGCCATATCGTCCTGCGGTAGGTACACCCGCCCCTTTTGCCAGTCCAGCGCCACGTCCTGCCAAAAATTGATCAGCTGCAGCGCGGTGCAGATGCCGTCGCTCTGCGCCAGGCTGCGGGCATCGTTTTCGCCGTAAAGGTGCAGCATGATACGGCCGACGGGGTTGGCCGAGCGGCGGGCGTAGTCCACCAGCTCGCCGAAATTTTGGTAACGGGTTTGGCGCACGTCTTGGCAAAAAGCGTCGAGCAGGTCGTAAAACGGCTGCAAAGGCAGCCTGAAAGGGGCAATCGCTTCGCGCTGCAGGCGCTGCACCAGCTCGGTTTGCGGCGCCTGGCCGTTGCCGATGCGGTCGAGTTCGGCTTTCAGGCTGCCCAGCTGTTGCAAGCGCGCTTCGTCCGACAAATCGCCCTCGTCGGCGATATCGTCGGCGGTGCGGGCAAAGGCGTAAACCGCCTTCACCGGCCGGCGCAGGCGGCGCGGCAGTAACAGCGAGGCGACGGGGAAGTTTTCGTAATGGTCGGTGCTTGCACTCATATTTGCATTTGGTTGGCCGGCGGGGCTTTCAGGCTGCCTGAAACGGCAGGCAGCCTGAAAACATCCCCTGCCTGAAAGATGTCGTGTGTTGCCTGAAAACGGAAAAACCCGATAAGCGGCTTATCGGGTCGGGGCTTTGCTTAATCGGCAAACTGTTTTTTCATGCGCTCGCGCCGCTCCTGCGCTTCTACCGATAAGGTGGCGGTGGGGCGCGCCAGCAGGCGCTTAAGGCCGATGGGCTCGCCGGTATCTTGGCAGAAGCCGTATTCGCCTTCGTCGATGGCGCGGATGGAAGCCTGGATTTTTACCAGCAGCTTGCGCTCGCGGTCGCGGGTACGCAATTCCAGCGCGTATTCTTCTTCTTGCGAGGCACGGTCAGCCGGATCGGGGGCGGCTTCGTGATCCTGCAGATGGTCGGTGGTAACCGACGCTTTGGCGATCAGTTCGTCCTGCATCTTAACCAGCGTTTCGCGGAAAAAAGCAAGCTGGTCTTCGTTCATATAATCGCTTTCCGGGCCGTTCCAATTCAGGATGTCTTGTTCGGTAAGTTTTGCCATATCAAATCCTTAGCAGTGTGTTTGCAGAGCCGGGCATTTCTTGCAGACTGCCTGCGGCCGCCCGGGCGGGCGTTTGAAAGCGCGCGATAATAATCACAATTTGCGCTGCGGGCAAGATTGGGCATTTTGTCAATCGGCATTTTGGCGACAACCGCCGTGCCGATAGAAAGGTTTTCAGGCTGCCTCGCCCGCAGCAGGCAGCCTGAAAAAAACATCCGCCCCGCCCTTCCGAAACCGTGATGCCCTCCATTTGCCGCGCCGATGGCGGCAGCGGCGGCAGGCAGCCTGAAAACATTAAAGCCGCCGGCAGCCTGCCTTTGCCGCCAAACGCCGCCGCCGCGCGCTGCCAATCCTTCACACCGCGCCCGTTTCAGGCAGCCTGAAAACCGTGCCTGCTGCCGTGTAAACCGATATTTGCACCGTTTTACAAAGCAGGTTCTTTACTATATATTCCGTCCCATTTTCTACGGCAGGCCGATGCCTGCCCGCTTCCCCGCCGCCGGCGGGCATCATTACCAAAACGGTTAAGGAGATACACCATGAGCACAGCAGCAGAACGCGTCCAACACGAAGGTTTGCGCGGCAAGATTATGTCGGCCGCCCAAGCCGCGGAATTTATCGCCGACGGCATGACCGTCGGCATCAGCGGTTTTACCGGCGCCGGCTATCCGAAAGCGGTTCCCACCGCCATCGCCGAAAAAGCCCAAGCCGCACATGCCGCCGGCAAATCCTACAAAATCCGCATGATTACCGGTGCTTCCACCGCCGACGAGTGCGACGGCGTGCTTGCCCGCGCCAATGCCATCTCTTTCCGCAGCCCCTTCCAGTCCGACCCCACCATGCGCAACCAGATTAACGCGGGTGACGCGGCCTATATGGATGTGCACCTGTCGCACATCGAACCGCAGGTGCGCGCCGGTTTCTTCGGCGATATGGACGTTGCCGTTGTTGAAGTGGCAGGCATCACCGCCGACGGCAAACTGATTCCCTCGCTGGCGGTCGGCACCAACGTAACTTGGCTGCAATACGCGAAAAAAATCATTCTGGAAGTAAACGCACAGCAAAACGCCAAACTCGAAGGCATGGCCGACATTTACGACAGCATCGGCCTGCCGCCCAACCGCCAGCCGCTGATGCTCACCGAAGCCGGCCAGCGTATCGGTTCGCCCTATCTGGCTTGCGACTTGGACAAAATCGTCGGCATCGTGCTGACCGACGCGTCCGACCGCAACAGCAAATTCGCCGAGCCGGACGAAATGTCCAAGAGCATCGCCGCGAAAATCATCGACTTCTTCTCGCACGAAGTGAAAATGGGCCGTCTGCCGAAAAACCTGCTGCCGCTGCAGTCGGGCGTCGGCAACGTTGCCAACGCCGTACTGGCCGGCCTGCAGGACAGCCCGTTTAACGATTTGGTCGGCTACACCGAAGTGCTGCAGGACGGCATGCTCGACCTGATTCTGAGCGGCAAAATGCTCTCCGCATCCGCCACCGCCCTGTCGTTCAGCCCCGACGCGCTGCAACGCTTCAACGACAACATCGACGCGCTGCGCAGCAAAATCATCCTGCGCCCGCAGGAAGTCACCAACAACCCCGAGCTGATCCGCCGCCTCGGCATCATCGGCATGAACGCGATGATCGAAGCCGACATCTACGGCAACGTCAATTCCACCCACATCATGGGCACCAAAATGATGAACGGCATCGGCGGTTCCGGCGACTTCGCCCGCAATTCCTTCCTGTCCTTCTTCGTGTCGCCGTCGGTGGCCAAAGGCGGGGCGATTTCCTGCATCGTGCCGATGGTTTCCCACCACGACCACACCGAGCACGATGTGATGGTGCTGGTAACCGAACAGGGTCTGGCCGACTTGCGCGGCAAATCCCCGCGCGAGCGTGCCCGCCTGATCATTGAAAACTGCGCCCACCCCGACTACCGCGACCAGCTGCGCGATTACTTCGATCGCGCCGAGAAATCCGGCGGCGGCCTGCATACTCCGCACCTGCTGACTGAAGCGCTGTCGTGGCACCAGCGTTTCGTCGAAACCGGCGACATGCGCGTGAAATAAGCACCCCGCCCGTCCGCCCGCAGCCTTTGCCGCTGCGGGCGGGTTTCTGTTTTCAGGCTGCCTTTTGTCGGGCAGCCTGAAAGCGGTTTGAACGGCCGCACTATCTGCTCCGGCATCAAAAGCAGCCTGAAAGTCCAAAGCATCGCCGTAGGGTTCGCACCGCACACCAACCCAAGGCAGCCTGAAAACGGTTTCAGGCTGCCTTGTAACCCGCGTCGTGATCCCGTTTAAAGGCAGCCTGAAAGTCCAAAGCATCGCCGTAGGGTGCGCCCTGCGCACCAACCCAAAGCAGCCTGAAAACCGTTTCAGGCTGCTTGGCAGCCGTACCGCACCACAATTAAGCTGCCGACGGCGGCGCTTTGGGCTATAGTTGCGGCCGTTTTGGTTCGGTGCCCGCGTTTTTCCCACTCTAACCCGACAGCAGCCCGCTATCCGCCGCGCCCGCCCAAACGGCAGCACGACTGCGGCGGCGTTTTCAGGCTGCCTGAACCACCGTTTTTTCTGTTTTCTGATTGATTGGCAGGTTTTTATGTCCCAACCCACACACTGGTCATCCAAAATCGGCTTTATTCTCTCGGCCGCCGGCTCTGCCATCGGCCTGGGCGCCATCTGGAAATTCCCCTATACCGCCGGCACCAACGGCGGGGCGGTGTTTTTCCTGCTGTTTTTGCTGTTTACCGTTTTGGTCGGCCTGCCGGTGCTCTTGGCCGAGTTTTATATCGGCCGCAAAAGCGGGCGCAACGCCGTTGATGCCTTTAAAGAACTGTCGCCGCAGCGGCGGCAGTGGGCGGCGGTCGGCTATATGGGCGTGGCCGGCTGCTTTGTGCTGCTGTCGTTTTACAGCGTGGTCGGCGGCTGGGTGCTGGCCTATGTGGTGCACGCCTTCAGCGGCGCCATCCACGCCGGCACCGATTTTGACAAGCTGTTTGTCGATACCATCGCCAGCCCGGCCACCGCCATCGGCTATCAGGCGCTGTTTATGCTGCTGACGATACTGGTGGTGCAAAACGGCATTTCTACCGGCATCGAAAAAGCCAGCCGCTATCTGATGCCGGCGCTGTTTGTGATGTTTCTGGTGCTGGCGGTGCGCTCGCTGCTGCTGCCCGGCTCGATGGCCGGCGTCTCTTTCCTGCTGAAACCGGACGTTTCCGCCGTTACCCCCGGCACCATGCTCACCGCGCTGGGGCAGGCCTTTTTCGCCCTCAGCCTCGGCGTGTCGGCGATGATTACCTACGCCGCCTACCTGAGCCGCAAGCAGGATATGCTGCGCTCGGCCAACAGCGTGATGTGGCTGAACATGCTGGTTTCGCTGTTGGCCGGCCTGGTGATTTTCCCCGCCGTTTTCGCCCTCGGCTTCAAACCCAATCAGGGGCCGGGGCTGATTTTCGTGGTGCTGCCCGCCGTGTTCCAGAAAATCCCCTTCGGCACCGCGCTGTTTGCCGTGTTTATGGTACTGGTGACTTTCGCCACCCTTACCTCGGCTTTCGCCATGCTGGAAACCGTGATTGCCGCCGCCATCCACAATAACGAACCGCGCCGCCGCCGTGCTACTTGGATTACCGGTCTGGCCATTTTGCTGGTCGGCATTCCTTCCGCGCTGTCCTTCGGCCTATGGAGCGAAGTCAAACTGCTCGACAGAACCGTATTCGACTGGTGGGACTACCTGATTACTTCGTGGATCATGCCCATCGGCGCCCTGCTCACCGCCATTTTCACCGCTTGGGTGCAGCCGCGCGAACAAGTGCTGGCTCATATGCGCGAAGGCGCGACCGTTTCCGATACCCTGATCCGCCTGTGGTACTGGGTGCTGCGCTACATCGCCCCGCTGGCGATTCTGCTGGTATTCGCCCACACCCTCGGCCTGTTCAACAAGCTCGGGCTGAAATAAAACCCGTGCCAGCTTCGCCGCCTGCACCGATTATCCGCTCTAATTTTTTTACATAACTTAATGTTAGGAAAGTTTGACAGGCATCAAAGAAGTCGGCATAATCCGCGCCGTTCAGCCGTGAGAGCGGTTGGATATTTCTCCTCTATTTCTCCTTTGTAGACTTGGCGCATACCCTTTCGGGTGTGCGCATTTTTTTGCCCAAACCGGCCGCACCCTTGTGCTCGCGGTTGTCATCTGTTTTCAGGCAGCCGGAAACGCGCCATGCTTTCAGGCTGCCTTACTCGTCAAAAATCCAATATAAAGCCACTCAACCAACAGAAAACAAAGCAAAAGCAGCCTGCGTAGCGAAGCGGAGTTGCGAAGCTAAAACCGTAGAAAGGGTTTTATAGTTAACCAAAACAAAAAGTATATAATTCTCTCCCTTGACTCCACACCT
>ERZ773068.1823-NODE-1823-length-10267-cov-25.416667_pt1 | contig 10267 bp, 11 predicted proteins | sample MGYA00580620_ERZ773068 | MGnify/ENA primary metagenome ERZ773068 (study PRJEB29015, sample SAMEA2737983) | human oral metagenome | biome: human oral; feature: human-associated habitat; material: dental | place: China | collected 2101 ... | reverse complement strand
TGAGGACTTGAGACTTGGTCACACTTGGGTCTAGGCTAAAACGCTCATTCCCCCATATTCCAGGTTCGGCTTGCTGGATAGCATTAACCAAGTGAGCCATATAGTTAGCATTGCGGTAATGACCAGCCCCCTTAGCTAGCGGTCGGTTGTCGTCGTGGCCTAACCAACCACCTAGGGTCAAGCGTGGCGTAGAAAGCATGAGCCACATGTTTTCATCTTCATTGGTCGTACCGGTTTTTCCGATCCAGTCGGCGCGAGCTAGGCTTGGATTGATAGAAGCCAAGTCGGTCTGGAAGCTAGAAGTAATCCGAGATGAAATGACGTCACGGAGCAGACTCTGCATGATGGTCGCTGTTGCTTTTGAATAGACTTGGACAGGTTTATCCTTATGTTCATAGACCACTCGACCATCTGTTGACTCGATCTTCGCAATCATATGTTTCTTATGGTAAACTCCGTTGTTGGCCAGAGTCTGATATCCGTTGGTATGCTGGGCAACTGTAACATCAATTCCTCCGCCCATCGGTAAACTTTCGATACCATATTCCGGGATTTCATAACCCATTTTTTCCATATAACCTTTGACATCGATCCCCTTCTCTCGAAGCGTACGATAAGTCCAGTAGGCTGGGATATTCCATGAATAGTTGAGAGCTTCTCCCAAGGTCATCATCCCTGTACCAGGACTATTGACATACATGATGGGATTGCCGTTTGAAAAGTTTGTCGGATAGTTTGATAAGATACTTGCACTTCCCATCAAACCTTGGTCAATCGCGATACCATAGGCCAGTATAGGCTTAGTGGTTGAAGCTGGAGAACGCTTGGTATCAATAGCGTGATTGTTCTGATTTTCCTGATAATTACGGCCACCGACAAAGCCAAGAATAGCTCCCGTTTGGTTGTCCATAAGGACATTTCCTACCTCAGGCTGGCCTGTCGAATCATCTAGCAATCGGCCATAATTTGCCACTGCATTTTGCATAGCTGTGTGAACTTTTTTATTGATGGTGGTAGTAATTTTATAACCACCATTTTCAATTTCCTTGGTTGCTAGGTCATGATAAGCTTTCTGGATGGACTCATTCTTTAGCTCTTGCGCAGAGACATGATCTCTCTCAACTAGATAATCATACATCCGATCTGTGGCTTCTGCCAAGGTTGCAAAGTAGAGATAGTCACGCGAAGTACCGCTAACGCTACCAGATGGTAGGAAGTCTTTCTTAAAGTCATAATCCTTGTACTTGTCGTAATCTTCCTGACTCAGAGCACCTGTTCGATACATGTTGTAGAGGACATCTTTGGCACGCTTGATTCCCAAGGCAATGTCCTCATCACTCTTCATGCTACCATCAGATTCATAAGGGGAATAACTAATCGGGCTTTGCGGCAAGCCTGCGATAAAAGCCGCTTGAGGTATCGTCAAATCTGAAGCATTAACACCAAAAATTCCTTCTGCAGCTTGCTGGGCACCTGCAATATTTTGACCTTTGTGATTGCGGCCAAAAGGAGCAATATTCAGATAGGTTGTCAGAATTTCGTCCTTGCTCATAACACGCTCCAAGGCAAGAGCATCTACGATTTCTGTCGCCTTACGAGCTAGAGTGGGAGCATCCCCCACCACCTGTTGTTTGATAACCTGCTGGGTCAAGGTCGAACCACCACTGGACGACCCTAGACCGACAAAGGTTCCCAAGGTCGCACGAATAACGGCCTTAGGTACAACTCCCTTGTGCTCATTGAAATGCTCGTCCTCCGTCGCAATGATAGCCTTTTTAAGATTATCCGAAATAGCACCTGAAGCGACTGAAGTGCGCAACAAATCGCCCTCGATCGAGGCAATGGTACTGCCGTCAGAATAAGTGATTTCTGAGATGGAGGCAATATCCTTCACTTGCTTGACCAACTCTTCTGCTTGAGGTACCTGGGCCTTGTCAAATAGAGCGACTCCATAACCCATAGCCACACCAGCGCCAAACAGTCCACCGATAAAGCCTAAGATAAAGAGAGTATTAAAGACTATTTTAAACCCACTCAAAACCTTAGCAAAAATAGACCCTGCCTTTCTAACTTTGTCAGAAGAGGGCCCCTTTTTACTGGTTTTCTTATTAGCTAGTTTTTCTGCTAGCCTTTTCTTCCATTTTGCAATTCGTTGCATTAGCTGCTGGAAAAAATGCAGCATTTTTGTTTTTAATTCATTAATTCTTTCTTTCATGAATGTCCTCGCTTTCTCTATTATACCATAAAAGGGAAACTTTCAATAAAATAGCCACTTTCTTCCCTATTCCACTAGGCTATTGCCCAAGTTTGTGATACAATAGGTAGAAACAATATTTTAAAAAGGAGAAAAGACACATGCACATTTTTGATGAGCTAAAAGAGCGTGGTTTGATTTTTCAAACGACTGATGAAGAAGCTTTGCGTAAAGCCCTAGAAGAAGGTCAAGTTTCTTATTATACTGGCTACGATCCAACTGCTGACAGCCTTCACCTAGGCCACCTTGTCGCAATCTTGACAAGTCGTCGTTTGCAACTAGCAGGTCACAAACCTTATGCGCTCGTTGGCGGTGCTACAGGTCTCATCGGAGATCCGTCCTTCAAAGATGCTGAGCGTAGTCTCCAAACAAAAGACACAGTAGATGGCTGGGTCAAGTCTATCCAAGGACAACTTTCTCGCTTTCTTGACTTTGAAAACGGTGAAAATAAAGCTGTCATGGTCAACAACTACGACTGGTTTGGCAGCATCAGCTTCATTGACTTCCTCCGTGATGTCGGAAAATACTTTACCGTCAACTACATGATGAGCAAGGAGTCTGTGAAGAAACGGATCGAAACAGGGATTTCTTACACAGAGTTTGCTTATCAAATCATGCAAGGGTATGACTTCTTTGTCCTTAACCAAGAACACAATGTAACCCTCCAAATCGGCGGTTCTGACCAATGGGGAAATATGACAGCTGGTACCGAATTGCTTCGTCGTAAGGCTGACAAGACTGGTCACGTGATTACTGTTCCCCTTATCACAGATGCGACTGGTAAGAAATTTGGTAAATCAGAAGGAAACGCAGTCTGGCTCAACCCTGAAAAGACTTCTCCATACGAAATGTACCAATTCTGGATGAATGTTATGGACGCTGATGCTGTACGTTTCTTAAAGATCTTTACCTTCTTGTCACTCGATGAGATTGAAGACATCCGCAAACAATTCGAAGCAGCTCCACATGAACGCTTGGCTCAAAAAGTCCTAGCTCGTGAAGTCGTAACACTTGTTCACGGAGAAGAAGCCTACAAAGAAGCCCTTAACATCACTGAGCAACTCTTTGCAGGAAACATCAAAAACCTTTCTGTCAAAGAACTCAAACAAGGACTTCGTGGAGTGCCAAACTACCAGGTACAAGCAGACGAAAATCACAATATCGTGGAGCTCCTTGTGTCATCTGGTGTGGTCAACTCAAAACGCCAAGCTCGCGAAGATGTTCAAAACGGAGCTATCTACATCAACGGTGACCGCATCCAAGACCTTGACTATGTCTTGGGGGATAACGATAAGTTAGAAAACGAACTCACTGTTATCCGCCGCGGGAAGAAGAAATACTTCGTCCTTACATATTAAAAAACAGACTGGAGGCATTTGCCATCCAGTCCTTTTTTTGCTAGACTTAAACTATGAATACAAACCTCAAACCCAAACTTCAGCGTTTTGCTTCTGCGACTGCCTTTTCCTGCCCTATCTGCCAAGAAAATCTGGCCTTGGTAGAGTCTAGCCTCAAGTGTAGCAACCATCATTCTTTTGACTTAGCAAAATTCGGCTATGTCAATCTGGCACCGCAAATCAAGCAATCCGCTAACTACGACAAGGAAAACTTCCAAAATCGCCAACAAATCCTAGAAGCTGGATTTTATCAAGCTATTCTAGAGGCCATATCTGAATTGCTAGCAAGTTCAGAAACTAGCACCACAGTCTTAGATATCGGTTGCGGCGAAGGATTCTACTCTCGCAAGCTCCAAGAAAGTCACTCTGACAAAACCTTCTACGCCTTTGACATTTCAAAAGACTCGGTCCAAATCGCTGCTAAGAGTGAACCCAACTGGGCAGTCAATTGGTTCGTCGGCGACTTAGCTCGTCTTCCTATAAAGGACGTTAGCATGGATATCCTGCTCGATATCTTCTCCCCTGCAAATTATGGAGAATTTCGCCGCGTCTTATCCAAAGGCGGTATCTTGATAAAGGTCATCCCAACTGAAAATCACCTCAAAGAAATCCGCCAAATGGCGCAGGACCAACTGACAAAGAAGGATTATTCCAACCAAGATATCAAGAAACATTTCCAGGAACACTTCATCATCCAATCTCGTCAAATAGCCTCCCTGACCAAACCCATCACAGCCGAGCAACGCCAAGCCCTGCTCAGCATGACGCCCCTACTCTTTCACGTCGACCAGACCAAGATTGACTGGAGCCAACTGACAGAGATTACCATCGAAGCAGAAATCCTAGTTGGGAAAGTAGGGTAAACCAATTTTTGAGATAAGACAAAACCCGCACCTTTTATTGAGGTGCGGATTTGATTTTTGAAAAAAATAGTGAGTCAACTTTTTCTATTTTTGTTTTAAACCAATTTCTCCCACTTGAGATTTTCTTTACTAACTGCATCTTGAATGGCGTTTGAAAACTCCCCTTTGATTTCCACATCAATTTGATTATTAACGGAATCAATCTCTTCCTTCGTCTTTGTACCTATTTCCTTCACTTCTTTGTCAAATCCCTCAATAATCCGAGCTGTAGCCCGTTTTTTAGCCGGAACATACAAGGTTCTGATAAGTGCTCTTTCTAATTTCTTCTCAATTTCGCTATAGGCTTCAAAAGAGCGTAACTGATCCATCCCCCAGTCATAAGCCCCGTGCATGGCACCCTCTACTTCTCTCACGCCTGGAATATTCTCCCGAGCAAAATCATTGATACCAGAAATCCCATTACCGATGTTGTCCATTGTGTCTGAAGCAAAGTCATAAATTCCAGTTCCAACATCTTCAAATAAACCCATCCGTTTCCCTCCTATTTGTCATCTGACTGACATGCTCTTAGTTCACTAGAAAGTTGTTCAACGATCGCCTCTTGTTTTCGACACTTTTTCTTATAGCTATCTTCTAAGTCGTCATACTTTCTTTCTAGTTCGTGTTGCCGAGTTTTAAACTCCTCCTCATTCACCATCCTATATCGGCGAATAGTCTCCACTGCAGCATCCAGCATATCCTCAGTTGCATCTGGCATTTTTGAATATGCTGATAAAATAATAGAATGCTTTTCGTCAAATTTTTGGTCTAAACCTCTATAAAAATCTCCCAAAAAATTCCACTTAGTGTCCAACTCATTCCTTGACTGTCGATATTCATCGTCTATCTTGTAGAGTTCTTCTTGAGCATCCACTAATTTAGATCTAATCTTACTCCACTTATCCATGGGCAATTAATCCTTGTAATTCTGTATCTTCCTGAACGGTTTGTTCAATTCCCGACTTTATTTTTGTCTCCAAGTTTGCAAATGAAGTAGCTACTGTCTTCGCGGTCTTTTTAACAGTTCGACAATGACTATCTACCGCCTCAACAATAGTTCCATAGTTGATATTACATTCATTGTAAGTCGCTCTGACTTCATCAGAAGATAGAAGAAAACCGAATGGTACATCTCCGAGGCTTTTATACACGGTCAGAGCTTTATCGACTGCACTCGTCCCTTTTGCAGCTATCAAATCAACCGTTGCATTAGAAGTAGTCGATAATCCGCTAGCAACAACCAGCGCCTGCTCTGAGTCTAGTGCGATGAGTTCTGCCTTGGACAAGCCGTTTGGAGAAGCCGTACCGATATCATTGACTTTAAAGCGTTCTTTCTTACTCTGCACACTTTTTAAGCCTTGATCTGTATTTCTTTTAATATCGTCCATCGCAATCGTATACTTGATATCACCAGCGACTGCCCGCAAATCCTTCATCATGTGACCACCTGAACGGGGGATAACATACTCCTTACCCACATATACTCCACCGACTAGATCAGATATATTATTCAGAGGATCTTTCTTTGTCGTAATGCGTGTGATATTTCCTGTAAAATTAGCCTTGTCACTCTCTATTGCTGCAATATTTTTAGCAGAAAAAATGCTCAGGCCAGCAGGAATATAGAGAGGCGCCGCATTGTAGACAATGGTTTTTGGAGCGTTGTATTTGAGAGCGACTCGCTGAGCAACATTCCCACCCAAGGAGTGCCCCGTCAAGATAACATCTTCTGGATTTAAGCCATTGTCTTTCAGAACTTTTTCATAAAACTGGTAGGCTGAACCATAATGGTGACCCGTCCCAAAGGCAATACTGAAACCATCCGTCATGATTGCATCATTTACCATGTCACTATCAGGGTTGGTCCCTGTATAGGCAATGATGGTTTTTCCACTTGTTTCATCTTTAAAGGCAACCCCACTCGTCCCTGTCACAGGATCACGAAAGCTGGATAGATATGTAAAATTCAGGGGCATGATTTTATTTTCTTCGTCAAAATAGCTTTTTTTAATATCTTTATCTGTCGCCCCATTAATTCTAGCTTTTTCAAATTCATAGGACAGATCCGAAGCATCCAGTGTTGGATTCGTCCCATCTAAAACAGTATATTCTTTATTGCCGCTCATTTTAATTACCTTTTAATGTCCCAACAATACCTTCTGAATGGTAGAGTTTATCCTTTCTAAAGATGACAGAGTAGCTGTAGTTCTTTCCTGATATCGTTGGTTCAGGAATATTAATAATCATATTAAGTTGGGTATCATCTTCTAAGCCTAAATAAGTATTTACTTGCTCATTTTTAAGCTTATAGGTGATGCTGGCAGAACCCGTCTCAAAACTATAGCCTTCCCGAACAACTTCTAGGCCTTTTAAACTAGACCTAGAAATAGGAAGTTCCTGCATTAACAGGCGTGAATGTTTTAAGTCACCTTTCTCTTTATTTTTAGAGGAATTTCCTTCTGATAAATGTAGACTGCCATCTTTGTAGTAGACATGTCCTTGATATAAAATTTCTTCTTCAATTTTCCCATCTGAATTTTCAAATGTGCTTTCTTTAGTAATTTCTCCTTTTATTTCTTTGGTCTCAGAAATGCCATTTAAAACTAGCTGATAACTAATCGAAGGAGAGTCTTCACTATCCTCACTAATATCTGTCGTACGAATCTGAAACCCATCCGGAAACTTTTCAAACAAGTCTTCCAGATTCTCTGTCGGATAAACCTTGCTGAGCTCAGCGGCCTTTCCTTCAATAAATTGTCGACTACTCTTCCCACTACATCCAGCTAATGCCATCATTCCAAACCCTCCTAATAAGATCATCATTGCAATTTTTTTAAACATGGATTGCTCCTCCTTCTCAGAATCCAAGATAGTTACTTTATTATACCAATTTTAAGGCTCTGATTCAATCTAAGCGCCAATCAAATGATTCAAATGATGGGTTTTCCACTTGTTTCATCTCTAAAGGCAACCCCACTAGTCCCTGTCGCAGAATCACGAAAGCTGGATAGATATGTGAAATTTAGGGGTTTGATTTTATATTCTTCTTCGAAATATAGACTATCAACATCTTCATTAGTCGCACCATTAATTCTGGCCTTTTCGAATTCGTAGGACAAATCCGAAGCATCAAGTGTTGGATTAGTCCCGTCTAACACTGTATAAAGTTCATTAGCCATTTACTTTACCCCCCACTGATAATCTCCGCATGTGTATTTTGCCCATCTTGAATTTCTAAAGTATAGCTATAGGTCTTATTTTCAACAGTACCAGACATGATATAAATTACCATTTTTAATTCTTTATCCTGCTCTACTCCCATGTAGGTATTTAAAATTGGATCTGTTAAAATGTAGTCAATATCTGCGCTCCCAGTTTCAACACTATAACCTTTTCCTCCCATTTTTAATTTCGACAGAGTATTTCTATTGATTGTAAATTCTTGGAGCAATAGTTTAGGATTCTTTATCGTTACATTTGCCTGAGGATCCATCAATTGAATCATTCCATCTTTATAAACCACTCCACCTTCATAGAGTACATCTTCCTTTCGTTTTTTATTCTTATCTATGCTGACTTTTTTCTCCTTAAAAATTCCTCTAACCACTTTATTCTCAGCATCACCCTTTAGTTCAATAGATTGATAAAAATAACCTTCCCCTTCTTTATAATCATAAATATCGTCGCTAAAAATACCAAACCCATCCGGAAACTTGTCAAACAAGTCCTCCAAATTCTCCGTCGGGTAGACCTTACTGAGCTCAGCGGCTTTCCCTTCGATAAATTGTCGACTACTCTTTAGACTACATCCAGCTAGCACCATCATTCCAACCCCTCCTACTAACATCATCATTGCAATTTTTTTAAACATGGATTGCCCTCCTCTCAGAATCCAAGATAGGCACTTCATTATACCAATTTTAAGGTTTTGATTCAATCTAAGCGCCAATCAAATGATTCAAATAATGGTTTTTCCACTTGTTTCATCTCTAAAGGCAACCCCACTAGTCCCTGTCGCAGAATCACGAAAGCTGGATAAATATGTGAAATTTAGGGGTTTGATTTTATTTTCTTCTTTAAAGTATCGACTGTCAACGTCTTCATCAGTTGCCCCTTTAATTCTTGCTTTTTCAAATTCATAAGACAAATCTGAAGCATCCAGTGTCGGATTCGTCCCATCCAAAACAGTATATTCTTTATAATCGCTCATTACTAATCCTTTTCTAGTTTTCCAACAATGCCTTCTGCATGATAAAGATTATCATTTCTAAAAATGATGGAATATCCATAACTTTTACCTGATATTGTTGGTTCAAAAATATTGATACCCATATTAATTTGAGCATCATTCTCTAAGCCCAAATAAGTATTGACTTGTTCATTTTTAAGCTTATAGGTGATGCTGGCAGAACCCGTCTCAAAACTATAGCCTTTCCGAACTACTTCTAGACTTTTTAAACTCGACCTTGAAATAAGAAAATCTTGCATTAAAAGACGGGAATGTTTTAAGTCACCTTTCTCTTTATTTTTTGAAGAATTTCCCTCTGATAAATGTAGACTTCCATCTTTGTAGTAGACATGTCCTTGATATAAAATTTCTTCTTCAATTTTCCCATCTGAATTTTCAAATGTGCTTTCTTTAGTAATTTCTCCTTTTATTTCTTTGGTCTCAGAAATGCCATTTAAAACTAGCTGATAACTAATCGAAGGAGAGTCTTCACTATCCTCACTAATATCTGTTATACGAATCTGAAATCCATCCGGAAACTTTTCAAACAAGTTTTCCAGATTCTCCGTTGGATAGACCTTGCTGAGCTCTGAGGCTTTCCCTTCAATAAATTGTCGACTACTCTTTAGACTACAGCCAGCTAGAGTCAACAATGCTACTCCCAAAAGTACTGCTATCAGCACTAATTTTTTCCTCATAAATTCCTCCATCAATCATTATAAAGTTTATATTTCTTTTCCTTGTAACCACTAAATAATTCCGAATGAGAATTATGCCCATCTTTGATATCTAAAGTATAGCTATAAGCCTTATTTTCAACAGTCCCAGACATGATATAAAAAATCATTTTTAATTCTTTATCCTGCTCAACTCTCATGTAGTTGTTTAAAATTGGATCCGTTAAAATGTAATCAATATCTGCGCTCCCAGTTTCAAAACTATAGCTTTTTCTCCCCATTTTTAGTTTCGACAGAGTCTTTCTATTGATTGTAAATTCTTGGAGCAATAGTTTAGGATTTTTTATCGTTGCATTTGCCTGAGGATCCATCAATTGAATCCTTCCATCTTTATAAACTACTCCACCTTCATAGATTTTTTCTTCAGTCGGAGCCTTTGTTCCATTCGATGTTACCTTCTCACTAACAATAGTTCCTATTATCTGTTTAGTTTCTCCATCTCCTCTCAATTTTACAGATTGGAACATATAACCCTCCTCTTTATAATCGTAAAGGTCTTCACTCCAAATACTAAACCCTCCCGGAAACTTTTCAAACAGGTCTTCTAGATTCTCTGTTGGATAGACCTTGCTGAGCTCAGCGGCTTTCCCTTCAATAAATCTTCGACTACTTTTTGTAAAGCAACCAGTTAGTGACAATACTGCCACTCCTAAAAGTACTGCTGTCAGCGCTCGTTTTTTCATCATAAATTCCTCTCTTCTTTATCCGATTCAGTCTAATTAACAATAGTATACCTGTTTTTCCTCTGT
>ERZ773068.1822-NODE-1822-length-10269-cov-2.368122_pt1 | contig 10269 bp, 10 predicted proteins | sample MGYA00580620_ERZ773068 | MGnify/ENA primary metagenome ERZ773068 (study PRJEB29015, sample SAMEA2737983) | human oral metagenome | biome: human oral; feature: human-associated habitat; material: dental | place: China | collected 2101 ... | reverse complement strand
CTGTACTGTCTGCGGCGACGCGCCTTGTTACGCTTTTTTATCTATTCAACTATATCCCGCCCAGCGGCGCATTTCAGAAAATCCGCCCAACCCAGCCGATACCCGGTGGGATATCCATCTCCGGCAAGTCATCCGGGTTGACACTCCATAGCCCCGCCAGTTTCAGCGGCATGAACTCATCACTGCCGTCGCAATCTATCCAGGCTTCAAATTCGCCTTCCGCAAATTCCAGTCCGTGCAGCTCAGTCAGCCCCAATTGCCGCTCTTCCGCTGTCTGTGCGCCCTCATTCTGCAAAATCTCACCGTCGGCGTAGGCGAAACGACGCAGCCATTGCCCATCAACGGCTTTGGCCCAAGCGACATAATCCACCACGCGATAGCTGCCAAAAGCCTGCACCTCAGGAAAATGGGCAACAAGCGGCGCGGTCAGCGCCTCGAAGCGTTGCGTAGTGGGTAAGTGCGCTGCTTCCAGCGGCGGTACGCCGACGACGAATACCCAGCCTTGCACGGGCGGCGGGACGAACACCACACAGATTCCCTCCTTGTGTTTCTCGTGACATGCCCAGTACGCCGCATCAATGCCGCTCTGCCAGTTGGCACGGCGTACATCCTGCGCCTTGAGCAGCGTCAGCACCTGCTCCGGCTCTGCCGTCTTCACCGCTAGCCAGCAAGCTTTAAGGCCAAAATCTGCCGGATGATCGGGGGTGTCATCCAGCGGCGGATGATCAGCGGGGATGCGCAACACAAAAGCTGGACATGCATCCGGCGCCGCCCGTTCCCGTTTTGATAACCACGCAGCCAGCCATTGACGTAACCAAGTCATGAAATCCTCCAATAAATGCATGAGAGCCGCCGTTTGACGGCAAATTCCGCCCAGCGGTATTTATCGTGGCCCGCTAGGGTAGATAGGCGAGCACCAGGGCGAGATAGACGGCGGCGCCGACCCAGTTGTTATGCAGGAAGGCACGGAAGCAGCGTTCGCGCTCAAAGTGGCGGGTATCCCACAATTCCCAGGCAAAGAGCAGGGCGGCACCAAGGATGCCCGCGTAGTACCAGACATTCAGCGCGGCGGCGTATCCGGCGGAGAGCAGCAGGGCGAGCATCAGCGTCATCATTGCGGCGAGGAAGCGGTGTTCGCGGCCGCGCATGGTGATGGCGCTGGAACGCAGGCCGATTTTCAAGTCGTCGTTGCGGTCCACCAGCGCGTAGAAGGTGTCGTAGATAAGCGTCCAGCAGATGCCCGCGCCGTAGAACAGCACGCCCGGCAGGGTGATGGTGCCGAGGAGGGCGGTTTGCGCGAGCAGGATGGGGCTGGCAAGGGCGATGCCCAGAATGAGTTGCGGCGCGGGAAAGCAGCGTTTGCTGAGCGGGTAAAGCAGCATGACGATGCCGCAGACGATGGCCAGCAGGATGGTCTGCCAGTTGAGCAGCAGGACGAGCAGAAAATTGAGCAGCATCAGGATGCTACCGAGGGCGACGGCGGCGGTGACGCTGATCTCGCCCCGCACCAGCGGGCGGTTGCGGGTGCGCTCGACATGGCCGTCGAAGTTGCGGTCGGCGAGGTCGTTAAAGACGCAGCCGGCGGAGTGGGTCAGCCAGGCACCGAGCAGGAAAATGCAGACGGTGTACGCGGGCGGGCGGCCGCTGCCTGCCAGCCACAGCCCCCACAGACAGGTCCAGGCGAGCAGTAATGGCACGATAGGGGCATCCAGGCGCATCAGGCGGATGCAGGCGATGAAGAGGCGGGTGGACATGATGATTTTTCCTCCGGTTCTTTTGCGGTGAGGGCATTTTTACCACAATGATAAGCGGTCATCAGGCGGAGCGCTGATGCCGCTTGCGCCTTTGCGGATTGCCAAGCGGCTCAACACTATGGTGTTGTCCCGTCGTGCCATTCCTGCAAGTGTTTTTCTGCCGCTGCATCGCCCTGTGCGGCGGCTTTTTCCAGCCATTCCCGCGCCTGTGGCAAATCGATGGCCTGGCCCCGCTGCAGCAGCAGTTCGCCCAGGCGGGATTGGGCATAAAGGTCGCCCCTCGTCGCCAGCGGTCGCCAGGCAGTAATTGCCCGGTCGCGCCATGTCTGCGCTTGCGCCGTATCGCCGCGCAGGGTGGCGAGGGCGTGCAGATCGTCTAGGGCCATCGCCGTCAGCAGCGGGTCTTTCCCGTCTGCCGCCACTTGCTCGTACCAATAGCGGGCGCGGCCATCGTTTTTGGCGTTGTCGCGATACCAGGAAGCGGTGGCGTAGCGTATCGCTGCATCGCCGTGTGTCGCTGCCTGTTCGCGCCAGTGGATGGCCTGCGCGGGATCGGGCGCCACGCCCCAGCCGTCCGCGTATAAATCGGCGAGTGTATCCATCGCTTCTGCGTGTCCGGCAGCAGCCCGTACCTGCATGATATCCGCCGCCTTGTTGTAGTCTTCGCGCACGCCCGCGCCCCAGAGGTACATCTGCCCCAGCTGGTAGTGTGTTTCTGCGTCGTCGCTGTGCAGGAAGGCGTCATAGAGCGGATAGGCCTGGGCATGCAACTGGGTGACGGTTTCTTCAAACCAGCGTCGTGCCTGGGCGTCATCGCTTACCGTGCCTTTGCCGTCCACGTATTGCTGATAGACGCGCAGGCCCGCGAGGATGTTGCCTGCTTCCGCCTGCGGCAGGAAGGCTTGTAGCGCTTCCTGATAGTTGCCGTCGCGGTACAGTTGCTCCGCCCGCTGCCAGCCCCGCCACTGCGGCGAGGCCAGCGCCTCACTCGCCTCTTGCGCAAAGAGGCCCCATAACTGCCCCAGTTTTGCCGCTGCCTGCGGTTCGTGCGGTAACTCCTGAATATAGTCGGCATTGGCGTAGTGGAAATAGCCCGCTGTGTAAGCCTCCTGCGGGTCTTGCCAGAGGATGGCGGCAGGTGCGCTGCCTGCGGCACAGGCGAGAAGCAGGCTGAAAAGGCGCTGTTTTTTCATGGTGTTCTCCGCTGGATGGATGACAGGCAGGATAGGGCAAGGTACCCATGCGATTCAATGACCGCTATGGCGTCTCATTGCCCGCCGCTTGCGCCTTCGCCGCCCCGCCCGCGCGAGACGCCGCTATAATCGCCCCTGTTTTTCCCAAGCGGACGACCGCTTTTCTGATTCCGATACATTGAGGCGATATGAACTGGTTCCAATTGATTCGTGAGGATTTTTCCGTGGTGTTTGCGCGTGATCCGGCGGTGCGTAGCCGCTGGGCGGTGCTGACTTTGCATTCGGGCTTCCGTGCCGTGGTGCATTACCGCATGCAGCATGCGCTGTGGGGTATCGGCCTGCACTGGCTGGCGCGCTGGCTGTCGCTGTGGTCGCGCTGGACGACGGGGGTGGAGATTCATCCGGCGGTGCGCGTCGGGCGCCGTTTTTTTATTGACCACGGCATGGGCATCGTCATCGGCGAGACGGCGGAGCTCGGCGATGATGTCAGTATGTATCAGGGGGTGACGCTCGGCGGCACGACCTGGAACGAAGGCAAGCGTCATCCCACCATTGGCTCGAATGTCATCCTCGGCGCGGGCGCGAAGGTGCTCGGCGCGATCACGGTGCATGATCATGCCCGCGTTGGCAGCAACGCGGTGGTGGTGAAGGATGTGGAGTCGTACACGACGGTGGTCGGTGTGCCGGCCTGTGCGGTGCGTATCCGCAATGAAGACGGAGAGAAGTTTGAGGCGTATGCGGTCGGGCATGATGCGCCCGATCCGGTGATGACGATGCTGGAGCAGTTAAGCGAGCGCGTGGCGAAGCTGGAAGCGGAAAACGCGGCGCTGAGGCAGGGCCATGGCCGCGATTGACGGCAGCCTCGACGGCTGGGCGTATTTTGATTTTGCCGCAACGATGCCGGTGACCGAGGCGGCGCTGGCAGTATTTGTCGAGACTTTATCCCGCTTTCCTGCCAACACCGGCGCGACCTATGCCCCCGGCCTTGCCGCCAGACAGGCGCTGGAAGCGGCGCGGGCGCAGTTCGCGACGGTTATCCACGCCGACCCGCGCGAGGTGGTCTTCACCAGCGGTGCAACGGAGGCGGACAACCTCGCCCTGAAAGGCGCGCTGTGGTACCACGGCGTCAAGCAGCCGCATCTGCTCACGGTGCAGACGGAGCACAAGGCGGTGCTGGATACGGCGGCGGCGTTGGCGAAAACGGCGAAGGTAACGGTGCTGCCGGTGCAGCGCGACGGTCTGCTGGATATGGACGCCCTCGATGCCGCCTTGCAAACCGCGCCGACGCTGGTCAGCGTCATGGCCGTGAATAATGAAACGGGCGTGGTGCAGCCGCTTGCCGCGATTGCCGCCCGTGTCCATGCGGCAGGGGCGAAATTCCATGTGGACGCGGCGCAGGCGCTGGGCAAGTTGCCGGTGGACGTGTGCGCCTGGGATGCCGACCTGGTCAGTTTTTCCGGGCATAAATGCGGCGCGCCGCAGGGTATCGGTGCGCTCTTTGTGCGCCGCCTGCCGAAGATGCGTTTGCAGGCGCTGGCTCACGGCGGCGGGCAGGAACGCAGCCGCCGCAGCGGCACATCACCGCTGGCATTGATACGCGCCTTTGCCGTCGCTGCCGCACAGGCGGAAGCGGGGCGTGAGGCGAACGGGGCAACGGTCGCTGCTAGGCGCGCGCAACTGCTTGCCGCCCTGCCTGCGTCCATGCATGTGAACGTGCCGCCGCAGACGCCGCAAGTGCCGCATATCGTGAATCTCTTTACCGGTGTACCCTCAGGCGAGGCGCTGCGTCAGGCAGACGCGGCGCAGATTGCGCTGGCGGCGGGCTCGGCCTGTACTTCAGCCGCCGAAGGTTCGCACGTCTTGCAGGCGATGGGGCTTCATGACGCAGCGGCGCACAGCCTGCGCATCAGCCTGTCGCATACCACCGCAAGCGAGGATTTATCCCGCTTGGCGGCCTATTTGGAGAAACTTGGCCATGATCGTTCTTGATGAAGAAGCGCAGCACGAAGTCACCCGCTTATGCATCCAGGCGGCGCTGCTGCTCTTGCAATACGGTGCGGAAAGCAAAGTGGTGGTGGATGTCTCGACCCGCCTTGGTTATGCCCTCGGCGCGACGCGTGTCGATTGCGCCCTCACCGCCAATTCCATCGTCTTCACCACCCTCTTTAACCAGTTCTGCATCACCACCGCGCGGCGCAATGTCGATCGCGGCGTGAACATGACCGTCGTCAGCGAAGTGCAGCACATCATGCTCGCCTGTGAAGCGGGGCAAATGGATCGCCACGCGGTGCGCAACGCGCTTGATAACCTGCAACCGCATCCCTATCCGCCGCAGCTCGTGCTCGTCATGGTGGCGCTGTCCTGCGCCTGCTTCGCGCGCCTCTCCGGCGGCGACTGGGCGGTATGCGGCCTCACCTTCGCCGCCAGCCTGTGCGGGATGCGGCTGCGGCAATGGCTGGCCGGGTTGCACTTCAACATGGCGCTCGTTTTCATGGTGACCGCCTTCCTCACCAGCCTGATTGCCGGCCTTGGTGTGCGTTTCCACATCGGCAACGATCCGCATATCGCCATGGCCGCCGCCGTGCTGATGCTCGTTCCCGGTTTCCCGCTGATTAACTCGCTTTCCGATGTGCTGAAAGGCTACATGAACATGGGCATTGGCCGCTGGGCGCTCGCCACCGTCCTCACCCTCGGCACCTGCCTCGGCATCGTCTCGGCGCTGGCGTTGCTCGGTATCGACAATTGGAGCGGCGTATGAAAGTGCTGGAAATCCTGTGGCTGCTCGCGAACGACGCCTTCTTCGCCGCCATCCCCGCCGTCGGCTTTGCCCTCCTGTTCAACGTGCCGCCGCGCGCCCTCAAATACTGCGCTGCCCTCGGCGCGCTGGGACACGCGACGCGCACCGTACTGCAAATGCTGCAACTGAGCCCCGTCTTCGCCACCTTCTTCGCCGCCAGCCTCATCGGCGCGCTCGGCGTGTGGCTGGCGCGGCGCTACCACCGCGCCCATCCCAAAGTCTTTACCGTCGCCGCCGTCATCCCGATGTTCCCCGGCCTCTCTGCCTACCGCGCCATGCTGTCGCTGGTGCTCATCGAAAAAGAAGGCTACTCGCCGGAACGCTTCGCGACGATGGTCGAACAATTCGTGCAAACCGGCTTCCTGCTCGCCGCGCTCGTCTTCGGCCTGGCGTTGCCCGGATTGCTCTATTACCGTCAAAAACCCGTTGTCTAAACACCCTTAGGAGGCCCTATGAAACCCCGCAACCCCGACAGCATCTTTATCCTGCCGCCGGAGGCGACGAAGAAAATCTTCCTCTTCACCGCTTCGCTGGCCCTTGCTCTGGTACTGATGCTCGTGACTGCCGGCGAAAACTTCACCTACGCGCAGCACTGCGTCCTCTTCCTCCTCTACTTCTCCATCCTCCTCTGGGTCACCGAAGCCGCCGCGCCCTTTGCCGTCGGCATCTTCATCGTTGGTTATCTCGTCTTTGCGCTTGGCAAAGAAGACGGCCTTGACGTTGGCATCTACGTACGCACCTGGTCGGACGGCATCATCATGCTCTTCCTCGGCGGTTTCTTCCTCGCCGAAGGCATGAAAAAAACCCGCCTTGACTACAAACTGCTGCAAAAACTCCTGCCGCTCTTCGGGCGCCAGTCCAAATACGTCCTGCTCGGCCTGATGCTCGCCACCGCGTTCATCTCCATGCTAATGAGCAACACCGCGACCACGGCGATGATGATCGCGACCGCAGCACCCTTGTACGGCAACGCCAAAGGCAACTTTGCCCGCGCCCTTCTGCTCGGTATCCCCGCCGCCGCTTCCATCGGCGGCATGGGCACACCGGTCGGCTCGCCGCCAAACGCCATCACCATCGGTGCGCTGGCCGCCAAAGACATCCACATCTCCTTCCTCGGCTGGATGATCGTCGGCATGCCGCTGGCCATCATCCTCACCCTGGCCTTCTGGCGCATTCTCACCAGCACCTACCAAATCGGCAGCGACAAACTCGACACCGCCTTCCTCTACGCCGAACCCGACATGCCGAAAGAAGTCAGCAAACTGCAAGAAGCCTTGATGATCTTCATCCTCGTGCTGACCCTCTTCCTGTGGCTGACCGCCAAACAATTCGGCATGCCGATCGCTGTCGCTTCCGGCATCCCCATCGCCGGTTTAACGCTCACCGGCATCCTCAACGGCAAAGACGTGCGCGCCCTGCCGTGGGACACCCTGATGCTGGTCGCAGGCGGTCTCGCCCTGGGGCTCGCCATCGAAGAACACCACCTCGCCAACTACTACGTCGAAAAACTGCAACACATCCACGTCAACTTCTACCTGCTGGTCGTGCTCTTCGCCCTCGTCACCGTCGGCCTCTCCAACTTCATGAGTAACACGGCAGCGACCGCCATCCTCGTCCCCGTTGCCCTGTCCTCGGCGGCGCTCGCCGGCGACGCTAACCCACTCATCCTGCCGCTGGTTATCGGCCTCTCGGCATCGTGCGCCCTCTTCCTGCCGGTTTCCACCCCGCCGAACGCGATTGCCTACAGCACCGGACTGCTCAAACAATCCGAATTCCGCCTGGGCGGCGTCAGCGTCGGTCTGATCGGTCCCGCGCTGATCATCCTCTGGACCCTGCTTACCGTGAACCTGCTGTAAAGGCCCAACAAAAAACCGCGCTCCGGCGCGGTTTTTATCACGCAACCCCGTTTAACGCGCAAAACAGCAAGGTGCATAAGAATCCCTGCCCTACAGCTGCAAAAATCTCCTCATGACAAAAACTTGCACCGCATAACCGCGCGCGCTACCGTGCCACTCATAACAACAACAAACCAACCGCCATCATGATCATGAACAACAACCCCTATCAGGTGGCGCTCGCCGCTATCCTGCCCCGACAAGCCACCAATATCGCTCGTCATACCCTCGCCAGCGGTGAAACCGTTTGGGTACGTAAAGCAGGGAAAAGCATCCCGCAGTGGCGCTATACCCTAATCGGCTACTTCGCCGCCATTTTCCACCTCAATGCGCTCAAACCCGTGCCCAACCCCGGCGGCCGCGCCGTCATCGCGACCGAGGCCGAGCGCCTGCAAATCCTGGAAGCGCACGGCGTCCATGTGCCGCACCTGCTCGCGCGCAGCGCGGACGGCATCATGTTTACTCATCTTGGTGAACACACCCTGCTTGAGTGCATCGAGCACGAAACTGACGACCTCACCCGCTGGCAACAGGGCCTTGATGCCATCCGCGCCGTGCATGAACACGGGCAATACCTGAGCGAGCCCTTCGCGCGCAACATCATCGCCTGCCCCGACGGCAGTACGGGATTCATTGATTTCGAAGAAGACCCAGTACATGTCCTTTACCGCCTGCGAAAGCCGCGACTACCTCTGCTACCTGCAATCCACCGCCATCATCCTCAAACAGCGCGGCCACCTTGATGCTGCCGTCCGTCTGTGGCACGCCCACACTCGCACCTTGTCGCCCACCGTCGTGCACGACATTCAGGCCGCCGTGCGTCCGCTGCTGTGGATGCGCTGCCTGCATCACCCCCGCTGGGGCAAAGACCCGTTGCGTCTCGCTGCCCTTGCCGAACTGATTCACCTCGAACACCGAACATACGCATGAAATACCCCACAGACGTCTATACCGAAGCTGCCGTTGATCCTGACACCCTTGCCCATCTCGGCCCGCTTGCCCGCATGGCGGGCATCTGGCGCGGCGAAAAAGGCATGGACACCAATCCCAAAGCCGACGGCGCGCACCATGACTCCTACATCGAACACTACGAACTCCAGCCCATTGATGCCCAGACCAACGGCCCGCAGCTCTACTACGGCCTGCGCTATCACACCCATATCCTCCAGCCGGGCGACGTCGAAACCTTCCACGACCAGGTCGGTTACTGGCTGTGGGAACCCGCCACTGGCAACGTTATCCTTACCTTGGCCATTCCGCGCGGGCAAACCGCGATGGCTGTCGGCAATGCTGCTGCCGACGCCACCACCTTCACCCTGCGTGCCGGGCGCGGCAGCCTTGAAAACGGCATCCTTTCCAACCCCTTCCTCGAACACGCCTTCAAAACCGAGAGCTATACCATCACCGTCACCCACCATCCCGACGGTAGCTGGAGCTATGAACAGGACACCGTGCTCATCATTCCCGACCGGGCACAACCCTTCCATCACACTGACCGCAACACCCTCTACAAAATCGCCGAACCCACCCCCAATCCGACCGCCCGCGCGGCGATAAAATAAACCGTCGCAAACATTGAACCATCCCCAAAACCCCAAGAGAGGCATCCATGACCCACCGCATCTATAACTTCACCGCCGGCCCCTGCACCCTGCCGCTTGCCGTCCTCGAATCCGCCCAGGCCGAACTGCTCGACTTCCAGGGCTGCGGCATGTCCGTGCTGGAAATCAGCCACCGCAGCAAACGCTTCGAAGCCGTGCACGAAGAAACCCTGGCGCTCGCGCAAGAACTCATCGCCGCACCCGCCGACTTCCAGCCGCTCCTGCTCGCCGGCGGCGCGCACCAACAATTCGACATGATCCCGCTCAACCTGCTCGCCGACGGTGGCAGCGCCGCCTACATCAACAGCGGCATCTGGGCGGAAAAAGCATTGAAAGAAGCGCAACGTGTTGGCGATGCCCGCGAAATCTGGACGGGGCGCGATAGCGGTTTCACCACCCTGCCGGATGCCCTGCCGCCGCTGCCCGCCGATTGCCGCTACCTCTACCTCACCAGCAACGAAACCATCAGCGGCGTGCAATACCGCGACTACCCGACCGCCGCTGTGCCGCTGGTTATCGATGCCTCATCCGACTACTACACCCGCGCTATCCCCTGGGAACGCTGCGCCATCGTCTATGGCGGCGTGCAGAAAAACCTCGCACCGGCGGGGCTTGCCCTCGTTTTCGTCCGCCGCGACCTCATCAAAGACCACCCACGCGTACCCAAATTCCTCACCTACGCAGCGCACGCGGCGGCGAACAGCCTGTTCAACACCCCGCCGGTCTGGCAAATCTACATGCTGAACAAAGTCCTGCACTGGATTAAGGACAGCGGCGGCATCGCCCACTTCGAAGCAGAAAGCATCGCCAAATCCGGCCTGCTCTACGACTACATCGACCGCAGCAACTACTACCGCAACGACGTGCCGCCCGCCTACCGCTCGCGTACCAACGTGACCTTCCGCACCCCCTCACCCGAACTCGATACCCGCTTCTGGCAAGAAGCCGAAAAAAACGGCCTCTCTGGTCTCAAAGGCCACAAAATCGTCGGCGGCCTGCGCGCCAGCCTCTACAACGCAATCGACATCA
>ERZ773068.1819-NODE-1819-length-10281-cov-4.748191_pt1 | contig 10281 bp, 9 predicted proteins | sample MGYA00580620_ERZ773068 | MGnify/ENA primary metagenome ERZ773068 (study PRJEB29015, sample SAMEA2737983) | human oral metagenome | biome: human oral; feature: human-associated habitat; material: dental | place: China | collected 2101 ... | reverse complement strand
CATTAAATATGCTGGTGTAACATATTATTGATATTTAATTAATATCAGAAAAAGTAGGGTACATCTCAAATTTCCTTATTATATACTTATACTTAAAGTTTGCTTATGAATTTTACGAAGATAGATGCTGAGAACAGTCGGATAGATAGTTACTTTTCCGGTGCCTAAGTATTAAATATATTTTTAGTAGCAGATCATATAAATGGAATTTAAACTTAGTTCACAGTTTGCGCCTACAGGAGATCAGCCTCAGGCTATAGAAGCTTTGGTAAATGGGTTTAGAGAGGGCAATCAATTTCAGACCCTACTTGGAGCTACCGGCTCCGGAAAAACCTTTACCATGGCAAATATTATACAGAAACTGCAAAAACCCACACTTATCATAGCTCACAACAAGACCTTGGCAGCCCAGCTCTACGGAGAATTTAAAGAATTTTTCCCGGAAAATGCGGTTGAGTACTTTGTATCATACTATGACTACTATCAACCGGAAGCCTATGTACCGAGTACGGATACCTATATAGAAAAAGATTCGGCTATCAATGATGAGATAGATAAGCTCAGACATTCCGCAACAGCGGTTTTGTCTGAGAGAAGGGATGTTATAATTATAGCTTCGGTATCCTGTATATACGGACTGGGAAGCCCTATAGACTATGCAGAGATGGTCATATCTCTAAGACAGGGTATGATCAAGGACAGAGACGAGGTTATAAGAAAATTAGTTGATATACAATATAACAGAAATGATTTTGACTTCCATCGTGGAACCTTTAGAGTAAGGGGAGACATAGTGGAAGTCTTTCCTGCGTATGTAAGTAACAGAGCATACAGGATAGAATTTTTCGGTGATGAGATAGATAAAATAAGTGAAATGGATGTGCTTAGCGGTGATGTGATAGCGGAGCTTAGCCACATAGCCATATACCCTGCTTCACATTATATAGTACCTCCGGATAAGATGTTAAAAGCAACACAGGAGATACTTAAAGAATGTGATGAGCAGGTTGAGTTTTTCAAGTCCGAAGATAAGCTTATAGAGGCTCAAAGAATTTACGAAAGAACCCACTTCGATTTGGAGATGATGAGGGAAACCGGAGTATGTTCAGGTATAGAGAACTATTCAAGGCATCTGATAGGTGCTAAGGCAGGAGACCCTCCTTATACTCTGATAGACTATTTTCCGGATGACTTTTTGATGATCATAGATGAGTCTCATATAAGTGTACCTCAGATAAGGGGCATGTATGCGGGAGATCGGGCAAGGAAGATGAACCTTGTCCAGTACGGTTTCAGGCTGCCTTCCGCACTTGATAACAGACCTTTGGAGTTTTCCGAGTTCGAGTCAAAGATCAATCAGCTTCTTTTTGTTTCGGCTACACCCTCAGTATATGAGGATGAGCATGAACTTTTGCGTGCGGAGCAGATCATAAGACCTACAGGACTTTTAGACCCCACCGTAAGTGTAAGAAAGGTGGAGGGTCAGATAGATGATCTTGTTTCGGAAGTATTTAAGGAAGTTGAAAATAAACATAAGGTACTTATAACCACCCTGACCAAGAAGATGGCTGAAGATTTAACCGACTATATGAAGGATGTGGGTATTAAGGTAAGGTATTTACATTCCGATATAGATACACTGGAAAGAGCCGAAATTATAAGGGATATGAGACTGGATGTTTTTGATGTGCTGGTAGGTATTAACCTTTTAAGAGAGGGACTTGACATTCCTGAAATCACTCTGGTTGCTATATTGGATGCCGATAAGGAAGGATTTTTAAGAAGTACAACTTCACTGATACAGACTATAGGAAGGGCGGCAAGAAACTCCGAAGGTAGGGTAATTATGTATGCAGACAGAATTACCGATTCCATAAAGGCTGCCATAGATGAGACCTACAGAAGGAGGCAGATACAGGAAGCCTATAATAAAGAACATAACATTACTCCGACAACTATAAAAAAAGCGGTCAGAGACTTGATAGCCATATCGAAGGCGGCAAGTGAGGAGAGTAAAAAGCTTGAAAAAGATCCTGAGTCTATGGAAGATAAGGAACTTGAAAAACTTGCAAAAGACCTTGATAAGGCTATGAAGAAGGCTGCTACGGAGCTTAATTTTGAAGAAGCGGCAAGGTTAAGGGATAGGCTTTTAGAAGTTAAGAAGATTTTATTTGACAGGGAGTGATATGGAAAGAACAAGAAAATTAGCTGATACCGCTATGTTTGCGGGAGAACTTATGTTAAGGGCGGGAGCGGATATATACAGAGTGGAAGATACTATGAGTAGGATACTTGATAGGGAGACTACATGGTCTCATGAGGTCGTTGCTCTTCCTACCGCCATTTACCTTACACTTGTTACCGAGAATGAAAAGGGTAAGGAAAAAGATGCTCTAAGTTTGGTAAAGAGAATAGACTCAACTTCTATAAATCTAAATACAATATATGCGGTCAACCATATCTCAAGGAAGCTTTGCCTTGGGCAGATAGATGTGGATGAAGCTTATGAGAGAATGGTTAAGCTTACTAAAAAACCATTGTATCCTGAATATCTTGAATATATATGCTATATATTCGTGTCTACGGGCTTTCTTATTATGTTTGACGGTAATATTAATGAGTTTATACTTACGGCAATAGCGGCTGCGGTACTTTCTTTGGTAAAATACACAACTAAAAAATGGGGATTTAACGACATCTGTATAAATGCCGCAACTTCATTTATGATTGTGGTTACTGCAGTGCTTGGAGCCAAGTATTTGTTTAAGAATGTATCAGTAGACTTAGTGATAATATCGCCTATTATGTGCTTGGTTCCCGGAGTAAAATGTACTACTGCAATCAAGGATACTCTTAATGGAGATTATAACTCCGGAGGCACAAGGATGCTTGAAGCTATAATTATTTCTTTGGCAGTAGCTACAGGAACAGGTGTGGCGATGGCACTTATGGGAGGTATTTTAAGATGAGCATAGTTATGTTACTTATAAAAACATATGCGGCATTTTCGTCAATTATAGCTTTTTCTATTATATTCGATATGCCTAAAAATTTATTGAAATATGCGACCATAGTAGGCGTAGTGTCATGGGTCATATATAGTTATCTTCTGTATATAGAGGTAGACATCGTACTACAGGCTTTTATAACAGGCTTGATAGTGGCAGGTATGAGTCATATATTTGCAAGAGTACTTAAAGCTCCGGTAACTATATTTCTTGTGCCTGGTATACTGCCCTTAGTGCCGGGAGGACCGATATACAGAAGCGTATATTACTTTATAAATGATAACAGCAACCTGGGAAATATGTATTTTACACAGACATTGCAGATAGCCGGAGCCATTGCTATGGCTATCTTTATTATGGATTCGGTATTCAGGCAGACAAGAAGATATTCAAAAAGACAAAGATATGAGGATAAAAAAAGAAGTTGATCTGTTTGACCCAACCGTAAAGAAGTTACTGTTAAAGCTGATTTGATTACTGATGAGGTATTGATTTAGCTCCACATATAGGCTATAGTATATAATATTTATGTCAAAGAGGATGTTTGTATGAGATACGAAAAAAACAGAAAAATAGCCGGTATAGATGAATTTAAGGTGTTTAAGGCATTAAAACTGCTTGCTATTCCTATGGTAGTGCTGGTATTAATTATAGTAATATTGGTGGTAGACAGGGTACAGTCAAAAAAACAGGCTGTCTCATCTACAGTTTCACAGGAAAGTGTTGTAGCGGAGTCAAGCTCCAATAATACCGTATACACCTATGATTTCAGTAATTACGGTTTACAAAAGGACAGCAACCCTGAGGTTATGCAGCTTGTGGCAGAGTATCAAAAGGCGAAGATAGAAGCCGATTCAGGAGCCTTATACAAGGTATTCGGAAAAAGCGGCAACGAGGGTCAGTCTGATCTGCAGGCAAAGCTTAATGAAGAAAAAAAGGTATATGAGGCATATGAAAATGTAGCCTGCTACATAGGTAACGGTCTCAATGCCGGAGAGTATGTGGTATTTATAAGTGCGGATGTGAAGTTCCACGGCATTATAACGCCTGCTCCTATGCTGACATGGGCATATATAAAGACCGGCGAAGACGGGAAGCTATATATGGTAGAGCCTGATAAGGTAGATGAGCAGCAGAAACTTTTTGTAGACAAGGTTGCACATTCCGAGGATGTAAAGCTGCTTGACACTGCTATGAGAAAAAGACTTGCGGAAGTACTTATTTCGGATGCACAGCTTGCATCTTTGTATCAAATATGGCTTGAGGGTGCGGATGTATCAAAGTATGATATAAGCTTAGGCGGAAATGCTGAAGAGGAAAGTACTAAGGATGTTGACCTTGAGGATGACGAAGTACATATAGGAGCACCTACTACAGAGGCAAGCAAGGAAACGACTGCCGAAAGTACAGAGGCTGAAACAACTACAGAAGCTCCAAGCAGTGAGGAGAGTGCGGCACCGGCTGAGAGTGCGGCGCAGTAAGATTATGGATATTAAAGATTTTAATTACGAGCTTCCCGAAAGACTTATAGCACAGGATCCTTTGGCAGACAGAAGTGCTTCAAGGCTGATGGTGATGAAAAAGCAAAGCTATGAGCTTGAGCATAAGCATTTTAGTGATATTATAGATTATCTGAAAAAAGGAGACTGTCTGGTTCTTAACGATACCAAGGTCATACCGGCAAGATTATACGGTGTAAGAGATAGTAAAGATTCAAGGGCTAAGGTTGAGATACTTTTGCTTAAAAGGCTTAGCGACAGAGTTTGGGAATGTCTTGTAAAACCGGGTAAAAAATGCAGGATAGGAGATAGACTGGACTTTGGAGAGGGGCTTTTGAAGGCGGAAATAATCAATATAGATGAGACAGGCAACAGGCATATAGAATTTGAGTTTGAGGGTATATTTGAGGAAATACTTGATAAACTCGGAGAAATGCCGCTGCCTCCTTATATCACACATAAGCTTGAAGATAAAAACAGGTATCAAACCGTATATGCAAAGTATGAGGGCAGTGCAGCAGCCCCTACGGCAGGGCTGCATTTTACTAAAGAGCTTCTTGAAAAAATAGAGGCTAAGGGAGTGGATATAGCAAAGGTTACTCTTCATGTAGGTCTTGGAACTTTCAGACCGGTAAAAGAAAAGGATATATTAAAACATCATATGCACTCCGAGTTTTATATGATAGACGAGGAAAATGCGGCTAAGATCAATGCAGCCAAGCAGAGGGGTGCAAGAATTATTTGCGTGGGAACGACCAGTTGCAGAGCCTTGGAAAGTGCAGCGGCTTTGGACACTAAGCTTAAGGCGCTCAGTGCATGGACCGATATTTTCATATATCCCGGCTATAAATTCAAGATGGTTGATGCACTTATTACAAACTTCCATCTACCTGAATCCACACTTATTATGCTGGTATCGGCGCTGGCAGGCAGAGAGGAAGTGCTTAATGCCTACAAAGAAGCCGTAGATAAAGAATACAGATTTTTTAGTTTCGGAGACGCGATGTTTATAATGTAACTTGAAATCTTACTTTATTAACTTATTTTATTAAGATTAATGTGATAAAAAAAGTAGGGAAATGACCCCCTACTTTTTTTGTTGCTTAAATATAAATTTGTGATATAAGCCGTTCTTAAATACAATACTTGATATGCTTGCGGCTACTGTTTACATTGAATGAAAATTAATATACGAAGTGCTCAACAGTCAAATGCCATTAGGAGCATTACCCACATAAGAGTATAATAAAAATAAGTTTATATTTATACAGTTTAATTCCATTTTCAAGTATCTTTTCAGCCCAAGATATAAATAAATTATTGCCTCTCAGTACCAAATATAGTACTGACTATATTAGAAAAAATAAATATAGAATCAAGGAAGTAAACATAATGAAATTAGCCGATTATATAACTTTCCTTAAAAAATATAAAGTCGGAAAAAGGCTTTACTTTTTTATTTCTATATGGTAATATCCCTCTAAGTACTTCTATATAGAAATAAAAAGGAGGTTTTATTTTGATCAAGAACGGAGGATATCTGACTATGCAAATACGCTTGCTTAACGGGCGGGTTTTTAATCGCATATTGTCTGAGGATAAAGAGGCTTTATATTCGGCGGAACAGGGGAAGATACTTTCCTGCCTTTGGGCAAGAACGCCTATGACGGCTACCGATTTGGCTATAGCTACAGGACTTGCCAACAATACTTTAACATCAATGCTTAGAAAATTGGAAGAGCAAAAGCTTATTAAGAGCTATACACATCCTAAGGATAAACGTAAAAAATTCTTTGAACTTACAGAAATCGGAGAAAGTCAAAGGGCTGTAGGCATTAGAGCAAGCAAGAAGCTTGATGAAATATTTTATAAGGGTTTTTCCAAGGAAGAGATAACGAAGATGGAAGGCTATATGGAGCGTATATTGGAGAATCTGAAAGAAGCCGAGCAAAGATATATCAAAGAATAGTAAATAAGTTTAAACTAAGACACACTGTTTTAAAGACAGGAGGAGTATGATCGAATTTAGAGAAATTCAAAAAAAATACGGACAGGAAGAGGTTATAAAGGAACATTCATTTAAGATAGAGGATGGAGAATTATTTGTATTGGTAGGTCAGAGCGGCAGCGGCAAGACTACTACACTTAAGATGATCAATCGTTTAGTAGAGGCTGATTCGGGAAGTATATTTATAGACGGTAAAGATATTACATCAATACCGTTAAGAAAGCTTAGGCTTGATATAGGTTATGTGCTTCAAAGTATAGCCTTATTTCCGAATTTGACAGTCAGAGAGAATATAGAATTAATACCGGAGATGAAAAAGTGGCAAACTGCAAAAAGACATAAAGAAAGTGATGAACTTCTTGAAAAAGTCGGTTTGGAAGCTTTAAAATATAAAGATCGCTATCCAAGAGAGCTTTCAGGTGGAGAACAGCAAAGAGTGGGTATACTTAGAGCAATTATTGCACAGCCTAAGATTCTTTTAATGGATGAACCGTTCAGTGCCTTAGACCCTATTTCAAGAAAGAGTTTACAGATGCTGACTAAAAGTTTACATAAAGAGTTCAATATGACCATAGTATTTGTAACCCATGATATGTCGGAGGCGCTTGATATAGCCGATCGCATCTGTGTTATGAAAGAAGGAGAGATTTTGCAGATAGCAAGTCCTAAGGACATTAGGGAAAACCCTGCCAATGAATATGTAAAGAGCTTATTTGAGGATAACAAGAAAGGGGATGCACAATGATTCTTACAATAATTCAAACCTTTCATGAGCGTTTTGCAGATTGGAATCTGGCACTTTTTGAACATTTGCAAATATCGCTTTTATCACTGCTTCTAGCAGTTTTTATCGCAGTACCTCTTGGTATCATATTAGTAAAGCTTCCAAAATTAAAAGAATGGCTTCTGCAACTTACCGGAGTTTTTCAAACAATTCCCTCACTTGCTCTTTTAGGACTTTTTATACCTATGCTCGGAATAGGTAAGATACCTGCGGTAACAGCACTTGTAATCTATGCATTGTTTCCTGTTTTACAAAGTACTATAACCGGACTTGATTCTGTTGATAAAAATCTGCAAGAAGCCGCTGAGGCTTTTGGAATGAACAGATTAGAGAGGCTTAGGAAATTCGAACTGCCTTTAGCTATGCCGGTAATTGTCTCAGGTGTCAGAACTGCGGCGGTACTGATAGTAGGAACTGCAACTTTGGGAGCACTTATAGGAGCCGGAGGTATGGGCAGTTTTATACTTCTTGGAATTGACAGAAACAATACGGCACTTATTTTAATAGGTGCTATATCATCAGCATTTTTGGCAATACTTATGAATATTGTAATAAAATATCTTGAAAACAAATCCCTCAAAAAGATACTGATAAGTTTGATTGCCCTGATCACGGCAACCGTACTGAGCTTTATTCCGAGCATTGCTCCTATGATGAATACAAAACACCTGGTTGTGGCAGGAAAGCTTGGACCCGAGCCGGAAATACTTATCAATATGTATAAGGAGCTGATAGAGGGTGATTCGGATATAAAGGTAAAGCTTGAACCTAATTTTGGTAAGACCTCCTTTTTATATGAAGCATTAAAAAATAAGCAAATAGATATATATACCGAGTTTAGCGGAACGATTACTTCAAGTTTACTTAAAAATCAAGTACAGCTCTCAAATGACCCCGTAGAGGTGTATGAAGCGGCAAGAGAAGGGATACTTGGTCAGGATAAGCTTGTATATTTAAAGCCTATGGAATATCAGAATACTTATGCACTTGCAGTCAAAAAAGATTATGCAGAAAAATATGATCTAAAAACAATCAGTGATCTATCGAGGGTTGAAGACAGTGCGGTAGCAGGATTTACACTGGAATTTAATGATAGAGATGACGGTAACAAAGGCTTAAAAAGCTTGTACGGACTTGAATTAAATGTTAAGACCCTTGAGCCTAATCTAAGATATCAGGCAATTAATGGAGGCAATGTACAGATAGTTGATGCCTACTCTACAGACAGTGAACTTATAGAGTATGATTTGGTGGTACTTGAGGATGATAAGCAGCTTTTTCCTCCTTATCAGGGTGCACCTCTAATGAGAAAGGATACCTTGGAAAAGTATCCCGAACTTGAAGAAATACTCAATAAATTAGCAGGGCAGATAAGTGCTGAAGAAATGAGTCGCATGAACTATCAGGTAAAGGTAGATAAAAGGAGTGCAAGTGAGGTTGCACATGAGTATTTGGTAAATAAGGGTTTGGTAAAATAGGAGGAAGAAGTGAAGGCTATAGTAGTGTCAAAAGCCGGTACAAGTAAGGTGCTGGAGCATAAAGAAGTTGATACCCCTAAACTCAAAGACGGTTGGTCTTTGGTTAAAGTAAAAGGTTTTGGAATTAATCGCTCCGAAATATTTACAAGAAAGGGTTTCTCTCCTTCTGTAAAGTTTCCACGCATTTTAGGTATAGAGTGTGTCGGAGAAATAGCTGAAAGTAAAGTTTTCAAAAAAGGTGAAAAAGTTATTTCCATTATGGGAGAAATGGGAAGAGATTTTGACGGAAGTTATGCCGAATATGTACTTCTTCCCAATAAGCAGATTTATAAGGTGGATACGAAACTTTCATGGAGTGATCTGGCAGCGGTACCGGAAACTTTCTACACTGCCTTCGGTTCTATGAAAAATTTGCAAATAGATGAGAATCATAAAGTTTTCATAAGAGCCGCTTCAAGTGGAACCGGAATAGCTTTTTTAAAACTTTTAAAAGCAAAATACACTGACATGAAAATATATGGCAGTACCGGTAAAAAAGAAAAGATTCAAATACTCAAAAGTCAAGGTTTTACAGATATTATTTTGGATATTGGAAATGAACTGCAAACTGATCTGCAGTTTGATAAAATCTTGGAATTGATAGGACCGAAAACTATTAAAAATTCGATAAGACATCTTAAAGAGGGCGGTATTATATGTAGCAGCGGTCAGCTTGGTGAAGAATGGTACTTAAGAGAATTTGATCCTATAATGGAGCTTAAAAATAATGTTTATCTGACAACTTTTTATTCAGGCAATGTATCTGCTGAAAAAATCAATGAAATGCTTGCGTATATAGAGAAATACAAGGTAAATGTAAGTCCTGAGAAAGTTTTTAGCTTAGAAGATACTCCCAAGGCACATGACTATGTTGAAAGCGGCAATAACTTCGGTAAGGTAGTTGTGGTGATTTTATAAGCACTTTGAAAACTTGCTTTCAAGAGAAGGAAGTAACACAGATTAAACAGAATTGTAACGAATTTTTAACAATCCTTGCTTTATATCTCATTTTAGTGTAATATATAGTTTAATAAGAACTTAAAGAAAAAACACAGGATAATTTAATAAGTAATCAATCCAAAGATGTGAAATTCGGTGTGCTGTAAGTATTTTCACAAAAGCGGCAACCTTATTTTATAATCAGTTGATAATAGCAGGGAAAGGAAGTGATATCTTATGAATACTGCCAATAATAACAAGACTGTTTGTACAAGGAATTTATTTAAGAAAATAAGAGCATGGGCATTGCTTATGTTGTTTGGCGCAAGTAATATAATGGTAAATGTCAATACGGTATATGCAGAGTCCGAGTACAGCAGTTATGTGGGCAAGTTATCTGTAGCGGCTTATTGTGACAGTTATAAAACATATAAGGGTGGAAATCCTACCTCAGGCAAAACTGTTGCAGCTAAGCTAAAGATGTTTGACATAGGTGAGAATATCAAGATAGGTGATAAGGTATATA
>ERZ773068.1816-NODE-1816-length-10294-cov-4.541850_pt1 | contig 10294 bp, 7 predicted proteins | sample MGYA00580620_ERZ773068 | MGnify/ENA primary metagenome ERZ773068 (study PRJEB29015, sample SAMEA2737983) | human oral metagenome | biome: human oral; feature: human-associated habitat; material: dental | place: China | collected 2101 ... | reverse complement strand
ATTAGTATATCATTTGAGTACTAAATTTTAGCTAAATTAGATAATAAATAAAAAATGTTTCTACTCTAATTAAGAAGTTATATAAAAATGAATATTTGCCACTGTGTTATGTTGAGAATGTTGTTAAATATCACAAAATTTCAATATAAAAACCGTGACGCAAATGATTTTATAATAAATTGAAAAAGTAGATATTTTTTAGTAGTGTTCTATTCTGATAACTCCAAAATTGATTGATTTAAGTAAGTTTGCAGAATTGATATTTGATTTTATAAGGTTAATATTTAAAGAAATATTAAATAATAGTGTCATTTTGCTTTAAAGAATGAAATTAGAATATGTTATTACTATTGTTTTTATGAAGGTACTGGAATTTTATAACTGATGACACTATCGTAGATAAAGGAAAATAAGAAAATGATAAAATTAGAATAAAACAATAACTTGCTAAGAATAGTTAACCAATAATAATTAATATGATTTTTAGAATATTTTATTAAAATAGATTTTTTGGAGGATTAAAATGGAATTAATTGAAAAACTACAATTACAGCAATACTTTAAAATGCACCCGATAAGAAACACTAGAATAAAATATCGTATTGCTTATATTAGTTTAATTAAATATCTGTGCGAACTATTTACTAAAAATGATCAGTGGACTGAAAGTATGTTAGTATTGATGAAGGAATTATTTGTAGAGAATGAAAACTTTAAACCTGTTGAAATTAATTTAAGTGGAGATATTATATTTGGAGGTGAAAATAATCCCACATTAAAACATAAATTTCAAAAATATAGATATTATATTTTGACAGATTGCTTATTTATAAGTGCGTTTGATAATCGAGAGAAAGGCATATATATCCTTGAGAAAGTTAGCAAGTTGTATTCTCAGAATAAGAGGAAGCTCAAGGAATTGTTTGAGTATTTTTATGAGATAGATGAAAAAAATATTAAGATGTATTACCCTGAAATGACTGATATTTACAAAGTTATTAAAAATAATAGAAATTTTCTTAAATTGGATGAGAAAAAAATAATGATTATTGCAAATATGAGTGCAGGTAAATCAACACTATTAAACGCATTAGTAGGAAAGAAAGTAAACAAAACTCAGAATGATACATGTACTTCAAAGATACACTATTTGTATAATAAGGCAGGAGAAGATTACTTATCATATGAGTTAGATTATAATCTGATATTAAATGCTTCTAAGGAAATCTTAATGAAAGATAATGAAGACAATAATTCTATCGAGATTACAGTTGGTACACGATTTAGATCGATAAATGAAGTGAATAATCGAATTTGTTTTATTGATACACCAGGTGTTAATTCATCGCGAAATAAAGAGCACAAAGAATTAACTAATAAAGTAGTAGTTGAGGAAAATTGTGATCTTCTATTATTTTTATTTAATGGGGAGAATATAGGAACAGATGATGAAAGAAGACATTTATGTAATGTTAAAGAGATTTATCATGGAGAGATTATTTTTCTTATAAATAAACTTGATAGATTTAAATTTGGGGATGATTCTGTTGAGGAAACAATAAAAAAAGTTAAAGATGATTTGGTAAAACTTGGATTTTTAAATCCTAAAGTATATCCTATTTCTGCTTATGCGGCATATTTAGCAAAAATGTCAATGTTTGATGAAGATTTGACAGAAGACGAGACATATGAAATGGAGTTTAGAAAACGTAAGTTATCAAGATCTGAATATAGATATGATACTTATTTTGAAATGGAATCACCTTTAATTAACGAGGAAAATGAGAGTGAAATGTTATTAAAAAATTCTGGAATTCTGAATTTAGAGAGCATGATTTATAATAAAATGAATTAGGAGGAATAATAAGTATGCAGAAAATATATATTAAATATAATCCTTATCAAGTTAAGACGGATGTTCTAATTGGGGAGAATGCACCTAAGAAGAATAGTAGACTTAATTTTGGTAATAGAAGATTACAAGAATGGGTGGATACTCTTCTAGAAATCTTAGTAGAGGAATGTAGCACTAAAAATTTTGAGATTATTTTTCATGGTACAGTTCATGATTATGAGGATATTATTTCTATAGCAGAAGAAGCAAAATCTAAAGATGTAACAATCAAATTTATACATGAACCTGCAATAGAAGCAGAAGATAAAGAAGCTGCAATTCAAGAAATTTTTAAAATGATACAGGATGGACCATTTGAAGAACTTAAAAGACAAGATGTAGTTAGAGCTTTTGAACTTGCGAGCGGTAGTGATTTTGAGGTAAATGTCGTAGCAACAATGAGTGCAGGAAAATCCACTTTAATTAATGCGTTACTAAATAAAAAACTGATGCCGGCGAAACAGGAAGCATGCACAGCGACTATTACAGAGATAAAAGATAATGATACTGATTGTTTTAATGCAATAGTTTATGACAGACAGGAAGAGAATATTGGTTCATATGAAAATCTTACATATTCAATGATGGAAGAATTGAATTCTGATAATAATGTTTCAAAAATTAGAATTGAAGGTAATATCCCCTTTGTTTCATCAGATGATGTCTCCCTTGTGTTAGTTGATACTCCTGGTCCAAACAACTCTCGTGATCCAAAACACAAAGCAGCAACATACAGAATGATTTCTGAATCTTCAAAACCGCTTGTTCTATACATAATGAATGCAACACAGCTAGCAGTAGATGATGATAACAATCTTCTTTCATATGTGGCAGAGAGTATGAAAGTTGGAGGAAAACAATCGAGGGATCGATTCATTTTTGTTGTGAATAAATTAGATACATTCAATATGGGTGAGGATAGCATTGTTGCAACTTTAAATAAAATTAGAGATTACCTATCAGATAATGGTATAGAAAATCCAAACATTTATCCGACTTCTGCACTTACTGCTTTAAACATTAGAACAATCCTTCCAAAAAATTTAGGCAATGATGATGATGAAACATATGAAACTAATGGTAAAGTAAGAAAATTAAATAAAAATGAAGAGATGCATTTTGAAAAATATGCTCCTTTGCCGGCTTCAGTGAAGATGAAAATTTCTAATAGATTATATGAGACAGATAATAAAAATGAGCAAGCTTTGATTCACTCAGGCATAGTTTCAATAGAAGAAGCAATTAGGTTGTATGTTGAAAAATATGCTAAAACTGCAAAAATTAAGAATATTGTAGATACTTTTATCAAGAAAATCGAGAGTGCACACACTTTTGAAACTGCTAGAGAACAAATTTCTCAGAATGAAGCGCAGAAGAAAAGTATTGTAGAGAGGATAGAAGCTATTGAGAGTAAACTTGCAAGTGGAGAAGAAGCAAAAAGCTTTAGAGAACAAATTGAGAAATTAAATTATGATAGAGAAATTTCAAATCTAGCAGATGAAGTAATTACAGGGGCACAGAAGAAGATTACAAACTATCTGGGAGGATCAGATAAAAAGATTTCAAGACAACAAGCAGAAAATGTTTGTGAAGTATTTTCGAGGTTTGCTGATAATCTTCAAGCTGAAGTTCAAGTTCGACTTGAAGATTTGATTTTAAAAAATGTTCAAGGAAATGCAACAGAACTTTTAGAGGTGTATAAAAAGAAACTTTCAGAACTAGTAAATGAAGTAAGTATAGGCGACATTGAAATTGATCCGTTTAAGATGATGTTAGGTGAGCTTCCTACAAATACATCTCGAATGATTGAGGGCTCATCTAAGATAGAACAAATTAAGGTAGGAGAAAAGTGGGAAGTCAATACAAGTAGGAAGTGGTATAAGCCGTGGACTTGGAGTCAAGAAAAAGGTCGCTTTATGGATATTATAGAAGATGTAGAGTACATTGATGGTATGAATTTAGCACATAAATTTTTTGCTCCTATTCAAGAAACCTTATTTAAAAATAGAGAAAAAGCAGTTATCTATGCTAAGGATCAAGCAGAGATAATTAAGGAAAATTTCGGTAGGAAGTTTGAGGAATTAGATAAGGTATTACAGAACAAATTACAAGAGCTAAAAGAATGTGTGACTGACGAAAAAGTAGCTGAAGAAAAATTAGAAGATTCAAAACGTAAGTTAGAATGGCTTGAAGATATTCAGTATAGAATAAATAAAATACTAGAAATCTAGGGGGAAACTATATGTCCTTAACATTAGATTATAAAAGTGCTGTTAGTTCAAAAAATTTATTGCTGGTAAGAATAATGCTTAAAGATAGCTTATTAGTAGATAAAAATTTTATTCAATTTACTAAAATGATAGAATATGCTGAAAAAATGGGTATGGATATTTGGATAAGTGAAACAAGTAAATTAGAAAAAAAATCTAGTGAGGAATGGAGTATTGAGTTAATGAATTTGGAACTCACCAAACTTGTGAATGATTTCACAAAAGAAAGAGTGGATTATTGTAAAAAAATAATTAGAAAAGTTTATGGAATTATTTCTTATTCAGGAAGTAGTGATATTTACTCAATATCTGGTTGTACTACTAATAGTGCGCAAGAATATCTATCGACACAGTATTTTCAATCACTAGATGTAAAATCGGTAAACCCAAATGAAAGGGACTATCAGATTATAATAAAAAATGCAAGAGAAATAGAAAAGATTTTAAGGAACAGAAAGTCTGAAAAAGGAGATAGGGACTGGCATTATAAAGATATTGACAAAATTTCAAAGGCTGCAAAAAGAGTAAGCGAGGCCTGTGAACAAATAAAATTAAGGAGGAAATAGTATATGGTATTAACAAATGAGTTTATTGAAGCAGTAGAAAATAAAAAGAAAACAAGAGTAAGAATAATGCTTAAAGACACACTATTAGTTGATCCAAACTTTAGAGTTTTTAATGAAATGCTTGAATACGCAGAGTGTCATATTTTAGATTTATATGATAAACATAATGAGGAAGAGCTAAATAATAATTCTTTATTATGGGATGAGGATTACATGAATCAGCAAATGGTTGCTGTAGTTAGTAATTTTTCCAAAGAAAGAGTGGATTTATTAAAGAAAATTGTAACTAAATTGTATGAACATAAGATTCAGAATGATATTAGTGGAAATTATGAAACAGCCAACACTAAAACTTCGGTAAAAGTAACTGAAAATGATAATAAGCTTAATTCGATTCAAGTAGCTGGAGGTGTTATTACTGTTATAGGGGCTGGAGCTATGATTGGTGGAGTTGTAAGTTCTAGTGCTTCAGTGGTAATTGTTGGTGGAGTTGTATTAGCTGGTGGGATAGCTATGGTGACCTTATCAAGAAGTAAGGGAGAATAGAATATGACAGATAAAAATGTACTTTCTTCAGAAGAAGAGAATGTTCCTGTACCACATTATGACAATATGATTGCTGGATATCAAGGTGCATTACAAATCGTAGATGACGTTATTTTAAAAAATTATATTTCTAACTTATCGAAACTTGATGTTATTCCTTTAGAACAAAGTGTTTTAGATAATAACATCAAGGAAAATGTACTTTTTTTCAAAATTAATGAAATGGTTTATGAAAAAGATGAGTTTGCATCTTATAAATTTGCTAGTGTTTTCAATTCGCTATCAACAACAAAAAGTGCTATTTTTGTAATTATTGACAGTAACGGTGTAAAAACTGATTTTTATTTAGGAGTACGATCATTAGATGAAGATAGAACAACTAGTTCAATGAAAAATACACTAGAAAATTCAATGGCAGGGCAGTTTCCAGGTATTAAAACAACAAACTATACAATTGAAGAAATTCAAGATATACTATCTGGAGTAAAAGGTACTAGTATTTCATCGGTTACTTGTGTGGCAAATAGTAAAGAGGAGAGTCAAAACAAGAATACTGAATTTGTTCAAGGATTAGAAAAACTGGTTTTATCAATGAGGGGACAGAAGTTTACTGGCATTATAATAGCTAATACTACAGACCAGAATCAATTGAGAGAACTAAGAAAGGGTTATGAAAGTGTATATACTCAGCTATCTCCTTTTTCAACAATGCAGTTAAATTATGGACAAAATTCATCTTCTAGCAGAAATGAATCTGATTCTGATGGTGTAAACGTAAGTAATACACAAAGTATTTCTAATACTGATACTGATACTTTTGGTTATACATCGGGTACTTCAATATCGCATTCTACTTCAACGGAGAATACAACATCAAAAGTTATTAAAGGTGTTGCTACAGCATCTTCAATACTTGGTGCTGCCCTTGGTCCAGTTACTGGTGGAATAAGTTTGAGTGTTGGAGGAGTGGTATCTGGTGGTTTGGGATTATTGGGTTCTGCAGTGTCTGGAACAAAGACTGATTCGTATTCAACAAATGATTCTCAAAATATTAGTCATTCTCACTCTAAAAGTGAAAGCTTAGGAACTACTAAGGGGACTTCTTATGTACATACTTATGGTACAAGTGTTACTGAAGGATTAACAAATTCACTTACTTTGACAGCCCATGATAAATCTATCGAGGATATACTTATGAGAATAGATAAACAGCTTAAGCGTATGGATGAATTTGAAAGTTTAGGTATGTATGAATGCGCAGCATATTTTTTATCATCAGATCAGTATGCATCAGAGATGGCAGCAGCTACTTATAAAGCTTTGATGGGTGGAATAAATACAGGAATTGAAATTGCTGCAATAAATAACTGGGGAATTTATGAGGATGAAAAAACACAACTTGTTGAACAGTATGTCAAAAATTTTATACACCCAGTTTTCAAGTATAGTGGTACTCTCGGTGATATTGAAGTTACACCTAGTTCAATGGTGAGTGGTAATGAATTGTCTATTCATATGGGATTACCAAGAAAGTCAGTTTGTGGGTTACCAGTTATTGAACATTCTGATTTTGGTAAAGAAGTAGTAAATTATGATGGACAAGTTGCCGTTAATGGTATAAATTTAGGTAAAGTTTTTAATATGGGAAGTTCATGTCCTAATAGCGTTTTTCTTGATAAAAATAGTCTAGCTATGCATACATTTGTAACAGGATCTACTGGTTCAGGAAAGAGTAACACTATTTATGAAATTATTAGGCAGTGTAATAATCATGGAGTTAACTTTATGATTATTGAACCAGCAAAAGGTGAATATAAACACATTTTTGGTAATAGGCCGGATGTTTATGTATATGGGACTAATCCGGAATATTCTGATTTACTAAGAATTAATCCTTTTAAGTTTTCTAAAGGTATACACGTTCTTGAGCATGTGGATAGATTAGTAGAAATATTTAACGTTTGCTGGCCAATGTATGCAGCTATGCCTGCAGTCTTGAAAGAGGCTTTATTGAAGTCTTATGAAAACTGTGGGTGGGATCTTTCAACTTCGTTAAATACATATGATCAGAATCTATACCCTACATTCTTAGATCTTCAAGAAGTACTAGCAGAAGTAATTAATAATTCTTCTTATTCAAAAGAAGTGAGAGACAATTATATGGGTGCATTAATAACTCGTGTGAAATCATTAACTAATGGACTAAACGGTCAAATTTTCACATCAGATGAAATAGATAATGAGATCCTTTTTGAAAAGAACATTATTGTTGATTTAAGTCGAATAGGTTCTTCAGAGACAAAGTCATTAATAATGGGATTGTTAATAATGCGTTTAAGTGAATATAGAATGTCTTCAGCTAAGACGATGAATGTTCCATTTAAGCATATGACTATTTTAGAAGAGGCACATAATATTCTTAAGAGAACTTCTATAGAACAAAATCCAGAAAATCCTAGTGTTGCCGGAAAATCTGTTGAAATGATCGCTAATGCTATTGCTGAAATGAGAACATATGGTGAAGGATTTGTGATAGTAGATCAGTCTCCAAGTGCTGTAGACGTATCTGCAATAAGAAATACAAATACTAAAATTATAATGAGATTACCAGATGAATCAGATAGAAGAATAGCAGGTAAATCTGCTGGACTTAGAGATGATCAACTTGATGAGATAGCAAAACTACCCAAAGGGGTAGCTGTTGTTTATCAAAATGATTGGGTAGATCCTGTCTTGTGTAAGATTCAAAAATATAAAGGTAAAGAGAATTTTTATAATTATGAAGGAGTAAAAAATATAAATAGTTCGACTTCAAGATTTAAAAGAAATTTATTAGGTTTTTTATTGAAAAACAGGGTAAATATACCATTTGAGGTTGATTTACAAGTTCTAACTGAAGATTTAGTTCATGCTGAAATCTCGTCACGAAACAAATTATTTATTAGGAAATTATTAAATGAGTTTGAATTAAAAAAGAATATTTCACTTTGGAGTGAGGATAAGTTTGAGAAGCTATCAATGGTGATAAGTGAGTTGCTCAATGGAGAAATGTGGATTAAACCACTTGTTGAGAAGACTTCTGAATTTGATATTTTTACAGAAAGTATAACTGATGAAATAGATAAGCATGTTTCAGGCTTATCTAAGGAATATAAATTGGCCATATCACAGTGTATTATGAGAGCTGAGGCTGCAAGGTCCGATGAGTATTATGAAATATATTCTGCTTGGATAACTACTCTTAGAAATAAGGGGGTATTCTAAGTTGGATATGTTTTTAAAAGAAATAATTAGAAGTAAAGGTAATGAGCTATTAGAAAAAGCTAAATCTATGGTAAAAATCAATGATTTAAAAGAACTTGATAGACCGATTGTAAAATTATTAGTAGATTATGATGTGCATGAGAGCTTTGAAGATAACAAAGAAATAACAGAGGATCAAGAAATAACAGAGGATCAAGAAATAGCAGAGGATCAAGAATTAACAGAGGATCAAGAATTAACAGAGGATCAAGAATTAACAGAGGATGAAATTAATGAAAGACAAGCAACTGAAATCAAGGAGGCTCTTAAAAGAATTAGAAATGGAGAAAAACTTACAAATGATGAATTAGGAAATCTCGGTGAAATGATGATGGATCAACACTATATATCAGAAGGATATAAACCTCTTAATAATAATAGAGTAACAAGTCTTAATGATAATAAGGGAGGGTTTAAGACTGGAATAGATGGAGTATATGAAAAGACTAATCTTGATGGAAGTAAGTCATATGTTGTTGCAGATGCTAAGTATAATACTTCACAATTATCAGAAACTAAAGATGGTAAACAGATGTCAGATAATTGGGTTGATAAACGACTTGATAATGCAGTTGGTAAAGAAAAAGCAGATGAAATAAGGGATACTAAAGAAGATAGTCCAGATTCAGTATCACATGAGGTATACCACATAGATCCAAATATAGATGAAAAAGGAAATACTCATACAGATATTCAAAAAGTTGATTCAGAGGGGAATAAGTTTGGTAACAAGACAATAGTTGAGTATTTTGACATAGATGGAAATCGAATAGAACTGTTGAATAAAAGCTAATAGGAGGTGTTAGAAATGAGAGATACTCGTAAAAATATTGATTATTTTAGAAATTACTTAGACTATCAATATTCACGAATTGATAAGAAGATTGCTAAGCTGAAAGATTCTGATGAAGAAAAGAAACAACGAATTTTGGTATCGTTAACAGGGTATGAAGTAGATTTATTGAAAGCTGAGTTTTCAATAGGAACATCTAAGGATAATATGAAAAATTATACTAATAAGGCTATAGAAATAGTAAAAGATTATAATAACATTACATATTATGATCTCCTAACACTATTGTCAATAGCAGTGATGGTTAATGATAATAGTGAAGTTATTAGTTTGATAAAGAATAATGAAGATATTATCGAAAAAGATAGACTTCTTAAGTACATAGCAAATTATATTCAAGGTAAGGAAGCTAAGTGGGATAATAGTGTACAACTAAGAAGTGAATTTACGGCATTAGATAAAGTGTTTACTGCAAGTGATAAAGAGACAGCACTTTTAGAATATTTAGATGGATGGTATAAGAATCATTTAGAATATTCATGGTATGATTCGCATAAGAGTAACACTGATACATATTCTGGATATTGGAGCTTTGAAGCCGCAGCAATCTCAATTATTTTAGGACTTGATGAAAGTAAGCTAAGAGAGTCAGTATACTATCCTAGTTTTTAAATAATTAATATTCATCAAGGTGACATGATATCCTCCTTACAGTATAAAATAAAATACAGTAAGGAGGGTAATTTTATACTATTAGATTATGAATTTAAAGAAAATATAAAGCGTTTTATAGGTAATACAGATATGTAAATATTATTTTTTGTAGAGATTATTAAGAAAGAAAAATAGTATATAGGTTATTATAATATAAATAGAATATTATGAATGTCACAAGATATAATATATAATTTATAATTTTACT
>ERZ773068.1814-NODE-1814-length-10298-cov-10.915064_pt1 | contig 10298 bp, 10 predicted proteins | sample MGYA00580620_ERZ773068 | MGnify/ENA primary metagenome ERZ773068 (study PRJEB29015, sample SAMEA2737983) | human oral metagenome | biome: human oral; feature: human-associated habitat; material: dental | place: China | collected 2101 ... | reverse complement strand
CGTTTTGGATCTGGTCAATCGTCCCGCCTTTACCGTCCGGCCATTTGCGCCACTGTACGCCGTACACTGGGCCTAAATTGCCCCATTTCTCGGCAAACGCATGATCTGTCGCAATCCGCCCGATAAATCGTTTCATGCCAGCGCACCATTCGTCGCCGTTGATTTCTGGAATTCTCTGACCAGTTTTCTCCAGATAGTTCTTGTACGGCCATTCATCCCAAATATGCACGCCATTTTGTGCCAGGTACGCAATATTGCCTGTTCCTTTTAAGAACCACAAGAGTTCATGTGCCACGCTATTGAAGTACAATTTCTTGGTGGTCACTGCTGGAAAGCCGTCCTCTAAATTGTATCGCGTCTGCGCACCAAATATTTCAGTTGTGCCAGTGCCGGTACGGTCGCTTTTCTGGATGCCGTTGTTGCGGATGTATCGTAATATATCTAAATACTGCCTCATATAACCTTTTCTAATGTTATCTATTATGACGATGTTTTTATAAAACCACAAGTAGAGATGAAAATAAATAAAAGTTGTCTTTTAACGCCGTAACCATAGCGTTAACTTCTTTTCGTCTTATATTTTGTGTTTCACGCAGGAAGAACTGTTTATTATACCGCTTAAACTTATTCATAGCTTCCTCTTCAAGTACAACTGCCAGCACTATGGCTGATAAAAAATATCTCTGGAGATACCCTCCAGAGATATGTCAATAATGACCTCTAGGTAAATATATAGTAAAGTTTTGGTTAAATGTCAAATTATCACAGTATTTCAAGGTCTTGACGACGTTGCTGCATCTAAGATACCTCGCGCAAGATTTAACGGGGTTATGGCTTATGTGCTAGATAAATGTTATGGTTTTTAATGACTGGAACTTTGCGGTCTTAAATTAGTATATATTATATCATTGCCCCATAGCTTTAATATATCATCAAAAACCTTATACTATTATTCATTAGTTCTGTTTCTGCGGATTCACTCAATCACGAAAAAAGCCCACCCCTAGAGAGTGAGCTGTTTTCGTGGTGACCTCACGGGGAATATAAAAATTGGTTCAAGCCTACTTTACCCCCTCATCAATTACACTAAATAGCAGATGGAAAACAAGTATTTAAAACGTTCACATATTTCAGAGGCTAAAACCAGGCAGATAGTGAGGTTGTTTTGCGAAGATATTACCGCCACTCAGATAGCCTCGCTAACCGGATTAAATCGCAATACTGTCAATCGAATTCTCACACATATTCGTATCGTTATTGCCAAGCACTGTAAAGCAACCTCACCGCTATCAGGTGAAGTCGAGATAGATGAAAGTTACTTTGGTCCGCGTCGCGTGCGTGGTATTCGTGGGCGCGGCGCCAGCAAGAAAATCATCGTTTTCGGTCTTTTAAAGCACGATGGCAAAGTCTACACCCAAATAGTCCCCAATGTTAGCCGAAAGACCTTAAAACAGATTGTACAGATGAAAGTAGAGCCGGATAGCACCATCTATAGTGATGGCTGGCGTAGCTACGACAGCCTGGTTGACTGGGGATACAAACACCACTACCGGGTTAGCCATGGAAATAATGAGTTTGTTTCAAAAGACAATCCTAAAAACCATATCAATGGCATCGAGAATTTCTGGGGTATCACTAAAGTTCGTCTAGCAAAGCTAAGAGGACTCAGAAAAGACCATTTCAACCTCCACCTCAAAGAGTGTGAGTTTAGGTATAATATGAGGCATGAAGAAATTAAAACTCACTAAGACTATTTAAATCCACAAGAAAACCCTCGCTCGTTTGAGCAAGGGTTTATGATTGTAGAAGTAGATTTTAATTTTAGCTAATAAGTGAATAACAAACAGATTCTAATCTCAATATTCTTCTAAAGATACTCTACTGCAACTCGATGTATTGGGCCGTACATCTTTCCGTAATCGCTCCAAGAGAAATCACCCTCCTCGCCTATATACCATAAACAAGCGGGCAAACTCTCAAACGAATCAGCCAATTGTAAGGTCTCGTCTTTGCTGAGAGTAATGATCTGTTTAACATCATCTCCTGGTCGATATTTCTGATCTTTGAGCTTGGCGCCATACAGATAGGTTTCATTTTTATACTCTTTTCCATCCCTATCTACTGCATTGGTTATAAATTTTGCAATTGGCTCTAAATCCTCAACAGATAGTTCAACCCCTAACTCTTCAGATAGCTCGCGAATAGCGGCAGCTTCAGGCCGTTCACCTTTATCCAATCCTCCACCCAGCAGCCTTGTGATAGTTGGCGGAAAGAATCCTGGTTTTGCCCCGCTTAGGAGCTTGTCATCCTTATCTTTTACAGCGATTAACACACATCGGTCACGGTGTAGATTACCGAAAGCCTGATCTACTTCTATATTTAGTTCAATTACTTTCATTTTTTACCTTTCTTTATTTATTGTTTCCATTATTATTTAACCATAAAATTGCTCAACTGCGAATTATTGGTTCCAGATATGGAAGCCTTATTCTAAGAATATTTAATCCTTTTAGTTTTCTAAAACTATCTAACCACTTAGCTAGGTTATCTATATCTTCTAAACAAAGATCAACTGTGACATTACTATAGCCAGCTATTGCTAAGTCAACACTATCAGCCGCCACTTGCCCACCAGTACACCATGACATTTGATTGTCTAAAATAATGATACCAAGATTCACTTTCCTGCGTCTAGCTTCCTCTAGAATACCCCTGCCCTCGTGAAGAAATGACGTATCGCCAACAATGGCATAGCTTTTGCCTAATACTTCCGATACGCCAATAGCAGTCGATACGGCGACACCAAGAGCTAAAGCAACTTTAGCAGTATCTGTTGTCTCAACCGTAGATTGATTTATTTCGCTAACTACGATTGAATCTTTCAGGTACTTATTTAAAAGCTTAAATAGCTCAACGTATTTATTCCATCTAGTAAATTTAACTGCTACACCTCTATTTGGCTGGGGTTCAAATCTAACTTTCAATTCCTCCTCTCCCAAAATTCTTAGAAGTACTTTCTTGAAGAAGTCGCCATCCTCTCGCACCGTTATTTCGTCGTGCTCTTTAATGAATTTTAAAATAGCGTCCCTAGGTAGCGGTAATGTAAATACTTTCATAACATCACAGTCAACGTCAATAGGACTCTGGCTGGTGGTACCAAAGGAAATTAATGCCTTTTTGCTTCCCGCCTCTTTAATTTCGTAAAGACCAGCTGTATACTCTCTAATCGCCCCATTCTTTAAACGTAGCCGTTTCTCTTGTTTCTTAAAATAATACGGATGAATTACGTACTTACCTGGTGTTATTATCTCCTCTAGGTCTTGTAAGTTCTGCTTCTTAAAGTGCTTTGTAGGACAGACCTCAACAGTCTCAGGTTTGAGGTGAAAATAATTACCCGAAAGCCTGATTACAACCGGTATATCTAATCTCTCTGAGACTGCAAACGCCCGAGTGGACATCAAGTAAGCCTGTTCTATGCTAGACGGCTCATACCAGAGACCGCCGCTAATTTCGAAAAAATGCCTAGAATCCTGGTACTCCTGAGAGCCAACAACATGAGTGTCGTCAGTAACAACCAGGACTAAACCAGCATTGACTCCAGCAATTAGTGAATGTAAAAACGCGTCAAGGGCAATATTTAGCCCTACTGTTTTCATGGTAACTACGGATCTAGCACCCGCTACAGCAGCACCAAAGGCCTCACTATAGGCCACTCGCTCATTGATAGAGATCTGAGTGCAACCTAACTGCTCAGCTATCTCATGCGAGTGGAATCCGGGAAAATTATAAACACATTCAACACCAGCATCCTTTAGGCCTTCAGCCAATGCAGATACAGGAGTTAACTCTTTATAAGGCATCGATCATCTCCAAGGCCATCTTCTTTTTTATATCTGGCCTCAACTCATCCTGCACATTGATAAAAAATAGAATCTCATCAACTAATGTAGCTAGCTCCTTATCACCAGAGTTATCAACGATTAATAACCTATCTTGCCTACTATAGACACCTAAAGCTTTGTGGTAGGACAAATTATAAAAACTATATGCATCAAGCGCACGAAGCTCATCTACACTTATTTCTCTAGCTTGCCTGCTTATATATTCATCCTGATTATTGCAGGTCACCAATACCATAAGATCAGGAATAATCACTGTACCTTTTTCAATTTTATTCTTGTAATAATTTCTTGCGTAATCACCAGCATTTGACCAGCCATTCTCTAAAGATTTAATAAAATCTTGAAAAATAATCACTGATAAAAAGGTTCTATCTACAAAAATATTTGTATCATTAGCTAATTCTACGTCGCCTACTCGCTTCAGCTCCAGCCCACCAAAGAAATCTACATTGTCAATCGACATCTGCTGATTAGTAGGGGGAAACGGGGGATATTTATCGATCCCACCAGCATAAGTATCGCACTCTGCAATAGAAACAGCATCTCTTTTAACCGCAAGCGCCTCAAGTAACACGGTCTTTCCGGTAAAGGAATGTCCTTCCAAGCCAATAATCATGCTTGCATTATACTCATCAATGCGTAATAATACAAACTATAAATAATTTTACCAATATGCAATACTATTTTTCAGCGAAATCGAACACCCTCGACTACAATGACAACAAGAGGTATGACAAAATCCTATCCAAGTTGGAGTCCTTAGGGCATGAAAACACAAATTATGTACATATGGATCTAAATTCAAAAAAATATAAAATGATTCAAAACTATATAAATAAAAACGAAAAGACAGTACTTAATCTCCAATTAGAGTACCTATTAAGTTCTGACGCCCTAATCTGCGACCTCACTGTGCCCTCAACGACTGTTGGTTTTCAAATAGCTACCGCAATCAACAGCAAAATCCCCTGCTTGGCTATAATTCTTCAAGATGAATATAATAACACCGACGAACTTGACCCTATTGTTCTAACAAAAGAATATTATGGTCTACTAAAGTACGCAAAGATAAGTGATCTTGACGAGCTAGATGAGATTGTCAATCAGTTTATTCTGGAATGTGTAGAAAGACCCTATAAATTTAACTTCTTCTTACCCCTAAATACCCATAACACTATAGCAAGACATGCCAGGAAGAGTGGAAAATCTAAATCTGAGCTAATTCGTGAAATTATCGATAATTATATAGAAAAAAATAAGGACAAACTACAGTGAGACGATACATACATATCGAGGGGCTTGACCTATCGGGTAAAACATCAGTTACTAATGAGATAGTAAATATGAGGCTAGATGAGGGTGAGGAATGGGTAGTGCGCCACAGAACACTCTCAGACGAGAGAAATGAACTTCAATATATTGCCGACAAAATGTGCGGACAAAGAAAACACTCTGAGCTAGAAGTTGGTCTCACCTATGTAGCAGCGCTTAGATTCGACCTGGATAATTTTAAATACCCTGAAGTTAACACAATCCAAGAATCGACCGTACTCCTTAGGTCTTTAGCCTACCATGCTATACGCGGCAACAGTAAGGTCGTGGCTGAACTTGAGGACATGGCGGCATTACACCCAAAGTTTGAACAGTCCTACCTGCTAACCGCAAGACCAGAGATACGTTTAGCACGTTTGGCTACTAGGGCTTCTAACAGCCATAATGATCTATTAATCGTAAGGGATCCAAAAAGATTCGCTCGAATAGAGGATAAAATTGAAGAATATTCTCAGGAGTTATTCGGCTCAGAAATCATAGACACAAGCGACATGTCTATTCAGGAAGCCGCAGAATACATCAATGGAAATATCACTACAGAAAGAAGGGGTGATGAAGCAAAGGCAAGTTAGAATCGCTATAATTGGCGGTTCCGGTTTTTGGTCAGAAACAGGCCACCACAAACATCTCATATCTATTAGTAAAGACCTCGACGTAAAGCTGGTTGCAATTGTAGACCTAGTTGATCCGCGTATCGTGACTAAGCATGAAAATATGCAGATTAATCTTGGGCGAGACAGTACAGCCTGGATTAATCCAGTCGATTTTAAAGATACTGATAGCATTATTAAAACTCTGAAAGAAAAATATAAGATTAATCTAGTAATTATAGCATCGACTCCATGTACTCATTACTCTTATGGTATGAGTGCAATTAAGTATCGTATCAATACTATCTGTGATAAACCTATAATTAGTCATAACAATGCATCGACAGACATTAATGCATCAAACGCGATTCGAGATGATTTCAATAAGTTACTAAATGCCTACACTGAAGCCAAAAAAGATACCCCAAACCTAATATTCCATTCAATACTAAGAAGAAGGGCGCTGAAGTCGTTTGTAAGAGTTGCTGAAGACCTAGGGGAAATCTATCAGAGAACTGGTGCTGGAGTTAATAATATATCTATCACCGTTAATGGTGGCAAATACAAATTCCCTGCTGAATTAGACAAGCCTGGCGCCCATGGCTACCTTGAAGGCGTTGGATCTATTTCACACTCCGCCTATCATTATCTAGATGTAATAGGGTGGTATCTTTCGGTTGCTCCAGGTAAAACAAAATATATTCGACCAAAATTAAATTATGTTTTCAGAATAAGTGACTACATTAAGGCAGGGTCGTACGAAGCCCTAGGAAGCGTAATTAATGAAGACAATATGGCAATGACTACTCCTAATCTACCTAAAGAGGTGCTTGGATGTGAGCTAAACGCTGGCTTCACTTTTGATCTTCTAGATGAAAGTAAGAATTTATTAGGGTGTAGCTCATTCTTGTTTAATTTAATAACTTTCAGCCCTAGAACTATCAATTTTAGCCCCGATATTCATGAGCCAGCTGACTATCATAATGGAGGTAGAATGTCTCATATTATCATTGACGTCCATCAAGATGGGTTGACTAACTGGCAAGTGGTAAAGAATAATATCGTCTTTAACGGTGATAGTATCGAGTCAACCTGTCGTCGACACCCTGCTTTAAATATGAAAACTCTTGAGCGATTTACGGATGAAAAAGCATATCAGACTGGCGTAACACTTGAGCTACTTCTAAGACATACAATAGATATGGTAGGCAGTGAGAACGCTATCATAGGTCACCCTAATATTCGTAGCCTAGAAGAAGAGCAGCTAGCAATGAGTCTTTATGCAGAATGTTATAGATTAATTGCGGAGGAATATTCTAAGAATGGTCACTCCCAGGGCGAAGTACTAATACCACTTGGGTCTTAATCATGGATAAATACAAAAAAACTTTAAAGTTGGTCGCTCAAGATATAGATCGAAATGAAAGGTTCCTACATTTAACGCCAAACGAATCGGTTTTGTCTAACACGGCAAGAAAATTTCAATCCACCAGACTAAGTGATCGCTACTACTTTGGCCCAGGAGAAAGCGGAGTGATGGACAACGGAACTTTTACAGCACTTGGTCTTGCTGGTGTCGGAGATATCACTGATAAAGCAGAGGAGGCTCTAAAGAAGATGGTTGGCGCTGAGGTAGTAAACCTAAATTGCCTGTCTGGAATTCACGCCATGATGTGTGTTTTGCTATCCACGACTAATGCCGGAGACACGGTCATGACTCTACATCACAATCATGGAGGGCATTTTGCCACTAAAGGTATCATAGAAAGGGCGGGGCGAAAAAGCATAGATGCAGTATTTGATTCTACTAATCGCGAGCTTGACATCAAAGCAACTACTAAAGTATTTAAAAACTCCAATGCAAAACTGTTTTATATAGATATATCCTATATTACAGATACTATCGACATATCCAAACTCAGAAGCCATCTAGGAGAAGAGGCTTTAATCGCTTACGATGCCAGCCACACAATTGGGCTTATTATGGGGGAGGCACTTCCTTCCCCGTTAGCTAATGGCGTAGACATTATGTGCGCGAATACCCACAAGACTCTTCCGGGGCCACAAAAAGGATTAATTGCCTTTAAGGATGCCAGTTATGGACAGAAAATCAATAAGCTGATCAATAGCTGTCTATTTTCTAGTACGCATACCGGATCTTTAATTGCCTTAGCGATAACAATTCTAGAAATGGAATCCTACGGCAAAGCTTATGCAAAGCAGGTACAAAATAACTCACAAGCTTTGGGTGAAGCGCTGCAAACCCTAGGGTTTGAGGTAAGAAAAAATCCCGACGGATCCTTCTCTCGTACGCACCAGGTGCATCTTTTAACGGATAGATTAGGTGAAAGAAGATCCATCTACGATACTCTTTATCAAAACTCTATCGCTTCCTCATTTGACAGCCCTAGAATACAGAATAACGGTAATTTCATACGGCTAGGTACACAGGAGATAACCCGAAGAGGTATGAAGGAAGAGGAGATGGCAATTATCGCTAATCTAATTAAACAGGCGCTAGATGGTAAAGATGTTAAAGAAAAAGTTGAATCTCTAAAAAGCAAATTCTCTAGCGTTCAGTTCTCTTTTGATAATAATATCTAACCAACAGATAACCTTTACTAATAAAAGTCTCGCCTATTTTTGGTGAGATTTTTATCAAACACTGCATCAAACAATTCTTATTATATTGCTAGTCTGAGTGAGCGTTTTTGGTATCCGGATGGATGATAAATGATTTGATGGTGCGATTTTACGCCCAAGTTCGAACCAGTTTTGAGACAAAAGCCAAATAATTTAGCCACGCCGCCTAGCACGGCAAGCCGTGCTGCGCTCCAGCCCAGAAAACCCTTTGCATATTTTTTGTAATTTCCCCCGCCGTGATTTTATTAGAAAAAGGTAAAGGGTGTTCTGGGCGGAGCGCCTACCGCAAACGGTAGAGGCGGCACGGCTTTTGTCGGCAAAGCCGACGCGCTTCGCGCGATAGTTCTCAAGCATATTCTGAGGTTGGTCAAAGATAACACCTATATCCAAAGTATATTTACTAAATTAACATTTAGCTCGTAATATCTTATTTATAACCATTACTATCGCAGTAACCTCTACATTAGAACCAAAACACCTTCTCCAATCACGAAAAATGTCTGTATTGTCGCCTAGCTTGCTTAATAGTGCTCAATAAAGTTTTAAGTCGAAAGTTTGGAGCGATAGCAATATATAGAAGATAGATCTCTGGAAAAATTCATCACCATCCTGTAGGTTATCTAGTAGGATGATCACATATCACTGTACTGTCATTTCTGTTGAACTGCATTCACCCATTCGTGTATAGAACTTACCAGGGCACTTTCTAGGTTGGTGAAATTATGATTGCCACCTGAGATGATCCTAACTGTAGCTAGTGAGCCAAGTTCTTTTCTCAGCCAGTCAGCTATCATACTTGCCGGCCGATCTAAATGCTCATCATCATCGCCCAGTATCGCAAGCACGGGCACCTTTAATGACCCCAATGTCGCAGCTTCTTTCTTGGGCTGGGAATATGAAAATATCTCCTCCAGACTTTCTGGGTCATTGAGGCTTAGGAATCTCTGAGCATCCACTAATTTATGCCAAACTTCAGCAGGCATAATATCATGCGATCGCCCTTTTTGAACCATATTCTTTGCGTATTCTAGTGCATTCTTCACTTTTTGCGCACCTTCATGGGCAAGTTCGCCTGCGTGGTCGCTGACCGGTGCGAGAAGTATGATACCTTTGACAATAGAGGCATACTGCGGTAAACGAGTAGCTGCATATATAACCTTCTGGCAACCCGTAGAGTGCCCTACAAGAAATATATTTGATACGCCCCTATCGTATACAAATTTCATCGCCCCTTCAATATCAAACACACAATCTGTAAAGATCTCATGCGAAGATCCAATAAGCTGTGTCTTGTATCCCTTTTTAGCTGATTTATCAACTTTTTTTAGTTTAGCTATAAAGTCGTGACCTCTATTGTTGAACAGAATAACTTGCGAGCCTTGATCGCTCATAGTCTTTGCTAGTGGAATACCAGCGAATAGGGATGACGAGAAGCCATGTATGAATATGAATACCGTAGACGAAGTACTTCTCCCTACATCCAGTCCGTCCAGTACAAGTCCGTCTGTCGAGGTAAATTTTATATACTCAATATTCATATCTAAATTATACCATACGGAAGTGTAGTATGGTGCTAAGTTGTGAATATGACTTCTCGATCTGTAAATAAAATATGGTAAAATATATAAATCAATGAAAGATCATTACACTCATTCAGGTATTATAGTCATATCTCAATTTGAACATGGATTTTTCGCATGGGGTCGAACGGTTGATGAAGCTTTCGAAAATGCCTATCGAGCACGACGTAACGCACAGGCATTACTACTAAGCAAGTTATCGTGATTCTATTCAAACCGACCCGACCAATAAGTCTTTCGAATTTAAATAT
>ERZ773068.1810-NODE-1810-length-10309-cov-20.980008_pt1 | contig 10309 bp, 7 predicted proteins | sample MGYA00580620_ERZ773068 | MGnify/ENA primary metagenome ERZ773068 (study PRJEB29015, sample SAMEA2737983) | human oral metagenome | biome: human oral; feature: human-associated habitat; material: dental | place: China | collected 2101 ... | reverse complement strand
CTGACGGTGTAAAAGCTATCCAAGCATCAGTTGAAGAACGTATCGACGTATTCGGCTCAGAAGGTAAAGCTTAATAAGCTTGTAAAAGCTTGATATAACAGGGTTTATCCGATTTGGATAACCCTTTTTTCTTTGTTTTGTCACAAATTTGCCACACTTATTTTGTTAACGAATCTAATACGGGAAGGATTAGATCTTTTGTTTTTTGCGTAACGTGCAAATAGATATCGGTGCTACGACTTCCTCGTGTATGTCCAACACAATCTTGAATTGCTCCGAGTGGGATTCCTTGCTCAGCTGAAAAGCTGATATGTGTGTGACGAAAAATGTGAGTTGAAATATGCTTATTGAAACTTATTTTATTATCAATATCAATTCCTACTCGTCTTGGTTTACCGTTTTTATTTAACTTTCCATTTTCAGATGAGTTTAAGAAATTATTTAGAACACTATAATTCAGAGGCTTCTTGTTGTAGTCTGGTTTATGAATGCTTTTCAAGAGTGAGTCAGTATCAAGAAGGATTGCGAGAAGTAAACTAATTGGAGGTCATTCTACTGGCGGACTGGAAGGTTTAAAATGATTGATTTGTTCTTATTTGCCCAATCAGTCAGTCCGATTCAGACTAAATAAGGAGAATGCAAAAGATGGACGGAACCATTATTTTCTCTTAACTCTTAATAAGTAGAAAAATAGATTCCACAGGAAATTTGTTTAGTTATTTAGAAGTTAATTCGGAAAATAATGTATAATAGTATTAATTGAAATGTTATGAGGTACAAAAAATGAGTTTATTTGGAAAATATAAAGAAGAATTTGATAAAAAATATGGAACATCAGAAACTTTTGTAGCATTCTTGCCAGAACATTTAAAATATAATAAAGTTGTTGAATTGAGAAAAAAAAATGGAAGTAGTAATGAACAGTATTATAAGTGGCAGTTTTTATATTCCATTGTTAATTCAGGAATGTATGCAAGAGATTTTATCGGGACTGAAGTTCAGTTTCCAAAAGGCAACAAAGACTCAGCACCTATCAAATTAGATGCAGCTATCTTTGATGATATTGAATGGTTTGGTCATTATCAGAAATATTGGCAGAATAACGATTTAGATAGTCTAGAATGGCTTAAACAGCATTTATTAGTTGCTTTAGAATTTAAAAAAGAGGATGCAAAAAATGTAGCTGAAGTTTGGGATAAACAACTTAAATCTTACATGAATGAAAGCAGAAAAGATCCTTGTTTTGGTGTTCTTTATGATACAGAAAGACTTTTTTTATTTAAGAAAGAAGAAAAATCATTTGTAAGATATAGTGATGAATATAATGTTAAAGGATTAGCAAGTAAAACTTCAGAGTTATCTTTACTTGTGCCGGATCCATATGTCAACCTTCCTGATTTTAATACTTTGATATCAAAACGGCATAGTAAAAAAATTGATATAACTAGACAAAAAATCAAAGATTTAGAAGTAATCTCGGGTATCCAATCAATTCAAATAAATAATTCGATGAGTAGTATTTTAAAAATGATGGATAGAGTGGGATTGGTAAATCAGAAAGGGTTTGAAATATTAATACAAATCTTAACTCTAAAAATATTTGATGAAAAAGCAAATGAGAAGAATTCCAAAGAATTCTTGGACTTTTATGTAACCACAAGTGAGGCAGATTATAAGTCTCTATCTGATTCTGGTATTCAAAATTTTATTAAAAGAATTTCTTCTTTAAAGGAAAAAGCAGAAGGACAATACTATAGGATTCTTAAAGATAACGCTATAGATTTTAAGGAAGAGTCCCATATAAAAGTTTTGATAGAAATTGTACGTCAATTTCAAAATTATACCTTTATTAAATCTCATAAAACGGACCTATACCAATTAGTCTTTTATCAGTTTGCTGCTCCATTTGCAAAGGAGCAGAATGCACAATTTGTGACACCGCTACCACTCATTGATTTTTTAGTAAAAATAGTGAATCCTAGAAAAGATGAGTCAGTGATTGATCCCACTGTAGGTATTGCAGACTTTCTATCAGTGTCTTATGTAAATTCTAATAGTAAGCTTGATGATAATAATATTTTTGGAATGGATATTGATGAGCAAATGGTAATGTTAGCAACACTGAATATGTTGTTAAATGGAGATGGCAATGCTAAAATTGTCGCAAAATCTGGGAATGGATCTCTATTATCAAAGTTTGATGTTTCAGGAAATATTATAGATCTAGTTCCTTCAATGAATAAGGATGGAAATTGGGATGACCGCCCAGATAATACAAAATTAAAGAAGTTTGATGTTGTTTTGACTAATCCTCCATTTGGTGATAACAGAGCTTTTAAACCAACTGATAAAAAAGAAGTGGAAATGTTAGAATGTTATGAAATGTGGAATTTATACAGTACAGACAATAAAGGAAAGAAAAAAGCAACTTCAAAAATTGATTTAGGTGTTCTATTTTTAGAAAATGCCTACAGAATATTAGCCGAACAAGGCAGGATGGGTATTGTACTCTCAAATTCGATTGCAAGTATTGATACACATAGGTTAGCTAGAGAGTGGCTTATGAAAAAGATGAGAATCGTAGCAATTTTTGATTTACCAGCGAATGTATTTGCTGAAACAGGAGTGAATACAACAATTATTGTAGCTTATAAGCCGACAGAAGATAGATTAGAACAATTGAAAAATCAAGATTATCAGGTGTTTTTTAAACCGATAAAAAAAGTTGGGTATGAGGTTGTTACTTCCAATAGAGTAAAGCGTTTTTCACAAACTTATAAAATAAATCCTGAAACATTTGAGGTGGAAATTGATAATGAAGGTAATGCAATTATAGATGAAGATTTCACATCAACAATTTTAGAGTTTAAAGAATGGTGTTTAAGCCAAGAAAAAGATCTACAAGATATTTTCGTAAAGGAAAAGTAAAATGCAGAAAAGATATACGATTACTCCTGAGTTTATAAAATTCTCTGATATCAATAAAGACGACTTTATCCTTTCGTCATCACTATACGAAAAAGTTAATTTTAAAAATACAAATGGTATTTTTCTTAAGGAGTTATTATCATGTTCTTTAAGTAATGAATTTAAAGGTAGTGATGTTGGATCAGACAACTATGTAGATCAATCTCCATACACTTTTTTAAGAACGAAAGCTCTTCAAGATTTTAACTATTTACCAGATTTTAACAAAGAGTCTCTATTAAGGATTAAACCGTCGAGTTTTAAAGAAATGAATTTAAAAAAGGGAGATTTAATTTTATCAAAAGATAGTAATATAGGTGAGATTACTATTTTAGATGATGATTACCCCAAAATGATGATATCAAGTGCTATGTATAAACTTCCTATTGAGAAAGATAAATACTATATTTTTGCATTTATTAAACATTCCGCTTTTAGAGAACAGTTAGATTTACTTGTTCCCAAAGGTGCCACTATTAGGCATGCTAAAACCTTGTTTTTAGAATGTTCCATTATATTTCCAAAGAAAAATAGAGAAAAAATCATTGATTATATAGAAACGCTTGTTAAGTCTGTTATTAAAAAAGAAAAGCTTATAAAAATAAAACATGAGAAGATTTTGCATAGTATAGAGAATGAAATTGCTAGCAATCAAAAGGACGAAGTATTTACCTTCAGCCAACCAACTATTAGTGAATTAAAAAAGAAAAATAGGTTAGACACTAATTTATATGGACCTTATTTTAAGGAAATAAACTTTAAAATTAAAAATTATAAATATGGCTACTCAACTCTTAAAGAATTAGGGTATGAGTTATCAAGAGGACAAAATTTACAAATATCGAATATAGGAAGAAGTATCTACTCAAAGAGATATAGATCGAATTTTTATGAATTGATGTTACCTAAGTTTTTATCAAAATATGGGACAGTAAATAAAGTGGAATATCTGGGAAATTCAAATAAGCTAAAAATACTTAAAAAGGGGGAGTTGATTTTTGGTGCAGAAGGGTTTGAAAAGGGAAGGTCAATAGTAATAATCGATGAAAAAGAAAAGGTAATTACAAATATCCATGGTATTACTATCAGAAAGAAGAGAGAACAAAACCTAAAACAAGCGATATTTATAAAATGTTTTCTCGATTTTCTAAGAAGTAAAGGAGTAATTGATTTATTTGCTGTAGGTGGTAATGGAGGTAGTTTAGCTCAAAAATATTGGGATGAGATCTATTTCCCAAATCTTAGCGAAATAGTACAGGATACAGTAAGTAACTTGTACCATAATCCTGAAGCTCATTATAACAAAGAATTTGATATGGCTACATTTTACCAAATAGATGAAGAATTTAATTCTAAAGCTGGTATTTATGAGCTAGATAAATCAATGAAGTTGATAAAGAATAAAATAGATGAGGTTATTGACGCAATTGTTCAAGATAATGATCCTCAATTAACATTTGATTTTTTGAAAACAATTTAATTACGAAGAGATATAAGATTTATTCTATCGTATCAGCAACTGTCTCATTTATTCAATTTTAATCAGACTCATTCAATGATTTGAAATAAAAGTGATATAGAACCTTTGCATGTTGATATAACCAATTTTAAAATCATTTGAAATGAAACCGTTTCAAACTAAGTTTTACAAAGAGATAGAGTTTAAACTGAATATAGTACGAAAAATAAAATAAATTTTAAATCAGAATGTAGATAACCTTATTAACAATTAAAAATGGACTTTTTCTTTAATTTGATTTAAATGTCTATGTTCCTTTAGAGGTAAAAGTGGTAGTATAGTAAGGAGATGAAATTTTATTTTTCTTATACTCTTCGAAAATCAAATTCCAATCACGTCAGCTTCTCCTTGCCTTATATATGTTACTGACTTCGTCAGTTCAATCTACAACCTCAAAGCTGTGCTTTGAGCAACCTGTGGCTAGTTTACTAATTTGCACTTTGATTTTCATTGAGTATTAGTTTGGATAGGAAAAATAGCTTGAAATATTAATCGAAGAAAAGGATGGCATGAGATATGGCAATGATAGAAGTGGGACATCTTCAGAAAAATTTTGTGAAGACAGTCAAGGAACCTGGTTTGAAGGGGGCTTTACGCTCCTTTATTCATCCCGAAAAGCAGACCTTTGAAGCGGTCAAGGATTTGACTTTTGAAGTTCCAAAAGGGCAAATTTTAGGATTTATCGGGGCAAATGGTGCTGGGAAGTCGACAACCATCAAAATGCTGACAGGAATTTTAAAACCGACATCTGGTTTTTGTCGGATTAATGGCAAGATTCCGCAGGATAATCGTCAAGACTATGTCAAGGATATTGGGGTTGTTTTTGGTCAACGTACCCAGCTATGGTGGGATTTGGCTCTGCAAGAGACCTACACTGTCTTGAAGGAGATTTACGATGTGCCAGACTCGCTTTTCCATAAGCGCATGGATTTTTTGAATGAAGTCTTGGACTTGAAGGAATTTATCAAGGATCCCGTGCGGACTCTTTCACTTGGCCAACGAATGCGGGCGGATATTGCAGCTTCCTTGCTTCATAATCCCAAGGTTCTCTTTTTAGATGAGCCGACCATTGGTTTGGACGTTTCAGTCAAGGACAATATTCGCCGGGCTATCACCCAGATCAATCAGGAGGAAGAGACAACCATTCTCTTGACCACTCACGACCTGAGTGATATTGAGCAACTCTGTGATCGGATTTTTATGATTGACAAGGGGCAGGAGATTTTTGATGGGACGGTTAGTCAGCTCAAGGAAACCTTTGGCAAGATGAAAACTCTCTCCTTTGAACTGCTACCAGGTCAAAGTCATCTCGTCTCTCACTATGAAGGCTTACCTGATATGAGCATTGATAGACAAGGAAACAGTCTCAATATTGAATTCGATAGTTCCCGCTACCAGTCGGCTGATATTATCAAGCAAACCTTGTCTGATTTTGAGATTCGCGATTTGAAGATGGTGGATACGGATATTGAGGATATTATCCGTCGCTTCTACCGAAAGGAGCTCTAAGATGGTCAAACTGTGGAGACGTTATAAACCCTTTATCAATGCAGGGATTCAGGAGTTGATAACCTATCGAGTCAACTTTATTCTCTATCGGATTGGTGATGTTATGGGGGCTTTTGTCGCATTCTATCTCTGGAAGGCGGTCTTTGATTCCTCGCAAGAGTCTTTGATTCAGGGCTTCAGTATGGCAGATATCACCCTCTACATCATTATGAGTTTTGTGACCAATCTTTTGACCAGATCGGATAGCTCCTTTATGATCGGGGAGGAGGTCAAGGATGGGTCCATTATCATGCGTTTGTTGAGACCAGTGCATTTTGCGGCATCTTATCTCTTTACGGAGCTTGGATCCAAGTGGTTGATTTTTATCTCTGTTGGACTGCCATTTTTGAGTGTGATTGTTTTGATGAAAATCTTATCAGGGCAAGGGATTGTAGAAGTGCTAGGACTAACTGTCCTTTACCTCTTTAGCTTAACGCTCGCCTATCTGATTAACTTTTTCTTTAATATCTGCTTTGGATTTTCAGCCTTTGTGTTTAAAAATCTATGGGGTTCCAATCTACTCAAGACTTCCATAGTAGCCTTTATGTCTGGAAGTTTGATTCCCTTGGCTTTCTTTCCTAAAATCGTTTCAGATATTCTGTCCTTCTTGCCTTTTTCATCCTTGATTTACACTCCAGTCATGATCATTGTTGGGAAATACGATGCCAGTCAGATTCTTCAAGCACTCGTTTTGCAGTTTTTCTGGCTCTTAGTGATGGTGGGCTTGTCTCAGTTGATTTGGAAACGAGTCCAGTCATTTATCACCATTCAAGGAGGTTAGTATGAAAAAATATCAGCGTATGCATCTGATTTTTATCAGACAATACATCAAGCAAATCATGGAATACAAGGTTGATTTTGTGGTTGGTGTTTTAGGTGTTTTCCTGACTCAAGGCTTGAACCTCTTGTTTCTCAATGTCATCTTTCAACACATTCCATCCCTAGAAGGCTGGACCTTCCAAGAGATTGCCTTTATCTATGGATTTTCCTTGATTCCCAAGGGATTGGATCATCTCTTTTTTGATAATCTCTGGGCACTGGGGCAGCGCTTAGTCCGAAAGGGAGAGTTTGATAAGTATCTGACTCGTCCTATCAATCCTCTCTTTCACATCCTAGTCGAGACCTTTCAGATTGATGCCTTGGGCGAACTTTTGGTCGGTGGCATTTTACTAGGGACTACGGTGACTAGCATTGCTTGGACTCTTCCCAAATTCCTGCTTTTCCTAGTTTGTATTCCTTTTGCGACTTTGATTTATACTTCCTTGAAAATCGCGACTGCCAGTATCGCTTTTTGGACCAAGCAGTCAGGAGCCATGATTTACATTTTTTATATGTTTAATGACTTTGCCAAGTACCCGATTTCCATTTACAATTCGCTCCTTCGTTGGTTAATTAGCTTTATTGTGCCTTTCGCTTTTACGGCCTACTATCCTGCCAGCTATTTCTTACAGGACAAAGATGTGATTTTTAACATTGGAGGTTTGATTTTGATTTCTCTTGTTTTCTTTGTCATTTCTCTAAAACTCTGGGATAGAGGATTAGACGCTTACGAAAGTGCTGGTTCGTAAGAGGAAGAAACTCAAAGCCTTGTCTCAGGACAGGCTTTTTCTAATGGAGATGAAAATTTCTTGACATCTATTCTCAGAGTGCTATACTAAAAGGGTAATCGCCGATTTAGCTCAGTTGGTAGAGCAACGCACTCGTAACGCGTAGGTCACAGGTTCGATCCCTGCAATCGGCAAAATCAAGAAGCCCATTAGGGCTTCTTTTTTATAAATATAGGAAAGGTGGAACGTTTGAGATAGGTTCTGTTTAACATCTGTGACTCCTGTTTATAAATAAAAACTAAAATTTATATTTTGTGGTATAATATATATTAACAAGTACTTGTTTTCATTCCGTTTTAGAGGACTATAGGCTGTTAGTCATTCTAGAAATTTTTGCTTAGATTTTTTAAATAGTCATAAAAATCCATGGATAGTAACGGATGAAGTCTCGCAAGCTTGTCTGAATATAAATCAAAAAGGAGAAAATTATGAATAAGAAAGAACGGGAAAAACAATTTGAAGAGGTCAATGGACCTAAGCGGTCTGAATCAAAGTCGGCTCCAAATATAAAAATCTATATTGGGATAGTCCTCGGTATTTTGGTTGCTCTAATCCTAGTAAGTATTTTCTCATATTCTCTGATTGGAAAGAAAGAGTCAAATCAAGCATCGTCTTCAGTTTCAACTAACGAGACAACAAGTCAAGCGTCTACAAGCCAAGAAAAAACGGATGAGACTGATAAAGATAAACAAGAGGAAATTCAGAAACTCAAGGATCAACTGACTGCTTTAGATACCAAAATTACTGAAGCAGAAGCACTTGTTAGCAAGTTGAAGAAAGAAACTACCGTTCCAAAACTAGATATTGAAGCAATCAAGAACAATGATTTGTCTAGTTTAGAAGGTACTTGGCGTAGTCAATCTGGTAATGAATACATTATTAATGATTCTGGAGAAGTACGTGCGACTTGGTTTACAAATGATCAAAAGTACGAATCTGTAGTTGGATTAAAGGTATCAAAAGGACAAGATAGTCGTAACCCTGAGACAGCGTCTATCAGTGCATGGGTAAAAGATTCTGTTGCTGGAGGATTTGTAGTAGTAGCTGTGCCAAGTGGAGTTGTTATGCAACCTGGGGATGATGGAAAGATTACGGATAAAAGCAATCATGCTGAGGAAAGACTTTTTTCTGGACAACAATATGAAGCAATGTTAATGAAACCAGAAGATGTTTATTATCGTGTGAAACCAGATACTAGTAAAGTTGAGGAAGAAGAAAAGAACTTAGCTCAACTACAAGCAGATCGTGAAGCAATCAAATCTTCTCTAGAGTCAAAGGAAAAGAAAAACTAGATTGTATTTGTTCAAAAATACTGTTACAATCGGCAGAATGAAGAAGTCCATTAGGGCTTCTTTTCTTTTATCAGGAGTATTCAACCACTTAGACCGAGATATAGACCAGATAGGCAAAAGAGCTTGTTCTTGAAAAATTCCTCTGCTATAATGATTTTTGTAAGGGACGTGAGGGGTCAGTATCAGACAACTCAAGAACCAAAAAAAGAAAATGGAGACAAAAAATGAAAAAATTATTGGGACTTGTATTTTTAGTAGCAGCAGCGCTAGTATTGTATTTCGGATCTGTTGGATGGCCAAGTTTGGATGTCAACCTCTGGTCACTGATTCCAGTGGGATTGTTCCTCTATTTCACTCTAGAAAATCTTTTGAAAAAAGACTATAAGGCTAGCCTCATGTGCCTGATTATTGCTTTTATCATTGCAAATGCTATTTTGGACCTTTTGCCAATTTCAAGTGGTTTGGTGATTGGTGCCGGTGTGCTAGCCTGTGTAGGTCTTGGTTACCTCTTTCCTGATAAAGATAAAAAAGAAGGCAAGTAGAAAAGTCTCGAGAAACCTCGAGACTTTGTTTTTATTTACCAGCGTAATATTTTTGGATGCCTTTCACAATACCTGCGACTAGTCTATCTTGGTATCGATCATCACGAATACGTTGATTCTCAGTGAAATTATCCATATAACCAAATTCAAGGAGGACGGCTGGTTTAGCTGTTTCGCGTAGTACGGCAAAGCTACTTTCCAATAAACCAGCATCCTTGGCTCCTGTTTCTGCTAGAAGAGAGGAGTGGATAGCAGCAGCAAGGCGTTTGCTTTCACTCATACGATCAGGGTGATTGTGCCAGTATTTATTAATCTTGCTTGGATAATCAGGTTCATCACTATAGGAGTAGGTTTGAATACCGCTCGCTTTTGAGTGAATGTTTCCAGTAGCATTGAAATGGATACTGATAAAGATATCAGAGTTGGTTTTATTTACCATTCTTGAACGCTCAGTTTTAAAATCAACATCGATATCACTGTCACGAGAGGTGAGGACCTTGTAGCCTAGTTCTTCTAGCTTAGCGCGAAGTTTGCGATAGACTTGCATGTTGAGATCTTTCTCGGCGACATTGTAGTAGAAGGCGCCAGAATCTCGACCGCCATGTCCGGGATCAAGGAAGATCGTTTTACTGTATTGGCCTTTGACAAATCCACCCTCAGTTGAAATTTCAGAAATCCATTGGCCGTATTTTTGGAACAAGTGTTCCTTGCCGTCTATCTTGTAGGTTCCTGATACATAATGGCCACTATCGTCCAAATAGTAACGAGCCTTGTAATAATCGTCGTAAATCCACTCATTCTTGGCCATATAGCCACCAGACTTGAGATAGTAGG
>ERZ773068.1797-NODE-1797-length-10332-cov-8.332587_pt1 | contig 10332 bp, 9 predicted proteins | sample MGYA00580620_ERZ773068 | MGnify/ENA primary metagenome ERZ773068 (study PRJEB29015, sample SAMEA2737983) | human oral metagenome | biome: human oral; feature: human-associated habitat; material: dental | place: China | collected 2101 ... | reverse complement strand
CGACGTCGAGAAGGCCACCGAGATCATCCGCGTCAAGGGCCTGAAGGGCATCGCCAAGCGCGAGGGGCGCAGCGCCTCCGCCGGCCTCGTCGCCGCCAGGGTCGTCGACGCCGCCGACGGCCAGGTCGGCGTCATGGTCGAGATCAACGCCGAGACCGACTTCGTGGCCAAGAACGAGAAGTTCCTCGACTTCGCCGACCAGGTCCTGGCCGCCGCCGTCGCCTCCGGGGCCGAGACCGCCGAGGCCCTCGCCGAGGCCGACGTCGACGGCACCACCGTCAAGGACCTGACCGACTCCATGCAGGCCGTCATCGGCGAGAAGATCGTCGTGCGCCGCGTCGGCCGCCTGGCCGCCCCGAAGGTCGATCTCTACCTGCACCGCACCAGCCCCGACCTGCCGGCGCAGGTCGCGGTCCTCATCGGCACCGACGCCGCCGGCGCCGGGGTCGCCCACGACATCGCCATGCACACCGCGGCCTACTCCCCGCTCTACCTCAGCCGCGAGGACGTCCCCGCCGAGACGATCGCCAAGGAGCGCTCCATCGCCGAGGAGACCACGCGCGCCGAGGGCAAGCCCGAGAAGGCCATCCCCAAGATCGTCGAGGGCCGCCTGAACGGCTTCTTCAAGGAGAACTGCCTGGTCGACCAGCCCTACGCCAAGGACCCGAAGACCACCGTCGGCAAGGTCGTCAAGGCCGCTGGCGGCACGATCACCGGCTTCCTGCGCTTCCGCGTCGGCGCCTGAGCCGCCGGCCGGGCCAGCGCCCTCCGCTACGCCCCTTCGCCCTCCGCTACGCTCCTTCCAGCCGTACAGCAGAGGATGAAGGGGCGTAGCAGACGCTCCGACGTCGGCGCCCGAGATGCGGGCGTCCTGGTGCTGGCGCCCGCCCCGTGCTGTACCCTCCGACCGCTGCGACGTCGTCGGGGTATGTCCCCGCGTCCCATTCCCGCTCGCGGAGTGCGACGCTGCACGATGAGACCATTCCAAGGAGGTTCCCGTGCCGCTCACGGAAGAGCCCGCCGCTGGCACCGGCTCCGATGCCGACGTCCACGACGATCCGCCCACCAGCCTCGTGGAGATTGATCCGGGGATCGCTATAGTCCTCGGTGAGGGCATTCCCTCTGAATTCGGGCTCGATTTCATCCCCCTTACCATGCTCGGTGAACGGACCCAGCAGGACCTGACCGACAGGATCGCCACCGCGACCGGGCTGGGAAACGTCCTGGTTCAGGGGGCGCGGGCCGCGGCCGATGTGCGGGGACTAGTGCGCCTGTCGCCGCAGACCCTGCAGGCTCTCGAAACGGCCCGGCCCATGAAGGTTATTCAGTGAGCGGTGATGTGGGGCGGGGTCAGGTTTTCGGCAAAGTCGGTGGGGGTGGTCTGATGTCCGGGGTTGTCGGCGTGTCGGCGGGGGTGCGGCGCGATCGGCCAGTGATGATGGGCGATGCTTGAGTCATCTTTGCCGCCGGGGAGTCGCACCGCCATGTCATCATCCACCACAACCCGCTAGTGCCTGAGGAATGTCCTTGGAGGGAACAGCCGACCTGAGAGACCGGCGCGGGGTTAATCACACCTTGGCCACGGTTCTGTGCCTGGCGGTGGTGGGGGTTCTGGTGGGGCGCCGCACGTTGGTGGCGATGCGCGAGCACGTCGCCGACCTGAAGGCCCTGGGCCTGGAGACCGGGCGTCCACTGCTGTCGGAGTCCACCATCTGCAGGGTGCGCCTGTACAATTTTGGACAGTCGACCAGTTGCAAGCCGCCTACAACTCGCTCGATGAGATCGGAGACCAGGTGGCCGAGATAATCAGAACAGCAATCGAGGAGTGAACCAAATGGTCGTGGTAAAGAACATCCCGAATCATGTCAGCGCGGAGACAGCAGGGTGGCGACGGAAGCACTACCAGAAGAAGACGCACGTGATCCTCAAGGGTGGCCCATGTCTCGCCGTCCGAGACGGAGCACAGAGTCAGACGACCTACCGCACTCTCCGTGTGTCCGAGATTTTGGCGAAGACGAACAACTCGCTCACGGACATTCACACGCACTTCGCAGTGCCTCACGACGCGGGCTCGCTGGCATGACGGCAGCTGCGTACCCGCTCCCGACTCCTTCCACCGTGCGTCGGTTGTACGGGTCTGCGTTCCGGTGCGCGCATCCGGAGTGCAGTCAACCCTTGTACAAACTCTCGGACGATACAGGAGACCGAGTATTGAACAGTCGAGTCGCCCACATTCATGCACGGCGGCGGGGCGGGCCACGGTGGCTTGACATGCCAGCTGAGGAGAACCGCGCCTTCGACAATCTCATCCTCTTGTGCATCGAGCACTCCTACGAGATCGACGAGGCACCAGACTTGTTTCCGGCCGAGATGCTTCGTGAGTGGAAGATAGCGCAGATCGCAGAGTACGATCGTCTTCAATGCAACTGGCCGATCAGTGACGACGAGGTGACTGAGGTGCTCGTCGCGTCAGAGTCGTTTAACGTCTTACACGCACCGTCAATGGTCGAACTGGCACGACGTGTGGAGGCACTTCGGCTCGTGGCGGAGCGGACTCGTGGCGTCACGCGGTCTTGGGCACGACGATGGCAACAATTGAGAGAGCAGACGCAAGTATCCTTCACCGCATGGGACAACGATGGCAACCCCGTGTACGTGGAGCCGTCGGAGATGGAATCCCGCCCGATGCGAGAGGGGATTCAATCTGCTCTGGCGGCAGCGCTCGATGAAATGAGGCCCGCGGCGGAAGCGGCGCAGATCGAACTTGCTGCGGTCCGAGTGACAGGTAGACGGGTGGTTCCCTGGTGTGACGCCCTGGAATATGCAATCACCAATCTGATCGACACGGCCGCGACCTGGACGGGAGGCTCTGACCCGGCGTCGGACACAGCATTCGACAACGCACTGGGGGAACTCCAGCGATCGGTCACCGATCTCGTGCGCGCCTCGCGCGGCGAACAAGTTGAATTGCCTAAGCCTCTACCGATCGTTAGTGAACCTGAGAACGTGGATCCCCTGGCGGAGCACCAGAAACTTCTCGATGAAGCTCGTCCGTTCCATCGAGTCCGTCACCGGCCGTACAACCCAGAACTCCGCGAGCGTGTTGCAGAGGCAACCGCTCTGAGCGCAACAATCCCACCGACCGTACGCTTTCTCGCGATTGGTCTTGATGCCACCGCCGCTCTTGCGATCGCGGTGGCGGGCAATGCGACCGATGATGAGCAACTCGACCTTATCGAACGAGACCGACAACGGCTTCCAATCTGCGCCGCGGCCGCGCTACTTCAGGAAGCTAGTCGCAGCGATGGGAGACTGAATGCTCCTGCTGTTGTTGCCGCAGGTAAAAACCTTCGCCGCTTGTGGTCAGAAACAGACTGGGCGAGTGCGGATTCGTGGGTCGGCAACGACGTGAACGGTCGGTCGATGATGTGGGCTTTCGCTCGTGCAACGTCAGATGCAGAAGTGCATGATCGCTTGGCTCATGCTCTAGAGAATGCCCCTCAGTTGCTGACGTCTATTGTTGTTTCCTGCGCCGACTGGGTAGAGAAACTCGACTTTCAGACGTGGAACCTCATCGAGCTCGATCGCGTCTATCGCGACCTTCCGTCCTGGCTACCCGTCAAGACCATTAGGACGCTGGCAGCAGATGTACTTGCGGTCGATGAAGGCCTTGATGACGAGGACGTCTTGAACGCACTTCTGCGGTACGCTCTCAACGAAGTGGAGTAACAGACAAATAGGGCCGATGAATAACCTTCCATGGTCTCGGGGGACTGGAACCTCAGGTCTCTCGTCTCATCCAACGGCAGGATCACCGCGTCCGTGCGCTGGGCCCCCGCCGCCGGTGCGCAGGGCGCGGCGGTCCTGGCGGCTCTCGGGCCCGCCACGGCGCTTCTGGCGCTGCAGGTTCAGTTTTCCTCGTTCTCGCGACGCCTTGAGAAGGTAAATGATCTTACACGTGAGGTTCTGGAGGCTTTGCAGCAGGATCATCGCGACAGGATTAAAAGCTTGTACGAGACGACGCGGAATGCGATCGAGGAGGCGGAGTTCGTCGGTTCTGTCACCGATCATATCTTCGATCCCGTTCGAAGCATCGCCAGTGAGGCGACGAAAGAACGGAAGCACTTCAGGAGGAGGGTGGATCAGCACGTTGGGAAACTGCAGGACACGGAGGGGCAACGCACCTATGTGCAGGAGCACGGGGATGCGATTGTCGCCGACGTGAGGGCCATGCTCATTGCCGAGAACGCCTGGTTCTGCTATCATCTGCTTCGAGTCGCCCATATCAGTTGTGACGAGGAGCTCTCCCTGGAGAAAAAGGAGAGGCATCTCATGAAGATCCTGGACAAGGTGCGGGCCGAACGTCCTCAAACTCTGGATCGGATCGACGGCGTTCTCGGCGAGTTGGAGCTGTAATGCCGCCTCATCGCCGGGCGGTTTCTCGACCTCAGTCAACTAATTCCTTGGAAACGCACTGATTTCAAGGACCCTGCGATCAGGGCAGCAGCGCTTGGCCGAGGCTATCGCCAAGTTGCGCTACTGCACTCGACCCGCACCGTCGGAACCCACTGTGAACATTTTCGAGGACGGGAAGCCTGACAACAGGACCTTGAAGATAATTCACCTACTCCTACCGAGGGGTGAATCCCTGCTCGCCCTCGCCGAGGTGGGCTGTGAGTATCGTCTATTCTCCCGAATCAGTGTCACATCTTATGAATTCTTTGGCGTGACCAGTAGGAACTTCTTCCTGACCGCGCGGGACAAGCTGAACAAGCAGGGTGAGATTGAGGTCGATTGTCCCTTGTCCGACATTCGCTGTGTGCGGTTCCATCGGTCTGATGATGGCTCCAAGAACGGTCCCATCCTGGAGATTATCACCGGGGATAAAAATTTCCGCGTCACCTTCCGTCCCTGGGCGGGAAAGGGGGAGACTCTAGAGAATGTCAGAAGACTGGGCGATATGCTCGCCACGGTCATGAGTCTTCCAAAGGATAAACGCTGCGCGGCCCCGCTGATGCTCAAGGCCGGTTTCAGGGCTGCGGAGCCCTCCGTGGAGCGGCCCGGAGGCTGAGAGCGGTCCCGGCCTCTGATCCGCGTCGTCGGGGTGCCCGCAGCGGCCGCCGCCCACCCCACGGGGCCCGCGACAGCGGATTGTCTAAATCTGTTGCAAAGGCCCGGATCGAGTCGGAGCGCCGAAAGAGAATCGTTGATATTACGCGCTTTCATCCGCGGCCGATCCCGCCGCGGAGGCCCTTTGCAACAGATTCGGACACAACCCCGCCACGGCCCGCCCCAGGAGCCCCACCCGCCCCACTACGACCGCGCCCCGCAGCGGTGAACCCGAACGAGTGGCGGCAATCGACGCTACGGTGGGCCCGTGAGCCCCGCCGCCGCCCTGTACGCCGTCAACGTCGTCTACACCGCCGTGCTGGCGGGCTTCATGATCTCCTACGTGGTGACCATGGGGTCCTTCTTCACCCACACGCTGAGTCATGGGAGGCGCCGCGAGCTCCAGCGGCTCCTGCTGCCCTTCAACCGGGACGAGCACGTGAGCACCAAGTACGCCGCCTGGGTCCTGGGGCAGGTCGTGGTGGCCGCGGTGTCGCTGGCCCTCAACGCCGGGCGGGCGCCGCTGGCCGCCCAGATCTTCGCCGTCGCCGCCATGCCGCTGTGGTACGCGGTGCACGTCGGCTCCGGGTTCGCCCGCGCCGAGCACCTGGCCGAGGGCGGCCCCGAGGATGTGCCCGAGCGGGAGATCAAGCGCTTCCTCCGCCTCAACCTGCCCATCCACTGCGGCTACGCCGCCGTGTACGTCGCGGCCGCCCTGTGGCTGCTGGCCGGGCTGCTGTAACCGGCGCGCCGCCGGGCGCGGGGAGACCCTCGGCAGGGACAAGCGGCTCCGGTCCCTGAAAAGGTGATGGCGGCCGGCGCCTCGGGCCTCAGGAGCCCCGGTGCGCGGCCAGCAGCCGGGCCGAGGCCCGTGACCCCGACTCCATGAGGGGCCCGGCGAGCTCGGCGCTGATCCGGGCCAGGACGTCGTGCGGGTAGTCCGCGGGGAGGATCTGCGCGGGCAGGGCCGGCAGCGTGCCCCACACGTAGGTGGCGCTGCTGAGCATGTCGTGAGCGCTCACCACCCGGGCCAGGAGGGCGGGGCGCGAGTCGTCCGAGGCGTCCAGGTCGCGCCAGCGGTCCTTGACGTCCTCCAGGTGCGCGGCCAGGCGGCGGATCTGCCGCGCCGCCTCGTCCAGCGGCCAGGCGCGCGCGGCGAGGTCCCGCGCGGTGCCGAGGTCGATGTCGAGGCGTCCCGTGGAGCATCCGACGCACTCGGCCCAGCCGCCCGGCGGGCGCATGCCCAGCAGGACGCCGGGGCGGGGCGAGGCCCAGCCGTCGGCGAACGCGGCCGCGCGCAGGGCGTCGCGCTCGGAGCGCCGGGTCTCGGGGATGTCGTAGATGACGATGTGGAAGCGGCCCTCCCAGTCGGGTCGACTTATGAATCTGTGCTCGATGGTTCGGTAGCGCCTCAGGAACGTGCCGTTCAGGGCGTAGGCGGTCTGCCTGCCGCGGCGGTGGGAGACGAGTCGGCCGTCGGCCACCGCGCGGGCGAGGTAGGAGCGCGCGCCCGAGGCGCTCATGTTCAGCGCGCCGAAGACCTCGACCAGGTAGGAGCCGGGCAGCTCCTCGACCTCGCACAGCCCGTACAGGAAGGCGAGGGTGCCGCGGCCGACGGCGGAGGGGCGGGAAGCGTGTGCCATGCCCTCATCCTGCGCCCGTCGCGCCCGGATGAGGGGCGGATGCGGGGATTGGCGGACGTGGCGGGCGCGAGGAGCGGTGCGGCTCCGGTGGACACGCGGCGCGGCGCCGCACTACCGTTGAGTCTCATCCTGATCACGAAACGTGAAGAAAGCGAGCACTGATGACGCAGCGGAAGAAGACCGGCCGTCTCCCCGTCCCCGGCGGATCCCGCCCGCCCCTGAGCCGGGCCGAGGCCTGGCGCGAGGTGGGGCTCGCCGTCGCGGTGCTCTGGGCCGTGCTCGGCGGGGCCTGCTTCTTCGCGGGAGCCCAGTGGGTCTACGACTCGTGGGGCACGAGCCTGAACGCGGCCCTCATCATCGACGTCATCTTCCTGGCGGGCGTGCTCGTCGTCATCGGCTTCGTGTGGTGGCGCCAGCGCCTGCACGGCGAGGGCCTGCGCGAACTCGGATGGGGTCGCCCCACCCGCGGGGCGGCGGTGGCCGTCGCCGTCGTCTACGGGCTGGCGTGGGTGGCGATGAGCTACGCGCGCGGCGGGAATCCCCTCGCCTGGTCGTGGCAGCGCCCCATTATGATGGGCGTCGGCGTGATCCTCGCCTTCGGGGAGGAGATCGCGGTCCGCGGCCTCATCCTGGACCGGCTCGAGCGCTGCGGCACGGGCCGCCTCGTCCAGATCGTGACCACCGGGGCCGTCATGGGCGTCTACCACGGCGTCGTCGGCCACCACGTCTGGCCCTCGTACATGATCTCCAGCTTCGTCCTGTTCGGGCTGCTCTCGGCCCTCTACATGTACGGCAGGAGGAGTCTGACCCCGCCGCTCATCGCGCACGCCATGACCCACTTCCTGGGCGACCCGACCCTCATGCGGGGCATCCTCTACGGCGTCGCCCTCGCGGGGTGAGGGGCGCTCCAGCGGACGACGGCGGGGCTTGCGTCCCGGTTCGGGGCGAGCGCATGCTGCGATAGGGTGAAGGAGTTCCCGCCTCACGCGCCGCAGCCCGAGGAGCGCTCATGAAGCCCAAGGATCCCGACACGTTCATCGATATCGGCGTGTCGATCACGAGGCTGCTTCTCATCGCCTCCGGGCAGGGAACGGCTGCCAGTCTGATCGGCGAGGGCGCCGGGCTGCTCAGGAACCTCAGGAGCGGAGGGCAGCGAGCGATCTCCGCCGAGAAGATCGCCGCCGACGTGGCCGCTCGACTGCCCCGGGAGAGTTGGGATATCTCCGAGGCCGATTGGCATGCGGCGGCGACCCATGTCGCGCCGCTCATCGACCGGCTCTCGGAGAAGGACAGACTCGCCGCGGGCTATGACTGGACGGCGCTCCGCCCGGTGCTCCTCGAACTGGGTGGAGCGGAACGACGTCGCAAACTGGCGGATGAGTCGGCCAGGCGGGCCTTCGACTGGGCTCTCGAGGTGGTATGTCAGCGCATTGCTGATTTGTTCACCGAGAAGGAGGCGCTGGCCTCTCTTCTTGAAAAGGTCGATGAGGTCCAATCCGGGGTTCGGCAGTTGCTCGATCGTCCCGCGGGGGCCTCGAAGACGCGCGACGTTGTCAATGACCATATCGAGATGCTTCGTGAACTCGCCCCGGATCGTCTGGAAGACCGCGAATCGGAGATGGCCGATCTCGACGCGTTTGTGCGCAGTTCGGACGATGTCTGGTACGCCATGGAGGCGGACATGGTCAGCGGCAAGACCGCCGTCATGGCGTCCTTCGCGTTGAAGTTCGCGATAAATCCGCCCGAAGGCGTCCATATGGCGTCATTTTTCATCCGTCGCATCGGTGGCGATGGGAATGACAGAGGGCGTTTCGCCTTCGTCATGGGTGCGCAGCTCGCGGATATTCTTGGGGATGAGTACGTCGAGCGCGTGCATGGGCAGGCTCAGCGCACCGAGTTCTGCAAACTACTGCGTCGAGCAGCGACGGCATGCCGTTCCGATACCGTTCCACAAACCCTGGTCCTCCTCATTGACGGAGTCGACGAGGACTCCTACTTCGAGAATCCAGGCGGGGCGGATGCCGAGTCGATAGTCTCACTGTTGCCGCGTCACCTTCTCAAGGGGGTAAAGATTATCACCGCATCGCGCCCTAATCCGCGTCTTCCGGAAGATGTTCGGTGCGACGCGAAAAGAAAAATCGTTTTCCTGAAGTCCTCTCCTATCGCAGAGAAAAATATCAACAGATATGACATCGAAGCTTTTTTCGGGTCTTATATTGCCGTAGATATCGTGGCGTTCCTAGCGGCTTGCGACGGCGTTCTCACTGTGAAAGACCTGCGTAAGCTCCTCACTATGTGCGAGTCTAAGAGGGTTCTCACCTGGGATGTGAGAGCACAAGTGGACAGGTCGCCGGGACGTATGATGACTTCCATCAATGTCGGATTCGGCGGTCAGGATGTCCTGGCCTATCGTCTGGGTCACGACGTCGTGACGCGCGCCGTCATTCGGGAGCTAGATCCTGACTCCTTCGGGGAGGGCGATGAACCGGAAGACGAACGCTGGTGGGCGCCGATCCGCGAGAAGGCGCTGGCCCCCTACCGCGCGATCATCCGGGACTGGGTGAAGGAGTGCGCCAGCAGGGGCTGGGGCGAGAGCACTCCCAGTTATGTGCTTAGTGGAGCCTGTTTCGACCTCATGCTCACCGATAAGAAAGACAGCGGTTCTTCTATTAGAGTTGTTCTCGACCAGGGCAGGTACAATGAGATGCGGCGCCGCTCCGGACAGAGGTCGCATGTTCTGCGAATGATCGATCGTGAATGTTTCGCAATACTGGACATGAACCACGGAGAACTCCCTGAAGATGCGATGACGTCCATTTTTGAGGTCGCCGAGTCGAGGAAATTGTTTGTGCGAGCATCGACTTACATCCCCGGTTTGCCCAAACTCTATGTTTCGTATTTCAGCATCACTCCCGAGGCTGCACTGGACATGATCATGGCTGTTGATGAACCGAGGGACAGGTTGGATGCACTTAGAGAAACGATGAAAGCGGCTATAGAGTCCGGGCGCGGCCATATGTTTTTGGCGCTTTTGCCCGATGTGATTGGGTCTTTGATCTTTTATCAAGACATTCGCGACGGGGTTCTGCGTTTACTGGCAGATGTTCTTGTGTTTATTGGCGATGCAACGAGCGACTATAATGAGAGCATTGATCTGGTAGGCTGGACTAATGAAGTTCTGGTTTCTATCAAAATGGAAGAGAGTCTCTCGCGATCACTGTCTTCGCTTGAGAATGTTGATGGTTTGGGCAAGGGCGCTCATATGATCGAACCTTTTCTTCTTATTGCTGAGGATGTGGCCGAGCGGATCGAGGATCCCGAGGAGCGTGCGTGGGCTCTGGCGGAGGCGGCGGGTGCGCTGGCCCGGGCGGGCGACACTGAAAGGGCGCGCCGGGTCGCCGAGAACGCGGTGAGCACGGCCGAGCAGATCAAAGATCTCGGAATGCGTGTACAGGTTCTGGAGAGGATGGTGGGTGCATTGGCCCGGGCGGGCCTGACCGATGAGGCCCTCGCCGTGGCCGAGCAGATCGAGGATCCCGAGGAGCGTGCGTGGGCTCTGGCGGAGGCGGCGGGTGCGCTG
>ERZ773068.1796-NODE-1796-length-10334-cov-135.582644_pt1 | contig 10334 bp, 15 predicted proteins | sample MGYA00580620_ERZ773068 | MGnify/ENA primary metagenome ERZ773068 (study PRJEB29015, sample SAMEA2737983) | human oral metagenome | biome: human oral; feature: human-associated habitat; material: dental | place: China | collected 2101 ... | reverse complement strand
TAAAAGATGGATACCAAATGCTCCAACTTTCCGTATACAGCCGTATTGTCAAAGGCCGTGATTCGTTGCAAAAACACCACAATAGGCTATGTGCAAACCTACCACAAGAAGGCTCAATCCGCTGTTTGGAAGTAACAGAAAAGCAATATGCCACCATGAAACTGCTGTTGGGAGAGCTGAAAACCCAAGAAAAAAGGGTAAATTCCGACCAACTATTATTATTTTAAGTCCTATTTTTCAGACCAAATAAAATGGGAAACCCTTATAGAATAAGGGTTTCCCATTAAGGTATTGTAGCACTGCGAAATGAGAAAGGGAGCTACAACTTCAAAAGGGCCAAAGCAAGAAATGCAAGTATTGTAGCACTGCGAAATGAGAAAGGGAGCTACAACTATAAAAGACATGAATTTAAAAATGCAAAAATTGTAGCACTGCGAAATGAGAAAGGGAGCTACAACGACTTTTTCATTTGGTCGCCAGAATAAGATATTGTAGCACTGCGAAATGAGAAAGGGAGCTACAACAGCATTTGAGGGTTCAGTTATTGCTTTAGGATTGTAGCACTGCGAAATGAGAAAGGGAGCTACAACTATCTTGGTTGATGACGAATCGCATGATTTATTGTAGCACTGCGAAATGAGAAAGGGAGCTACAACAAACACCTCTCGGCGTTCGTATGCGTTATTATTGTAGCACTGCGAAATGAGAAAGGGAGCTACAACCACTGCTGCAAGCCTTCATACCGAAGCAGAATTGTAGCACTGCGAAATGAGAAAGGGAGCTACAACTGTTCGGCAACTTGATGGAAAGTTCTTTGGATTGTAGCACTGCGAAATGAGAAAGGGAGCTACAACTGTTCGGCAACTTGATGGAAAGTTCTTTGGATTGTAGCACTGCGAAATGAGAAAGGGAGCTACAACCAGGACGGCGGTATCATGATGTGGCCGCGTATTGTAGCACTGCGAAATGAGAAAGGGAGCTACAACTTCTTATTTTGTGCCATTTTATATAATCCGATTGTAGCACTGCGAAATGAGAAAGGGAGCTACAACCGCCAAAAAGTACAGCACCAACACCGCGTAATTGTAGCACTGCGAAATGAGAAAGGGAGCTACAACATAATGTCTCTAACATCATCTACCAATTTTATTGTAGCACTGCGAAATGAGAAAGGGAGCTACAACGGAAAGGAAGCCGTCATATCGTGCGGTCATATTGTAGCACTGCGAAATGAGAAAGGGAGCTACAACGCCCACATGAAGGCGGAAGCGATGGTCTCTATTGTAGCACTGCGAAATGAGAAAGGGAGCTACAACTAGTAGGCGCGCACTGCCTGATAACTGTTGATTGTAGCACTGCGAAATGAGAAAGGGAGCTACAACTGCACGCGCTCATGCGTGAGCGTCGCGTTGATTGTAGCACTGCGAAATGAGAAAGGGAGCTACAACCAGAGATATACACAGTGATCGTCTTTAAAGATTGTAGCACTGCGAAATGAGAAAGGGAGCTACAACACAACAGAAAACAAAAACAGCCCCACAGGCATTGTAGCACTGCGAAATGAGAAAGGGAGCTACAACAACTGGGAGCGCTTTAAGCTGATGATCGCCATTGTAGCACTGCGAAATGAGAAAGGGAGCTACAACGCCGTCGCCGTACAACCCGGATTTTTTCGGATTGTAGCACTGCGAAATGAGAAAGGGAGCTACAACCACACGCCGAGCTACAACCTACCGAAGAAAATTGTAGCACTGCGAAATGAGAAAGGGAGCTACAACTACCTATGGCGACAGGGATATTATGAGCCAATTGTAGCACTGCGAAATGAGAAAGGGAGCTACAACCTTTCTATCTGTTAAATAATCCTGCTAACGATTGTAGCACTGCGAAATGAGAAAGGGAGCTACAACTTAAAGTTGGTACTTTGCCGGTAGCTTTGTATTGTAGCACTGCGAAATGAGAAAGGGAGCTACAACTTAATATAGTAACTATTAGTTACGCGCTTTATTGTAGCACTGCGAAATGAGAAAGGGAGCTACAACACTACTCGCTCAAAAGCATTTGGCGCATAAATTGTAGCACTGCGAAATGAGAAAGGGAGCTACAACTGGTGGTGTATGTGGCAGGCGGCGACAACAATTGTAGCACTGCGAAATGAGAAAGGGAGCTACAACTAGCATCTTCATGATGATTCATATATGCAGAATTGTAGCACTGCGAAATGAGAAAGATGCTACTTCGTCATGCAATAGTAATTTACTGTAATTTTTATATCTTATTGTTTTTTCTGTTTATTTAGTTTTGCAATTTTTACAGAATGCAATTGGCCGCGCGGATATTTTACGATTATCCGCGTGGCTTTTGCGTTTTTGTTAAGGCTCTTTACGCTTGTTTGTACCGACTCGGATCGAAGTCGGTTTGGTTTTTGTGCAGATGGTAGGCAATGACGAGTAGCTTTCTCATCAGGGCGCAGATAATAACCATCTTGGGCTTTTTGGCTTTTTGCAGTCTTTTGGTGAAGTTGGGAAAGTAGTTTTGACGCATGGCTACCATGGCGGCCATGAAGAGGGCGCCGCGTAGTTTTCTGTTGCCGTACCTTGTCAGCTTTTCTTTGCCGTTGACGCTCGTCCCTGATTTTTTCTGTTGCGGGCTCATGCCGGCGAATGCTGTAAAGTGATTGGCGTTTTTGAAATGTGCGGTAAGGAGATGAACGGTTAGGGATATGGCCGTTGTTTGGCCGACTGATGGGATGGTTTGGAGTCGTTTGGCGGTTTCGTGAATGGCTTTGTCTGCTTTGGCCGTTTTTTTGATTTGGCCGTCCACGTCTTGCAGATGTTGGTTGAGTTCGTCTATCTGCTTTTGGTGGATTTGTTGTACAAAGCTGTCTTTTGCTGCTTTCAGCCTGTTTTTTTGGGCTGTCAGCTGCTCTTTCAGTTGGTTTTGCAGGCTCAACAGGCGTTTGAGGCTTTGAATGTTTTCAGACGGCCTTTTGTGCTTGGGTAGGTCTTTTGCTAGGGCGTTTTGACCAAATTCTGCGATTAGTTTTGCGTCTTGTTTGTCGGTTTTTGTTCGATTAAAACGGTAATCGGCATACCGTTTGATTTTTAGGGGATTGATAACGGAAACATGGTAATCATCGGCGAGGTTGTCGGCGACGGCTTCGTAGTAGTTGCCGGTGGCTTCCATGATGATGTAAATGTTTTGGCCGTCTTCGATACTTTGGCCGTTTATCCAATTTTTCAGGATTTCTATGCCGTCTTGGTTGTTTTGGAACTTCTTATAGGCCGTTTGGCCGTCTAGTAATGCGACTGCGTCAAATGTTTCTGCGGATATGTCGAGTCCTACGGTATTTCTCATATTTTTTCCCTTACTATGCAGGCTCTTGGCCTTTGATGCTACTCAAATTAAATATGAAAAAATCCGCCGTCCTTATCTTTCTCCCAATCTTGATGATTCGGGAACTTTCAGGCTCGGCGGATGCTGTCAGGGTTAGCTAGACCGCTGACGATTTGAGTATATCAGATGTTTTAATTTCTTTGCTTTTATATTCTTTCTTGGATCTTCTCTAAGTTGTCGGCTATCTGTCTCAAAACAGGGGCTACAAGGCTAACAAACTCGGAGACTGTACGGGACATAGGGGAGCCATTCAAACCGCTTAAACGCTTCAAAATAGAGTATTCCTGCGGATATAGGGTTATCGTGATTCTAGGTTTTTTTGTTGCCATGATTTTAGTTCTCTCAATATTGTATAGATTACAGCATCTCCAAAATTGCGCTCTGCCGCGCGGCCATTGCTACTTGCTTCCTTTAAAAATCGCGGGATTTATGTTTCTGCTCTTCAAATAGGTTTTTACGCCGCGCTTTTTAAAGGAATCAAGCAGCTTTTATTTAAAGGCCGTCTAGATTCAGACGGCCTTTATTTAAAATTTGATTATGTATCTAACGAGATAAAGCTATTATTACCGTACAAATCAAAAATATTAAAAAAATTGGCAAAACAAAATATTTAAAAAAACCTTTCCAGCCTTTACGCTCGTATGATGTTGCCGCCCACACGCCTAAAAAAAACGCTAATCCCGCATTCATCAATTTACCTTTCCGCCCACATTTGTCAGGGCTTTATCGTTGTATCCGTCATACATCAGATTTTGCGGACTCTTTCCGCCCATTGTCAAGACTTGAGGCGTTTCAGGCTGTTCCTTTGGTGTTTCCGTTGCCACCGTTTCAGGCTGTTTTGTCTTGTAAGGATTAAAGGGCAGGCCATCATTTACATATTTGAAACAGGTTTTTTTACTGATCTCTTTTATTTTTGTGCCTTGATCTGTGTAACAGTTACAGCCTTTTTCGGATTTGATGCAGGCAACCGGCCACGGCATTGCTTTAAAGTCTTTATTCATACTATCGTAGATCGGTGCTGTTTCGGGACGCTCTGCTATTCTTGGTTTGTAATCATCTTCACTTAAATAAGCTTTCGTTGGTTCTGATTGGACTGTTTGTTTTTCGTAACGCCCCGTTGCATTTTCTTGCGGTGTCTGCGCCGTTGTCGGCGCACTTTCTGCCGTTTTGTTTGATTCGATGGTTTTGTCGGTGCTTGGTGCTTCGCCTTCGAATCTGCTCCAAAATCCAGTAAACGACCATATTCCGTAACCAACAAGGCAAAGTGCGAGCGGGAACAGCATTAAAAGTTTGCTTTTTTTCGTCCTAATTTTGGTGTGTACTTCGGCTGACTTGTACAGCCCGTACACGCTTTTATCAAGCCTATAAACGCTGATTAATGCTTCCCTGATGTTTGCCCTGCTTTCAGGGTCTTTTGCTCCGCCTGTCGTCCATTCCATCTTACGACGCAGCCCTAGATTTGTCTTACCTAAATGCGTGTGATGTTCTATCAGTCCACGCAAATGGACGTCTATCAGGCGGGGATGTTGAGTTATCAGTATGAAATCAAGACCACGGTGTCGGTGTGTTTCGAGTTCGGCGACGTAATCAGGCACTTTCGAGCCGCTTGGTCGCGGTCGGAATATGCGTTGACATTCGTCAACTACGATAATCGCACCCGGAGGCGCCCACTTCAGCCATGTCTGAATGCTTTCGCCTTCGGGTATATCGAAGTAATTTATTTTATCGTGGTCTAGGTCTTTGATTCCGTCCACAAAGATTGGACGGTCTTTAAAGTCTTTGCGTTTAACAAGGTTGGAAACGGCATACAATGTTTTTCCAGCACCGGGAACGCCCGTATAAAGATACAACATTATTTATACCTCAATTTTTAATGATGGTTGACAGTTTTTTAAAACCTTTGATTGTGGCAATAAATGTAAACGCGCCGAAAATCCAGTTAAGCATAACGCCGAATCCAAGGATATAAATTATCTGTAATGCGTCTTGCGGAAATCCACCTATATGATTTTGAACCTGCTGTACAAAATAGGATTGCAGGCTTTGAAAGCCTGTTACAGTGACAAAAGATAGACCAATTGCACTAAGGATACGACCGGCAACAGACATTAAAGCAGCGGTTATTAGATTCGCCCAATTCATAATTCTTGCAACGCTCCATAAACAAACCATGCACAAGTAAGGATGGTCATCATAATCAGCACCGGCCGAAGTTTTGCAGCAAAATCACAAAGGGGCTGATAACTAAATTCGACGCGGCCAAATTCGCCTAAATCTACGATTTTAGGCTGCGGACAAACACCGTCAGTCTGAAATATATTTTCAGGTTTAAAATTTAAATCTATTGTTTGTTCAGGTAATTTAATATCTTCTGGCTTACCACCTGAAATACATTGATCAGAATTTGGGTTTTTCTGGCAAAAATCTTTTTCTTTTTCGTTTTGATTCTGTTTATTGTGACTGTTCGACTCATTCGGTGTGTTTGGCGAATTCGGGCTATTAGGTGCGTTTGGCGTGTCCGGACTCTCCTGTCTGCTCGGTGTTGTGTTTTCGGGCTTATTTGGTGCTTCTGGACTGTTTGGCTTTAAATCTGGACGTGGCACATAATCAACGCTTACAGTACCGTCTTCATGCATTTTGAATCTTGTTTGTTGAGGTGTGCTACTGCCTTCAGGTGTGTACGGCGCACTAAGCGCAGTATCAGGACTAAATGTGCTTGGCTCGGCAGATTGATTCATAACGCCCATTTTTGCCAGTTGATTCATCAGCTCTGCATGGTTTGTCTGATTGTTTTCCAACATGCGTTTTAAGATGTCTAACATTTCTTTTTGTGTCAGCATAAAGTCATTAACACCGACTGAATCATTATTATTTATAATATTTTGACGATTTAATTCGCTATTGGGATAAAAACTAATAGCTAAAAACCGACCATAAATACCTGCATGTTTTGGGCTATATGAAATAGTCAAATCATCTGAATATTTATAATTAATAGCAGATTTGAAGTCGTATAAATGAAAATTTCCTACGTCAGATCTACCAACACCACTAGATGTTTTATAGCTTTTCCATTCAACACTTTCGCCTTCCCCTCCGCCCCATTCATGAAACCTAACGAGTAAAACATTTTTTCCTGATTTTTCTTGTTCTTCTAAATTTTCTTTTTTCTCTTGCTGTGCTTTGGCTTTTTTCGCTGCTTCTGCTGCTTTTTTTGCTGCTGCGTTTGCTACTGCTTTTTGATAATTTCCTTCGGATTCTGCTTGCTTTTGAGCTGTTGCAGCTTGTTGAGCTACAGTATTCAATCCTGTTGAAGAATTATATTTACCGTTTAAATACCCATCTCCAAATGAACTAGCCATATCAACAGTTGCTTTAATTGGACCACCAAATAAACCATCTAAAAAATGCGCAACTCCTTGAGTAGCACTCCAAGCAGCCCCCGAATAATCGCCTTTTCCTAATTTTTCACCTGCTTGTGCAGCAAAACCATTAGCCGAATTAGCACCATTAGCAGCAGCGTTTGAAACGATGAGTGTATTTGCAGCAGTTTGAAGCCTACCTGTACGGACTCTTTGATTAACAGTGGTATTCATCGTGCCAGTTTCGCCATATTTGCCTGTAACCGTTACGGTTTTGCCTTGGCTACCATTAATATTTTCGCCATTTTTAGTTACTGTCGGTTTTCCGTTGTTTTGTACATCAACTTTCCAAACGCCTGTTTTTGGATCGTAGCCACGACGTTGCAAGGCTTGGTCACTCGGAAAGCCTGCGTTTTGATGTTGTGCCGGCGGAGGCAATCCTACTTCTGCCCTTACTGGAGCAGCGAATAAAGCAGCAGACAGAGCAAGGCATAAGGCAATATGCCGATGATTAACATTGCTTCGGGTATCATTCTTCATTACTCTTTTCTCTCATTGATAATATGAATTTGTAGATTAGGTTGACGACAAATACAGTGACGACGATTGAAACACACATCAGACCTATCTCTTTACCCAACTTCTGATATTCCATCGGGTCGCAATCGGGAAAGGTCAGTTTGACTTGCTGTTCGTTATACTGCCATGTAGAGCCATTAAAAACGGGGTGATGTAGCACCCCGTCTTTGTCTATTGTCGGCACTACACGGGTCATCACGTCGTTTGTCGCCGCTTCATGCGTAAAATGGCAAACCCTGCCGACTTGATAACCCATTGCTATTAACCGCCTTTACGTACTGCTTTAATAATCAGGCCTACAACGACCATTGCAGCAGCAACGCCAATTACTACCGCGCCAATAGCGGTTACACCGTCTTTTGCGCTTGCCAGCTCAGTTTTGGCAGCAGTTACGAGGCCATTGTCTTCTGCCATTGCAGGCAAAGACATCAAAGCAACGGAAGAAACAACAGCCAGTTTTGCGCCGTATTTACGGCAAGTGTTCATCAATTTCATGATGTTTTTCCTTTACGAAATGTTTAAAAAAATGTGTTTGCGGGCTATGTGAAGGTTTGACAGACCGCCCGCCGAGCCTGTTAACTTTTATTCTTCTCTGACGTAGAAGCTGAAAATCTGAAAATGTCCGCCAATCTCTTCTAATCCTGCATTGAATGCGTCTTCATAGTTTTCATACTGTCCTGCTTCTTTCAGATTTTGAGTAAATCCGATGTCGCCAAACTGATCAGGGCAGATGAATTCATAGTTTTCCAGTTCCTGAACGATAAACTTTTGCTGATACCTGCTCATATTCCGGCCTTTCTGCCTTAGGCTTTGGGCGCCGCGCCTTTCACTTCAAAATCAAGCAGCTTGGGTACTAAGCCTTTGCCGGTAGATTCCATTGCGACGGTTACATTTACGGAACAGGGGAATTTGAGGTTTTTCAGCCGATCGAAATTGTGGCTTTCGCCAAATTTCATGCTGGCAGCGGTAAAGCCTACGCTGTTGCCGTTGGCGGGCATGGGGCTGGCGACAAGTACGGTACAGGTGTCGATTTTGTTGCCGTCAATCTCGCCTTTAAACTGTTTAGCGCCCAGGAGCGTGGCGGGGTATGTGGTTACTTGTAATTGATCAAACATGGTTATAGCCTTTCTTTGGTTTTATAGATATTTCCAGTCGTCTAACTGATCTGATATTTGATACTGCTCTTTGTCAAAATCGCGCTCATGCTGTTTCTGCATGTCTTGCGGATACTCGTATTGCACTGCCTGATTTAATTCAAAATCTAAGACTTCGTTATTCAGGTCGTTTATGGCTTTTTGCTCTTCATGGATATAAAAAGCGCTGGCTGTGCTGCTGTCGTACTCTTCTGGCTGGAGACCTTTGGGATAGCCTTCAACGCCTTTGGTTAGGTCTTTGACGATATCTTCGGCCGTCCAACCGATGTCTTTTAAAAAATTGACCCATTTGCCGACTTGCTGCCTTGCGTAAAATTGTTTGTGTTCAAACGTGAGATTGACCTCTTTAACCGTTGAATCAATGCGCTTGGCTTCGCATTTGAATATCTGTTCACAGACGGGATACGCTCCGCCAAGATACGCACCGGCATGAATCAGTATATCTAGGGGTACTTCTATATCTCCGTTTCTGAACTCTGTTTCAAATCGAACCCAAGGGCTTGATTTATCGCCTAACTGCTTTCCTTTTTCGTAAATCCGGGTGTATTTGGCGTTGCCGCGTTTGCCGATATAGAAGCTTTTGCCGCTGCCGTCTTCGTGTCTCCAAGCAACGCCTTTACATTCGCTTTTCGGGCGGACGTTGTGGCAGTCAAAAAGGCCGTTATCGTGACCGGTTAAAGCCTGCTCGGGCGTGTACTCTCCATTGAAAAAATCATGTGCTACGTCAACCCTTGTTATTTTTGGCCGGACACACTTTTGCAGAAATTCATAAAGCCTGTTTTCCCAACCGGGTTTAGCTGCGGTGCAGCCGGTGCCGTTCAACTCTACGAGTATTGTTTCTCTTTGGCCGCCGTAGTGAACTTTGCCGTACTCAACGTTTTGCGGGCCGAGCTGATAACAGGATTGATAGAAGAATTTTCCTTTGTAAGGCAGTTTTGCACTGATGCCGAAGCCTAGAATCTCTTGCAGCAGTTCGCTGTACTTTGTGAGGTACTCTGCGTCTGTTACATAGGCTTTTTGGGTTACTTTGGGTATGGATTCCTCATGTATCGTAAATGTGATCTGGTCGATGAATGCGCCGTCTTCCCTGCCGCGTCTTAGCGGAATTTCTATCAGACGGCCTTTTCCGTCGGTTACGTATTGGGAAAAATATTCAAATTCAATTTCAGGATTTACTATTTGTTCCGCACCTTGCGGATTAGGGTTTTTTTGCTCCCCCCCTATTAGCCTAGGGGGGGCATTCAACGGCGTGGCCGTTTGCGGCGCGCAAGGCGCGCCCCCACACGTCCCCGCCGTTTCTGCTCTCTCTTCGGCTCTCATAAGGCTTTCTCCCTTTTGTCTAAAAGAGCCTTGACAGTCAGACGGCCGTATTCTTCAGCCTCTTGTCTTGTTTTGTATGTATTTTGCGGATTTGTAATAGAAAATGCTGTTGTTTCGGTTAATTCGTCATCTACGAAAATGCGAACGATGAAAGCGCGTGATTTTTGATATTCGTCTTGATCGGAATTAACGGTATAAAAAGCGATGCACATAAGAAAGCCCCTTCACTGGCTAGAGTTAAAGGGGCTTAAAGTTCTATAAAAAGTGTAAAAAATTGCGCCCCTCGATGGAGCGCAATATATAAGGGAGCTACAACGAGAATTTAATAAAAGAGGCAAAAAACCTTATTGTAGCACTGCGAAATGAGAAAGGGGCTATCCGAATAAAAAAGCACTACCTGAACAGGTAGTGCTTTCATATTAATTTGCTTATTCAGCAGAATCAGCTGCTTTATCAACCAATTCAACCAATGCCAAAGGAGCATTGTCGCCTTTACGGAAACCGTATTTCAGTACACGAACAT
>ERZ773068.1788-NODE-1788-length-10367-cov-3.852114_pt1 | contig 10367 bp, 21 predicted proteins | sample MGYA00580620_ERZ773068 | MGnify/ENA primary metagenome ERZ773068 (study PRJEB29015, sample SAMEA2737983) | human oral metagenome | biome: human oral; feature: human-associated habitat; material: dental | place: China | collected 2101 ... | reverse complement strand
ACTTAAATCTTGAGAGTACAAAAACTGATAGCACGCAGGCATATAGTTTTCAAAACTATCTTCTCCGTCTCGATAGTGAGGATGCAAATGATCCACTCTCAAAGTTTTCAAATCCAAAATCTTGCCACAATATGCACAGTGACCGCCGTATTTATCTAAAACCTTTTGTCTAGTGGCTTTAGATATGCTTTTTCTTCGTTTCAATCTGTGACCTCCTTGATTTTATCTTTTAGATTTCCTTTTGCCGATCAGTTCAACTAAACTTCCTACAAGGAATACCAACCCTCCAAAAAGGAAAGAATGTACTAACAAAACTGGTATTAAATAAGGTTTGATTGGGAAAATTGAAAATACCCATGCAAAATACCATTCAATAAGCCCACAAATAGTAAGGAAAACGACTGCAACTGTTGATAACATCAATGTTACTGCTCCAATACCTTTTAGAAAGTCACTCATCTTTCACCTCCTCGATCTTGATTCCTGGACAATCGAATACCCAGCCAAAATCAGCTTCTTCAAGTTCTTTGCGGGTGAATTTGGTTCTATAGCTTTTGATTTCGTTATTTGATGCAAAAAAATATTCGTTGGATGATAAAGCTTTATTAAGATAGCGACCATATCCAGAAACACCTTTCACTTTAACAAGATACCGCTTCTCTTTCTCGACCTCGTAGCCGAATTGATGCATATTTACAAGGATTTGGATTGCTTTAGTGTTTATGTCATCAAACCAATCCTTAAAATCATTTTTTGCCTTTTGTTCAAACCTATATACATAATCAAAAATATTAAATTCTAGGGCATATTTGTGTTTTTCGTACCAATCTGCAACAAATTGCGGTACTACTGGTTTCTGCGGTTCGTCTAGTTGTTTCACTAGTTCCAAAAGCCCTTTTCTGCTTATGTCAATTTTATCGACAATAGGACCCTCTTTGTAAGGCAAATCCTCGATATGTTTAATTAATTCTTGTTTCTTCATTCTTCCTGCTCCTTTAACTTATCTTATGGCTTTCCAGATCTCCAAATTCGTGGCCATGACTTACGAAATACGAACCAATCAGAATCGCATCAGCCTCGTCATCTTTAACGTTCAGGTCGAATGTTTCGGACACTTTAGCAACCGCCTGCAGCTTCATAGATTTCTTGCTTCGGTCTTTATAGCTGAACTTCCAATACTTGCGCCAGGTCGACACGTTCACGAAGAACACATTGTCAGCGACTAACCGTCCAAGAATAATCCCTGTCACAATTCCAATACTGATCATGGACTGCTGATTTGGCCCCATGACCGAGTTCTTCTCGACCACAATCGATTCAAAATGACAGCCGTACTTTTGGAGCGCCCTTGATTGAATGGCTCGCAATTCGCTAGCCATGAAGCGCCCACGTTCAAAGAACGACTTACTTTTATGTTTTAAGACACCACTCTGGACAAGGTCAGAGCCGTGAAATACGGCCCATCCTGTCGCAGTAGTTGAAATGTCTAACGATAATGTCAGAGAACTCATTGCAATTCTCCTTTGATTCCACAAAGGTCGAAGAGATTTCGCTTGTTGTTCTCGATGAACTCGAAGAACTTCTGAAGTTCGGCCAAATGGCGTTTCTCCCTCTTGACTCCAAGGCTCGTATGATACTCTGTTGGCGTTTTCGGTGTTACCCTGATGTCTAGCCAATAAAGAGGCTCGAACACATCACCGTTCGTATCAAGAGAAGCGTCTGCGTCCGTATTTCTGAAATGCATCTGCATATCATATTCAATTTTGTTTGTAATCGTGATGTTCTTATCTACGATTTCTAGTGTGATACTTGTTCCTGGGATGTCGATTTTATTTAGCATTTATTTTTCTCCTTTATGCGTGTTTTGTATTTTTGTTGATTTCTACCAGCCATTGTTCTGCAGCTTGCCGGATATTCTCCGGAGCCGATAAATTGTGCTTGCCTCTGATTTGAATAATCCGTCCTGATTGGTATTCCATAGTGAAAAACGGCTTGTCTGGTTCATCTTTTGATCTAACGAATATGATTGTTGTTTTGCCGTTTGCATGATCTTGAGTATATCTAGCACTTCCAACACAATGAGATAGCGCCTTTCCTTCCAAAATCAATTCTCCCGAATTATACGCTGGCTTAAAGAGATACTGGTCAATAACTTTCTCATACTTGACCAAAGTCTTTTGACGCTTCTCAAACTTGCGCTGTTCGATTTCGCTTTTATGTTGTATAAGTAGCTTAACCGCATTATCATGCGCTTTGACTAAATCCTTCGGCATGATGAGATTGTCGGTATCGATAGGGATATCAAGCTCGTTCAGCATGCTGATATAGTCTACATAGTAGTCAAAATTGACTTTATTTTTTAAGAACCAATTCTGGAACCTGTTCATTTTTGCTGCTTTCGGGATTTTGTTGATATCTTGATAAGTCAAGACTTTTTCAATTCCAGGAACAAGCTTTCCGCCTCGTGCTTTGATGCGACGTTCTAGCTCGTAATCTCTAAAGGACCTGTCGGTATTTTTGAAAAATCGCTTATTTTCATGAAGCCATTTTTTTGTGATAACTCGGCAGTCAACCGCTTTTCTTGCATGCCATCCGTCATAATCAATAACATCATAAGCAAGATCTGTGGCCATTCTCCAGGCATTTATTTTCTGCAAAAACTCGATTTCGGAGCGGTATTTATACATGTGTGGCAAATGGTAATAGCGCATCCCTGAAGGGAATTCTAAATACTTCAATTCAGAAATATCTCGAATCTTATTCTCCCAATTATTCTCGAAAAATATTGTTCCTGAATATGCCCCTTGACCTGAAAAATTGGGAGTCAGGCCAGGAGCGTAGACTCCACATCTCTCAGTTAATTGTATAACCTGGTTTTCGCTCATCTGTTCAAAGTTTGTCAGTTGCATCCTGATAGATTGCTTGCCGTTTATATATTGTGACCAGAAGCCGTAAGATTGAATTTCAATCCGTTTGCTAGTCACGAGAACAATTGCAAAACTGTGAAATTTATCATAAAAATCCAACCTACTCGACTTTGTCAGCCGTTTTTCGATGACCATACAACCCGTCCGGTCGCTCTGAATTGTTTGAGATTTGTTAGACCATTTGATGGTCGGAATCTGCGAATAGCACCAGTCGAAGAATTTTTGGGGCGGTTTCAAACGTCCATCAATAATTTTTTGATTTTTTATCATGCTAATTCTCCGAATAAATCGAGCTGACCGTCAATAACATTTTTCTGTTTTTTGACTTTTTTAGATTTTGGTTTTTCAGGTTGTTGGCCGACTACTACAGTCGCATGGATAGCCTCGACCTTTTTAGTTTTGCCAGTAAAATACTTATAGACCCAGCCAAATACAGTAGAGTCGTCTACCATCGCACAAGATCCCGACTTATAGCTTTTAGCTTGATTTGCACAATATTTCAAAGCTTCTTTGATGGATTTCTTGTCGGCCAAAACCCCTTCAAAGAGTTTCTCGTCTTCTTGATCACAAATCCAATTGTGGATAGCGTCCTCAGCTGGTCCATGATCCTTCTTCATTTCCTCTAGTAACTTGGCCAGAGCTTTTTCTTTGATTTCATTCATTTCATTTCAAAAAATGCGACTGCCTTTGTGATAATTGGCTAAATACGGGCAGTCGCTCGTCCAAGGTCACATAACCTTTACTGACGTTTTCTAGTTCGCAGTTTTACAAGAATACACGGCTTGTTTATTTTTGAATTGTTTCCATTTTGGAAATAGTTGGTTTTGGGTTATTTTGATTTTTCAACAGCAAACATATCCTCGAATTCATCTGTCTGCTCTTTGAACTTCATCGGGCTGTCCCCTCTGAAATAAAATCCATTGTCATCCAATTCGCCTTTGACTCCCGTCGCCCAAGACAAGAAAATTGAGCCTTGGCAGTCAGGGCAATTCATGAATGTAAAGTAAGATGGGACTTTCCGCCGCTTCGCACATCCGCAAAACGGGCATTGCAAATCAACATCTACCTTCTCGCTTGACTTCTGCGAAACCGCTGTGCTTCCGCTAAATTTTGCAGACAACTTGTCCGTTGCTGCTTTGATATTGACAGGATCAATTTCAGCTAACTTCTCAGCATCAATTTTTAAAACGGTCCCTGCATTCTCAGGCTCTTTCTGACTTAAATCCTCAAGGATTTCATCAGACCCTGTGATCATCTGATAGGCTTTGAATAAGGTTTGATAATCAAGTTCCTGCGCTCGTTCAAAACTCAATTTTACGTCATCTTGTTCAATATAGATTTTCATTCTTTCCTCGCTTTTTCAAATTTAACAATTACTTCTAGTCCAGTTACTCGCTGGATTTCCTCATCTGAAGCATTTTCTTTCAGAAGTTTCAACGCAACATCTTCCATGGTTTGAAACACTCCGATACATTCATCGCATTCCCTGCATGTTTCGCAGTAGTATGGCTCTTCGTAGCGATCGAGAGTGTATCAACCGCCTAGTGGTTTTCGTATAGATATATCACTAAAATCCTCCAATCAAGTCGTTCAGGGTAACGACTGCGTCTAGTTTCTTCTTGCTTCTGCAGTAGTCACAATGTCCGCACTTCTTAGGTTTCTGTTTGCCCTGGATCACGTTCCAAACTTCGACAATTTCAGACTTGATTTTTTCTAGTCCTTCTTCAAGCCATTCATCATCAATCTTCAGAACCTCACGGTCCGGAACGTTCTCCTTGCTGACGGCTATGATGTAAGGCCTAAAATCGTCTCCTGTCATCTGTTTTAACAACTCACGATACAGACCAAGCTGGCCATGATATCCAAAGTTAAGAATATTGTTAACTGCTGCAGGAACTTTCTTTTTAAGTTCTGCACTCCATTCTTCCAAGTAGATGGACTTCATGGTTTTTAGATCCACGAAGTAGCCACGGCTCAGGTTTACGCTATCCAGCTTGCCTTTGACTGGCACACCTTCGATTTTGCCATACACAATCAATTCTTTTTGAACTTCATCCGATGAGTAGCCATGGTACAAGCGGTTGAAGCCTTCATCATCTTTCAGACTTTCAATCATCTTGTCGCCAATCACAAAGTCAGATTTGAGGTTCCCTTTATTTTTCCCAGTCTTGGCTAGGAGCTTGTCGCCATTTTCATCCATGAATTGCTGGTGCGCTTCTTCACTTTCAAAGTAGCTATGAACGTAGTTGCCGAGCAGGAGAGGGGTTTCGTCCCTCTCTTCTACCCATTGGCCACTATCAAGGGCGAATGCCTTAGCTTGGCATTGCTGATACCGTTTAAAGCGTGAGTTGGTCAAGTAACTTGTGTCCTGGTAGTAGTTTTCTTGTGTTAGTTCTTCCATGGATACTACTCCTTGATGTTGATTGTGTTACCTTCAAATAAACTAACTTCTTCCAAAACTTCGCCCGTTTCTTGATCAAAATCTGGAACTTCATCTGCTGGGTAGCTTGTATCTGTGGTCGTCAACTCCTGGTTGATAACCTCTTTTTTTGGTTCTTCAGTCACTTCTTCAGAAGCTCCAAGAATGCCGTCCAATGTTTCAGCAACTGGTTCTTGAGTGACGTCTTTGATTTCGTTCTTGTTTGAAATTGTACTGTCTGCGTTGTCTGCCACAATCGCATCCTGCAATTCGGTAGAAAGCGGGGCATAGGTTGAAAGCATATGCTTCAATACTGTTTTACGAGCCATTGCGTCAAAATCAGACTGCCATGGACTGTATTTGCTAGAGAATGACTGACTGTACTTCTTACCGTGAGCCTGAACTCGTTCCTTGGTCCAAAAGACGGTCTTTTCGAATCCATTTGCAAGACGCATGAATGCAAAGTAGCCTACTACTTTTTCGTTTTCTTTTGGAATAGCAGTCATGTCCACTTCAAGGTCTTCAGTAAGTGGGTTAAACCCTTTATACTGGCTTTCATAGACCTCTCCAGCATTTAAACGTGTGACTTGTCCGCTTCGTTGTGCAAGCTGGATCAACCCTTTATATCCAACTTGGAACTGCGCCTGGTTCTTGTAAGGCACGATATACGCATAACCAAGACTTGGCTCGATTGGCAAGTTAAGGACTGCGGCTTTCATTGCAGCGGTCATGATGCTTTCATTTGTAGCCTTAGCAAGTAGGTTGTTATTTGTTACGATGCTAAGTAGACTGGCCACGAATTGCTGACCATTCCCATTTACCACTTCTGAGAACTTCTGTTTTACTGCTGGTGAGTTAAAAAATTGTTTGTGTGTTAGTTCGTTTGTCATTTTGTCTTTCTCCTTAGATTGTATATAGTTCTTCGCCTGTTTCGTCGTCACAAATTCCTAGACTACCTAGTGCTCTATAATTTTGTGCAACTTGGTTCCAGTAGCTCATGTTTTGAAAGTATGTTGACTCTGATATTTGTTCGTAACTCATTTCTTTCTTCCTTTCGTTTTCTTCAGATTCCAATTTTCACGTTTTATACGTCTATTTTCGTTTTGTAATTTCAAAATAATATTTTGTTGGTCGTCGATAATTTCTCCAAGTTCCTGACCAAGATGAATATACTCGGCTCTCCAATTGTCGATTTCTTCGTGTAGCTCCTGAATCATATTTCATCACCTACATATCGATACTGACCGCATCCAATATACACATACTCTCTTGGGTCGCGTTCTTCCCTGGGTTCGGGCGGTTGCATTATGTCTCTGTCGTAATCAAACATGAGCATACACCTTCCCTAGTTCCAGGACTCGCTTCACATATCGAACTTTAGATGTTAAACCGAGATCCAGCAATTCGTTTTTTTCTTCATTGTTGGCCAAAAGCCACACACGGTTTTCAAGTTCAATTCTGGTCATCTTCCTGCTCCGCCTTTTCAATTTTCACTTCAATATCTAGACGTTTCATCGCTTCATCTACCGACTTGCCGTCCAGGACGTCCTTGAGCACGTGGCTTACATCGTGCATTGTTTGAGCCTTCGCCTTGCTTCTTTCAGTCTCTGGCATCAAGCCCATATCTTGTAGAGCTAGAAACGCAAGGCTGAAAGCGTGCATTTCTTTCTGAAGTTGTTTGATTTTTTTGATTGCTTTTAGTGCTTTAAACATATTGTTCTCCTTTTTTCTTTATTCTCCAACTTTCCAAATTCGACAGCGTGACTCAATTTCTGGTAGTTTTTCATTTTGATAAACCCAATCGTTACCATGAACACCTGATGCGATGTAAGATATAGATTTTAAGTAATCAATCGCTTCTTCTTTTGTTTCAAAAACTCTTGCAATATAGTCTTGGTGCCCCGTCGGTAAGAAATCACGTCCAATCAAACTGAAATCCTCGTTTCCAGTTTCAGTATTCTTGACATGGATCGATATAATGTACATCTACATTTCTCCTTGCAGTCTAGCCTTAATGTCAAAATTTTCTTTGTACTTATAAGCAGCAAGCTCCTGCTTCAAATCGTAATTTTCTTGCTCGAAAGCAAAGCGACGTTTGCGCTCTTCGAGAAGGTCCTCGTTAAGCTCGACTGCGACTACTCTCCAGTCAAGGTTGACCGATTTTATAACTCCTTCAAGCTTGAGTTTGATTTTAGTAGATAGTTTCATATTTTCTCCTTTTGATTTATATAACTGTTTTCTGCCAGTTTTCGTGATACCATTCGATAACAGCATCCCGTGGATATTTCTCCCGCTTCCCTTCGATTCTCGGAAAGTCTTTATGGCTATTGAAACGCTCGTCAAATGTCGTCGTATCCTTTGTTCCCAGGAGCATTTCGGAACATTGCGACTTATTCAGTTCCATTGGATAACGCCGTTTTTCGTCGGTCACAATTGTCATGACCTTGAGCGTCCTATCCATCAAGCCAGCTTCGAACTGGTCTAATAGTTGATTCATTAAGTCATTCATGTTATAATTTCCTTGAATAATTTTGTCATGCGCCTGATTGCCGTCAGGTGCTTTTATTTTTATGTTGTATAGACGCTTCCATTTGTCGCATAATACGTCAGCTCGTTCATCTTATTAGTGAACCGTTCGTCTGTCGTAATCAGCAACCGTTCTTTAAGCAGGGTGGATAGTCTGTAAAATTGACTTTCAAACCGATAAATGATCTGCTTGCGTTCCTCAGTAGTCACTTGCTGACAAGGAGCGTCTTGAAGCTGTGTCTTTGCTGAACTTAAAGGCATTTGTTTTCATGTTTCCTTTCGTTATTCTGTCAACGAGGCTCTGCTCGTACAGTTCTTTGAGGTGCTTCCCCTCAAAATTAGTTGTGATAATCGTATTCGTCCTGTTTTCAAGAATTTGATACAGGACTTTTTGCATCCAATTATTGCCTTGTCGGATTTCATTCCCAACGCTCGACTCTTTGCCGAGATCATCCAAAATCAAGAAATCAACATTTTGCAAAAATTTCACGACTGACCGCTGTTCCCATTTCGAATCCTTGTACTGAAAAGCCTCTTGTATTCGAGAGAACAGCTCCGTGGCTGGCATATACACGACCGATTTGCGAGCTTGGAGCATTTGAAAGCTCTCGTTTAAGGTTTTAGCTATCCCGACTGCAAGATGGCTCTTGCCAACTCCAGGCGGACCAGATATAATCGTATTCCCTTCGTAACGCTCTTTCACATAGTCAGCCGTAACACGCTTAGCGAAATTGACTGCTTCAGCGTCCTGATTTGTATGGATTTCAAAATTTCCAACGGTCGCATTTTTCAAATCGTTTGGGATGATGCTCTCTTTCATAAATAGAGAGTAGGACCTCGCATCTCTGATTTGAGCTTCTGCAATAGCTAACTGTTCGCTTGCGTTCTGGTCAATAGTCTCTTGAACACATTCAGGACAATAGGTCAGCGTGTTACGAGTGCAAGGATTGACTGACCGCCACATATAGACCCCCTCATGGTTTGGACATTGCTGTTTCAAAGTCTCAACCTGCAAGGCTCTTTCTTGCAACTCTTTGCTTGATACTACTTGCATGCGCACCCCCTAAAATCCAAGACGTGGATCAAATCCATCATCCGACAATTTCAAGCGACCATTTGACTTACCACTTGACCGGGTGGGCTTCTGCCTATTCTCTACTAATTCAGCCGTGACCAGCCCTTTCTGCTTCCAGTCTCTCAAGATGCTACTGAGATACTTGAAATAAGGCTTGCCATTGCCCACGCATTCCTTGATTGCTAACTTGATGACTTCTTTGTTATGGTCTTGCAAGAATGACTTCAAGTCCTCGATTTCAAATGGTGTTGGGTAACGTCCGAACTCTGATAAAATCCAATCGTGAACAATTCCCAAATCATTTTCTGCGGGTGCGTCCTCTATACCATATAGAGTATTAGCACCGGCACCCTCTGGTTCACTCAGTCTTGATATATTAGTCTTGATATTATCAGTCTTGATTGAGTCAATTTTTTTTACTTCTTGAGGTAAAGTTTTTTTACTTCCAGAAATATATAAACGATTTGGCTTGTTGACTCCTTGCCGAACCTCTCTCAGCAATTCCATATCAGCAAGTTCTTTTTTTGCTGATATGATTGTAGGCTTACTGCAATTAAGCTTTTCCATAAGTTGCTCGTTTGTAAAGTAAACAAAGACATCCCCTTTTTCGTCAAACCATTTATTTTGAATTGATAATGTCCGCCTGTCGAAGAGAAACATATATATCTGCTTGGCTTTGTCACTCAGCACATTGTAAGGTGGTTCATAAAGCCATTGTGGCATCTGATAAAAAGCATTGTTTTTGACTTCGCTTATTTTCAATCATTCTTTCTCCTTTCTGTTTTTCTCAATTTCTTTCTGCTATAATAGTTTTAAAAAATAATTATGAGGTGAGATAGTGAAACTGAACCCAGACTGCATTCGTGACCTATTACTTGATGTCGAAGCAAAATCTACATTTGATAATGTTGTGATCTACAGCGAAGAAACGGACGAACCTTTGTTTAATAAATATGGAGTGGATACGATTTTTTACCATATTCGTCAAGCGGATCACGCAGGATTTTTTATTGGAGAAGTAACTTATACTTTTGATTTATCCGCAATTATTATCGACTTGTCTCCAGAAGCACATGAGTTCCTAGCTAACATTAGACAAGATACAAATTGGAATAAGACTAAGAGCATAGCTTCAAAAGTAGGTTCATTTTCATTGAATGTTTTAAAAGACATCTCTATAGAAGTCATTTCAAAAGTTATTTCAGACCAACTTAACAAGTAAAGTGAGTTTTAATTCAGAAAATTTTGTCGTTGTTTCTAGACTTTTCAATTCATAATTTTTGACCCCTGTTAATTCCTTGGAATCCAAAATCAATTTATTCTCACGTAAGGACAATCTACTTAATCGTGACCTTCCTGTGCTTTTTTTAGTAACATACGGCCAATGTTTCGGTCTTGGCATTTATTTTTCCTCCTACTC
>ERZ773068.1784-NODE-1784-length-10388-cov-5.038227_pt1 | contig 10388 bp, 11 predicted proteins | sample MGYA00580620_ERZ773068 | MGnify/ENA primary metagenome ERZ773068 (study PRJEB29015, sample SAMEA2737983) | human oral metagenome | biome: human oral; feature: human-associated habitat; material: dental | place: China | collected 2101 ... | reverse complement strand
TTCCGACAAGCTCAGCCGCTTCACCAGCATATTTTAAACAAGCCTTCGAAAAACTATTTATCCAATCAGGCTGTTGGGAGATATCTACACCTCTACATAAATCCTTCAAAAGCGTTCCGACCTTATCTCCATCCGAATTAACAACTGCATAATATTCGCTTCTAAGCGATGCAGCCTCATCGCTCGGAGTCTCAGTAGAAAAGTCTTCCTCTTTCTTCCGAGATATAGCAATATCTTCTATTGATTTCAAATCAGAATTAGAATCAGAGTCAGAGTCAGAGGGTTTTATGACCAACTGACTACTTAATTTGGTAGCTGTAAAAAGCTTACTTCCCTTAATATAGACATTCCGATTGTCTTTCTTACCTGCAAAGAATGGAGCAAATAGATTCTTATCTGTTCTTCCCTTACCCGCAGCCATCAGCTCCAGTGCATCCAAAGCATCATTCAGTATAATAGCTATATTGTTTCCATCCTCACCTTCTTTTTCTCTTTTTTCTATAATTCCATTCATGGTTTCTTCATCAAGAATAACAAAATCAATTCTCAGATAGTTGTCAACAAAGTCCCTAATCTCCTTTGTATTAAACTTTCCGAATTTCTCAGTCATTTCCTCTTTCACTTTTGAAATTATTGTTTCAAGTCCTTCCGAAGTTAATGTACTATCATTATCTAAAAATAAAATCCGATCATGGTAACGACCGATACCATCTTCTTGTGGGTTTTGATTACTATTAGAGCTATAAAACGGTGAAAAAATCTTAACATTTGGAATATCATTAAGCTGTTCACAAAGCTTCTTTGTCACCGTCGAGAAAAAATAACTGCCAAACCACAACCCTGCCGGAGAAATCGCCTCTCCGATGGTTTTGAAAACCGGACCTATTGTAATACCTGCATATTTCATTTATTCATCTCCCCTGTTATCTAATATCATATGAAATTTGGACGGTATGTGCATAACCGTTGGGTTCCATTTTATTATAATATTGCACAGCAAAGTCTAAAAAATTCAGTAAATCAAACTTCTTTGGAGTTTGTAGGTATATCTCTTCCCTTTTTAATTTTTCATCCAGTTTTCTTATAAATCTCTCATATTCTATTTTTCTCATTTTATTATCTTTTATGGCACTCATCCAGCTTCTAGGAACATTTTTCGATACCTTATATTTAAATCTAAATTTCTTGTTTAAAATATACTTACACCATCTCTGTTTAGGAATAATGTAAACAATATCGTTGATTACTTTAAAAGTTATTGGTGAAGGAAATCGTTCAATATTTGCTTCAATTTTATTTGCTTCATGCATAATGTCAATATTAACAGAAATATCTTTCTCTTCTTTTTTTGTGTTTTTTCTTATATCTGTAAATGATAAATAAGAAGATAGCCCCAGCAGTGCTCGAACATATTTTTCGTTATGTGTCTGCTGATTAAGGTGGTAGGGGATAGTTCCAAAAGGTTTTTCTATTACTTTATCCTTTAAAGCAGCTTTTTCATTTCCAATCATTTTATCATGCATATAATAAAACAAAGCACTTCGAGCATATTCTCCCTGATAGTTATAGCCACTCTTGGTTATTTTATAGAATTTTTCAATATTTTCAAAAATCACTTTTATCTTCTTTGAGAACTTCAAATTTTTAGCTGCTTTCCTAAAATCCATTTTATAAAGAGTCTTTAATCCAAACTCTTCCCTTAGAATTCTTTCAATTTTACTCTGTTCTTCATCAATTACAGTAAAACTACCATAGCCTTTGCCTTGGGCAGCGCCAAAATTTGTCACTATAAAAAAGTTTTTGATATGTTCAACTATCAATTTCTGAAGTACCGGATCAAAACAAGTAATTGTCATTGTAGGATTTGTTTCTACTCTGCGTTTCTCATCTCTGGCAAAATATAATTGGAAGTTACCTTCTTTATTATTTGTCTGCTTATCATACTTGCCTTCATTTTTACCATACTTGTAAATGACATTAGGACTATTATCAATAAACTTCATTTTATATGGTAAATACTGATTTTTGAAACGTTTTTTCAGACTTGGAACTTTCTTCATCAAGTACCGATCAAATTTCGGCTTCACTTCACTAGCACGCAAAGTAGCTCCTTCTTCTTCCGGCTGGAAATGAATAATTGGCGCATGACATTTTAAGTCAAGTTCTAACTGACAATTTCTAAATTCCATATCCACTCTATCCTCCTATTCTTCAATCACAAACATTCCGAATCCCATCGAATTCTTCTCACCAAGTCCAACTTGATAGAGGAAATCTAACACCTCCGCATCTCCTCTTATCTCAAATTCTCCTTTCCAACCCGTTATGAGATAATCTTTGTATTTGGTAACAAATTTATTTTTTAAAGAAAAATTTATTGGCTCTATATCAAATCTACCTGTCGGTACTTTATGATAATAAGCTTGATATTTCCTCTCAAAATTCTCCATGATTCTGCTCTTAAATTCCGTATCAAACGGATTGTAATACAATGTTTTTTTGGTGTCAGCATCTGTAGAACGAACCACCAAGGGAGAAATCATCCGAATCTTATAAGAAGTCCCCGTCAATTTCTTCTGTTCAATTTTTACATTTAAAATTTTTACAAGGTTTCGACCAATTCGCAATTCATCTAGATTTGACAAGGACTCTGCAATAGTGAATAAAATGGATTGATCAATCGTTCTAATTTCAAACCGCACCTTATCAAGAAACTCTATTCGTTTTCCTTGCATTTTATATTGACCTTGCAACAATGAAAATGTAAACAACTTAAAATGTTTATCCTCTAACTGATAGCCCCTCTCATGAAGTTGCGCAGACAAGTCTTCCTTATTTTTCAATAAATTATAAATCATCGATTGAAGGAGGTAATTATAGTTCACCGGCAAGATAAACTGATCTATTTTTTGCAGTTCAATCAATAATTGCATCCTAGTTTCCTCCTTAAATTAATATATGTTTGTCCTATAGTATTGATATTACACAAAAATGGAAACGCTGTCAATTTATAGCCTTAAAGTTTGTTAGTTTTTATAAACCATAAGGTTACTCCCCTTCAAGTCTCAAAAATCAATAAATCAATCTCCAATCTTGGTATAAAAAATTTATCTAAAAATGCAAAAACACCCCCACAATATTTAGTGGGGGTGCTTATGGGGAAATTTCAAAAGAAACATCCCATTTTTTGAATCACCTTAACTCAACGAAAAGGCTTTAAAACTAGGGTTTCAGTCCTAAGCAATCGCTAAACGATTATTTAAGAGTAACAGTTACACAATGACTATAAACGCTGATATAATCAGTTTTTTCTTATCCTTAGTCAGTTTAGTGGGGCCTTGGTGGGGTTTGACGATACCCCAAATTTATAAAGGGCTTGAGTTATCTCTCTTCCACCAGTCGCTTTTTGACTATCATACAAATGGGAATAGGTGTTAAGTGTTGTCGCCTTGTCAACTCGTCCAGAGCGTTGCGACACATAAAGAACATCTTTCCCTAATACATTTATCAAAAAACTATCGTGGGAGTGTCGCAATCCTTTTCCAGTAATTACTTCAATTCCTGCCTTTTTCGCTTGTCTTTTTAGAATACGGCTTAAAGTACATTTGCTTAACGGTTTCCCAAATCGTGCGAGAACATAACTATTGTCGTCATTTTCTACTTGCACTTCTCTCCACCGTTGCAAAACCTCAACTGTCTCATCATCAAGCTCAAGCCACCTGTTACCCGCCGCAGTTTTTGTTTGATTTTTACGAGTAAAGACACCATTTCCCTCATATTCAAGTGTACTCTGAACATGGAGCAATTTTCTATCAAAATCAATATCAGACCATATCAAACTTAGCCCCTCAGATACTCGAAGACCCGTGAAGAAATAAAGCCAAATCGCTGTAAATCTATGCAGTTCTTCGTAATCTGTTAAGTCAAAGGTTGCAATAACCTTTCTAAAGTCGTCCAATGTCCAAAATTTTGTATCTGGTCTTGAACCTTTAGGATTATCTAACATCTTACACGGAAATTCTTCAATGATTTGCAGGCGTTCAGCATAACCCAAACATTGCTTAAAGCGAATCCACACACCTTTAGCATAATTTGGGGAGTATGTATCAATCAAATGTACTCTGAATTGCTCACAATCCCTAACGGTTATAGCTGATAACCTCTTTTGTCCGAAAACTTCAATAAACATTTTATGATGAGTTAGAGCAGTTTTGTAAGTCACCGATTGGACTGTTTGCCTGTAATAAGGAAGATAAATTTCTTCCATATAATCAGCAAAGGTCATATAATCTCCGTTCCTATTTTGAGACATTTGAAATTCTGCTCTTACTCGACACAATTCATCATAAGCTTGCTTTTCACTCTTAAACGGATTTCCAAACTGGTCTTTATAGCTTTTCTTGCGTTGTCGCTTGCCAGTTAAGTCGTTAGCCTTAAACTCTGTTTGATAGTAAATTCTTCCTTGTTTATCACGAGATACACCACGATATTTTTTACTTGCCATTTTCAGTTCCTTTCTATTCATCAAAAGGTAACTGAAAACCTAGCAAATCTTCTACGATATAAGTCGGAGCAAGGTCAAGTCTTGAATTATCAAAGGGCGATTTTCTTAATTCTACCAAATTATCTGAAGAATTTCTAGCATTTTCAAATTTTGTTGCTGCTATCGCCTTAGCCTTTCTTATAATATCCCTTGCTGTGTGTTTTGGAAAACCAAGTTCCATAATATCCTTATGATTAACTGTCTTCATAATCTTAACCTTTCTATGATATAATGGAATTACCAAAAGGTATTCCATTTTATCTTTTGTTATTCATTTGGCTTGTCAGTTGCTCCGCTAAAAGTATCTGACAAGCTTTTTACTTTGTCGTAAAACTCTGTAGTATATTCTTTTATTCCATAGGGTGTTTCATGTGTTGTTGTCTTAGAAAAATTGGGTGGCCTATAAATTTTAAAAGCTTTCATCAGTTCTCCTTTGGTCGCTGTTATTTCTAAGGGTTTCTCTATTCCTCTACTAGTTCGATAGACTCTAATCCCTTTAGGATACATGTATAATCTTGCACCTTTAACAATTGCCTTGCTATTTGAATCATCATTTCCCAGTTGAAGATTTGATAAGTATGATATTAGATAATTTCCAATCTTATCCGCACTTTTCAATCTCTTGGTCTTAGTAAAACCTCTTCCCCACAAGTCTGCAAGAATAGCATTCGGAATCATCAAAATTGAATCATTCTTCATCAATACATGTAAATGCCATCGCCCACTTGCTTGTGGTTCAATTACTGCAATATAATCAATGCGGCCATACTTTTTACGAACTCGCCTAATGAAAGCTTTAAAATCTTTATAAACCTCTTCTGCTTCGATAACATGCTTTCCATATGTCAGTGTCACCCAAAGTTGGTTCATGCCTCCTTTAAAATTATGAGCCACCAGTCTTCTTAATTTCTTCATCGTTTGTTGAACAGATTTCAAATTATCAGACCGTGTACTATTTGAAGTCTGCATGTCATGAATCTCTCCAGTTTCAAGATTTACATAGCGCCGTCCACTGATAACTTTAATTTTTTGTTTTTGTTGACCATTTGCGGTAGTAATTTCAACTGTATCTCCATAAATATAAGATTTTACAATTTTTGCATTGCTTATTTCAGTCATACAATCCTTATCCTTCTCTAATGTTTGACGCTTATCAAGTTAATAGCAAGCAGAAGCAAGCTTCTGCTTGCGCACATCTTATCAAGCGAAGAAAGACGAACACTCCGTTTGCTTTAGCTCTCCGAGCCAAGCATCTCTATTCTTCGCTTTCAAAGATGTTACCCGTATAATAGTCTTCTAGCTCGGCTATAAAATCAAAATCATCATCGAAAAAAGGTGTTTCAAAATAAATAGGCTCAGTTGTCTGACCTACAATTAAAATGTAGCCACTGCCAATGCTGTCTGAATCATAGTAATTAAAATCAGCAGTATCAAAAATCATTCTATAGCCATCTTTTGACATTTTTCCGAGAGCTACGCGACAACCTAATTGGTCTCGAATTGCTCCATCTAAAACTTCAGCATCTGCTCTTTGCATACTTAACTCAATAAAACAACCTGCTTGACGTCCTTTCATAATGAGAGCGTATAGATATTCCTTAGCTTCTGTAAGTACCTTTTTATCAGCGGTTTTCATAAATGCTGTTACTTCATCAAAAAATATGACAATCGGGGGTAAATCAAAATCAACAAATTTTTTTCCAAAGGCAGTTTTATCTGAAAAATATTGTTCGTATCTCCTCTCCATTTTTTCATTCACTAATCGTAGAATTTTACAAATCTGTGCGTGTGATACACCAATATGAGAGGTTGGAAAACCTTCTACATATTGAAGCAAACTTAAATCTGCGTTTTTAGGGTCACAAATAAATATGTCAGCTTTCATCTTAGCATAAGCTAAAATTTTTGCATTAATAAACATAGTCTTACCAGAACCAGTAGAACCAACAGTCAAGCCATGACTCACTTTTGAAACATCATACTTGATTTTTTCTGTCAATTGGACTACAGTATCACTAATATATTTCTGTCGCTGTGAGTTTGAAAAAATTAGACGGTTATCAGAGCTAACTTCAAAAACATAATCAGTCTGAAAAGCTTCGTCTTTTGTTCTAATTAGTTTCAATTTAAGAAATGCTTGAAGACCCTCGCCAATTTCAGTGACTAAACTGTCTATTGAATCGCCATTTTTATAAGCTCTTATTACTATGCAATCTTTTTTATCTATCCAATCTAGTTCAATAGAATCTATTATCACTTCTTGACCATTGAATGTTTTTTCTGTTTCATATAAGTGATTTTTCAAAATGAATTCCTTTAACTTTTTTCGGTTTATATAGACTTTATGTCTATATAAACCGAAAATGTGAAGTAAGCTTAAGATTGCTACGATACTGTAGAAATAGAGATTATAAGTATTTCCGAAAAAATTAATAAAAATAGGGTTAAAATACTTATAAATTAGAAATAATATGATAGATGAACAAATCATGAATGAGAAGCTTGCCCAAAACGGGTAGCTCCAGCTTGCGCTTACTCTTCTCATTTCTTATCTCCTTCAGCATTTGCAGCTATTACATCAGCGTGAATTGATAGTTGATTTTGATACTCTCCAAAAATCGTCGCTTTGACAACATTTACTATCTTACACTCAGTACGCAACGATTCAAATTTTTCAAAATCAGCTAGAGATTTGTTTGCTACAGTTATAACAATTTGCTCCCCTAGATTATTATTAGAATTTTGATAATCTGTTTTATCTTCTAAAATCAACAGTATTACTTTTACAGCACCACTTTCTGTTTGTTTTGCATTTAAGAAGAATAATTTCTTCTTTTCAAAAAAATCTTGATGTTTAAAATCTTTGAATTGACTTAAATTTTTCATAATTTATGTTCCTTTCTTATAAATTGATTAAAAATCGTCACTTTTTATAGTAACTACGTATAGTGTTTACTGTATTTGTGTCCACATCTTGAATATACTCCTTTTAGATTTATTGTCGTCTAGCGCTATCTGACTATATTTAGTTTAATACATTTTCAAGATGTACACAATCTGTCTTTTTTGATATAATATTCTAAAAAAGTACATCAAATGGGGGTTGAAATGACATCACTAACTACAGATTTTATATTTAATGTAGCTTCCCTTCGGTGTAAAATACGAAAAGAGCATTTTCACTTATCTAATGAAGACATCTCTTACTATATTGATGATGAGGGTAATGAAAAATTTTTAAATGTATCTTATATTTCTAGAATACTAAACAATAAATATATGCCTTATACAAACAGGCGTTCTCCCAATCCTTTTTTAATCCCTAAATCATATATCGAACCTCTACAGAAGAATCTGAATTTTAACTGCACTAAACATATATTCTTCGGTGAGAACTGGGAGATAGACATGCTTTCACCATTAATTTTTCAAGCAATGATTCTTGATCTTATGAATAATAAAAGAACAACAGAATTTATTGAAACTCTGTTGCTTGATAGTGTCTCGTATGCACAATATGTATCATTTTTTGAATTATTTGAATCAGAACTAAATAAAAAAGGTTATAGTATACAAACACTAAAAAATATGTGGAAAGACAAATACATGTTAGAACCTGACAAATTTGAAATTAAATACAATCGATTTATGCAAGAAATAAATTACATACTAGCGATTTGGAAAAAAGCTGATATTGATTTCCAAAAGTATTTTATTTTTGAACCTAGTCACTTCCATATTTTTGATTTTTCACCCTCTACTTCATCTAAAAGAAATATCAGTAGACAAGCAGATGACCAAATTCTTATAATTAAAAGAAGGCAATTTATATTGCAATGTAGAATCAATGAACTCTATAATGAAATGTCCGAGTCATTTATAGCTAATATTAAAAAATTTTTCCATCCTCTTAAGTCTTTTAAAGACCTTCCTAAGAAAATAGAAAATTTTCTAAACGAAATTTTCATCCCTGAACTCAATCAATATATAAATAAAGAAGGGGGCAAAGAAAGATTTATACTACAATCACTGGGACATAGAACAAGACAAATCATAAAAAATGATATTATTCCCATACAAAAAGAGAAATACCTTCATGAATTGAGTAAATTAGACCTATATGTCGATGAACGTAAGTTAAGTTCTTCTGAACTAAGACAGAAACAAACACTATTAGATATATCATTAGCTTATATTGAACAACTAGAAAAATATCAAACAGGCGTAAAACAAGTCAACAAGAGACCACCAACCTTAAAAGAATGGAATAGCAAGTATTTGGATAAATTGAGAAATAAATAAGATTAGACGAAAGCCCTGTCATTAAGACAAGGTTTTTTGTTTATTTCTTCATAAGCCCATAACGCTCCACGATTTCTTCATCTGAAATACTAGCTTCTTTTGGATAATTCTTAAAATATAAGCTATTATCAACAAAGTAGTTTCCAAAGTTTGACATAGCGGAACGTCCTAGCTTGTTTTGGTCGTTATTGGGATATATAAGGGTTGATTCAAGATAATCGCTCAGAATATACATTGAATCCATATTCTTCGTTTTTCAAAGAAGTAACAGCATCTTTGTTATCGGTGTAATCATAATATGGCATTAAAATTTGGAATGTTACACTTTCGCCTGATTTGATTATAACTTTTGGTCGAAAACTAATTAGAAGTTCTGATGGCTTGACACCTGCTTGTTCTTTGAAGTAACCTTTGATAAGAATTGAAGTTTGATGCTCGATGTCACTATCTTTATTGTCGTTATAACCCAGTACATCCTCGCTGTAGTTGTTTGTAACCGTTACTGCGAGACGTTTGGTATCATTGTTATATTCACCGATTTCAACTTTCAGTTTTCTAAGGCGTTTATCTACGTCATTAGGAGTTAAGAAAACCTGTTCCCCTTTCTTTTCTGCTTCACCTTCAGTTTTTCTATAATCTTGAGCCATACCTCCAAGATAAAAACCTGCTCTGGTTAATTTTATTAGTTCTTGATGATTTTTGATATAGTTTTGTAAGTCATTTGTTTTTGTTGAGGTTTGCTCGGTTGTAGATGAACCACTTGTCGAAGTTGTTTTGTTATTAGAACAAGCCACCATAAACGTTGAAATGGCTAGTAGTACTAGACCTGTTAAAATAAATTTAGTTTTCATAACCATCTCCATAATCTATTTTGATAAAAATTTTTTGATGAGCCATACAATTCCTATGATGACTAATACAGTAAGAGCTAGTGAAAATAACGATTGAAATAGGGCTGGAAGCGTGTAAAGTAGTGCTCCGATGAGTAATGTAATTGTCACACATCCACAACCTGCTGCTTTTTCCTCAATAAATTCTTTAATAACAAAAACTCTACCTGTTTCTTTAAATGCCATAACTTCTCGCTTTCGTTTTTATTTGATTAAACTCAATTTATTAAGTGTAGGCAATACCTTAAGCATGATACGGTAATTATATAATATGAAAATTATACAGAGGTAGAATATGATTTCGTACAAGCCATTTTATGAAACATTAAACAAGCGAGATAAATCAGAGTATTATCTGATAAAAATAGAAGGTATTTCAGCAAATACTTTATATCGCATGAAAAAAGGAGAACCAATAACAACTAAAACGATAGATAGATTATGTGAGATATTAGAATGTAATGTAGAAGATTTATCAGGTATGAACTTAACGAAGAATAGCAAAAAACCCCACCAAAATAAAATTTTGGTGGGGTTTTAGTGGGGAATGAAATCATTCCTTTATTTTTAAATCACCTTAGAAAACCCTAAGACCTTGATTTACTAGGCTTCCGCAATCAAATTGCGATACTCTATTATTTGAGAGTAACTGA